>OCTV010001008.1_pt1 | contig 10546 bp, 10 predicted proteins | sample 1539101 | NCBI WGS metagenome assembly OCTV01 (sample SAMEA3991422, study PRJEB22521) | metagenome | biome: anthropogenic terrestrial biome; feature: sewage plant; material: sludge | place: Sweden | collected 2012-09-26 | reverse complement strand
ATCTATTTTAGAATTAATAAAAGGATTAAAATCATCAATAGATGAAAGTCTATATTTTAATAATGAATATTTTCAGAAAATTTTGAGATTTTATTACAAAAAATTTAGTTTATATTTTTCAAATGATAAAATAGCTCAAAATTTAAAAGATTTTAAAATAGATCTATTAAACTCTTTATTAGTTCAATATCAATTAAATCAAAAGAATTTAAAAAGACTTGATTATCATTTAATGATAGATGATTTTATATTTTCACAACAAAATACTAATAATACAAATTTAGAAATAATTTATAAACTTCTATACTTTGCTGATGATATTGTGTTATATAAATATTATCATATAGTTCAAATTCTAACTGAACATAAACCGATAAAAAATGATTATCATGAATTTTTTAAGTTAGAAATTTTTGATTTAACTATCATTAAATCTATGAATAGTAAATATACTATTGAGTTGGAAGAAGTTTTAAACAAAATTTACGATTATATACATAATTACAAAATTGCTTCTCATTTATTATCAGTATATTCAAAAATATATTTAAGCCTTTGTCTTTATTATTCAACAAATCAAAATAATTTAGCAAAAGCGAAAATTTTTTATTCTACATTTATCCAAATAAATGGGATTAAAACCCTTGAAAATGAATATAATGATTTAAATCTTAAAATATTAAATAATATTAAAGATTCTTCTGAGAATATTTTAGACGAATTTTTAAAACATAAAAATCAAGAACTTAAAAATGAATTATTAAGTATAAAAAATAAACTCCATACATTTGAATCAAATGATGAAATAAAAATATGCTTAACAAATTTTATTTCAAATAATATATTTCATGGTTTGTGTGAGACATCAATAATGGGGATAAATGAAAATTTAGCTATTTTAGAAACTGGATTTGAAGAGTATCAAATTAAACTGTCAAAATATATATTAAGATTTATTTTTACAAGTGTTTATAAAAATAATTTTTTTACCACTTTAGAAAATAATAAATTTTTATTTGAAAATGGTATTTTAGATATTATTAATGAAATAAAATACAAAAATACAAAAATCAATATTCTTATCGATGATGAAGATATTGAAATAAATTATTAATATTTTAAGGCAATAATGAAAAAAGATTTAATAGAAGAGATAAATTCTCTACCTCCTCTTCCTTCAAGTGTAATTGAATTAGAAAAATACAAAAGCATAGATAATAGTGACCTTTTAAAACTAATCTCAATTATTGAAGAAGATCCTTTAATGGTTGTTACCATATTAAAAGTCGCAAATTCAAGTATGTTCGGATTTAGATTTAAAGTTGAGACATTATGTAAAGCTATAAATCTTCTTGGGATAAATTTTACTATTTCAATAGCTATTGGTTCTGCTGTTCAAAATACTGTAAATAGCAATTTATTAGCTTATGCTGTAAAAAATGAAGATTTTATTTTTACTAGTTCATTAGCTAGCAACATTATAAATATTTGGGTATCAAAAATAAGTCTTGATTTAAAAAACGAACTACTTTTACCTGCTTTTCTACAAGAAGTTGGGAAATTCATAATTTCACAAGTAATTCAAAAAAATAGAAAAACCGAAGAATTTTTAATCGAATTAGAAGATACAAAAGACACCACATTTTGTGAAAAAAAATATACTGGTTACAGTTGTGCAAGAATAACTGCAAACGTATTTAAACAATGGAATTTAAGTCCAAATATAATTATTCCTATTGCATTTACTGATGACATTGAATCTTGTCCAAATGAATTTAAAATAAAAGCTCAAATTTTAGAAATTGTTAAAATTTTATGTGACATTCGTTATCCACTAAGTGATGAGAATGTGGAAAAAGCTTTAGAAAAAGTTACTGTGTATAATCTTGATGTTGAGAAATTTCTAGATTCTATTGATAAGATAAAAAATGTAATTAATAAAAATGATTAACTTAAGCGTAAGTAAAGTTATACTATAATTTGTAACTTTTTTACACAAAGGGGATTTTGTTGTTAGATGTTACTCTTATTGTTTTATGCGCGGGGAATTCTACGCGTTTTGAGCATAAAACGAAAAAACAATGGATTAGAATAGAAAATGAACCTTTATGGTTAAATGTTACAAAAAGGCTAGCTTCTTTTTCACAATTTGATAAAATTATTGTGGCTTCCCATGAAGATGAATTAGCTTATATGAAAAACTTCACCGATGATTTTACTTTTGTAAAAGGTGGTGATACAAGACAAAAATCTATTTTAAATTGCTTAGAGTTTGTAACAACAAAATATGTAATGATAAGCGATGTTGCCCGTGCTTGTATTCCCCAAAGTGTAATTAAAAATCTTTTAGATGAAAAAGAAAATGCAGATTGTATTGTTCCTGTTTTAAATGTAACAGATACAGTAATTTATGAAACAAATACAATAAATAGAGATGAAGTAAAACTAATCCAAACTCCACAACTTTCCCTAACAAAAATTTTAAAACAAGCCTTAAATACAAATATTGAATTTACAGATGAAAGTTCAGCCATAAAAGCAATAAATGGAACAATCAAATATATTCAAGGAAGTAATGAAAGCAAAAAATTAACTCTTGGAAATGAACTAGATGAACTTCCTTGTCTAAAAGCACCTTCAAATAATTTCTTTACAGGAATAGGTTTTGATATTCATGCCTTTGAAGATAATAAAGAGATGTTTTTAGGTGGAGTAAAACTTCCTTATGAATTTGGTTTTAAAGCTCACAGTGATGGTGATGTTTTAATTCACTCAATTATTGATGCTCTCTTAGGAGCTTGTGGAGCAGGAGATATTGGAGAATTTTTCCCTGATACTGACGATAAGTATAAAGGAATAGATTCAAAACTATTATTAGAACATATTGTTAGATTTATTTACAATGTTGGTTATGAAATTGTAAATATTGACACAACAATAATCGCTCAAAAACCAAAAATCAACCCATTTAAACATGAAATAAAAAATTCTTTAGCTACATTATTAAATATTGAAAAACAATTTATAAATGTAAAAGCAACAACTGCTGAAAAAATGGGATTTATTGGGCGTTCAGAAGGAGTGGCTGTACAAAGTATAGCTACATTGAAATATTATAACTGGAAACAAAAATGAATATATTAATTATTGAAAATGAGATTTATTTAGCGCAAAAAGTAGTATCAAGATTACTTGATGATGGGCATAACTGTGATTATATTGAATCACCAAATATTGAGAATCTTACAAAAGATTATGACACGATTCTATTATCAACATCTTTACCTTCAGCCTTATGTAAAAATATAATAAAAAGATATTCAGACAATTCAATCGTTCTTCTTTTGGTTTCATATATTTCAGATGAAACAGTTACAAATCCTATAAAAGATGGTGCAAAAGATTATATTATGAAACCATTTATCATGGATGAACTAATAAGAAAAATCTATCACTATAAAGATTGTAGAAGTCTAAAAAGAGAGTTACAAACCCTTCGAGAATATTTTGAATTCACAATGGCTGATATTGATACATCTGATACTTTATTACCTCCTTCTTTCCCAACATTAATAGAATCAAATTCTCAAAAATGTGCGGATAAATTGGTTTTTGAGTTATCAAGAAAAATGGATTTACCAATCACTTTTATCTCTTTAACTTCAACTTCTTGGCAAAAGCAAATTAATAGTATTCAAAATAAAACTATAATTTATCTTACTGATTATCATACACTAAAAAAGAATGCAAAAGAAAATGTTATAAAACTTATTGAAGATAAAAATTGCATAATTTCTACTTTAGAAGCTGAAATGGAGTTTCCTTTTAGAAAAATAGAGTTTAATAATGAAAACCAATTAATTGGAAATTCAAATATTATGACAATAAATGATTATGTAAAAATGATGGTTGTTTCTTATCAAAACAAATACCCTGATACAGAACTATCAAAAAAACTTGGTATTTCAAGAAAATCTCTTTGGGAAAAAAGAAAGAAATTAGATATTGAAAAGAAAAAATAAGGATATTTATGAATTTTAGAAAGTTTTTTCTAACTGTTGGATTTAGTGGATTAAGTCCAAAAGCACCTGGAACTGTGGGTTCTTTTGTATCTTTGATTATTGGATTATTTTTACTTGAATTTCTTCATGTATCAACTCTATTTTTATTATCTTTACTAATTACGGTAATTGCTATTAAACAAATTGATATTTACGAAAAAGAAGTTGGTATGCACGATGGAAAAGAAATTGTTATCGATGAACTAGCTGGTATGTGGATTGCACTTGCTATTTGTGGAATAAATAGTGAAAATATGATTTTTATGGCACCCCTTGCATTTATTTTCTTTAGAATCTTTGATATCTGGAAACCATCAATTATTGGAAGAATTGACCGTGAAGTAAAAGGTGGTTTAGGTGTAATGGGAGATGATGTTGTTGCAGGAATCGCTGCTGGAATAGCTAGTGCAGGAACTTACGAATTAATTAAGTACATTTCATAATGACTAAAAATATTTTAATTATTGATCAGTCAAATAAAACTGTAGAACTTTTAAATTTAATTGTTACTATGTTTACAGATTATAAAACTTTTGTAGAAATCAATAAAAATAATGTATTAAATCTTTTAGAAAACGGTACTTTTGAATATATAATCATTGATCATATTATTGAATTTTCAGATGAAATAATCACTTTTATTTTAAAGAAGCATCCTAAACAAAGAGTGATTTTATTAAGTGATAATATCAAATGTCCACTTAGCTGTGAGGATTGTTCTTTTTTATTCCAATTTGTTAGGTTAATAAAACCTTCTGAAACATCAATATTGTTAAATTATTTAAACCCATCAACAAATTTTTTATGTCCAAATAAAGATAAATTCAGTTCTATTAATACAATTCAAAAACTCTATGAATTTATTAATTTAGAAGAGAATAGTTTCTATAAAAAGAAAGATTTAGTTGATAATAAATTGATTGTAAAATCTTCAATTGGCAATATTAATATAAGTGAACTTTCGAGAATTGAAAAATTAATAAATGAGAGTTTCTTTAGTATAAATATAAATGAGAATAATGATATCGAAATTTCTGTAAAATAAGGAGTTTATCCTTATTTTACAATATCTGCAAATTGTTTGAAGATATATTTAGACTCATGTGGTCCTGGACTTGCTTCTGGGTGATGCTGAACTGAGAAAATCTCTTTATTTTTATATTTAACACCTTCAATAGTATTATCAAATAAATTTAAATGTGTTACATCTGCAATCTCTATAATATTATCAGGAACATTATAGTTATGATTTTGTGCAGTAATTTCAACTACGCCATTATTAGCAACTGGATGATTACCACCATGTTGTCCAAATTTTAGTTTATAAGTATCGTAGCCATGGGCAATAGAAAGCATTTGGTGACCTAAACAAATAGCAAACATTGGAATATTTGCATTTATTAGTTTTTGTACTTCTTTTTTCTCATTTATTAAAGTTAATGGATCACCTGGTCCATTTGATAAAAATACTCCACCAATTTCTTTAGCTTCATATCTAGCTATTAAATCTTCACCTTTAAACGTTGAAGGAACTACTTCAACCTCTAAACCAACATTTACAAGCTCATTTAAGATATTTCTTTTAACTCCAAAGTCAATAACAACAACTTTTTTATCACTCATAACTGCTTTGTTATAAGCTTTAATTGAGTGATTCCAAGCTCCAGATTTATGAACATAAGACTCTTTTGTTGATACGATTTCTATATAATTTATATCTTCAATTCTTGGACTTGCTACTAATTGTTTTGCCAATTCATCTTTATCAGAAATTTCAGTTGACGCTATCATCATCATAGCACCCTCATCTCTAATCATTTTAGTTAAATATCTTGTATCAATATCACAAATTCCTAAAACTCCATGCTCTTTTAATAATGAATCTAAATCTTTTTGAGCTCTATAATTTGAATATTCAGCATGATAATTTCTAACTAATACACCTTTACAATGACACTTTCTACTCTCCATATCATTATCATTTACACCAACATTACCAATTTCTGGCATTGTAAAAGTAATAAATTGTCCAGCATAAGAAGGATCAGAAATAATTTCTTGGTATCCAGTTAATGATGTATTAAAAACTATTTCTCCAACAGATGTTCCTGTTGCACCAAAAGATTTCGCTTCTAAAAAAGTCCCATTTTCTAAATATATCCATACTTTTTGCATTTATATTAATCCTCTTTTTGTTAATTCCTCTTCATATAATCTGTGATAAACTAGATCATAATCCTCAGTTCCTGGTATAAGTTTTCTTTTATAATTTTTTAATTTTGCCATTACTTCACTATCAGCTTTTTCAAAACCTTTTATGAAATCATCTAATGAAGCAAATATTACGTTTTTAATTTGGTTATCTGAACAAGTATAATGTATAAAATCTTCTTCCCATAAATAATCTAATATTTTGTGAGCAATATCAGAAAATCTATCTTCATTGTTTAAAATAACTCCAAAATCATTTGCTAATCTTTTTTTAGTCATCCAAAAAAGTTGTCTTCTATCAGCATTTAAATATTCTATTTCTTCTTCTTGTGCTTCTAAAATCTCTTGAACTTTTTCATCTAAACCAAATTCTTTTTCTAAATCAGCATCTAATATTCTTTCAACTTCTGCTTCGATACTATTTTTATCTTTTCTAACCTCAACAAAGTCACAACTAATCAAATCTCTTGTAATTCTTCTTGAGACATACGGTGTATGATGTAATTTCATTCTCATGCGTTTTTACCCCCTTATAATTGTGTCATCTCGTTCAGGAGATGTTGAAACGATCCCTACTCTAACAGAAGTAACTTCTTCTATTTTTTCTATATATTTTTTTGCGTTTGCTGGTAATTTATCATAATCTCTAATTCCAACTACACTTTCCCATCCATCAATTTCTTCATAAATAGGTTTTACATTATCTAAACTAGAAGGTACATAATCTATAACTTCTCCATCTAATTCATAAGCTACACAAATTTTAATTTTTTTAAATCCATCTAAAACATCTAATTTCATTAAAGATAATTGGTCACAACCATTTAATCTTCCTGCGTGTTTTACTGCAACTGCATCAAACCAACCACATCTTCTTCTTCTTCCAGTTGTTGTACCAAACTCTTTTCCAACAGTAACCATTTTTTCACCATCATCACCAAAATCTTCTGAAGGGAACGGTCCATTTCCAACTCTTGTACAATAAGCTTTTGTAATACCAGTTACGATTCCAACATCTTTAGGACTTAAACCTAAACCTGTACATGAACCAGCACTTACAGTACTTGAACTAGTTACATAAGGATATGTTCCATGGTCGATGTCAAGCATAGTTCCTTGCGCACCTTCAAGTAATACTCTTTTATTTTCATCAAGAGCTTTCCAAACCATATTTGTTGTATTTGTAATAAATACAGCTAATTTTTCTTTGTAAGAAGTTAATTCTTCTAGTAACTCTTTTTCATTTGGAGTTGCTATTTGTAATACATCAAAAATTGATCTATTTTGTTCAAAATATTCTAAAATAGATTTAGTTAATTTTGAAGGGTCAAGTAATTCTCCAACCCTATGTCCAACTCTATTTATTTTATCAGAATAAGCAGGTCCAATTCCTTTTCCAGTTGTACCAATAGCCTTATCACCTTTTAATCTCTCTTTTGCTTGATCGATTAATGCATGATAAGGTAAATTTAAATGTGCTTTATCAGAAATAAAAAGTCTTCCCTCAAGATTTTGAAATTGACTCATCTCTTTGATAATATTTTCAGGTGATAAAACTACTCCATTTCCAATTACATTTATTGCTTTTGGATTTAAAACTCCTGAAGGAATTAAGTGTAAAGCATATTTTACTCCATCAACCCAAATCGTATGACCAGCATTGTGCCCACCTTGGCTTCTACATACCATATCATATTTTTGAGCAAGCATATCAACTATCTTACCTTTTCCTTCATCTCCCCATTGAATACCAACTATTACATCTGCCTTCATTCTTAATCCTCTAAAATTTTTAATACATTATCTGTGTATAGTGCAAAACCTAGTGAGTTTATACCCTCACTTGAGTAAACTCCACCATTGCATAAAGTTAAATTGTCATTAATTACTCTATAATAAATACCATCATAATATCTTAATGACCCATAATATAGTGGTGCTATTATAATATTTGAATAGTTTACTTCTTTAGCTTTAGAAAAAAGTTTTTCTAATTCTACTTTAATAGAATCAGGAACAATATTTATTACGCTCTCTAGACTTGAAATATCTTTAACTTTTATAAGTTTGTTTAACCATTCACAATTTAATTTAAATAGTGTTGCTATTTCACCATTTTTAAATAAATCAATATCAATATTTAATTCACTTGCAACAAGTTTTGGAATATTAATATTTGATATTTGCAATATTGGTTCTATTTTTAAAGCTTTTAAAATATCTGCTGTTAAATTTATAATATCAGCAATATTATTATGATCTATCCACTCACATCCAATTTGATACTCTTCTTTTGAAGGATAAGTAAAAATAGGTTGAACGTAAAACCATTTTTTATGTGTTGTTGTTCTTCCTAATCTTTTTGTAATAATTCTTACCACATCTAAAGTTGAATCGGCTCTCAATGATACTTGTTCATTTTGCTCATCTGAAAATTTTATTAGTTTTTTTTCATTTGCAATAGCTTGATGTTGTGAATATGAAAAGTTTGGTGTTAAAATTTCTTCAAATCCACTATTTTCTAAAATATCGCAAACTTGATTTTCTAATACTCTTTTTGCCTTAGCTGATGCTCCAAAGTATAATCGACTTCCTTTTGGAATTTCGTGTTCAAAAATCATTATTCTTAATTTCCTTTAAACATATTTGATGCAAAAACTTTATTAGCAGTTCCATCAAAAGTTCTAATACCTAAATCATCAAGTGCTAATTCAACTGCATTTACAGCCCATGATGCTTCATAATCTTCAACTAATCCCATGTGATTAATTCTAAAAATTTTACCAGCTAAGTGATCTTGTCCACCTGCGATATTTACATTATATTTATTTTCTAATATTTTTCTAATTGCACTTGATTGCTCAGTATAAACCGTCGTCATAGCATTTGCAGGAGTTTTTGGATAAATCTCAAATCCAATTGCTTTTAAAGCTTCTCTTGTAGCATTTGCTCTTAAGGCTGTTTGTTTATATAAATTATCAAATCCATCAGCTTTTAATTTTTCTAAAATTGCACCTAAACCAATAATAAGTGTAGTAGCAGCCGTCCATGCTGTTGTATTTTTTCTTTGATTCTTAATTTCAATTGCTAAATTAAAATAATAACCTCTTGGTTTTGACTCAATTTTAGCAACTGCTGCGTTTGAGAATCCAATCATTGCAAGACCTGGTGGTAACATTAAAGCTTTTTGGCTTCCAGTTACAACAGCATCAAGATTTGTAGTATCAATTTTTTCAACACCAACTGCTGTAATTCCATCTGCAACTATTGTAATATCTTTATTAATTTTTTTAATTTCAGCAGCAATTTGTTCAACTGGATGTCTTAATCCACCAGCACTTTCACAGATTTGAATAAATACTGCATCTATTGAAGAATCAGCTTTTATTGCTTCAACAACAGCTTCAACACTCACAGGAGTATTCCATTCATTTTTTATTTCAGTGTAATCTATACCAAATGCAGCACAAATTTTTCCGAATCTCTCACCAAATTTTCCTGAATTAATAGTAAGTGCTTTTTTATGTGTTAAATTTGTAACACAAGCTTCCATCGCACCCGTACCACTTGAAGCTAACATAACAACTTCAGGTAAACCATATAACTCTATTAATAATTCTCTAGTATTTTTAAAAATCGCTTCAAACTCTTCAGTTCTATGATGAATCGTAATGTCAGCCATCGCTTTTCTTACAAATTCTGGTACTGGAGTTGGACCTGGCGTCAATAGCATTTTAGTATCCTTATTTTTTCATTCTTTATAGCAAAACGGAATATTTTATCCAAAAAATCATTATGAAAAGGTTAAGTAAAAATTTCATAAATTTTAAAAAGCCCTTGACATTACTACTAATTAGTAATATAATTTCGGCAGGAGTATGTTTATGAATAAAAAATCTTTAAAATCTTATGGGGCTAGAACTGATAAGGCTATGAAAACTGTTGTTAGATTAGAAAAAACTAGTTTAAAAATTACAAATTTAACAATAAATTATTTATCAAAACATAATCTTACGTTTAATCAATTTAAAGTACTAGAAGTTTTGTATCATTTAGGTGATTTAAATATTGGTTCAATTACAAAATTAACCATGAGTACCCCTGGAAATATAACTGTTGTTGTTAAAAATCTTAAAAGAGATGAATGGATAACTTCAATTAAAGATCCAAATGATAGTAGAGCGTCAATATTATCTATTACTCCAAAAGGTAAAGATGTTATTGAAGAGGTTTTCCCAAATCATGCAAAAAATCTAACTGTCCGCTCCCGGCCA
>OCTV010001007.1_pt1 | contig 10549 bp, 9 predicted proteins | sample 1539101 | NCBI WGS metagenome assembly OCTV01 (sample SAMEA3991422, study PRJEB22521) | metagenome | biome: anthropogenic terrestrial biome; feature: sewage plant; material: sludge | place: Sweden | collected 2012-09-26 | reverse complement strand
CGCCAATGGTAGTGTGGTTCGCCCATGTGAGAGTAGGTCATCGTCAGCTCCCTATCCCAAAACACCCCCTTACAACAGTAAGGGGGTGTTTTTTTGTATTGTAGTTTAGCAACAATCTAAGCTATGAATATTGGTAATTAAAAAATTGGGGTGAAAGCATTCTAATGAAAGCTTCCACCTTAAACATCTACCCTCAAATCAGTCGATTTTTTCTACGTTAACTTTCATATCTTTTAATTCAAATGGTGCGAAAAAAGTCGCAAAAGCAACATCCGCAGCATCCCTTCCATAACCTAAGATCACCCGACCGCCTTTAGGCGCTGATTGCGTGGCGTCAAATGTGTACCACCGGTCGCCAATAAAAACCTCATACCATGCATGTAAGTCCATTGGGTCAAGTTGATATAAGTACCCAACTACCATCCGAGCCGGCATATCTAATGCTCGTGACAGGCTAATACCTAAATGGGCAAAATCACGACAGACGCCTTTTTTATGTTGCCACGTCTCTAGTGCTGTGGTGTCTGCTGTACTGCTACCATATTGGTAAGTAAAATTTTGGTGAATATAGGCGCAAATTGCTGCCGCTTTGTCATAACCTTCGGCAAAATCTTGGGTTATCATTTGGGCTTCTTGAAGTAGAAATTCTGGCAGACAATAGCGACTGGGTAACAGATATACCATCGTATCTGAAGGCAGCTGCTCAATCGGTGTTTTTGGCATACCGGGTGCGACATCTATCCGTTCGCTAGTATATAGCTCAACTGTTAGGCTAACTTGGTAATCACCCATCGGAAATAAAACCCTGTCACATAAGTTACCAAAGTTGTCGTTATAGCTTGTAACTGCTAGGAGTGGCGTGACTTGCCATTCTTCTTGAATGATCTGCTGTGCTAACCCTGATTGCGGTCGTAGTAGGAACACTGCAGGGGTTGGCTGGGAAAAGTGATAATCGAGTTGGCAAGTGGCGCGTAATTTCATCATAGATTTTTCATCAAATAAGGTGACAACACTAACTAAAAATTGCAAGGTGGAGTGATTGCTACAAAAAATAGTAGAAGGCTTAGAATTTATGCCATTATCAGTAAAATGGCAATCAATATTTATAGATTTTATTTGCACTTAAATTCGCATGATTCAAAGCTTGTTTATCAAGAGGTATCAATGCTCGCGGCAGTAGATATTGTGAAAATTCTAGGATTAATCTATGGTAGAATGAGGAAATTTTTTAAAACCCATTACCACCATGACATCACCTAGTTCAAATCAGCGCTCTGATAAATTTGCTAGCCATTTACAAGGGTATGCCGCGCAGACTAAAGGCAAAACGGGTCTCAAACGCATCATCAATGCCGCAGGTTACTCAAAAGATGGTTTGGTTGCGGCATATCAAAATGAAGCGGCTTTTCGACAGGTTGCATGGCTCAATAGCATTTTATTAATTGCGCTGATTTTTTTACCTTTTATGATGCCGATTAAAATGATACTGGTGTTTTCATCGTTTTTTTCTCTGATCGTCGAGTTGTTTAATACCGGTATTGAAGCGTCAATTGACCATACATCGACAGAACGTCATCCGTTGGCAAAGATTGGTAAAGATGTAGGTTCTGCAGCGCAGCTGTTAGCCTTGACGATGCTGTTTTTGTTATGGATGATGGCGTTATATACGACTTTTATTAATTTCTATTAATCAATGATGGGCTAATTTTGCAATTAAGTAGAACCAATTTTCTATGAGCATCTATATCGGAACAGGGGGATACAGTGATACGGATTTTTTGGGAATCCTATATCCTGCTGACACTAAAAAAACCGAATTTTTAACCGAGTATAGTCGTCATTATGCCACTGTTGAAATCAATAGTAGCTTCTATGCGCCTTTAGGTCGAAAAGCGTATGAAGGTATGCTCAAAAAATCCAATGGGCAGCTAAAATTTTCGATTAAGATTCACCAAGATTTTACCCACCGATTAACCGCCACTGCAGAGACTGCGCAAGCTTTTTTGCAGGCGATTGAACCTATCTTAGCGGCAGATTGCTTGGCTGCGTTATTGATTCAATTTCCGCATGGTTTTGATAGAACGGTGGCGCATCGTCAGTATTTGGCAACCTTGACCAGTTGGTTTGATGGGTTACCATTGGCGATAGAATTTCGCCACCAAAGCTGGCATATCCCGCAAGTTTATGCCAGTTTTCAGCAGCAAAATTTGATTTGGTGTAGTGTGGACTATCCAAATATTCAGGGTTTACCGCCCAGTCGGCTGTTGTTTACTAGCCGCATGGGTTATTTACGCATGCATGGGCAAAACTTAGACTGGTGGGATGCCCATTCGGCGGCCGAGCGGCATGATTATCGCTACAGGGATGCAGAAATGCAGGCTTGGGCAAAGACGATTGCCAATCAACAAGCCAATTTTGATACCTTGTATATTTACTTTGAAAATACGGTAAAAGGTCACGCGGTGTATAATATCGAGATGCTCACCCAAGCGCTCATGACCGAAGGTATACCAGTCGTCAGTCCGTTGGTAGCGAATGATGAATAAGTAAACAGCCGCTATCAACAAAATCATTCACTTGAAAATGTAATTTTTGCTATCATAAACAGTTTTACTTTTCATCATTTAAATTTCTAATTTGGAAGCATGGTTAAGCGGTATGACTGATTTTGCGATTGGACAACGTTATCTGTCGGATACAGAGAATGAATTGGGGCTGGGCGTCGTCGTGCTCGTTGATGAACGCTGCGTGCATATTTTGTTCCCGCAAAGTGAAGAAACGCGTGTGTATGCCAAGACATCGGCGCCTTTGTCGCGTGTGACCTTCAAAGCAGGGGATACCATACACGACCAAGATGGCGCATCGTATGTGGTCAGCGATTTTGAAGAGACCAACGGCGTCTATAAATACTCGGTTGAAGGTCATGACCGTGCGATTATGGAAACCCGCCTTGCGGCTAATATTAATTTGGCAAAACCACTTGAGCGCTTGCTCGCCAGTCGTATCCACCAAAATGATTGGTACGAACTGCGCCAAGAGTTACTGCGTACCCAAGCCTATTTGGCATCTCATCCACTAAGAGGCTTGATGGGTGCGCGTGTCGATATCATTGAGCACCAGCTGTATATCGCCCATGAAGTAGGTAAACGTATCGCGCCGCGCGTATTGCTTGCTGATGAAGTAGGGCTTGGCAAGACGATTGAAGCGGGTCTGATTATTCACCAGCAACTCATCACTGGCAAATCTGAGCGTATTTTGATTTTGGTGCCTGATAGTTTGCAGTACCAATGGATGATTGAAATGCGTCGCCGTTTTAATCTTGAGTTTGCGATTTTTGATTTGGTCAGAACCGCAGCGATTGCAGAGCATGATCCTGAGCAAAATCCTTTTACGACTGAGCAGTTGATTATTGCCAGTATTGATTTGCTACTTGATCATGAAGATTTGCATGAAAAAGCCTTGGAAGCGGGGTTTGATTTGCTGGTTGTGGATGAAGCGCACCATCTGCATTGGGACAGTGAGCAAGGCGGCAATGACAAATATGATTTGGTTGAAGATTTTGCCGAACAAACCGCAGGGGTTTTGTTACTTACAGCCACCCCCGAGCAGTTAGGTTTAGAAAGCCATTTTGCGCGGTTACGATTGTTAGATCCCAATCGTTTTAATGATTTAGACCACTTTATCGATGCAGAAGAAAATTTTGCGCAAACCGCAGCAATTGCTGAGGTGTTATTGGGTGACCAATCGCTGTCAGATAAGCAAAAATCAGCATTAGCGCAGTTGTTAGGTCATGACATCAGTGATGACGAGCAAGGTCGTGCGCGCGCCATCAATGAATTGTTAGATCGTCATGGTACTGGTCGTGTGCTATTTCGCAACACCCGTGAGAGCGTCTCTGAGCTTATTTCTGGCTTCAAAGGTCGGCGTTCAATGGCGTACCCGCTGCCTCTGCCGGTAAGTTGGCAAGACAGTTATCACACCCAAGGTAAATTACGCGAACAATTATGGCCGGAAGAGTTACAGCCCGATGGCAGTTGGCTAGAACAAGACCCGCGGGTGCCTTGGCTGGTTGATTTGCTTAAAAACACCTTAAAACATCAAAAGGTGCTGTTAATTGCGCGTAGTGGGGCAACGGTTGAGAGTTTAGAGGCAGTATTGCGATTGCATGCGGGCATTAAAACCGCGATTTTTACTGAGCAAATGACCTTACTTGAGCGCGACCAAGCCGCTGCGTATTTTGCTGATATTGAAGGCGCGCAAGTATTGTTGGCTTCTGAGATTGGCTCTGAAGGGCGTAATTTTCAATTTGCCAGTGATTTGGTGTTGTTTGATTTGCCCGCCAATCCTGATACATTAGAGCAGCGGATTGGTCGTCTCGATCGGATTGGTCAGCAAAACGAGATTACCATTCATGTGCCTTTTGTCGAAGGCACGGCAACTGAACGTATGTACCGCTGGTATAACGAAGCGTTAAATATTTTTAACCAAATCTCACCTACGGCGCAAACCGTTCAAGAGCAGTTTATTGTAGATTTAAAACCGCTACTTGAAGGGCAAAAAGTCGAAGATGAGGGTCAAGAAATTACGTTAGATCAGTTGATTGAAGAAGGCAAAGCCCAGCGCCTTGCACTAGAAGCAGCCATGCAAGCAGGACGTGACAGATTACTTGAATACAATTCTTGTCGCCCGCGTGTCGCCAGTAAAATCGCTTACACCATGCGTGAATTTGATGATACCCACATGTTGCCACGTTTGTTTGAACGCTTTATGTCGTCCATCAATATGGAATATAGTGGACAGCGTGATGGCTCATTGATGCTACATCCGAGCGATGAAGTACAAGTGCAAGGACTGGCAGTCCCTGAAGATGGTATGACCTTGACCTTTGAGCGTGACCAAGCGTTACTACGCGAAGACATGGAATTTATGACTTATGAGCATCCTTTGATGCAAAGTATCTTTGAAACGGTCAACGCAGGCACGTTTGGTAATACCACGGTTGCAACTTTACAAAGTAATGCCATGCCCGAAGGACTGATCTTGGTTGAAGTCAATTTTCGTGTTGAAGCGATTGCGCCAAAGCTCCTTAATTTACCCGCATTTTTGCCAAAGCCGCTCATTCGGGTGTTTTTAAGCCAGCAAGGGACTGATTTTAGCGATAAAATTGCGCCTGATATGATTGTGTCGCATATTCATCGCTTGGATAAAACCCGAGCGCGTCAAGTCATCAAAGCGCGTAAAGACATCATCGAAGTGCGCTATGAGCAGGCAGTAGCATTGGCAAACCAGCAATTACCTGCGATAAGTGAGCAAGCCAAAGAGGTATTTAATCAGCGCTATGAGCGTGAAGTGGAGCGCCTGCAATATTTGCAATCCATCAATCCGAATGTACGAGACGCAGAAATCAATCAATTAAAACGTTTGCAAGAACAGGGCTTACATGCCCTAGGTCATTTATCCTTAATTCCTGATAGCATCCGTGTGCTAGTTGCGGTCAAGCCCGGTTAATTGTTTTGAATTTAGGTTAATTTAGGTTAAAGGTCAGCTTATATTAGGCTGACCTTTGTTATATGTTTGCATTTTTTGGTTAAGACCAGTTACCAGGTCTAGTTATCAGGCTTAGTTAGCAAAGCTAGTTATTTACCTCTCAGGATTCACCACACTCATACTAAATTTAAGTCCGATACTAATGAGTACAATCGCCAGTGGCAACAGCACCATCGCAATACGTTGGGTTTTATACCTGACAGGCGACTCCTTACTGACTTTAGATAATAAAAAACATAGCATACCCGCGACCAATGTCAAAATCCCTACGCCCAAACAAAGAAAACCTAAATAATTCATCTGTTTACCCATTACCCATACTGATATGTTTGACTGGTTTAAATAACACCACGACCCATCGATATTTGTTGAAACACGATTGTTGCCTCAGACAACTTTGATTATAATCTAACAAGACTCATAGGACATGAGATTTATTTTTAGCCGCAATACAAGGATGGTGAGATGAGTGGCTCAACGATACAGAATTTGGACATACAATATCTACACCAGCCCCCGTTTGATACCCTAAGCGCTCAGCAGCGAACCCATCTGCAGCAGCACAGTAAAATCGTCTATTTGGACAACTTGCAGCCTATACCTGCGGGATGGCAAGGGGATTTTTTTATTATCCTTAAAGGCTTTGTTCATCAATTACAAGGCGATGCGTTGATTTCTACCTTAAATGCAGGCGATTGGTTTGATACTAAGGTCAGGCAAAACGGCGTGTTCAACTTTATCACCCAGCAGCAAAGTCTGATGTACCGTATCGATGGGCAAGTGCTAAGCGCAATCACCGAGCAAAATCCCACCTTAAAAAATGCCTTGTTTGCCGATGTCGCTGCCCGTCTCAACCATCACCAAGCCCGCCTTGCCCAAAGTGAAAGTCAAAAAATGCTATATCAACCGATTGGCAATTTGGGACAGCATATCAAACCGCCGCATTTTGTCGATGATACGGCAACCTTATACGATGCCACAATGGCGATGAACCAATTTGACATCAAGCATATTTTGGTTAAGTCTCAAGCGCGAATGACCGAAGCGGAGCGTGACAAACTCATCGCACAAGGCGTGGAAAAATCCACCATCGCAGCGTATGTCGAGCGCATCGGTATTTTTACCCAAACCGATGTGTGCCGAGCGATTGGGAAAAAAGTTGATTTTGCCACTACGCCTGTGCTGGACTTTACCAATTTTAAAATCCATACCGTGCATCAATCGCAAGATGTGAGTGAAGCCTTGCTGACCATGCTACAAACTCGTACCCACCGTTTACCCATTATTGACAGTCAAGGTCAAATTATTGGGATTTTGGGGCAAACCGAATTACTGAGCTTTTTAACCAACCATTCCAATCTTATTGTTGCGCGTATTGAGCAAGCGCAGAGCCTAGAGGATGTTGCAGTGGCGGTGGAATTGATTGGTAAATTTATCCGTGAGCAGCACGCCAGCGGCATCAAAATCCATGTTATCAGCCGTATGGTACAAAGCTTGAATTTACAAGTGTTCGCCAAGGTATGGCAGCTTATTGTGCCTGCTATCACCTTCTACAATACCTGTCTGTTTGTGATGGGCTCAGAAGGGCGTGGTGAACAAATCTTGCGTACTGACCAAGACAATGCGCTAATTATCCGCAATGGTTTTAAAGATGACAATCTGCCCAGCTATGCCGCGCAGTTCAATGAGGCATTGGCGAACATGGGTTATCCTTATTGTGATGGCAAGATTATGCTTAGCAACGAGCGTTGGCGAAAAACTTCAACCGCCTTTGAAAAACAAATCACGGCATGGTACGTGAGTGGCAGTAGTGAAGATATGATGTGGATTGCGACCTTAGTCGATGCGCATTTTGTTTGCGGCGATATTAAGCTCTTTGAGCAGCTGCAAAAACATTGGCAAGTCAGCGCGAAAAATGTGGCAACTAGCAACTTTATCAACCGTTTTGCCAAACCGATTCTACAATTTGGCGATAGTAGTGGTTGGTGGCAAAAATTTGTCGGTGGCAGTGAAACCGATATTGACCTAAAAAAAGCAGGGATATTCCCGATTGTCCATGGCGTGCGAGCCTTGTCATTGGAATATCAAATCACTGAGACCAATACTCGAAGCCGACTGCAACAGCTGGCACAGCAACGCGTACTAGATGACACTATGGCGCAAAATCTGGCAGAAGCACTGGATTTTTTTATGGCAAAACGATTGGATGTGGCATTGACCACACAGGATAGAACAGCGCGAGCGGTAAATCCCAATAACTTATCAGCACTGGAAAAAGATTTGTTAAAAGAATGTTTGGCGATGGTCAAAGATTTTAAAACCTTCATTACCCATCATTATCGCCTAGATATTTTTTAATTGAAGATATCTTTTAATTGAGCATATATCGTTAATTGAATAGATATTGTTAATTGCCTAGAGAAAAGCCATGTTTAATCGCATCAAAAATCTGTTTAGCGGTCAAAAACTTGAGCGACAAAAACAGCGACTCAGCAAGCCTGAGTACGCTTATCTGTTTGATACCCCGCTATCTAAAGTCCCCAATGAGTGGGTGAGCCTAGACCTAGAAATGACCGGGCTTAATGCCAAACAAGATTATATTTTAAGTGTCGGTGCAGTACAGGTACGCAAAGAAAGTAACGGGTTTGTGATTGATACCGATAGCGCGCTGTCCTTGGTATGCCGTCCGCCTGTGATGCCAACCCATGACACCATTGTGATTCACGGATTAAGACCGATAGATGTTGACAATGGCTTATCGTATGACGAGATGCTTACCCAATTATTGCCAATGCTTAAAAACCGTCCGATAATTGGGTTCTGTGTGGACATGGACATGGCGTTTTTAAATGCCATTGCCAAACCGTTTTTGGGCGTGGAACTGGCTAATAAACTTGTCGATGTCAGTCGCTTGTATCAACAAAATCAGCATCGACATGACCCCAGCCAAGTTGGGCAATTACCACACCTCAATCAACTGCTAGAAGAATACCAAATCCCGCGATTACCTGCCCATAATGCCTTGAATGACGCCATCATGACTGCCATGTTGTTTACCCACCTGATGAAGTCATAGCAAGCTTATGAAGTCATAAAAGCTAACCGACATAAAAAAACTCTCATCATGAGAGTTTTTTATTTAAAAATGACTTTATTTTTTGCTAGCCGCGGCGTCTGCGCCTTTTGGCTTGATGCCTGCTTCTTGGGTTAATTGCATCAACATGGTACGGGCTTCTTCAGCGGATTTTTGCGCTTTTTCCATCGACTTAGCAATTTCTGGATTGGTCTCTGGGGTTGCCGTTGGTTTTTTGATTAAAGCCGCCGTACCGGCACGGCTATGGGTAATACTTTCAACCATTTTATCGCGGGTTTGTGCAACACGGGGGTCATTAAATTTTAATTTGTTGAGCGTGGCTTTTTGCAAATCTAACTGTGCCACCACTTCTTTAAAGAAAGCTTGTTGGTCAGCAGGCGTTTTGGCGTTTTGCATTTTTTTTGCCATTTCTGCTTGTTTGGCTTGGGTATTGCGGTCAAGCTCGTTTAAGGTTTTAAATAACTGAGTCAAATCCGCTTTTAGGGCAAGATTATGGGTCGCAGCCGCGGTATTATTGGCGGCAACTGTAGGGGCGCTGCTAACGTTGGCGGTTTTTTCTGCAGTCGCTGGCGTGGTGACAGTTGTCGTGGTTGACGAAGCGGTGGTGGTAACGGCAGCACTAGCAGGCGCGCTAAGCGTGACTTGGGAAGCCGGCACAGGTGCACTAGTCGTAGAAGTTGACGTGGTGGTGGTCGTTGCAGAAGCAGTGGTGGTTGTGGCTTTATCATCTTTTTTTGAGCATGCAGATAACGCTAGCACAAGACTCATAGCGCTTATAGTCATGGCAGAGGTGGCGATAGATTTGTTTAACATAGAGTTTTTTAACCTAAATAATTTTTTAATCTAAATAGCTTTAATCTAAATAATTTTTCACCCAAAACAATTGTGGTCAGCGTTCTCGATTGAAACCCAAAACGGCAATAGCAGTGACTGAAATGTGGCAATTAGGCGACAGTTTAGCAAATATCTGAAAATTGAAATGTAGAGAATTGCAACAGAAGGCTACGGCTGTTTGTCTAAATGCCTTAATTTTAGCCCATTTGCTATGAAATCAGGTGGATTTTTATGGCAAAAAGCGATAAGGTGGCAGCTTATTTTTGCCTAATTTATTTTTGCCTAATAAGATTCGATACCTAGTATAGATTCGTCACATTGTTGCTGTCGTTATGAAAAATTCGCGCCAATTCGTGGGTCTGCAAACCTGCGCTACTCAATTATTGTCTTTAAAAACGGGTTTATTGCTATGGATGGCTTGTCTGTCCTTGGTGGGTCATACGTCAGATACCACACAAGTCCAGCCGCCAATACCCACTGATCCAGTGACCAAGCAAAGCCATGCAGTCATGGGGCACCGCGATTCAGTCAGTAAGCTACCTGAAACGATTCAGGCCAAACTTGCCCAAGCCAATATTCCGACCGATAGCATGAGTATGGTGGTACAACCGTTAACGGACAATCCGCAAAGTGCAGCATCGAGTGCGCCCCAAACAACTTTGTTTAGTTATAACGCTGATGTGCCACGTACCCCTGCATCTACGCAGAAACTGATTCCCACTTATGTGGCGCTCGATAGTTTGGGCAAAGATTTTGTTTGGCAAACCAAATTGTATCAGCATGGTTTTGTGTGGAAAGGCACGCTTTATGGTGATGTGATTGTGCAGGGCAGTGGCGACCCAAAACTGGAAAACGAGCGCTTGTACCAGCTGCTTGCCATGATTAAAGCACAGGGTATTAAGCAAGTACAAGGCAATTTAATCATCGATAATCGCCAATTTGACGGGGTGAAATTTGATGTTAATGCGTTTGATGGTAAAGGGTTACGCCCTTATAATGCCCAGCCCAATGCTTTGTTGACCAATTTTGGTACGGTGGAAGTGGATTTAGTGCCAATAGCAAAACCTAACGCAA
>OCTV010001006.1_pt1 | contig 10552 bp, 9 predicted proteins | sample 1539101 | NCBI WGS metagenome assembly OCTV01 (sample SAMEA3991422, study PRJEB22521) | metagenome | biome: anthropogenic terrestrial biome; feature: sewage plant; material: sludge | place: Sweden | collected 2012-09-26 | reverse complement strand
TTAGTCCAGACATTATTCCTGATGCAGATGAGGGTTCTTATGCATCATAAAAAAAATAATGCAGTTAATGACATCGTAAACTATGGATGTTACATTAACTGCATTAATTATTACCGTTATTAGTTGTTACAATTTATTATTGGCTAGGTCCATCAAGTATTTGCCATATTCATTTTTCAGCATAGGCTTAGCATCCTCTTTTAGTTGCTTAAGGTCTATCCAGCCTTGTCTGAAAGCGATCTCTTCAAGACATGCAACCTTCAATCCTTGACGTTTCTCAATAACCTCAATGAATGTGCTTGCTTCAGATAAGCTGTCATGAGTGCCTGTGTCCAACCATGCAAAACCACGTTGAAGTGGCTTTACCTTCAAACTTTTGCGATTAAGGTATTCCTGATTGACAGTTGTAATCTCAAGTTCGCCTCTTGCACTAGGTTTGATATTCTTAGCTATATTAACAACACTGTTAGGATAGAAGTATAGTCCAACAACAGCGTAGTTACTCTTAGGATGTTCTGGCTTCTCCTCAATGCTCAGGCAGTTTCCATTGTTGTCGAATTCAGCGACACCATATCTTTCAGGGTCGTTTACATAGTATCCAAACACACTAGCCTGATCATTTTTTTCAGCATCAATGACACATTCTTTCAGGATACTGCTGAATCCTGAACCGTGGAATATGTTGTCGCCCAATACAAGGCAAACAGAATCATTCCCTATAAATTCTTCTCCAATAATAAAAGCCTGTGCAAGTCCGTCTGGACTAGGCTGTTCGGCATATTGAAAATTCACTCCGAGATCTTTTCCGTCTCCAAGCAGACGCTTGAATCCCGGAAGATCGAAAGGTGTAGATATAATCAATATATCCTTGATTCCCGCAAGCATTAATACGGAAATAGGATAGTATATCATCGGTTTGTCGAAAATTGGTATAAGTTGCTTGCTTATGCCTTTTGTGATGGGGTAGAGGCGTGTGCCAGAACCACCTGCTAAAACAATACCTTTCATATATAATGTTCTTTTTTATTAATATGCGTGCTTGTCTGGTATGATGACACTTTTTATTGTCCTGTATATTATTTTAATGTCAAGCATAAATGTCCAGTGCTCAATATACCAGATGTCTCTCTCAACTCTTTCTTCCATCTGCCAGAGTTCCTTTGTCTCACCACGGAATCCTGTAACCTGTGCCCAACCAGTTATACCTGGTTTGCAGAAGTGGCGAACCATATATTTGTCAATAAGTTCACTGTATATCTCTGTGTGGTGCAGCATGTGAGGACGTGGTCCAACAATGCTCATGTCGCCTTTTAATACATTCCAGAACTGTGGAAACTCATCAATATTGGTCTTTCTCATGAAATTTCCGAAAGCAAACTTTCGTGGATCGTTTTCAGTAGCCTGTTCCGTATCAGCATCTTTGTTTATATGCATGCTGCGGAACTTATAGCAGTTGAATGTCTTTCCTGCAAATCCAGTGCGTTCCTGCTTAAAGAATATGGGACCAGGACTTTGAATTTTAATGATGATCGCAATAATAGGTATTATAGGAATCATGCAGATACAGCTAATTATGCTCACCGTTATATCAAAGAGTCTTTTGACTAGCTTGTTTGACGTGCATGAAAGAGGTTCAAGATGATTTGTGTATGTTAACGTATCGCCCATCATCTCAGGCTTTAGTCTGAGCCTATAGTTTCCAAACATGCGTGGGATATAATAGAAGCGTACCAAATTTGCGTCACAGAATTTCATTATTCTCGCAATTTGATCATTCTCATCATGGCTAAGACTACAGAATGCATCGTCGATAGAGGTATCTGGATTATTCTCCATCTTGTAGTATAAGGTCTTTATGTCGCCAAGATAATTCAGGTTTTGCGGACTGTTGGGAATAGCCTTGTCACTATAATATCCTTTTACACGATAACCTGTTGTAGGGTCTCCAATCATAGTGTCATAGAGGTTTATCAAAGCTGGATCGTTACCAATCATTATCACACTTCTAGTATTCCTTCCCAATTGTCTGACGTGCCTTAATAACTTCCTTTCAAAGAATCGAGCAAGCATAATCGTTAAGTAAATTGATATGCCATAGACGATAGCAAACTTGAAGTCGGTAGGCTTATCGCTTAGAAAACTTAATAGAAAAACCATTGCTGCAACGTGTGTCACAACAAGTTTAGCAACTCTAGCGGCTATCTCTTCGAAACTGATTTTACGATAATGGATTTTGGTCTGGAAGAAATATTGACCAATAGCCATCGCAAAATTAGCAGTTACAATTGTTATTTTAGTTGCGGTATGAAAGTATTCCGGGACGAAATCTGGAGTTTGTAAAATGTAACATAATAATATAATATTAATAATTACGAAATCACTAGCAATAACAGATTTTCTGGCAAGATCATTTCCGCTCAAGTTCTGTCTCATTTGAATGTATTTTCTCTAAAATTTGTATCAGATCATCATAATACTGATTATTCGGCAAAGATAATAAAAATAATATTAATAACATTCATCCATGCCATCCTTTTTTTCAATAATATGTCTGCTCTTGTTATTAGCAAAAAAAATTAGGTTTATTGAATAAAAATATCTATCTTTGCACAAACGTAAACTATTTTAAGAAAAGTATATTGAAAAATCGTTATGGAAATATTTTCTAAATTATTTGGTAAAAAAAATAAAGAAGTGAAAGTTGGTGGAATGGAAGACTTTATGACTCTCATTAGAGTTTACTTTCAAGCTTCGCTAGCAGCTGGTATTGGTATAAATAATCTTGGTATGTTGCCAGACCTGAGAACATTTAAAGCAACACTTCACGTTCCAACATTAAATAATAAATTAGGATTGGGCGAAAAGAATCATTGTAAGAAAATGATGAAAGAAATTTATGGAATTCAAGATGATTTCTTTAAGGAAATAGATCAGAGTATTCGTAAAAATTGTCATAAACTACAAGATGTACAACCTTATATGATACAGTTTCAAGGATTCTCTCAGGACATTATGATGCTTATGGGAAACTTGATGAAATTTAAATTGAGACTGCCTTCATTTATGAAGAAAACAATTCATTCTATGACAGCAAAGACTGTAAAAAACTTATTTGTCAAAAATGATTACAGTGATCCTAGTGTCGTAAAAGCTGTTATGGCAATCAGACAATATGAAAAACGTTTAGGCTTCAGTGAGAAATGGATTACTGAATTTGTGTTTAATGTTGTCATGTTGGCTAAGAAAGAACCTAAACCTGATACAGAAACAGTAAAATAGAATAATTGTTTGAGTTGGTATTCAATTGAAACTTTATATTGGTGTTTTTGTTAATGATTAAACAAAAACTTTAAGTAAAATTTGGATATTTCAATTTATTAAACTAAATTTGTAACCAAATTGTATATTTATGACTGCTACTGAGGATACTTTAAATCTTTTTTCTACCAGAGTGAGGCAGATGATTCTTCAATACAAGGAATTGAAGAAAGAAAATGCTGATTTATATTCAATGGTTGATGAGAAAGATAAGCAGGTGGAAAATCTGAAAGCTCAGATTACTCAGGCGCAAAATGATTATAATAGTTTGAAGATGGCTAAGATGCTGGAAATTACAGACGGCGATATGGAAAGCGCTCAGAAACGATTGCAGAAGCTAATCCGAGACGTAAACAAGTGTATAACGCTACTGAGTGAAAAATGACAGAAGCGATGGCTGAAGATAACAAAGACAAGTTACATATAAGATTACACGTATATGATACAGAAATGTCCGTGAACGTTGTTCGCGAAGACGAAAAAATGTATCGAGATGCAGCTAAACTTATAACAGATACTGTAAATACTTATGCTGACGTGTTCAAAGGACGTAAAAGCGATAAGGATTTATTGTATATGGCTCTTATTGATATTGCGCTTAGATATGAAAAAGAATCTACACGTAATGACACTGAACCTTATAGTGATATTCTTGGAAAGTTAACTTCTGAAATCGAAGACGCATTGAAGTAAAAAGAATATTATTAATTACATAAAACTATGATAGAATCAATAATAATTGCATTAGTCGCACTAGTTATAGGAAGTGCTGTTGGCTATGCTTTTTTCCGTTATGTTGTTAAGGGAAAATATAAAGAAATGGTTGATGCTGCCGCTAAGGAAGCTGAAGTTCTAAAGGAAAAGAAGCTCTTGGAAGTTAAGGAGAAATTTCTTAATAAGAAGAGTGAACTTGAGAAAGAAGTTCAGCAGCGCAATATGAAAATCCAGCAAAGTGATAATCGTTTGAAACAGCGTGAGATTTCACTTAATCAGCGTCAGGAAGAAATCGGACGAAAAAAGTCAGAGGTTGAACAAGTACAGCTGAGAATTGACAATGAAAAGAAATTGTTGTCTGTTAAACAGCAAGAGCTTGAGAAAATGCAGAAGCAGGAGCAGGCTAAGCTTGAGGAACTTTCTGGACTTAGTGCTGATGAAGCTAAGAGCAGACTTGTAGAGAGTCTTAAAGATCAGGCAAAACTTGATGCTGCAAGTTACATAAATGAGATTATGGACGATGCTAAGCTAAATGCTAACCAACAGGCTAAGAAAATTGTTATTCAAACAATACAGAGAGTTGCTACTGAGGCTGCTATTGAAAACTCTGTAAGTGTTTTCCATATTGAAAATGATGAAGTAAAGGGCCGTATTATAGGTCGTGAAGGTCGCAATATTCGTGCTCTTGAAGCTGCTACAGGTGTTGAAATCGTTGTTGATGATACTCCTGAGGCTATTGTAATCAGTGCTTTTGATCCTATTCGTCGTGAGATTTGTCGTCTTGCTCTTCATCAACTTGTTGCTGATGGTCGTATTCATCCAGCACGTATAGAGGAAGTTGTTGCTAAAGTTAAGAAGCAACTTGAAAATGAAGTTATCGAAACTGGTAAGCGTACAGCTATAGACCTTGGTATTCATGGTTTGCATCCAGAACTTATCCGTATTATCGGTAAGATGAAATATCGTTCAAGTTATGGACAGAATTTATTGCAGCATGCTCGTGAGACAGCTAATCTTTGTGCTGTTATGGCAAGTGAGCTAGGTCTTAATCCAAAGAAGGCTAAACGTGCAGGATTACTTCATGATATTGGTAAGGTGCCTGATGAGGAGAGTGAATTGCCACACGCATTGTATGGTGCTAAGATAGCAGAGAAATATAAGGAAAAACCAGATATCTGTAATGCTATTGGTGCTCACCATGATGAAGAAGAAATGACAACATTGCTTGCTCCTATTGTTCAGGTTTGTGATGCTATTTCAGGTGCTCGTCCTGGTGCACGTCGCGAGATTGTAGAGGCTTACATCAAGCGTCTTAACGATTTGGAAGCTATTGCAATGAGTTATCCTGGCGTTACTAAGACTTATGCTATTCAGGCTGGTCGTGAGCTTCGTGTGATTGTTGGCGCAGATAAGATGAATGATGATGAAAGTCTTAAGTTGAGCGATGAAATTGCTGTAAAGATTCAGAATGAGATGACTTATCCTGGACAGGTTAAGATTACAGTTATTCGTGAAACACGTTCTGTAGCATACGCTAAATAAAAGAATTTTATATAAAACATATATGAATCCTCCCACATTAATGTGGGAGGATTTTTTGTGTATAATACAAATCATAATTTTTAGGTATTGCAAATCACCTTATTTTGTAGTTAACTTTGCAGCCGTAAAGAATTTGATTATTTATGGCTCATGTAAAGTTCTCATTGTTAGTTATTTTATTATATTGTGGTAATAATGCTTTTGGTCAAAATGATTCATTGCGTTCTATTGTATTTGCTGGTGCTGCAAATATGGAGGTTCGTTTTGGTCCCAATTGTATGGGTAATGAAAATGCCTCTTTAAGTTGTCCGCATATAATAATAGGAGGTAGGTTAGGTCTTTCAAGCGGATGGTCTTTGACATCTGAATTCGAATATGAACATTCCTATGATAATCATGAATGGAGTAATCATTTCAATACTGAATTTTGCACTAATGTATTATACGTTACTAAAAATTTTACTGATGCGGTAAATGTAAAAGCAGGTATTGTAGACATTCCTGTAGGTATGACCAATAGTGGAGGACCAGCACTCACTATAGATGATCCAGATAATGAGGCTGATATAATGCCAATGATGTGGCATGAGACAGGAATATCTTTATTTGGTGAATATAATAAGTTGGCATACTCCGTGACGGCATCTTCTTATCTTAATACATTTGAGATGTTGGGTGTTGCCGCTCGTGCAGATTATCATTTCGGAGATTTGTTAAGAGTTGGATTAAGTGGTTATCTTGGAAAGAAATGTCATGGGATGATAGGTCGGAAGATGTCGGAACAATATTCATCTTCATGTTTGAATTATGTAACCATGGATATGGACTATTCGGCAAATGGCTTCCTTTTTGACTGTTCAATGGTATATTGCAGTGCCGGGAACGGTAAATCTTTTGGCTGTGAATGTGGATATGACTTGATGTCGCAAAGAGATTATTCTAAATTCCGTTCTCAAATTATTCCATTCTTACGATATGATTATGTATGTGGTAAGTTATTAAATAACAAACGAAAATATACGATAGGCATGAATATAGTCCCGATTCCAAATCTTATATTCAAGGCTGAGTATGGCATCCGTGATTATGATTCTTCTGCAACTATTAGCCAATTCGCTCTCAGTCTAGGATATACGGTCAACTTCTGATAAAAGTTGGTTTTCATGGTATAAGATTATATAGTTATTTTGAATGATATTATCAATTTGTAGATTTGAAAATAATCAGTATTACTTCTTTATTACATATACAGTCTTAAAACGTTTTAAATTGTTTATTTACTATATCCCTAACGCCCATACATTCCATTTCTATTAGCCAACCTGGTCTGCATACAGATGCATTAACAATTATACATGAAGAGTTCTTAAATTTATCGTCAAACATATTTTTAACAGTCGTGTAATCTGCAATATCACGTAAATAAACTATCATCATACCTATATTTGTAAAGTCCATATCTGCTTTTTTTAATAGAGCTCCTACATTTTCAAGCATACGTAGAGTCTGACGTTTTATATTTTCTGGATATAGAATATTACCTTTGTTGTCAATGCTCGCCGTCCCTGAAATAAAGATATGTCGTCTGTCTCCATAGTCAATATATGTTCCTCGTTCAAAACTTACACCATATTCACTTGTGCGGTTCATATTTTCCGGAGCATATACATATTTCATCTGTCCATGTTCTATGCCGTTTATAGAATATGCATCCATTTGTGCCAATATTTCATGATTTGATTGTCGTCCACCTATTCCTGTACTTGATATGTAATGTGTATCAGGTGTTAGATTTTGAGTCATAAAAATGTCATTACGAGCTTTTACGACCCCAGTATAATTATTATCAATATCATTGATAAAGAACCAAGTACGTACACAATTATCTGCAAGCGTACATCCAGCTTCAATAAGTTTTATTACATAGTTTTGAAGCATCATACGTGTTTGATATTCGGAATTAATCTCCTGTATATTGCAATTTCCCAACCATAGATGCGTATATGCATTATGTTTTACCATATATAATCCATTTGGTAAAACACGTGTCTTAACTCCTGTTATCAGATAAGCCCATAGTGCGACTTTGCTTCCGTCAATAGGTGCCTGCTGAATTACAGAAATGGCACAGTCGCTAGTCTCCATATCGAAGACTTCATTTTCTTGATTTGCGGAATCACTAAGGAAGTATCTTTTGAAAACTGCCACTGCATTACCTGAAAGACTAATTCTAATCTCATTGTATGAGTTAATCAATGTTTCTAATTGTTGTCTGAAATTCAGTCCAGTATTACTTATGTGAACCGTAATATGATATTCTTTAGCTTCTGTGTCGTTTGAAAAGCTGAATACTTCTGCATAAGCATTTTCCAGTTTTATTATTTCTTTGAATGATTTTTCTTGTAACATATCTGTCATTGTTGTTTATATTAAGTCTTTTAGGCATAAGAGTGCATTCCACCTAAAAAGTAATTTACCCCGAAATACGTCATGAGTATCATTGTAAATGCAATTGTTGTATATATATGATAATATAATGGACGGTTGAATATTGGCAATGATTTGTTGTGCAATACTATTGCATAAAACATAAATGTAATCAAAGCCCATACCTCTTTTGGATCCCAACTCCAGTATTGTCCCCAAGAAACATTAGCCCATATTGCACCTATAAATATTCCTATTCCCAATGTTGTGATAGCAGGATAAAGTAGTAGTTTAGAAATCAGACATAATGTTGATAATTGATTGTCTATAATAGTTGCTTCATCATGTTTCATCTTATGTGTGTAGTATAGTATTAATGCTGTCAGTCCACATATAAATGTAAGCGAAAGAAGGGCGAATGACATCATTATTATAGACACGTGTATACTCAGTAATGGTGACGACAATACTGGCATGATTGGTGTTATCTGAGGGTCCATTTGTCCTATGTGTGATACGAGAAGAAAGAACCCCGACATAAGAAAGCCGAACGCTATAAGAATTTTAAATTTACGATAAAAAATGATTGAGAACAACATCACGAACCAAGCTAACAACAGCATCGTCTCATATCCATTTGCCATAGGTATGGTTTTACTTATTATCCATCTTAATATTTCACAATATGTTAATGCCATAAACGATAAAAGCATTATTCCCATTGATGTGTATGATATTATTTTATTAGCTTTATGTGTATGCGTCTTTATACTAGTCAATCGATAAACAGAATATAGCAAAGTTATAAATCCCATTGTGAGATTAATCATAAACAGAATACTTGCAAATGGAATTTTGTTGTAAGTAAGTTCGGCAATGATCTGTGTTACTGTCGGCAAACTGTTTCCTCCGTTTTGTTCCTGATATATTCTTATCTTGCCAATCAAGGAGTTAAACTGGTCGTAATTGTTTGAGTGTGCGCATTGATTTAATAATGTGAAAATGCTTTTTATAAACATAGATTTATCTTTGTCCATAAGTTCCAGAACCTTTGCTTTAGGACTATACCACATAATGTTATCATCTTTTCCGTACGGAAAAATCTTAAATGGTTCTCCATGTCGTAGCGACATTATCAGTTGCACTTTATCATCAGTTTCCACTACGGCTTTATGCAGTTTGTCATGATTTCCTTGATAGTATTCCTGAACTGCTGGTCCTAGTATATAGCCGCCCAAATCCTTATTGAAAAGTTGATTGATAGAAATATATTCAGGTAGTCCGAACGCCTTTCTAAGAGCATCGTCTTTTATTTTTATGATAGGTTCATTTTTCCATTCTTCATTCCAGAATATGAATCCAGTTAGAACTTGCTCTGCGGAATATCCATTATAAGATGAACTTCCATAAAGCTTTTTTGTAAAGTCTATCGCAAATGTCTGTATCGGACATATCCTGAGTGCTAAAACGGACAATATATTCTGGAATTTCATAACGCTATTCATTTAAACTTAAATCGCGGTGAGGCATCACGCGCTCCTCCACCGTCTGGAAAAAGATGAAAAAGACCGGTGTGATAATCAGCAGAGCCACGGTGCCAATCAGCATTCCGCCAACCACACCCACACCCAGCGACTTGTCGCCATTGGCCCCGGCCCCAGTGGCAAACACCAGCGGCAGCATACCCACTATCATACAGATGGCCGTCATAAGGATTGGACGCAGCCTGACAGTGGCAGCCGACATGGCGGACTGCACAATGCTCATGCCTGCCTTGCGGCGGTCTGACGCGTACTCGGTAAGCAGAATGGCCGTCTTTGAGATAAGACCTATCAGCATTATCAATCCCGTCTGCATATAGATGTTGTTTTCGATGCCGAATATCTTGGCAAAGAGGAAACTGCCCAACAGTCCGAACGGAATGGACAACATCACTGCCAAAGGAATGAAGAAACTCTCGTAGAGCGAGCAGAGGATGATGTAGACAAAGACCAGACAAATGACAAAGATGATGACCGTGGAAGAACCCGAAGAGGCCTCATCACGTGAGATGCCACTATACTCATAGCTGTAGCCCGACGGGAGGGTCTGCGAGGCCACCTCCTTCACAGAGATCGGAAGAGCACACGACGCTCTTCCGATCTGGGAGGGTCTGCGAGGCCACCTCCTTCACAGCCTCGATGGCGTCACCCGAACTGTAGCCATCGGCTGGCGAAGCGTTGACAGGTATGGCACCAAACAGATTGAAACGGGTGAGAATCTCGGGGCCATAGACCTTGGTGAGTTTGATAAACTGGCCAATAGGCATCATATTGCCCGACGAGGAGCGCACATACATATTGTTGAGCGACTGCAAATCGACCCGGTTCTCGGTGCTGGCCTGTATCATCACACGATAGAGTTTGGAGAAGCGGTTGATGTTCGACACATAATTGCCGCCGATGTATCCGGACATCACACTGAGCACATCCGACGGCTCCACATCGGCCCTGAGGCATTTGGCGGCATCCACCTCCACCATGTACTGCGGAAAACGGGTGTTGAAGGTAGT
>OCTV010001005.1_pt1 | contig 10562 bp, 6 predicted proteins | sample 1539101 | NCBI WGS metagenome assembly OCTV01 (sample SAMEA3991422, study PRJEB22521) | metagenome | biome: anthropogenic terrestrial biome; feature: sewage plant; material: sludge | place: Sweden | collected 2012-09-26 | reverse complement strand
TAAGAAATGGATTCGATCATGGCTACCTACATGATCTAAAACCGTTTCCAAATGGCGGATACATTATTGGGGCAGAATCTATCGGCCTTCCATACGACGAAAATAAAGATCCTATCTTTATGCCCTGGCTTCTAAGAGTCGACGATGATGGATGTTTAGTCCCTGGATGCGGAATGGTTAGCAATAAAGAATTACCGAACAATAGAGACAATATATTCATCTACCCGAATCCCGCAACCGATTACATTGTAATCCTTCATTCTGGTTCTGAAAAAACTCGCTATCAAATTGTATCTGCTGAAGGAAAAATTATTGATGATTTTTATTCATTTTTTGAAGGCGAGCAGATAATTCTTCTGGTTAATAATTTTAAACCGGGGCCTTACTTTGTTAAAGCTGAAAGTAAAAATGAATTTAGTTCAAAGGTTTTTATAAAGCAATAGTTAAAATTATTCCATTTTTAAACCGAAATCAAACTGAAACTTTACCTAGTCATATTAAATATGGTCTGGTAATTTGTAACAATACTTTATTCGGTAATATTCCATTTAGATTTAAGTTCCATTAAAAACGCTTGCTTTTTGGGTTCTCTGTTTTTTATTGCAAAATCGGTATGATAGTGATGGTTTGTAAGAAAACGAATCTGAAGTGCATCCCATTCCTTTTCATTTGCAATTACCTTATAAGCTATAAATTCTTTGAATAGCGTTTCCCCTGTTTTATAAAAGTTTTTGGTACCTAAATAATCAAGATCCGCATCGCAAATTATTTTTTCCAAGATGTTTTTAGGTTTTTGAGGTATCTGAGTAGCTAATATCATTCGCTCAATTTTTATTAGATCTGATTTAGAATATCCAAATGAGGGTAAAATTTCTTTTGAGTAACGTACCGATTCTTCTTCATGTCCATTGTAGGTCCACATAATCCCAATATCGTGAATGAGGGCAGCTGTGCGGAGGAGATATGCATCTTGCGCATTTATGTTCAATCTCTTGATGTATTGATTGCAAACATCCAGCACTTCCATGGTATGATGCAAGCCATGGTAAGTCAGATTTTTAGGCAATTCAGACTTGAGTTTAACCGTCAGATAATTTTTTAGTTTACTGATGTTCATTTAGCTATTGCATTGCTCATTTAGAATAAATCGATTCATTAAGATCCTAAATACTATAGATCTTTTGGATTGATATCCATTTCATAAGAACCCAAATCCCATTCTTTATAAAGCTCGTCCGACATAAAGAATTTCTTACCAGGAATTAAGGTATCCAAATCTCCCGATCCTGGCTGATTTGGATTCTGTAAATCCTTTTTTGACAATTCGACCAATATTATTTTAGTTATGGATTCTAATAGATTCGTTTTTGGATAGCGGCTTAAATGTTCCTGGAGATTAAAGCGTTTTGCTAAAAAGTAATTTATAATGCGGGTAAACCAACCCCCTTTAATAGAACTGTTATTGTGATTAAATATCCGTTGCCAGATTTTGAGTGAGGTTAAAAAATGAACGACGGCATCAAAAATCCGATCAAATATTGTTGGTTTATGCATGCCGAGTGATCTCCAACTCCTCTTATCGTTTAAAAAATAAATGGTTAGGTCTTCTAATCGTTCTAATGAAATATTGGTTCTAAGCAATTCATTCATGCTTTCAAGCAATGCCTTTGTCAGGATGGGACCATCTGGGTTTTCAGCAGCGGATTGACGTTTAAGGATGGTTTTAAATTGGTCCATTCCATCTTCCATGTTGTTAGAATACAATTCAGGACTAATACCCATACTTTGGCCTATGCGTTGCCAAGTTATAAAAATGGCATTGCGTTCATCGTAAGTAAGATGAACACCCATTTGATCCAAACCGTCAATCATAGCCAATGAGAACAGGTGATTTGTTAAACACAGATCTTCCTGGTTGATCGGAACACCCAATTCCATATTCCATTTCTTATCAGGTCTGGAATCGTTTAATAGAGCTATACGCATGCCTGCATGCATTAAACGCACGCGTTGAATGGACTCTAAACCGGGATTTCCGGATTGGTACCAATTTGCATTATTGACAGCAAATACAAATTGGGCTGTTTCCATTACGCGACGGGCTGCATAATTTACCAAAAGTTTGGTGCTTTCTAAAACATGTCCTGGTTTTGGACACATATAACCGGTTGGCAATGCCTTAAAAAACAATAAGCCACAAAACCGAAAGCCATAATTATTAAATAATTTGGCTGAAACCCGGAAAGCTTCAATTTCTTCAGTGCTCACTTTAACATCTTCTGTTTCCTGAAAATAGTCTAGGAGTGGCTTGACATTTTTTAAATTATTTACATTGTGATTTCGACTGATGATTCTTAATTCTTCAAGAATTTCTTTGCTGTTTCGATTTTCCCATAACAATTTTGCTGCACGATCAGCCAAAGGGTCGCCTTGATGACGCATCCGGTCCAGTAATTCATCGGTCCATTTAGAAGTTGCCATATTTATCCGTTTGAAATTGAGTATTAATATTTAGAATCATCAACAAAGTACATATCTAATTCATCCTTGTATTTTACTTTAATTTTTCCACGATGGGTGCATTCAAATTGATTTTTAACCAGGTCGTACGTTGTAGATGAAATATTAATTTTTCCGGGTTCACCCACACTTTGCATTCTGGATGCCGTGTTGACGGAATCTCCCCAGATATCGTATGCAAATTTATAAAGACCCACAACACCAGCCACAACAGGCCCTGTATGGAGTCCAATCCGAATTTGGCAGTAGGGTAAATTTTGAAGTTCCCTTTGATGGTTATATTCCTTTACAAATTCTAGAATTTCAATGGCTGCTTTTATTGCATTTGCAGCATGCTCTTCATTGAAACGGGGTAAACCACTTACGCACATGTAAGCATCTCCCATCGTTTTAATTTTTTCGATTTTATATTTTTCAATGATTTTATCAAAACCTTTATAATGATGATCCACAATTTCAACAATTTCTTCCGGAGTCAATTTTTCAGACATCATGGTAAATTTTTCAAAATCGGTAAACATGATGGTTACGCTTTCATGACGACGGGGTTTAGATTTTCCATTATTTTTTAATTCTGCAACAATTTCATCAGGTAAAATATTTAAAATGAGAGACTCACTTTTTTGCTTTTCATCTTCGAGCAGCACTTTTTGTTTTTCAATAGTAGAAGTACGCTCCAATACTTTTTGTTCCAAATTTTGATATAACTGTGCATTTTCAATGGAAACTGCAATTTGCCCGCTGAGTAAATTTAGAATTTCCATACGATTTCGAGTAAATGCATGTGTGCTTGCAGCATTATCCAAATAAAGAATTGCCGTCATTTCCCCTTTACTCATAATTGGAAAACATAAAACGGATTTTGATTTTAAATGAATGAGATCCTTATCACTTGAATAAAGTGGATCTTGCCTTACATCATCAATGCTAATGGGAGTTCGTGTGTTGTGTACTTTTCGAACAATAGCATGTGAAACATCCCTGACTTCGTCAAGTGGAATTGACTTAATAAGGCACACATTGTTGTTTTCCAGTTTGCTATTCGCATCCTGAAATATTTTATTTTCTCTTGGACGCAGCAGATACCCATTTTGTGCACCAGCATTTTCAATTACAATCAACAATAGTTTTTCCAGTAATTTTTCAAGCACCACTTCTTCAGAAAGCGAAGCGGCAGCTCTTAAAACACTTTGTAGATCAAGAGAACTAGAGCTGATTGGTTTTTTAGCAGCATCTTTTGTAGCAGTTTTGGCTTCAAGAAACGAATATCTTCTTTGAAGAGAATGTACTTTTGCCAGTGCACCCCAATCCTGATATTCCAGAACTGCAAAATTTAAATTTCGCTCTGCTAATTCTGTTTCTTTTTCTCGTTCATACATTGCCGCTATCCGCTCATATATAAGGGCGGTCATGTATTTCATACCGGCATTTTGAGAAGACACCAAGGCTTTATTGAAATTTTGTTTTGCTTCTGTTTTATTATTTTTGAGTAATTGAAACTCAGCCAGGGCAAGTAAATATTTTGATTCGTAATTAAAAGGAGATTCGTGTGCCCAAACTTCAAGCAATTTAAAAGATTGTTTAAATGCTTTTAATTGGGCTTTGCTTAAGGGATGCCCTTCTAATTGAATAGCTAATGAAGATAAACAATTTATAATAAAATGTTCCGGCCATTCCGGAAGACCCAAGACAGCAGGCAAATGAGGTACTGAACGTTCGGTGAAAGCCAATGCTTGCTTGTAGTCAGCTAAAATATAAAAGTAAAATGATTTTGCTATTGTATAATTTACAAGAGTCAAAGGAATATTTTTTTCCATGAGCAATTGCTCATAAAAAGCATCCTGTGCTTTATCATCAACCCAATCCCCAAAAACGGATTTAGTGGCTGGTTTTTGGAGTAAGTCTGTTGTTATTCGCATCCAGGCCATCATTTGATGCAACGAAATCAGCGATTGAATTTTGTTGGCAAATTGCATGTAGCCAAGCATTTTTTCATAGACACTGTCTAAAGCTTCGCCCATTAAAAATTGCGCTCGATTTAAAAAGGTAATGGCATAACCGGCATAGATGATATCATTGGATTCAACTCCTACTTGATGCGCTTCACGCAAATTTTGCAAATATTTTGAAAATGGCAATTGCCAATGGGCTACACAACCTTCAGCAATTACCAGTACTTTGGATCGTAAGGTTTTGTCATTGAATTTTTCATTCAGGGTCATCCCTAGTTTCGCAAAGTCGTAACCAGATTTATAATCTTTTAATTGCGCGCTGATAACATAACCATAAAATGCAAATGCCAATGAAGATTCAACTGAATTGCCATATCGGATGGAAAGATTTACCATCCGCAAAATTTTAAAGGCCAATAAATTTTGTCGTTGCAATAAATAAACAGGACCCCATAAATTCATGAGAATTTTCATCATCATGATTTTTTCAGGAGATTCCATATTCTTATTAAACAGTAAATCAGAAGTAGATTTATTGCGCAATAAAAATTTCACCGTAAGCAGTTCCTTCATTACCGTTAGCGGACCTGCATTGAGTGGCAGGTGCATTCCCAATAATTTTAATCCTTGCTGTGCTGCTTCCAAAGCTTTTTCATGGCGTTGTGTGTTTTCATAGAGCGCCATTTTTCTACAAAGAATGTCAGCTTGATTTAATTTAGAATCAGAATTAATCAGGGCTTTATTAAACAATTCCTCTGAAGCAAAGTAATTTCCTAATAAATACTCGCTTTCGGACCGACCTATCAATAAATTTTTAAACAATTCAGAATTTTGGTCATCATTCATTAATTCCATGCCGATAGCATAGTGATTTAATGCAGGGCGAATTGCGTTATTCCGAAATGCCTTTTTGGCAGCTCTTAAATTTAGACCGGCCAGTTCCTGAATTTCATTTTTGGATACAATAAGATCCCGGCCAATATTTATATGATTGATAACGTCAAATAAATTTTCTTCAAATTCTTCTTCAGGCATTTTCACTAAGAGCGTACGACCGATCCGGAGGTGTGTTGCATGTTTTTCAGATTCAGGAATCATTGCATATGCAGCTTGCTGAATCCGGTCATGTTGAAATCGAAATGAGAAATTTGTTTTGGAATTTTCAGCTAATGCAAAATCCTTCCATAACTGGTTGCTGTGATATTTTCTCCATTGTCCAACCGGATTTATAAAATCTGCTTCAACAATTTCCCAAAGCAATTCTGCAACGTCACTTTCTGGCATATCAGAAATTATAACCAGCGTATCAAAATCAAAAGAATTGCCTATAGACGCTGCAAGACAAATTACATCCTGGGCTGGTTCGCTTAATTTTTTAAGTTTAGTAAGAATTAAGTCAACAACGTATTCAGTTATATCAAGAGATTGGATTGATTTTAGTTCCCAGAGCCAGGTCCTGATGTTGCGATCGTAGTAGATTCTTTTTTCATCTACCATTTTTTCCATAAACTGCCGGATGAAAAATGGATTTCCACGGGTTTTACTTAGAATGGCTTTTGATAACTCCTCTGTAATTTTTGTATTTAAATGCAATGAATCTGCAATTAAATTATTTACATCAAATGGAGAAAGATCTGTCAAATGCAAGGTGATAATTTGCTTTTTGTAATCTTTTTCCAGAATTTTTAAGGTCATCATTAATGGATGTGATTCATCCACTTCATTGTCACGATAGGCACCTATTACAAGGATATTTTTCAGCGAACTGTTTAAAATATGCTGAATAAGTTCTAAGGATCCGGAATCTGCCCATTGCAAATCGTCTATAAAAAGAGCCAGGGTCCGATTTTCGTTTTCAAGTATATTTAAAAATTGAACGAAGGCATTGTAAAAACGCTTTTTTCCTTCAGCATGACTAATTTCATAAATTGCTTCTTGATTTTCAACCAGAATGCCCAATTCAGGAATCACTCCCAACAATAAGCCTACATGATCACCCAAACTTTCTTTAATTGCATTTCTCCACAATGCGATTTGTTCGTCTTGTTCGGAAAGCAATTGTTGGATAAAACCATTGAAGGCCATTCCAAAAGCGCTGTAAGGAGTTTCACGATTAAACTGATCAAACTTTCCACTGATAAAATAGCCGTTTGATTCAAGAACCGGTTTGCGTATTTCATTAATTAACCGCGTTTTACCAATTCCGGAATAACCAGAAACTAAAAATAATTCAAGTTTATTTTCTTTGATTTGGTCCCATGCAGAAATCAATTGTTTTAGTTCTTGATTTCTACCATACATTTTTTCTGAGAGACTAAAAATACTGGATTGATCTTTTTCACCAAGACCAAAAGGTTTTATACTTCCATGCAATTGCCAATCCTGGATGCAATGCTCAAGATCTTCTAAAATGCCCTCTTCGCTTTGATAACGATCTTCTGCATTTTTGGACATTAATTTCATGACGACGTCATTTATCGGACCCGGGATGCTTTGTTGAATTACTTTTGGTTCAACCGGATTTTTAGCAATGTGCGCATGAATTAATTCCAGACTGTCGGTGTAATTAAAAGGTTTTCGCCAGCATAAAAGTTGATAGAGGATAACTCCTAATGAATAAAAATCTGAACGATAATCAACGGTACGTCCTATGCGTCCGGTTTGTTCTGGGGCAACGTGCCAAAGTGGACCGTAATAATTAAACTCCGAATTGTATTCGATGCGTTCCCTGCTTAATTTACTGCAAGAACCCATACAACAAATTCTCATTTCCTGGCTTTCAGGTGAAATAAGAATATTTTCAATCGTAAATTCCTTTACAATTATTTTTTTATTGTGTAATTCTTTTAAAAGCGAAGTAATCCGAATGGCGAGTTGAAGAAATAAGGGGATGCTAAATTCTTTATTTGTCAAATAACTTTCTAATGGGATTCCATCAAAATATTCTTTGTAAATGATAAATCCGGATTCCGAACGAACCATTTCAATTGCTTTCAAAGCAGAGCTTGAACTCAATTCATGAGCCAGTTCGTAGTCGTTTTTAAGATAGACCATATCATCCAAAGAAGGGATTGATTCTTTTAGAACCTGAGCAAACACTTTTAACTCAAATCCCGGTGGTTTGAATTCATAAAATTTACAATTATAGGTTTCGAATTTGGGATTGCTTGGTAAACTAAACGATGCCATGTTGCATTTAATTTTTAACAAATTTCATCACACGATAATCCCACAATTTATTTTGTAAGCTTATATATTGATAATAGGTTGACCATACATTTCTTCCCTGTGATTTTTTTCGAAGACCAAACATTCTTAAAAATCCGTGACAAATGAGTCCTGGAAAAAAACAATAATAGAGCCTACGGGCAGTTTTTTGGATTGCCTGACTGATATTGTTGTTTTCAACAAGTTTCAGGCCAATATTTTCAGCATCCTGAATAAAATTTTCAAAATTGGAAAAAGAGGGAACAGCCCAGGATTCAGCCCATTTGGCCATGAGGTTTTGTTCATGCGGGTTCATATCGGATTTTGACTCAAAAAAGTCAGCAACCACCAAATACCCGCCTGGTTTTAAAAGACGATGTGCTTCACGAAAAAAGGATTTTTTGTCAAAGGCATGGCAAATGCTTTCTATGCCATAGACCCCATCGAACGTGGCCGACCCAAAAGACGTGTTACAAAAATCTTGAACAGAGAAATCAACGGAACCAATCAAATTTTTAGATCCGGATTTAGTTTTAGCGGTATTAATTTGTTTTTCACTTAATGAGATTCCATGGACTGTGCATTTACAGAGGGAACTTGCATACATGGCCGTTCCGCCAATGCCGCAACCGGCATCGAGGTATGTATTTCCTGGTTTCAGATTCAGAATGCCCAAAACATAATCATTCATATTGCGAAGTGCTTCCCGGAGCAAGCGGGTATCTTCTTTCCAAAAGCCATAGTGCAAGGCAGATTGCTCTCCTAAATGCCAAAGCAGTTTGTAGTCACTTTCGCATTCATCGTAATACTTGATAATATCCTGATTGGTAATCGTAAGCGGCATAGGTTTTGTAAAAGTAATAAAATATTACAGGAAATGAGATCCGTTAGCATCAGGATATTGATTAATTATCTTTTTAACTTTTGTTTAATTACACCCCCTTTGACCTCCTTAATCGAGGAGATATATAAAAACGCGTTCGGATCAATTTCCAGAATGGCCGTTTTGATGCGGTGAATTTCGAGTCTTGTTAAAATGGTGACGATGATTTCACAGTCGTATTTGATATCAAAACTTCCTGGCAAGTAACCTCGTTCTCCTTTATAAACTGAAATAGCTTTGTCAAAATCTTTTACAATGCAGGATTTAATTTCTGCGTCTTTTGCCGAAATTATAGTCATGGCTGTATATTCTTCAAAGCCATCCACTACATAGTCTGAAGTTTTCATAGCAGTGAAATACGTTAAAATGGAATACATGCCAACTTCAATTCCAAATGTAAATGCTGCAGCAAGTATAATAGCAGAATTAATAAACATGACAATTTCGCTGGTTGAAAGTCCTAATTTTTTATTGGTGTAATCTGCAATAATCTCCATCCCATCAATGACCCCGCCTGCTTTTATAACAAATCCAATTCCTAAACCTATAAAGAAACCACCAAATAGGGCGATCAATACCTTATCATGGGTTATCGGTTGGATTTCTATAAAGTTTATACAAAATACCATGAGTAAGATGGCCATGGAAGTTTGAATGGCAAAGGTTTTGCCAATTTTCTTGTAACCGATATAAACAAAAGGGATATTTAATAAAATCAGGAAAATACTAATATCCAAATGAAACCATTCATGTAATAGTATGGATAATCCGGTAACGCCTCCATCCAAAAAACGGTTGGGAATCATAAATCCTTTGAATGCTATTGCAGCGAGGAATACACCCAATGCCATAAACAACAAGGAATGCAGGGAGAAAATGCGTTTCCAATCTATGTTTTCAGCATGAGCCATAATCTGAATCGTTTTAAATTAATATTCGTGTAAATTTAGCTTTGATTTTCTTTATCATCCAAATGAATGCACGTTTGATGTGTACAAAATGAGGAATAAATAAGTAGCTATGAAAGAAATTTATGGTTTTGATGCATTTTCACCAAAGGAAATTGCCGAGCGTGTTGAAAATTTAGGAGTTGTTAAAGCAAGACTTCCTTTAGTTTCGATGATGATGTTAGGCATTCTGGCAGGTGCCTTTATTGGTTTGGGAGCCATGTTTTATGTACTCATTTTATCAGATCCTGCTATAAGTTTTGGAATTGCTCGACTCCTTTCCGGCCTTGTTTTTTCATTGGGTTTGATTCTGGTGATTGTTGCCGGTGCTGAGTTGTTTACTGGAAACAATTTGCTGGTTATGGCATGGGCAGATGGGAAACTAAGCATGAAAGAGTTGCTGCGTAATTGGGCAATCGTCTGTTTATCAAATTTTGTCGGGGCCTGCGGATTGGCTTGTTTGGTTTATTTGTCTAAGCACCCACAGATGAATGAAGGGGCGATTGGTCAATTATACGTAAAAATTGCAATAACAAAATGCAGCATTTCATTTCAACAGGCATTTTTTAGTGGGATGCTTTGCAATGTACTGGTTTGTTTGGCTGTTTGGATGGCCATGGCCGGAAGAAGTATCATCGATAAAATTTTTGTAATTGTTTTTCCGGTTACAACATTTGTTGCGTGTGGATATGAACACAGCATTGCCAATATGTATTTGATTCCTATGGGCATGTTAATTAAAGAATCCTATCATGATTTATCAAATACAGATGTAATATCCTGGTATGGTTTTGCAAAAAATTTAATTCCGGTAATTTTAGGAAATCTTACTGGTGGAAGTGTGATTGTTGCATTGATTTACTACTTAATCTATAGAAGAAATGCCACGAATGCACAAATGGAAGACACGAATTGAAGAAGGAGGAAATGCCACGAATGCACGAATGAAAGACTCGAATTGAAGAAGAAGGAAATGCCACGAATGCACGAATGAAAGACGAATAAATTTTATTACCCAAGATCGGAAGAGCGTCGTGTAGGGAAAGAGTGTTC
>OCTV010001003.1_pt1 | contig 10573 bp, 10 predicted proteins | sample 1539101 | NCBI WGS metagenome assembly OCTV01 (sample SAMEA3991422, study PRJEB22521) | metagenome | biome: anthropogenic terrestrial biome; feature: sewage plant; material: sludge | place: Sweden | collected 2012-09-26 | reverse complement strand
TTATAAAATGCAAGATAAATGTGCGAAACATACAAAGATATTTCATTTTTAATTTAAATTTATGAAAAATAATTAAAATTTTGCAAGTCTACCCATTAAATCTTTCAAAAAACGTTGACAATATACCAAATTAGTGTTATAAATTAATATAGTTCCTTTAGAAAATTAATCAGGAGAGTGAGTATATGCTATTAAAAGAGGGCCAAGTTAGAATTCCATCCGGTTGTGCTATATCCGGCTTAATTAGTCGCGATGGTAATAATTTAAACGGAAGTTACATCGTTAAGTCAATTTCGTATATGCACGATCGCTCAAATGGACTTGGCGGAGGATTTGCGGGATACGGAATTTATCCTGAATATAAAGACCTTTACGCATTCCATGTGTTTTATGACTCAAACAATGCAAGAGAATTGACTGAAAGATTTTTGGACAGTCATTTTGATGTCGTTAACTTAAGCAGAATTCCAACCAGAAAGCACCCAAACATTACAAATGAGCCGCTTATTTGGAGATACTTTGTAACTCCATTGCCTACAAAAATCACAGAATCACAGCTTGAAGAGAAAGAGTACGTTGCAAAATGCGTAATCCACGTCAACAATGACGTTGAGGGAGCTTACGTATTTTCGAGCGGTAAAAATATGGGAGTATTCAAGGCTGTTGGTTTTCCAGAGGATGTAGGAGAGTTTTACAGACTTGACGAATATGAGGGCTATTGCTGGACTGCTCATGGCCGTTACCCAACAAATACACCAGGCTGGTGGGGTGGGGCTCACCCATTCTCACTTCTTGACTACACAATCGTACACAACGGTGAAATTTCATCATATGACGCAAACAGGCGTTTTATCGAGATGTTTGGTTATAAGTGCAGCCTACTTACAGATACAGAGGTTATTACTTATATTATTGATTATTTAAACAGAAAACAAAAGCTTTGCTTTGAAGATGTTGCAAGTATCATTGCAGCACCATTCTGGAGCGAGATTGATAAACTTCCGCCATCGCAAAGAGAAAAGCTAAAGTACTTTAGGAATGTATTTTCCAGCCTGCTAATCACAGGTCCTTTCTCCATTATTCTTGGATATGACGGCGGGTTAATGGCTCTTAATGACAGATTGAAGCTGCGTTCAATGGTTGTTGCTGAAAAGGGAGATATGACTTATATCGCAAGTGAAGAATGTGCAATCAGAGCAATCTGCCCTGATGTTGATAACGTTTGGTCACCTCGAGGCGGCGAGCCTGTTATCGTTAATCTGAATGAAAAAGGCATAAAGAAGTGCTTGTAAGTCAGTGACCGATTTTAGTCTTCTCAATCATTAGTTCATATCGAAAGGATGAAAAAATAAATGCCAATTAATTACTTTCCACCAGAGTTTGAAGTATTAAGAAATACAGATAAATGTATTAAATGTCGTGCTTGTGAACGTCAATGTGCAAATGAAGTTCACCATTACGATGCTGATTTAGATAAAATGCTGGCTGACGAGCAATCTTGTGTTGATTGCCAGCGCTGTGTTACACTCTGTCCAACTGGTGCTCTTAAGATTAAAAAGAATGATAACAACTTCCGTGAAAACCACAACTGGTCACAACAAATTATGACCGAGGTTTATCGTCAGGCTAACAGCGGAGGAGTTCTTCTTTCAAGTATGGGTAACCCAAAAGACTATCCAGTTTATTGGGATAAAATTTTAATCAATGCTTCACAGGTTACAAACCCATCTATCGACCCACTTCGTGAACCAATGGAAACTAAAGTTTTCTTAGGTCAAAAACCTGAACAAATTAAATTTAACAAAGACGGTTCTGTTAATACTGAATTGACACCACAGCTTAAGCTTAATATGCCTATTATGTTCTCTGCTATGTCATATGGTTCTATTTCAAAGAATGCACATGAGAGCTTAGCAAGAGCTGCAACAGAGCTTGGAACATACTATAATACAGGTGAAGGCGGACTTCATAAGGATTTCTATAAATATGGTCCAAACACAATCGTTCAAGTAGCATCAGGACGTTTCGGCGTATTCAAGGATTACCTTGAGGCTGGTGCAGCTATTGAAATTAAAATGGGACAAGGTGCAAAGCCAGGTATTGGCGGACATCTGCCTGGAATGAAAATCCGTGAGGATGTTTCAAAAACTCGTATGATTCCTATGGGCACCGATGCAATCTCCCCTGCTCCACATCATGATATTTATTCTATCGAAGATTTACGTCAATTAGTATTTTCTCTAAAGGAAGCTACTGAATACAAGAAGCCTATTATCGTTAAAATTGCTGCTGTACACAACGTTGCTGCTATTGCTTCAGGTATTGCACGTTCAGGTGCTGATATCATTGCAATCGACGGTTATCGCGGCGGTACCGGTGCTGCTCCTACTCGTATTCGTGACAATGTTGGTATTCCGATTGAGCTTGCTCTTGCTAGCGTTGACCAAAGACTTCGTGACGAAGGCATCCGCAACAATGTTTCTATTGTTGTTGCAGGTTCTATTCGTTCATCTGCTGATGCTGTTAAGGCAATTGCTCTTGGTGCTGATGCAATCTATATCGGAACTGCTGCTTTGCTTGCCCTTGGCTGTCACTTATGCAGAAGCTGTCATGGCGGTAAGTGTAACTGGGGTATTGCGACTCAGCGTCCTGACCTTGTTAAGCGTTTGAATCCAAATGTAGGTTACGAGAGACTTGTTAACCTTATTCACGCTTGGGATCATGAAATCAAGGAAATGATGGGCGGTATGGGTATCAATTCAATTGAATCACTTCGCGGAAACAGATTAATGCTGCGTGGTATTGGTCTGAACGATAGGGAGCTTTCAATCTTAGGCATTTCTCACGCTGGTGAATAGCGGCAAACTGCTGCCTGTATGACACGCCTTTAAGTTTATTTTACATTTTTAAAATTGTTAGCGTGTGAGCTGATAGGAAGAAAAAATTGTTTATAAAAACTTATGTTTTATGCAATCCATAATAAAACTCCGCCCTCGGGGTGGATACCATAATTATACATTGTAAATTGTACATTATAGATTATGGCATTATTTATAAGGGAGGATATAGATGAAAAAAGTATATGTAAATGAAGACTGGTGTCTTGGCTGTCACCTTTGCGAATACTATTGTGCATTTGCAAACAGCGGTGAAAAAGACATAATTAAAGCCTTCAAGAATAATAAAGCTGCAACTCCTCGCATAGTAGTAGAAGAGGGGGCAACAGCTCCTGATGGCAGTAACATTAACTTTGCTGTTTCTTGTCGCCATTGTGACGAGCCGGCTTGCGTTAAGGGCTGTATTACAGGAGCATTATCCATCAAGGATGGAGTAATTACAATTGATGAAACTCGCTGTGTAGGCTGTTATACCTGCGTATTGACTTGTCCTTATGGCTGTATCGTTGTTGATACTGCAAATGGCGGAAAGACTATTACCAAATGCGAGCTTTGCACAAAGAATTCTTTCGGCGAGCCTGCCTGTGTTAAGAATTGTCCAAATAAGGCAATTGTTTTCGAGGAAAGGGGTGACCTATAATGAAGTATGTAATTATCGGTAACAGTGCTGCTGCTATTGGTACTGTTCAAGGTATTCGTGAGTATGATAAAGACGGTCAAATCGTTCTTATCTCTGATGAAAGCTATCATACATATTCCCGTCCACTGATTTCTTATTGGTTGCTTGGTAAAGTTACCGAAGAAAATATGCGTTACCGCAATACAGATTTCTATGAGAAAAATAATGTTGATACCCTATTTTCAACTAAGGTAACCTCCGTTGATGCAAATTCAAAGGAAGTTATAATTGAAAACGGGAACAGAATTTCTTATGACAAGCTGATGATTGCAACAGGCTCAAAGCCATTTGTTCCTCCAATGGACGGACTTGATACTGTTGAAAAGAAATTCACTTTTATGAATTTAGATAGTGCTAAGGCAGTTAAGGAAGCTCTTGACTGCAATGCAAACAGCACATATGCCGCTAAGGTTTTAATTGTTGGTGCAGGTTTGATAGGCTTAAAGGCTGCTGAAGCTATGGAGCACATGAATGTTCAAATGACTGTAATAGACCTTGCTGACAGAATTTTACCATCTATTCTTGATGTTGATTCTTCTGCTACAATGCAAAAATACATTGAAAGCAAGGGCGTTAAGTTCATCCTTAACACAAGCGTTACTAAATTTGACAAGAACAAGGCTGTATTAAAGACAGGCGAAACTCTTGATTTTGATATTCTTATTTTAGCTGTTGGTGTTCGTCCAAATACTGAGCTTGTTGCTGAAGCCGGCGGCAAGGTTAACCGTGGTATTGTGACTGACCAAACTCAGCTTACTTCCCTTAACAATGTTTACTCCGCAGGCGATTGTACTGAAAGCTTTGATATTTCAAGCAATACAAATAAAATCCTTGCTCTTCTTCCAAATGCATTTGCCCAAGGTGAAATTGCAGGAAGAAACATGGCAGGAAAGACTTTCAATTACATTAATGCTATCCCTATGAATGCAATCGGATTTTTTGGATTGCATATCATCACAGCAGGCAGCTATGAAGGAGAAGCATATGTTGAAGCTGATGGTAACAACTACAAAAAGCTAGTTGTTGCTGACGGGAAACTAAAGGGCTTTATTCTAATGGGGGATGTAACTCGTGCTGGGATTTATACCTCAATGATTAAGGAGCAAATTGCTCTTGACGACGTTGATTTTGAAACATTAAAGCACCGTCCTCAGATGATGGTATTCAATAAAGTGAGAAGAGTAAACAAGTTAGGGGGAATTTCACTTGAAGATTAATGCTGAAAATATGCACTATAAGGACTTAAATGAGGCAGTTAAGGCTTCCTCCGACAAAGAAATTATTATTGAAAATGCAATCGGTCACAGATATATAGGTTGCGGTACAAGCGGCAAGGAAATTGAAATCCATGGCGTACCGGGTAATGCTCTTGGTGCTTACCTTAACAACAGTAAAATTACAGTTTATGCTAATGCACAGGATGCAACAGGCGATACCATGAATGCAGGCGAAATCATTATTCATGGTAACTGTGGTGATGCACTTGGATATGGTATGAGAAACGGGAAAATATTTGTTAAGGGCACAGCCGGATACCGTTGCGGTATCCATATGAAAGCATATCAAGACTTGCAGCCAATAGTTGTTATCGGTAAAAGTGTTGGTGACTTCCTTGGTGAATACCAAGCCGGCGGGAAAATTATCGTCCTCGGTATTGATTGTGAAGACAAAATACCTGTCGGTAACTTCTGTGGAACAGGTATGCATGGTGGTGCTATTTATATCAGAAGCGACAAAGCTCCTGAAAGTTTACCTGCTCAAGTTTTGCTAAGTGATGCAACTGATGAAGATTTAGATGAAATTCGTCCAATCGTTGAGAATTTCTGTGAAAATTTTGGATATAATGCAAATGACTTGTTGAAAGCACATTTCTTTAAACTAACACCTAATACTGCAAATCCATATAAGCAACTATACGTACACAACTAAGACCGTAGGGGCGTGCAATTGTCGCCTCTACATTCCACCCATTAAGGAGGAATGTTATATGCTAAAAGCGATAATTGCTGCTAAAAATCAAAATACTTGTGATACAATAGCTGATATAGTAACTGATTGTGAATTTTTAAAAGTAACAACTGTCCTTACAGGACTTGAATTACGTGAAAAGTTCATGTATAATGATTATAATCTTGTTGTAATATCTGCACCGCTTGAAGATGAGTTTGGTCTTGACTTGGTTTCTGACGTTTCGAAAAAAAGTTCTGCTTCTATCATAGTTATTACAAAGACTGATATTGCAGACGAAGTACAGAAAAAAGTTGCATTTGCAGATGCATTAGTGCTATCACGACCTATCAATAAAGCAATGCTTGTGCAGTCAATTCATTATGTGCTGATTATGAGAGAGAAACTTGCAAAGCTCAAGCTTCAAAACGATGAATTGGAACAAAAAATCAACGATTTGAAATTGATTGACCGAGCTAAATGTGTTCTTATTCAGTACCTTAGAATTTCAGAGTCACAAGCGCACAGGCATATACAAAAGCAAGCTATGGATCAACGACAATCACAAGTTAATGTTGCACGGGATATTTTAAAAACCTACGAGTCTTAATGAAAATTAATTTATATTGAAGGAAGTTTTCCTATGATTAATTTCACCAAAATGCACGGTATAGGCAATGATTATGTCTACGTCAACTGTTTTAAAGAAACTCTAGTTAACCCTGAAGAAGTTTCAAAATTTGTCAGTGACAGACATTATGGGATCGGTTCAGACGGGCTTATTTTAATAATGCCATCTGAAATTGCAGATTTCCGTATGCGTATGTTTAATGCAGATGGTTCAGAAGGCAATATGTGCGGTAACGGTACACGCTGTATCGGTAAGTATGTTTATGACTATCATCTGACCGACAAAACAAATATTACACTTGAAACACGAGTTGGCATTAAGTATCTTACATTGACAGTTACTGACGGTAAAGTTTCATATGTCGAAGTTAACATGGGGAAAGCCATTCTTTCGCCTAACAAAATCCCTGTTGTTTCAGAATTAGACCGCTTTATTTCACAGCCTGTTATGGTTGACAATAAGGAATACTCCATTACCTGTGTGTCAATGGGTAATCCTCATGCTGTTATTTTCACAACAGGCATTGACAATTTAGAGCTGGAAAAAATCGGTCCGTCTTTCGAGAATCACTCAATTTTTCCCGATAGAACCAACACAGAGTTTGTTGAAGTAATTGATGATACAACACTAAAAATGCGTGTATGGGAACGTGGCTCTGGTGAAACCTTTGCTTGTGGTACAGGTGCTTGTGCAACCGTTGTTGCAAGCGTATTAAATGGCTACTGCAAGGCTGATACACAAATCACCGTTCATCTTCGCGGAGGTGATTTAAAGATTACCTATTGCTCTGACGGTACTGTGATTATGGGCGGAACAGCGACAAAGGTTTTCGATGGAACAATTGATTTATAAAATTTTAAGGGAACATTTGCGTTCCCTTAATTTTTTGTGTATAATAAAAATATATAACATTTAAGGAGAGATATTGATGGCAAAAATAAATGAAAATTTCCTAAAGCTAAAAGAAAGTTATCTGTTTATTGAAATTGCTAAAAGACTTAGAGCTTACAAAGAAGCTAACCCAGACAAAGAACTTATCCGAATGGGAATTGGTGACGTTACCCTTCCCCTTGCTCCTATTGTAGTTGAGGCAATGAAAAAAGGCTGTGACGAAATGGCAGTCAAGGAGACCTTTAAAGGCTACGAAGACAGCGGAAAAGGATATGAATTTCTTAGGTCTGCTATAGCAGGTTATTATGCAAGCTTTGGTGTTACAATTGATTCAGACGAGGTATTAATTAGTGACGGTGCTAAGAGTGATTGCGGAAATATCGTTGATATTTTCGGGACTGAAAATACCGTACTGATAACTAACCCTGCATACCCTGTTTATGTCGACTCAAACACTATGGGCGGAAGAAAAATAATCTATGCAAGCTCAAATGAACAAAACAGCTTTGCAGCTATGCCTGATAAAAATATTATAGCTGACATAATTTATCTCTGTTCCCCAAACAACCCAACAGGCTCTGTTTATACAAAACCACAGCTAAAAGAATGGGTTGACTATGCACTTGAAAATAAATCAATAATTATATTTGATTCCGCTTATGAAGCTTTCATAACTGATAAGGATATCCCTCGAAGCATTTTTGAAATTGAGGGAGCAAAGCAGTGTGCAATTGAAATTTGTTCATTGTCAAAAACAGCTGGCTTTACAGGAACACGCTGTGGATATACAGTAATCCCTAGCGGACTTGAAGCATACACTTCAACAGGTGACAAAGTCAATGTATTTAAAATCTGGTGCAGACGTCAGGGCAGTAAATTTAACGGTGTTTCCTACCCTGTTCAGTGCGGTGCCGCGGCTGTATTCACTCCTGAGGGATTAAATCAGACTATGGCAAACATCAACTACTATATGCGCAACGCTAAGCTGATTGCTGAAACTCTTGATAGCTTGGGGATTAAATACACAGGCGGAATCAACAGCCCATATATTTGGCTTAAGTGTCCTAATGAAATGGGTTCATGGGAATTTTTCGATTACTTGCTAACCAATATTCAGGTTGTCGGAACTCCCGGTGAGGGATTTGGTGTAAACGGTCAAGGCTGGTTCAGACTAACGGCATTCGGCGACTACGATAAAACCATTGAAGCAATGAAAAGATTCAAATCGCTGATTAAATAGTAAAAGCCCTCTGTTACTGAATAGCAGTAAAAAGTATTAATAAAAACCACCCGCTGACTAACGGGTGGTTTTTTATTTTTTCAGCTTTATTAAAGAATACCGCTATTTCAATACCGCAAAAGCCTGTTTCAAACAATTAACAGCAATAATTTCAATCGAGAAGTTTTGGGGATTAATCTGCCCCATTGCCTGTTTAGGCACAATACATCGTTCAAAGCCAAGCCTCTGAGCCTCATTAATCCTCTGTGAAATATGTGAAACATTTCGGATTTCCCCGCCCAAACCAATTTCACCGAAAGCAATCAGATTGTCATCGACAGGCTTATCTAAAAGACTTGAATAAAGTGCCAGAGCAATTGATAAATCTGCCGCAGGCTCATCAAGCCTTAACCCACCGATTACATTAATGTATACGTCAAGTGTACCAAAAAACAGCCCAAGCCTTTTTTCCAAAACCGCAAGGATAATATATATCCTGTTGTAATCTATCCCAGTCGCAGTACGTCTTGGCGCAGTGAATCCACTTTTTGTTACAAGTGCCTGAACCTCCGCAAGTATAGGTCTTGACCCCTCCATAACGCAGGCAACGCAAGTCCCCGATACATCAAGCGGTCTCCCAGATAAAAGCATTTGTGAAGGATTTTCAACCTCATTCAAACCATTCTCAACCATTTCAAAAACGCCGATTTCATTAGTCGAACCATAACGGTTTTTCACCGCGCGCAAAATTCTATAAGATAAATTCCTCTCGCCCTCAAAAAACAGCACCGTATCCACAATATGCTCCATAACCTTAGGTCCGGCAATAGCACCGTCCTTGTTGACGTGCCCGACAATGAAAATTGGCACTTCCTCAGACTTTGCAGTTCGCATGAAAAGATTAGTGCACTCGCGCACCTGCGTAATGCTTCCTGGGCTTGATGTGATTTGCGGAATACTCATGGTTTGAATTGAATCTATTATAACAATTTCAGGCTTGTGCGTAATTATTGTATCGCAAATCGACTCCGCATCTGTTAATGCTAAAAGATACAAATTCGGCGAAGTTACACCAAGCCTTTCTGCACGGAGCTTAATCTGCCGAACACTTTCCTCTCCCGAAACATATAGGATTGTATAATTCTGCCCAAGGTACTCGCATATTTGTAATAATAGAGTTGACTTACCGATTCCCGGCTCACCGCCCAAAAGGACAAGTGACCCCTTGACAAGTCCTCCGCCCAGTACCCTATCAAGTTCATGCACTCCTGTGGAATACCTTACATCGCCTTCTATGTCAATTTCAGAAAGCTCCATTATTTTATCAGAAAGGTCAACAGACTTCTTTACAGCCGCCTTAGAATTAGTAACAACCTGCTCCTCTTCAAAGCTGTTCCATGCCCCGCAGCTTTGACATTTCCCATTCCATTTTGAGCTTTCATAACCGCATTGATTGCAGATATAGACACTCTTTACTTTCCCTGCCATTTTGACCTCCGAATTTATATAGAAATTTTAACTTTATTTTCCTTTGTTAGCAACATATTCATTGATGCCCGAAAAAATAGTGAAAGCAACCTGTTTTTGATAATCAGGGTCATTCAGCTTTGCAGCCTCCTCGACATTTGACAAAAATCCACACTCAATCATTATCGTAGGATTTTTGCAGAAGTGACAAAGATACAATTCCTTACCGCAAGGCTTTGTTTCACGTGTATTGTTCGGCTGAAGATACTGCACAAATTTTGACTTCATTATTTGAGCAATCTTCTCATTTTCAGGATTATTTTTTGAATAAAACATCTGTGCCCCACTGTATTGAGGGTCAGTGAACTTATTCTGATGAATGGATATGCAAAGTGCATTTGGATTTTTATTGAATATTTCCAACCTGTTCTCCATATCTGAACGCTTTTGTTTTCCGGTACCTTCAATGCCCTTGTCATGAATAGAAACATCCTTGTCGCGAGTGACCTCAACATTGTATCCGAATGCAGTGCACAAATCTCGGACGTTCAGCAAAATATTAAGATTAATTCCTTTTTCGCAAACGCCGTCAGCCGATGAACAACCCCCGTCCATACCGCCATGACCTGCATCCAATACGATTACAAAATCATCAGTCACAGGAGCAGATGTCGGCAAAATAACGTCAGCATTATCAACAGTATAATAAACCACCAAATAACTAAAAACCAGTACCAGTGCAATGCAAATAGTCTTTGTTCTAAATTTGAATTTTTTCATAAGCTTACCCCTCCGCATAAATATAGTAATGCTTATGTACAGAAAGCTAAGATTATGATTTA
>OCTV010001001.1_pt1 | contig 10592 bp, 9 predicted proteins | sample 1539101 | NCBI WGS metagenome assembly OCTV01 (sample SAMEA3991422, study PRJEB22521) | metagenome | biome: anthropogenic terrestrial biome; feature: sewage plant; material: sludge | place: Sweden | collected 2012-09-26 | reverse complement strand
TACAAATGAATAGCGATAAGGAAGCCAGTTTGGAACCTGGAAACCATGCCATGCAATGTCAACTGTACTCAAATACATACTTAAAAGCACTGATGTCAATAGAACACCATTGCCTACCTTTTTGCGCATTTCAATGTTGTTGTTTGTAAAATACAGTGGAATCATAAATAAGGTTAAAGTTCCGCAATATACAAAAGGCAAGCCTTCATTTCGGACAGTATCATAACTCTCCGGCAACAGCTTTGTGAAGAAGTTAAATAATACAAACTGTGGCTTTAAGCTGAAATCAGGAGTTGTAAATTCAAGCTTCCCTAACTTCAATGAATAATAAACCGGCAAAAGAATTGCCGCCGCGCACATTATTGAAATTATTGTAGAAACCCCAAATTTTATAGATGTACTTATAAGCCCCTTTGTGGATATATCCTCTTCTTTTTTTGAGAAGAAAAGATAAACGACAAAATAAAGGAATGTGAAAAATCCGACCATCCATCCAATATAGAAATTAGCCATAAACATTAATGCAAGCGGAATAATGAAGCGTAACTTTTTCCCCTCGTCAATCAGCTTTTCTGTGCCATATATAATCAATGGGAGATAAATCAAGCCGTCAATCCACATTGGGTCCATTAGCTGTACAACAGCATATGCCATCATAGCATAAAGAGTAGAGAATATAATTGTTGTATAATCCCCTGTACGCTTTGACTTCTTTAAATAATATGCAAATGTAACTCCGCAAGCGCCAAGCTTACATAACTGCATTATTAATATAGACTCTAAAATAAATGATTTAGGTAAAAGCATAACTATAATGCTGAACGGGCTTGCAAGGTAATAAGCGAAAATGCCCATCATCTCTCCGCCAAGATTCCTGCTCCATGAATAGAACATACTACCATGTCCCCAAAAAGCATTTCTCATAGCTTCATAATAGTAAACGTATTGACCATTTAGATCAAGTACAAGAACTGAATTATCGCCAAAAGGGTAACACCCGAACGCTGCATATACCGAGAACATTAAAACGGCAGGTATTAAAAACGCATAAAAATATATTCTTTTATGATAGAACCAATCAGTAACTTTATTTTCCTTTAAATTCATAATAAATTCTTATCTCTCCTTTAGACATTAATAAGTATATTATAGCAGTTTTTAGTTTTTTTTCAATAGGTAATTAACCATTTTTGCAAATAATATAGGAGGGTATCGTATTTTTAAAAGAATTTTTATCCTAATTCTTTCATGAATTTATCCAATTCTGATATTGCTTCATCATAATTTTTCTGCATTTCTTTCTCGTATAATGTACCAGATGTTACCTGTCTGACACCTATAAATAAATCATCTGGGATATCGTTACAATTAATTTTCTCACCTAATTTTGTTTGATTAAGTAAAATGCCTGATTTATTAACATTTTCCTTACCCGAATATCTGCTTGTTAAATCTTCAAGAACATCACCAAGTCCTACTTGTTCAGTAGTTTTGTTGTCTGCAATAATAAGCATACACTCACCTGATTGAAGCTCACTCATAAGCCTTGTCATATTTGCTGTATATGTTTGATTATCAATCTTCATTTTTTCGGTGCTGCTGACAGGGCTATAAACAACGGATACACTAACTTTACCGTCACCATTCAAGTCAGAAGAATATTTCTCCAGCAAATCCTCCATTTCGGTGGTATGAAGTGATAAATTATAATTATTTGCCAGAATTAATACCGTAGAATCGGGGCGAACAGTGGTCAAATAATCATACAGTAAAAACCCGCTGACAACCACCACGCACGTACAAATAATCACCCACATTTTATTATGATAAAAAAAGTTTGATATTTTTTCCTTTGGAGTGTAAACTTTTTTAACCTTTTCTTCTTTCATGACTAGCTCAGGCTGTTCAATAACGCCTTGTTTCAAGCGCATAAGTTCAATCTTTTCTTGTTGAAGTCGCTTGCTATATTGCTCCTGCTGAATATGTTCAGCTTCTCTACGCTTTTCAAATGCTTTTCTCTCTGCCTCATGTTCTGCGACACGTTCTTTTTCATTAATTTCACGAATTTGGTCAATAAGACCTTTTTCATCTTTTTTTGACACTTTAGTTCATTCCTCCGTATTGCTAATATAGCATAGAATTCGTCACAAATATAGTTATAGGGGTAACATAATGTTACCCCTAAATAGTTTAATAGCTGATTTACACGATTGGTCTCATAGTAGGGAACAACAAAACATCCCTTATTGATGCACTGTCAGTCAATAGCATAACCAAACGGTCAAGTCCAAAGCCTAATCCGCCTGTTGGAACCATACCATACTCAAGTGCAGTGATAAAGTCCTCGTCAACCTCTGCGTTTGCTCCCTGAGCACGCTTTTCAGCAACTTGCTTAACGAAGCGTTCCCTTTGGTCAATTGGGTCGTTAAGCTCTGAAAATGCATTACCCATTTCACGTGCATAAATGAAATATTCAAATCTTTCAGTAAATGCAGGGTTAGATGGTTTCCTCTTAGCAAGCGGAGAATTCTCCACAGGATAGTCATAAATAATTGTTGGCTGAATTAGCTTTTCTTCAACAAACGCATCAAAGAATGCAATTAAGACATTCCCCTTTGTAGCCTTTTCGCCCTCGTCGACCTCAACATGCTGCTCTTTAGCAACAGCCCTTGCAGCTGCATCATCTGCCCAATCATTATAGTCAACGCAGGCATATTTTTTAACAGCCTCAATCATAGTCAAACGTTCCCATGGTGCAGCCATATTTATTTCTATGCCTTGATAAGTAATAACATCACTGCCACAAATTTTCTGTGTAAGCTTAACATACATATCCTCAATTAAATCCATCATGTCATGATAATCTGAAAAAGCCTGATACATTTCAATTGAAGTAAACTCTGGGTTGTGCTTAACGGACATACCCTCGTTTCTGAAAATTCTGCCGACTTCATAAACCTTATTAAAACCGCCGACAATTAATCGCTTTAGATAAAGTTCAGTCTCGATTCTAAGATACATATCAATATCAAGTGTATTGTGGTGAGTAACGAAAGGTCTTGCAGCCGCACCAATTTCAAGTGTATGCAGTACAGGAGTATCAACTTCAAGATATCCTCTGCTGTCAAGATAGTTCCTGATTTCACGAATAATTTGACTGCGCTTAACAAAAGTATCCTTAACATTTGGATTCACAATTAAGTCAACATAACGCTGACGATAACGCATTTCTTGGTCTCTAAAGCCGCTGAATTGGTTAGGAATAACATGCAGAGATTTTGCAAGCAAGGTAATTTTTTGTGCGTGTACAGAAATTTCGCCTTTCTTTGTCTTAAAGACAAAGCCTTCAACGCCAATAATATCGCCTAAATCCCATTTTTTAAATTCAGCATAGTTTTCGTCGCCGATATCATTTGTTCTTACATAAACCTGCATACGATCTGTTTCATCACGGACATCAATGAAGTTTGCTTTGCCCATGTCTCTGCGGTTCATAATTCTTCCTGCTATTGAAACCGTTTGGTTCTCCAAGACTTCAAAATTTTCACGAATATATGAATTGACAGCAGTAACGTCATATTTTGTAATTTCATATGGATTTTTCCCGTTTAGCTTTAGTTCTTGTAATTTTTCCATACGAATACGTTGTTGTTCATGCATTTCTTGTTCGGTTACTTCTTCTGAAACTTCGGGGGTTATATTTTCAATTTCACTCAACTTTTATCTTTCCTTTCTACGGAGGATCTCCGCAGGCATGCTACGCCATAATGTGTTATTCTTAATATTACTTGGAAATTTCCATAATTTTCATTCTGATTATTCCAACAGGAGCTTCAACCTCAACAGTATCGCCAACCCTCTTTTTCAAAACTGCAATACCAATTGGTGATTCATCAGAAATTTTCCCGTTATCAGGATCAGCTTCAGTTGAACCTACAATTTGTATAGTTTCAACAAGATCCATCTCTAAATCCTTAACCTTAATAACAGAGCCGACGCCGACTTCATCAAATGTAAGACTTGAGTCATCAACAACAATAGCGTTAGCAACTGTTGCTTCCATTTCCTGAATTCTTGCTTCAAGGATACCCTGTTCGTTCTTTGCTTCATCATATTCAGCATTTTCAGAAAGGTCTCCGAATGCTCTTGCTTCCTTTAGCTTTTGTGCAACCTCAGCACGTTTAACAGTGATCAGATATTCAAGTTCTTTTTCGAGCTTTGCGTAGCCTTCAGCAGACATTTTAACGTTTTTAGTTGCCATATTCGTGTCTCCTCTATTTATAATTTATTCCAATTGTATTTTATACTTTAAGTTATAATTATATACTGGTTTTTTGCTTGTGTCAAGTAAGGTATTGGCATTTTGGATACAAAACAATCAGCAAGTTAAAATTTTACAAATTTCAACTTGTGCTTTTGTTGAAAATGATAGTTCATTATAGCAAAAATGTATGGTATAATTTGTATCAATAAAATATTCTTTGTTTTCATAATACTACAAAGAATAAAAATTGGAGGTAATTATATGAAAACTATATCATTGAAAAATAGAATAATTCTTATTATCAGTGCTATTGTACTTTTCACAGCTCTTTTTGTTGGGATTTCCTTAAAATTTAATGCCGATAATAATCAGCCACGTAATATGCCAGGTCCTGAATTAAAGGTTGGAAGATATTATGTTGACGGTGACACTAGTCAATATTATCTTGAAGTTACAAAAGAAGGTACTATCCAGCTAAAAGGCGTTGATTATCTGGAATATGCTAATTGGAAGCATCTGGCTGCAAATGAACAAACACCAGAAAAAAAAGCAGCTATTCAAGAGATTGCCAATGAATTAAGCAAAGCATATACGTATAAAACTGTTTATTATCCCGGTACGAAAGAGACATTAGTTTTTACTTCTTGGGAAGAAGACAAAAATGGGTGCATTGGCGGTACAGGTTATGCTTATGTTGATGAAAATACGTTAAGGGGCGGAAGCCGCGATATATTCATCTTCGCTTCAGAAGATGAAATTGCAAAAGGCGTTATAGAGTCTGATAAAGTAACCCGAACAGTTGACGCTGTAAAGGAATAATGGCTTTAAGCATATATAAATTAAAAACTGGGTTGTTAAATTGCAACCCAGTTTTTTTATTATTTCTCAGTACTATCTACAACTTCAATAGCTTTTTTAAGCTGTGGGTCTGTCGTTTCATCAAGATTAGCAAAGTTATCTTCCTCTTCCTTTGTCAAAGCCACTTCAAAATTTGGCTTTAATCCAACACCGTCATAGCATGGGGTTTTGCTTGTCTCGTATGTCGCAACAGTAATCGTTATGGCACTTCCGTCCAAAAGCTCCTTTGTGACCTGCATTACACCTTTCCCGTAAGAATTCACACCTACAAGCTTTGCTTGCCCTGAATCCCTTAATGCAGCAGAAAAAAGCTCTGCACTGCTTGCGGTTTTACTGTTCATCAATACAACAATCGGATCTTTAAGCTCATTTTGTCCATCTGATTGAACGATAACCTTTTTGCTTCCGTCTTTATATGTTGCTGTCGCAATATCTCCGGCAGGCAAAAGATTATTCAATACTCCCTCAACTGAATCAAGAAGTCCGCCGCCATTATTTCTTACGTCAAAAATGAATTCCTTTGCACCATCTGTCTTTAATTTATCAAGCTGTGCTTTGAACTGCTCAGAAGTTTTTTCATCAAAATTTGATATTTTTATATATCCGATATTATTCTCAAGCATTTTACCTGTTACAGAAATAATATCCATTTTTCTTCTTACAAGCTGATACTCCGTATCAACGCCATCACGCCTGATAGCCAGCTTAACGGTTGTGCCCTCTTCGCCTGAAACAGAATTCACTGATTCGGCGTATCCTTTTGACAAAACATCTTCATTATTTATAGCAACGATAAAGTCACCAACTGCAAGACCGGTTTCTGACGCCGGTGAATTGTCCTTAACCTCTATGATTTCAATGTATCCGCTTTCTTCTTTCTGAACGGTAACACCAATTCCAACAGAAAGTCCAGCATCAGATAGTTTTTCAGACTGATACTGTTTTGATGAATAATAATGCCCATAGGTATCATCAATCCCGTCAATATAGCCATTTGAAATAGCATCCTGTAAAGACGCTTCATCAATTTCACCTTTATAGTTTGCCCTGACATATTTGTCTATTTCTTCAATTTTCTTGTTGATTTCTTCCCTCTCGTTAACATTAACCTTTGAATTGAAAATATTAAGCGAAAAAAATGAAGCTAAAATGAAAGTAATAGCAGCAGTAATTGCAACTAAGCTTATTGTTATGCCTACGGATATTTTTTTGTTCATAAGACTGTCCTTTCAAAAACGTACTGCCGATACATTGTATCGACAGTATTATTATTAATTGATTCAGCTTGTTAGCTTTAACTACGATTTAGTGAAGTATTGCATAGGGTTAACAGCTGAGCCGCTTATTCTTACTTCAAAATGTAAATGAGGTCCTGTGGAATTGCCTGTACTACCAACACAACCAATTACATCGCCTTTATTAACAACTTGTCCAGCTGAAACTTTAATTGAGCTGCAATGTCCATAAAGAGTAACCCTTCCGCCGCCATGGTCAATCATAATATATTTCCCGTAGCTGACACCTGGTGTATATGATGTTTGTGCAACAATAACCTTGCCGCTGTTTGCAGCTACAATTGATTTTCCGTTAATTCCGCTTCCTGAAATATCAACACCATTATGTCCTTTTGTAACTCCAAATAATGTCCTCATACCGAATGGCGATGTAATCGTATAATATCCTGGCACTGGCCATAGGAAATCACCGCCTACATAAGCACTGTTCTTTGCAGCAAGTCTGGAAATTTCGTCTTTGATTTCTTTATCAATAGCAGCTTCCTGCTTGTCAATTTCAGCTTTATTCTTCTTATAGTCCTCCATCTCTGCCTGAGATTGTTTTATAGCCTCATCACTTTTAGCATATGTATCGTTTAATTTTTTCTTGTCAGTTTCCAGACCGGCTTTTTCAGCATCGGCTTCAGATTTTTTTGCTTCAAGAGCCGCTTTATCGGCATTCAGCTGTGCCAGCTGGTCATTTAAAGTTTGAATTAATTCATCATCACGCTTTGAAATTCTCTTTGCTAGCTCTACATTTGTAAGCAAATCATAAAAATCTGTTGAACCCACCAATACTGATGCCATATTGTCATCACCTGCAACATACATAGCACGAAGTCTTGCTTTAAAATCTGAAATTCCTTTGGCAACGTCTATTTCTTGTTGAGCAATGCTGGCTTTCTTTGCTTCAATATCTGCATTAAGGGCATCAAGCTTTTCTATTGAAATTCTTATTTTTTCTTCTGTATCTGTAATTTGTGACGAAACAGCTTTTTGATATTCCTGCTGCTTTGCAATATTATTTTTTGTTGCCGCCATATCTTTCTCATTTTGAGCCTGCTTTTTCTGAAGTGCCTTTTGTTCAGCCTGAAGCTGTGATAAAGTTTTTGCTGCATCGGATATTATAGTATAATTCTGTGTCTGGCTAAAGCAAGTGACACAGATAGTAAATACAGTTATAAAAGAAACTAATTTTAAAAATAGCTTTACTTTTTTCATTGAAGCTAGTCCTCCTTAATCACACATTAAACTTTCAAATGCTTTCTTGTGCTAAATACACTGCCGATTGAACCAAGTAATGCCCCAGTGACTACATACGCTGCCACGAGTTTAACAACAATACTGTCAAACGGTATAAATTCGCTCATGCCAAAAGCTTTCCATAATGTCATCTGCGTTTTAAGGGCATCTATAAGTGAATCATAGCCAAACCATGTCACCGCAGCTGCCGCCGCACCAGCAAGCATACCTGTAACCATTCCCTCGATAAAGAATGGTATTCTGATAAAGCTATTTGTTGCGCCTACAAATTTCATGATATTAATTTCTTTTCTTCTTGAAAAAACGCTTGCTCGTGTTGCATTCGAAATAATTACCATGCAAACAACAATTAATGCTACAACAATCGCAGTTGAAATCATTGTAACAGTCGATTTAATACCTGTAAGTAAATCTGCAAAATCCTTTGGATCACTGATACTATAAATGTTTTCCATTTTGCCGATTTCTGTTATGGTTGCGCCCATTTTTGAAACATCCTTAACCTTTATTTTATAAGCGTCAGGAAACGGACTTTCATCCCCGATTGATTCAAAAATAGATTCTGCATTTTCCATTTTTGCTTTATAATCGGCAAAGCCTTGTTCCTTTGAATAAAATACAACATCAGAAACATTCGGCATATTTTTTAATGCAGTACCCATGCTATCTATGTATTCATCTGTTGTATTATCATTTAAGAAAATTTCCACTTCATTTTTGCTAGCAATTTCGCCGATAAAGCGGTTAATATTTGCTGTGAACAAGACGGAAAAGCCAACCAATAAAAGTGAAACCATCAATATGCAAAATGATGCAAATGACATAACACGATTTGTCCAGACATTTCTGATACCTTGTCCAAAAAGGTATTTTGCACTACTAAGCTTCATCGCTGCCTCCCAACACCTTGTCAAAGACTATCTCGCCGTTATTAATGACAATGGTTCTTCCGCCGAAACGTTCAACCAGATTTTGTTCATGTGTAACCATCAGAACTGTCGTTCCGCAATTATTAATATCTCTTAATAATTGAACAATTTGATATGAAAGCTCAGGGTCAATATTACCAGTAGGCTCATCAGCAATGATGATTGCAGGGTCGTTCACTAAAGCTCTAGCTAAAGCGACACGCTGCTGTTCACCGCCTGAAAGCTCATTAGGATAACATTTAACTTTATCCTTTAGCCCTACAAGGCTGATAACATACGGCACTCTGCTTCTAATATATTTCTTAGGGGCATCAATTACACGCAATACAAATGCGACATTATCATAAACCGTCATGGTTGGAATAAGTCTGAAATCCTGAAAAACAACACCAATTGTACGACGCAGCTTTGGAATTTTCCTGCGTTTTATTTTATTCAAATTAAAGCCGTTAACCATAACTTCTCCAGCAGTCGGGGTAACTTCTTTAAGAATTAGCTTGATTAGGGTGCTCTTACCTGCACCAGAGGAACCAACAACGAAAGCAAAATCACCATCATTAATTTTCACACTAACATTGTTCAAAGCATCAACACCGTTTGAATAAGTGACAGATACATTCTTTAATTCAACCACAGAAAATATAGCACCACCTTATAACATTGCATATGATATAACAAAATTCGTCATCATATAGTTATTAATAAGGGGCAGACAGGGTTGTCCGCCCCAACGTTTAATTGGAATTTGGCATAATACCATTATTGGCACATTAAAATTTAACTGGGTTTGCTGATAAGTATTTTTTAACCATTAATGCAATTTTAAAGATGATTGCATGATCAAATTCTCTTAAATCCAGCCCTGTAAGCTTTTTGATTTTTTCAAGTCTGTAAACAAGAGTGTTTCTGTGAACGAAAAGCTTTCTTGAGGTTTCAGAAACGTTCAGGTTGTTCTCGAAAAAGCGCTGAATTGTAAATAAAGTTTCATGGTCAAGGGATTCTATTGAACCTCTCTTAAAAACCTCATGCAAAAATGTTTCGCAAAGTGTTGTTGGAAGATGGTAAATAAGTCTTGCAATACCAAGATTGTCATAGCTGACAATAACCTTGTCAGTATCAAATACCTTCCCTACTTCAAGTGCAATCTGAGCTTCCTTGAATGACCTTGCAAGGTCTTTTACGCCTTGTACGCAGGTACCTATACCAACGTTAACTCTTGTATAGAATTCGCTGCTCAATGTATCAGAAATAGAACGAGCAAGCTTCTCCAAATCCTTTGGTTCAACATTTGACTTGATTTCCTTAACCAAAACAATGTCAGCTTCTGTGATATTAAATACAAAATCCTTGCTCTTGTCTGGGAAAAGATTTTGGATAACATCATAAGCTGAAACGTCATTTGATGAAACAATTCTGATTAACAAAACTACTCTGCTGATGTCAGCATTGAAGTGAAGCTCTCTTGCCTTAATCACAACATCACCAGGAAGAACGTTGTCTAAAACTACATTCTTGATGAAGTTATTTCTATCATATTTTTCGTCGTAGTATTGCTTGATGCTTGAAAGTGTTATTGCCATAATGCTTGCATATTTTGAAGCATTATCATCAACTCCTTCAACAAAAACAGCATAATCCGGCTTGATATGAGAACCAAATGGTTTGTAAGTATACCCGTCACGGACAAAAATGTCATGTGAGTCACTCAAATCCAATGATACAAATTCATTTGTAGTACCAATTTTTGAAAGCTCGCTGCAAGCGACTATTGTTGCAGTTTCGTCAACAACACCGATTACACAATCAACGGTATCTCGCATTTGATGAACTAATCCTTGAAACAATCTGTTGGACATAATAATATCTCCTCATTCCTATGTAACGTTATATTGAACGTAAAATGCTATTTAACTCTGCATTTTTGCGGACATCAAAAACGTCACAATACATATTTTAGGCTAATCAATGTATAGCTATGCCTATCATATCTATAATACATAATTT
>OCTV010000996.1_pt1 | contig 10620 bp, 10 predicted proteins | sample 1539101 | NCBI WGS metagenome assembly OCTV01 (sample SAMEA3991422, study PRJEB22521) | metagenome | biome: anthropogenic terrestrial biome; feature: sewage plant; material: sludge | place: Sweden | collected 2012-09-26 | reverse complement strand
CCCGGCAGCGCATCGCCCCCTGGCCGTTGGCCGTCGCGGCAAAAACCTTGTCGCCGGCGCGTTTCCCCACCGGCATGCTCTCGCCGGTCAGCATCGCCTCATTGACACTCGATTCGCCGTCGATCAACTCGCCATCGACCGGCACGCTTTCACCCGGCCGAACAAGAAAAACATCGCCCGGCATCAAGGCTTCGACCGGCATGTCTATCCACAGACCATCGCGCTCGACACGCGCCGTCTTCGGCTGCAGGCGGATAAGCGACTCGATGGCCTCCGAGGTCCGCGCCTTGGCCCGCGCTTCGAGCAACTTGCCAAGCAGGACCAGCGTGATGACCGCCGCGCCGCCTTCGAAATAGACATGCTGGTCGAGCCCGAACAGCGTTACCACGGTCGAAAAGCCCCAGGCCATGCTCGTCCCGAGCGCTACCAGCACATCCATGTTGGCGCCGCCCCCACGCAACGACTTGAAGGCGCCATCGTAAAAGCGCCAGCCGATCCAGAACTGCACCGGCGTCGCCAGCGCCAGCTGGAACCAGCGCGGCAGTTCGTTCATGTGACCGTGCTCGCCGAACATGAAAAACATCTGACCGACCAGCGGCAGGGTCAGCGCCACTGAAATCCAGAAACGGCGTATTTCGCTGCGGTAGACGAGCAATTTCGCCGCTTTTTCACGTTCGCGCGTTTGCCCATCAACAAGTGCCGCCGAGAAACCGGCCTTGGCGACGGCAGCCACCACCGCAGCCTCATCGGCCGCTGCCGACAAACGGACCCGCGCCCGCTCGGCCGCCAGATTGACGTTGGCCTGCATGCCGGCCTGGCGATTGAGCACCTTCTCCAGCCGTGCCGAGCAGGCGGCACAGGTCATGCCGCCGATGGCAAATTCGACCACCCGACCGGTTTCGGATTCGGTCATTTGACCAGCAGAACCGGACAAGGCGCCAGATGCAAAACCCGGCTGGCCACCGAGCCCATGACGAGCCCGGCAACGCCACTCCTGCCGTGCGACCCCATGATGATCAGATCGCAGGCCAACTCACCAGCCAGCTTGGCAATGACCTCGGATGGCTGACCGACATGAATGTGCGTCGTATGAAAGCGCCCCGCGGCATCCAGCTTTTGCTGGGCGGCCAGCAGGTGTTCCTGCCCCTCTTCCAGATAGTAGGCATGCAAGGTTTCCTTGCCGACATGGGCCTGCACGCGGCCAATCGGAATCGGCGCATGGACGTGCAGCAGGTGAACTTCCGGCACATCGCGGAACCAGCCGACGTGGGTAATCAGGTGATCAACCGCGCGCAGGGAACATTCAGAACCATCAACCGGCAACAGGATTTTCATGATGTTTTCCCAACTAAAGCTGGCCTGACAAGTAGATCAGGCCGACAAAGCCATATAGCCCAAAGCCTAGCACCAACAGGCCGGACAGGGTGCGTACGACCGGCCGCCGGACGAATTCGTTCAGTCTGGCCAGGACGATGCCGGCCAGCAAGAGATTGGGCAGCGTTCCGAGGCCGAAAGCCAGCATCATGAGCCCACCGCGCGTCGCCGAGCCGGCTGTCAGGGCGCTGGCCAGCGCGCTATAGACCAGGCCGCAAGGCAGCCATCCCCAGAGCAGGCCGAGCGGAAAAGCCTGAGCAACGCTGCGCGCCGGCAGGAAGCGCCGGGTAAGCGGTTGCAGATGAATCCACAGTTTTTGCCCGGCGCGCTCGGTGAAGGCCAGCGCCCGCGTGACGCCCAGCAGGTAAAGTCCAAGCGCCACCAGCATCAGATTGGCGATGAAATAAAGAATCATCCGGGCCGGCACCTGCCCCTCCAGGCCCATGCTGGCCGCCCCGAGCGCTCCGGCAATGGCGCCAGCTGCAGCATAGGACATGATGCGCCCGCCGTTGTAGGCAAAATGCATAGACCAGCGGGCCGTGACGCCCATCGACAAAGCGCCGACAATGCCACCGCACATGCCGACGCAATGCGTACCGCCGAGCAGGCCAACCAGGAAAAGTGCGAGATAGCCGGAATCAGGCATCGAACAAGATCAACAAAAGCAAAGCGGGCAGTTTAACTGCCCGCTCAGACTACCGCACACCGCTTAAATAACCTTTGAATACGTCGCGCGCTGGCGACCGGCCCGCAGATAACGGTCAAAGACCATCGAAATGATGCGAACCAGCAGACGGCCCGGCGGCAGAACAGTAATCCACTCACGCTCGATCTTCAGCAAACCGGCCCGCTCCATATCCTTCAAGTCATCGAGCTCCGCTTCGAAATACTTGTGGAAGTCGATCAGGTGGGCGCTTTCGATGCTTTCAATCGACAGCTCGAAATGGCACATCAGGGCCTGAATGATGGAGCGGCGAAGGATATCGTCGGCCGTCAGCTCGATACCACGGAACACCGGTAGCGTGCCGGTATCGAGCGCATCGTAGTATTCGTCGGCCGTTTTGACGTTCTGGTAGTAGCTCGGACCGACCTTGCTGATCGACGAAATACCGAAGGACAGCATGTCGCAATCGGCGTAAGTCGAATACCCCTGGAAATTGCGATGCAGGCGCCCCTGACGCTGGGCAACGGCCAATTCGTCGTCAGGCTTGGCAAAGTGGTCCATGCCGATGAACACGTATCCGGCATCAGTCAGCTTCTTGATGGCCAAGGCCAGAATCTGCAACTTGGTATCGGCCGACGGCAGGTCGGCGTCGTTGATCCGGCGCTGCGGCTTGAACATGCTGGGCATGTGCGCGTAGTTATAGATCGAGAGACGATCAGGATCCATCGCCAGGACGCGCTCAATAGTCCGGTTGAAGCCCATCACGGTCTGGTGCGGCAGACCGTAGATCAGGTCGACGGAAACCGACTTGAACCCATTGGCCCGCGCATCGCGGATCACGCTGTAGGTCTCTTCCTCGCTCTGCACACGATTGACTGCGACCTGTACCTTTTCGTCGAAATCCTGCACGCCGACGCTCATGCGGTTGAATCCGAGCTCACCGAGCAGAGCAACCGTTGCCGTGTCGACCTTGCGCGGATCGACTTCGATCGAGTACTCGCCGCCATCCAGCAACTTGAAATGTTTGCGCGTCTCACCCATCAACTGGCGCATTTCATCGTGCGACAGGAAGGTGGGCGTACCACCACCCCAATGCAGCTGAATTACCTCATGCTCACCATCGCGACCTTCCAGCGCAGTAGCCTGGATATCCAGCTCCTTGGCCAGATATTTAAGATACTTGGCACTGCGTCCATGATCCTTTGTAATGATCTTGTTGCAGGCGCAGTAGTAGCAAATAGTGTTACAGAAAGGTATGTGGAAGTATAATGAGAGCGGCCGAGTTATGCCGCCGATGTTCCGTTTGCCCAGCCAAAGCTTCGCCGCCTCGGCGTCAAAGGCTTCGACAAAGCGGTCGGCTGTCGGATAGGACGTGTAGCGCGGGCCGTTGACATCAAAACGGCGAATGATCTGGGGATCGAAGACGAGGTTTTCAGTTGCGAAATTCATTAGGCCTGCCACTAGATGTAGGTCTGATTATGTTCGGAAGGTTCGATTTTATGGTTGACTTGGATCAAGCGAACGCAGGTTGCGAATGTCTCAAACACACCCGGTAAATCAGGAAGTCACGCTGTCGGTCATCAAGACCGCCTGCTCCAATTGTAACCTGCGCGAACTCTGCCTCCCTTACGGAATGAGCATTGACGAGCTGGAACGACTGGATGATCTGGTGTCGACCCGTCGTCGCGTCAAACGTGGCGATCACCTCTACCGTGCCGGCGAAGTATTTGACGCCATATACGCAATCCGCAGCGGCTTCTTCAAGACAGATGTATTGCTCGAAGATGGCCGCGACCAGGTAACCGGCTTCCAGATGGCCGGCGAACTGCTCGGCCTTGACGGCATCAGCACAGAACACCACACCTGCAACGCCATCGCCCTCGAAGACAGCGAAATCTGCGCCATTCCGTTCTCAAGACTTGAAGTGTTGTCGCGCGAAATACACACCTTGCAGCACCATTTCCACAAGGTCATGAGCCGCGAGATTGTTCGCGACCATGGGGTCATGATGCTGCTCGGCACCATGCGCGCCGAGGAACGACTGGCTGCCTTCCTGCTCAATCTGTCACAGCGCTTCACGGCACGTGGCTTCTCGCACGCCGAGTTCTACCTGCGTATGACGCGCGAGGAAATCGGCAGCTATCTCGGCCTCAAGCTGGAAACTGTATCCCGTGCCTTCTCCCGCTTCCAGGAGGAAGGTCACATCGCCGTGCAGCAGAAGCACATCCGGATTTTGAACGTCAATGGTCTCAAGGCCCTGATGCATCACCGGGCTGTCTGAAAACTGCCTACCAGCGCAGGCGGGCCAGCTCCGCTGCGCGCTGAACAACACGCTGCAACAACAATTCGGCACGCTGCCGGCCGGAGGTGCCGACGCCGGGCGAGCGATACGCCATCCACACTATCGAGCGATCCTGCTGCAAGGTGTAGACCGAAATTGAAAGCGGGCACAGTGTCAGTTGCGCAGGGGATTCACGGACCAGTTCGGCTGCCAGTTGTCCGCTGCAAAACTGGATTATTTCGGCGTCGACATACGGGTTTTCGGCATCGCCAACAGCTGTACGCACCAGCATCTCGCGAAACGGGAGGATGCTGCCGACCACCAGGCCTTCGCTCTCTATGGCTTCGATCAGGCCATCATGGGCTGCACGGAAATCGCTGGCACTGATCTTGAAGACATGTGCGTCGTTCGCCATGGACAGGCCTGACAGGCTGATCAACAAAAGAAAAACCAGAAAAAAAAGGGACGCCCCGGAGGGCGTCCCAAACAGATGTGTAGAAACCATCTGACGCAAGAGTTCTGTAGCGGACTGAAACTTAGAACGAGTGCTTGATACCCATTGCCAGGCCGTTGATGCCGACGCTGGTGCCCGCACCGTTGCCCATCGGGTTGATGGTGTATTTCCCGTTGTTGTCGTTCTTGATGTGCGCGAAGTCGGCGTAAAGCTCGGTACGCTTGGACAAGGCGTACCGGGCTCCGACACCGAGCTTCCAGGCATCCGCATCGCTCAGGGTCTTGTCCTTGACCTGACCGAACATGCCCATCACCGAGAACTTGCCGAGCGGCACGGAAGCACCGATGAACCAGTTGCGGCGATCGTATCTCTGGTTGGCTGCCAGACCAAAGGCGGCAGCGGCGAATGTTGTATTGCCACCGATAAAGGAGTTCACGTCACCCTTGATGACGTCGTAGAGGCCGCTGACCTTGACCACGCCGAAGTCGTAGGAAGCGCCGGCGGTGGCGACGTACAGGCGGTCGCGGTCGTAGCCAACGGCACGGGTCGTTTCATAGTCGAGATCGATGCTCAACGGACCATTCGCGTAGATCAGGTTAGCCGACAGCAGACGGTCGTCGCCGGTGTTGCCGCCGCTGGTCTTTGCCGGGGAGTGAACGCTGTTCAGGCTGCCTTCGGCACCCTGCGTGTTGGTGGCAGTGGCCAGAATCACGGTAAAACCGGAAAAGGACGGCGAGATGTAGGCAAGTGCATTGGCCGCGCGGTCGTACTGGGTGGTCATCGACGTCAGGCTGGCGACCGAGTAGTTGCCGAACGGGCTGTACTTGCCGTAGATGCCGAAACGGATGCCGTCCAGGTAACCGGCGACGACCGTGCCGAAGCCGCCGGTCAGGCCAACGTACTGGTGGCCGGCGGTTGCGAGACCCGTGCTGGTATCCGGGCTGATACGATATTGCAGATCGAACAGCGCCTTCAGGCCGTTGCCCAGATCCTCAACGCCCTTGAAGCCGATGTGGCTCTGCGAGGCAGCGCTCTGCAGGTCGTACTGTGACTGGCCGTTGGCGACCGCGCCGTTGTTCCCTTGACGGAACATGACGCCCATATCGACGTTACCGTAGATGGTGACGTTGGTTTGTGCGAATGCGGCACCTGAAGTAACAGCTGCAACAGCCAGCGCGATTAGTTTTTTCTGCATTGAATTGCTCCTCAATCATCTTTTGTGTGAATGAACCCCGAAGCGTGTCCCGCCCCGCGTGAATCTCCCCTCTCCCAACCCTGAGGGCAGTGCTTCGCGCTAGGTAATTGCGAAGCCCGTGCCAGGCCGCCGAAAACAACGGGCAACCCCGTGCGAAGCCTGTCACCACCTCGATTTCAGGACATTTTTCCGGTTGACCGCAGCAGTCAGACGCACAGGCCGACGCGTTCATTTTCTGGACAATTGCTGCGCTTCTGAGCCAAAACGAAACAGTGTTCAGTGTTTCATCAGAAGCAAAAAAGCCCGGCCGAGGCCGGGCTTGAGCGGGGAATGGAGGTGCTCAGAAACTGTAGCGGGCGGTCACCCCAGCGAGCCAGGTGCGACCGGGCGCCGCTTCGTAGTAGCGGCTGTTCCCGTCGCCAACGATGACCGAACCGACGTACTGGCGATCGAAAATGTTGTCGAAGCGCAGGAAGGTGCGCAGATTCAACGAACCGAACTTGCGGTCGACACCGAAGCGCAGATTGGCGATGGCGTAGGCCGGGGCGGCCTGCTTGGTGTTGGTATCCTCGACATAGACCTTGCTGCGCGCGATGCCCTCGACGGCGGCGTGGAAACCGCTTGCCTGATGTCTCCAGGCCAGTTCGCCAAAGAGGCTCTGGGCAGGAACGCCGGGCAGTCGGTTACCTGAATTGATGAGGCCGGACGAGCTGGTAAAAGCCTCGTCATAGCGTGCATCGAGCAGCGTGTAGGCCAGGCGGGTCGTCAAATTGTTGGCCCAGTGGCTGTCGAGCCCCGCTTCCAGACCACGGCGCAGCGTCTGGCCAGCGTTCCGGAAAGTTGTCCGGCCGCCGGAGGCGGAATCAACGACCAGTTCATCCTCGGTCTCTATCTGGAAAACGGCAAGATCGAGGCGCGTGCTATTGCCGATAATGGCCTTGAGACCGGTTTCATAATGCGTGCTGGTCGACGGTTTGAGGTTGTAGCTGAAGGTGCCACCCGGGCCGGAATAGAACAGCTCGTTGAAGGTCGGCGCCTCGAAACCGCGCGCCGCACTGGCGTAGATATTGACGCTCGGCGTCAGACGGAACATGGCGGCAATAGTCGGCGTCGTCTTCTCGTAGCTCACGTTGCCGCTGTCGTTACCATTGCTCAGGTAGGCATCCTTGACGCTGAAAGACACATTGCTGTGCCGCAGGCCGCCGCTGAAGGTCCAGCGCTCACCCTGCCACTCGGCCTGGGCGTACTGATCGAAGCTGGCGACGCGATCCTCTTCGGCGCGGCGCTGATTGCCCTTGACGCCAAGCGTGGTGCCGATGAAGTTCTCATAGCCACGCCGCTGGTCGATCGCCTGCTCGTATTCAACACCCACCGTCGTCGTCAGCTTGCCGCCGGCGAGTTGGAAGCGGCCGATCCAGCGCGTCGAGGCACCGGCAAAATCGCGGTCGAAATCAATGACGCCGCCGGAATGCTTAGGATTAGCTTGCGGGCCGGCGGGAATCGACTGATATTGAATGGTCGAACGTTGGCCGGCATAGACCGACGCCAGCACCGAATGGTCACCAAAGCGGTGCTCATAGGTCAGACCGCCCTGCATGTGATCGATGCTTTTGCGCGTGTTGTAATCGAGCGCCGGCTGGGCAACGCTGCGCGGATTAGCCTGATAGCCTGACCAGGTCTGGCCTTGGGGATCATCGGCGGTCTGCCTGAAACTGTTGGCGATGAAGGTCAGCTTGCCATCAACGCTGGGGCGGTAGGTCAGTTTGACCATGGCCTGTTCACGTTCGGCCTTGCTGTGATCGCGATAACCGTCGGTGGCAAAACGTGAAGCATCGATAACGTAGCCAAGGCCGCCAACCTCACCCTGCGCACTGATGTCGGCCTTCCACGTATTGTTGCTGCCGGCGACAAAGCCGCCCTCCAAACTCGGTGCGCCCTTGCCATCCGGGGTAAACATCTGGATGACGCCGCCGGCGTGGTTGCCGTAGACCACGGCCATCGGCCCGCGCAGGACTTCGATGCGTTCGGCGCGATCAAGGTTGAAGGTCGCTGCCTGGCCCTGGCCGTCCGGCATCGACGCCGGGATGCCATCCGAAATCAGGCGAATGCCACGCACGCCGAAGGCGGAACGGGCGCCGAAGCCGCGCGACGAAATCTGCAGATCCTGCGCGTAGTTCTGGCGATTCTGTACCGTGATGCCGGGCACCGCGACCAATGCCTCGGAGGCATTGACCCGCGCCTGATCGGCACCGATACGCGCCGCGTCGACGACATCGACGGCAGCCGGCAGATCAAACGTGTTGTGCTCGACCCGGCTGCCGCTGACGACGACCGAATCAAGCGTCAGCGCCGTTTCGGCGGCAAGGGCCAGGCAGGGAAAGGTGGTGGCGAGAATGACGGCCAGGCGCTTCGGGTTTTGTCTCATGATTTTTGTCATTTTCAGGTTGATGCGTGATTTCGTTTTAGACCCAATTTTCCGGTCGACCGTGGAAGGCGACCTCAATCTGATTATTGGCGAAGCGCAAAGAACCGACGACGTGGCAATCGCCAAAAGGTCCTCATGAAAATCATGAGATCGCAGGCTTCCATTTTTCGCCAGTTTTTCCGGTTGACCGCAACAAGCCAGGATCGCGCGATTTGCCACCGCCACCACTTCCCGCTAACGTGCGCGCTGAACATTTCTCCAACCGCAACGAAGGCTCCCAACATGCAGAAACGCTTCATCGTCAGCGCCGCCCTCCTCCTCGCCCTGTCTTTTCAGGCCACGGCCGCCGAACCCAAGGAAGTCATGACCGATTCCGGCATCGGCATCACCATGCTCAAGGAAGGCACCGGCGCCAGCCCGAAGGCCACCGACACGGTCAAGGTGCACTATCGCGGCACGCTGACCAACGGCCAGGAATTCGACAGCTCGTACAAACGCAACGAACCGGCTGCCTTCCCGCTCAACCGCGTGATTCCGTGCTGGACTGAAGGCGTGCAGAAGATCAAGGTCGGCGGCAAGGCCAAGCTGGTCTGCCCGTCCAACCTGGCTTACGGCGCCCGTGGCGTACCGGGCATCCCGCCCAATTCGACGCTGATCTTCGAAGTCGAATTGCTCGACATCGCCAAGTAAGACAGCAGCCGGCGCATGGTCCGGCTCATGCGCCGCGGGTCATCTTTTTGTCATGAGGGCGGCGCAGACTGAGGTTTTCCAGCCTGTTCGAGGTTGACGATGCGCCGCCTTTCCCTGTTTCTTTTTGTCCTGCTGCTTTCTGCCTTCGCCCAAGCCACATCGACGGCAAACATCGGCAGCATGAGTTGCTCGGGCGGGCAGTCATTCGTCGATCTGACGAATGGTGCCAATCTGTCATGCAACGGCGATTTCTCCCTGATCGGTGGCAGTATCGACTCGGATATCGGCATTTCAATCAGCGCATTCGGCTCATTGTTCATTGACAACTTGACCTTAAGCGCACCGCTCGTCGAGTTAAAAACCACCTCTGGCGTTCTGACGCTGGCCAATGGCGTTTCGATTATTACTACCGGCACAATCAATATCGACACCGGTAGCGTCACGCCGCCCCGGATTGCGCTGACGCCTGGCGCGACACTGACGCTTCCGGGCAGAACTGGCGGGACAGGTGGCACCAGCGGTACCGTTACGCTGAGCCCGGGAGGAAACATAAACCTGAGCAGCGGCGGCAACCTGACGCTGGTATCGACCGTGCCGGAACCGGCCATGGGCTGGTCGATGCTTGCCGGCAGCCTGTTGCTGCTCGCGATCAGTCGTTCCCGGCGGAATCGCCCGGCCTGAAAGGCTATCGGCCCAGCGTCCGGCGGATGGCTGCGGCGAGGATGGCCGGATCTTCGGCGCCCACCACTACCTCCAGACCATCGACGATGAAGGTCGGCACCATCGAAATACCCATCGCGCGGTAGCTGCGCTCCATGGCGCGAACTTCGTCGGTGTCAGCGCCCGACGCCAGGTAGCGTTCCACGGCGTCCGCGGGATAGCCGCACTCGACCGCTAGCTGAACCAGCAGGGAACGGTCACCAATCCGCTCGCCGCGCTGGAACTGCGCGACAAACAAGCGCTCGACGAGCCGGACCGCATCGCCGCGCTGTTGCGCCCAGTGAATCAGGCGGTGCGCCTGCAGCGTGTTGGCACGAACCTCGATTTTCTCGAAGGCGTAGTCAACGCCCCACGGCCGACCAGCTGCGCGAACGCGCTCGAACAGCGCCGCTACCGGCACCGGGCCGCCAAATTTCTTTTCGAGAAACGGCAGGTAAGGCTCGCCTTCCGGCGGGGTATCGGGATTGAGGAAGAACGGGCGCCAGCGCATTGCACAGGAGAAGTCCGGAAATTCCTGGCGCACGTTGGCAATCGCGGCATCCAGCCGGCGCAGGCCGATGTAGCACCATGGGCAGACGAGGTCGGAAATAATGTCGATGGTTGTCATCGGCCGATCATACCGGCGAACTTTCGGTCTTGTTCGCCAAACTGCTCAATCAAAACTTTCGACGCATTCCACAACCCAGCTCAGCGCCTTGATGCAGGCGCGGGCCATGCCCGGGGACAAGGCATCGTGACCGGCGCTCGCCACCGGCACCCAGGTTGCTTCGGGCCACGCGCGGTGCAGCGCTTCAGATCGGAAGAGCGTCGTGTAGGG
>OCTV010000994.1_pt1 | contig 10621 bp, 9 predicted proteins | sample 1539101 | NCBI WGS metagenome assembly OCTV01 (sample SAMEA3991422, study PRJEB22521) | metagenome | biome: anthropogenic terrestrial biome; feature: sewage plant; material: sludge | place: Sweden | collected 2012-09-26 | reverse complement strand
ACACACATTTCGTCAAGGTATGGCGAATCTAGGGGCTGCGGTCAATGTGATTACAACAGATGGGGGGGCGGGTCAGGCAGGCTTTACTGCATCGGCAGTATGTAGTGTGACCGATACACCGCCAACGTTGTTGGTGTGTTTAAACCGTGCATCCTCTGTGTTTGAGACATTTAAAAGCAATCAAGTGTTATGTGTGAATACGTTGTCGAGTCAGCAACAACACTTATCTAATCTGTTTGGAGGTAAAACTCCAATGCTTGAACGTTTTGCTCAGGGCACATGGTCCACACTGTTAACCAATGCACCGGTCTTGGAGGATGCATTGGTGAGCTTTGATTGTGAAGTGGTACAGACCATGTCTGTGGGTAGCCATGACGTGCTGTTTTGCCAAGTCAAAGCCATGAAGCAAAGTTATGGACTAAATGCGCTGATGTATTTTAACCGTGGTTATTGTGAGCCATTACCAATGTGCTAATTCAAAAATTCCTACTTTTACAAGGAGGGGAAACCCATGCAAACAAAAGAATCGTGGTTTCCAAAATTTAAGCCTTATCAAGGCGATTTAGATACAACGCCTGTGCAAACAGATGAATACTTACCCGCAGGCAAAAGCATTATTTTGGGGTTACAACATGCTTTTGCCATGTTCGGTGCAACCGTACTTGCCCCATTGCTGATGGGCTTTGATCCGAATCTAACGATCTTCATTACAGGCATTGGTACGATACTCTTCTTCCTCATGACTGGTGGACGTATGCCAAGTTAGTTGGGGTCAAGCTTTGCCTTCATTGGTGCAGTGGTTGCAGTTACGGGTTATACAGGTGTTGGAGCAAACCCAAATCTTTCTTTAGCACTGGGTGGAACCATTGCGTGTGGAGTGTTGTACGCGTTAATTGGCTTAGTTGTGATACGCACTGGTACGGCATGGATTGAAAAGTTGATGCCACCTATTGTGACAGGCACCATCGTAATGATTATTGGCCTACACCTCGCACCAGTTGCGATCAAAAGTGTGTCAGCCAATCAGTTTGACTCTTGGATGGCGTTAATCACGATTATTTGTATTAGTGTCATTGCGGTATTTACCAAAGGTATGGTGCGCCGTTTACTGCTACTTTTAGGTTTAGTTGCATCTTATTTTATTTACTTCTTACTCACTAATGTCATGGGTTTTGGCACTGCAATTGACTTTGCAAAAGTCGGTCAAGCAGCATGGTTTGGTTTGCCAACTTTTCACAGCCCAACCTTTGATGTAAACGCTATGATGTTGATTGCACCCGTTGCGATTATTTTGGTGGCTGAAAACTTAGGACATTTCAAAGCTGTGTCGGCGATGACGGGGAAAAATTTGTCTCCTTATATGGGACGCGGTTTCTTTGCAGATGGGGTATGTACCACACTGTCTGCTTCAGTTGGTGGCACAGGGATGACCACCTATGCTGAAAACATTGGAGTGATGGCAGTCACTAAAGTTTATTCAACCACAATCTTTGTTTTTGCAGGTGTATTTGCGATTTTACTGGGGCTTTCGCCTAAGTTTGGCGCAGTGATTAGCACAATTCCCGTTGCACTCTTGGGTGGTGCATCCATTGTGGTTTTTGGTTTGATTACCGTTGCTGGCGCAAAAATTTGGGTCGATAACAAAATTGATTTCACCAAGAGTAGTACTTTAATGATTGGGGCCGTGTGTCTGATTATGGGAACTGGTAATTACAGCTTACAAATAGGGAGTTTTGACCTAGGTGGTATTGGCACTGCAACACTAGCAGCCATTCTGCTTAATCTTTTCTTGAACCGAGGCAGTGAAAAAGAGCAAGTCGTAGAAAAGTCGGAAGATCAAATCAATAGCACTATTGCTCAAAGTTAGGAGTACGTTTTGAGTCTGAATATTGCATTTATAGGACTTGGGGCAATGGGTTGGCACATGGCCTCCCATTTGCCAAAACTGGGGCATCCTGTTTGGGTGTGGAATCGCACAGCGGAAAAAGCGTCTTCACATGCGCAAACCTTTGGTACTTTGCAGGTTGAACTTCAACAAGCGATGCAAGCCGATATTATATTTTCATGCTTACCGACCAGCGCAGATGTTGAAACTTTAATTGCGTTACATCCACCCAAATCTGGAAGTTTATGGGTGGATTGTACCAGTGGCGTGCCTGAATCTGCGCAGCGCATTTCCACTGATTTGGCAGCACGTGGAGTGACTTACTTAGATGCACCTGTTTCGGGTCAAACCATTGGTGCTGAACGCGGTACTTTGACGGTTATGGTGGGTGGTAATATCGCTGGATTTGAAAGGGCAAAACCTATTATTCAGGCATTTGCAGGGCTGATTGAATACGTTGGGGAAAGTGGTGCAGGCTTTGCGGTTAAGGCGGTGAACAATACGCTCATGGCAACGCATTTATGGGCACTGTGTGAAGGGTTGTCTATTTTGAAGAATCGAGGCGTTGACTTGGCTGGAGCGTTGAGTTGTATCAATCACTCTAGCGGTAAAAGTACGATGTCTGAAACGGTGATGGCGCAAAAAGTCTTGAGCCGTACTTTTCAAAAAACATTTGCTTTAAACCTGTTGCAAAAAGACATTGGTATTGCGATGGATCTGGTCAAAGAAGGACAGATGAAAACACCTGTTTTTCAAGTGACACAAGAACTGTTCTTAAAAACAAATCGAGAACAGGCTATGCAAGTGGATTTTAGCGTGGCCGTTACACAGTTAGAAAAGTGGAATAGTGTAAGGCTCGTTTAAGCTGGTCGCGCGGGAGAAAAGCATGGGAAAACTCATGCTTTTTCTGTTTAAGTGATTTATTTATCAAATAAAAACATAAGCCCGACCAAATGTCAGTTTGCATTTAAAAATCAGGGTATGATAATGAGTGGATCATTAAAAACAACATAGGAAACATTGGTATGAGTACTGACTCAGCTTTTCCAACGCCTAATAATTTAGGGATAGCGGTTTATAGTAATAATGCAGAAGCGATTGGTAACACACCATTGGTTCGTATTAACCGAATTATACAAAGTCCAGCCACCGTTTTAGCCAAAGTTGAAAGCCGTAACCCTGCATTTTCAGTAAAATGTCGTATTGGGGCTGCGCTGATTGCGGATGCGGAAGCACGCGGTGTGCTGAAAGCGGGAATGCACATTGTCGAACCAACCAGTGGCAATACAGGCATTGCTTTGGCATTTGTTGCTGCTGCAAAAGGTTATGCGTTAACCCTGACTATGCCATCAAGCATGAGTATCGAACGTCGTAAAGTGATGAAAGCTTTGGGCGCGAACTTGGTTCTCACCGACCCTGCAAAAGGGATGCGCGGTGCGGTAGAAGAAGCACAGCGTTTGTTGGATGAAAATCCAGAAACCTATTTTTTGCCACAACAGTTTGAAAACCCAGCAAACCCAGCTATTCATGAAGCAACGACTGGCCCAGAAATTTGGGACGCAACAGGTGGTAAAGTTGATATTTTAGTTGCAGGTGTAGGGACGGGCGGTACGATCTCAGGGATTTCAAGTTATTTTGAAAAAGTAAAAAAACAAGCCCTGTATTCAGTTGCGGTAGAACCTGCTGAATCGCCGATTATTGGTCAAACCAAACGTGGCGAAGCTTTGACGCCTGGACCACATAAGATTCAGGGCATTGGCGCTAACTTTATTCCTAAAAACTTAGACCTTGATTTGGTCGATGAAGTGATGCCAATTGATGCAGCAACAGCAATTGATTGGGCGCGTAAAACAGCAAGTCAAGAAGGTATTTTGGTGGGTATTTCAAGTGGTGCCGCGATGGCAGCAGCAGCTGAACTTGCAGCACGCCCTGAAAATGCAGGTAAAACTATTGTGGTGATTTTACCTGACGGTGGTGAACGTTATTTATCTTCAGTTTTGTTTGAAGATATTTCTGCAGACTAATTTTCTGGATGAAAAAAAGCTAAACATAAAATGTTTAGCTTTTTTTATGCCGTTTAGAAGTTTAAAGGGCTGCGTGTGAAATTTTATCGGGTGTCATGAGGGCTTGGTTGACATATAGTTTAATCAGACGCTCACGTGAACCGATTGATTTTTGATAATGCGTTGAATTGAGTAACAATGACGCACCGTAGGTCACTGTCCATACATAAGATAAATAATCACGAATGGACATTGCGCTGTCTAAAGACTTTAAGTAGTCAGAGGTCATGTCTTTAATTTCGATAATACGTTGTTCACGTATTTGGTAGAGCTTCTCAAAAAGTTCTTTGAGTTTACGTTCGTTATTGGTTAAACGTTCTTCAATAACGTGCAGTAAAATCGTACGGTTCGAGTTCAACATATTATAAAGCATGTATTCGGAAACATACGTTTTAATATCGTTGTTATGCTTTTGAGAAATCTCTAGCAGGCGAGTTTCATTCAAGATAATCAACTCCAAATAGAGTTGGTTCTTACTTTTGAAATGCTTGTAAATTGTACCCTTGGCAATATCGAGTTCCGTTGCTAATTCGCTTAAGGTGATGTCTTGATTATTGTCTAATAATAAAGTCTCAGCCATGGCTAAAATTTTCTCTTTGCGTAATAGAAAATTTTGTTGGCGTACTGAAGTCATTGGCTTATTCCAGTGTATTTCATGAGAACTATAGAGAGGCTATTGAACTTGGTTGAAAATGAAAATGCAACTAAGGTCTTGGATATTACTACAATCGTTTTAAAAATATCCACTTGTTCAACAATAGAAATAAATACAGGTGCATTTTCGCATTTCGTTGTCAATAAATTTGATCTCTAGAGATCAAATTTGGGCCATTGCATTCCTTTTTCGTGATTTTTACACTATTGTCAGTATAGCCACTGTGTTCTTAGAGACGAGAACCTTTAGTGCTAAAGCCTCGAATGCAGTGCGGGTTGATAAATAGATCATCTGTCGTATGGATCGATGTCTTATTCACGTGTGTTTATTTTAATGTCTTTATAGATGACTCGCTTTGAGACGGTAGCACTATGAAAAACATTAAAATAAGATCTGAAACGATTAACCCTTTTGTAATATGAAAAAATAGATAGGGAATGTTTTTAAGTCTCTTAATTGGGCTAAAAGCAAATAAAACGCAAAAAAGGATGAAATAGAAAATGATTGTTATTGTAGACGGTGTACGTACAGCAATGGGTGGTTTTCAAGGTTCACTGTCGAGCTGTACCGCGCCTGAACTTGGTGCGGTGACAATTAAAGAAGTGTTAAACCGTTCTGGCTTACAACCGACCGATGTGGATGAAGTGATCTTTGGTTGTGTACTTCCAGCAGGTTTAAAACAAGGCCCTGCACGTCAAGCAATGCGTATGGCGGGTCTACCTGACTCAACGGGTGCAACAACCATCAATAAAATTTGCGGCTCTGGTATGAAAGCCGTCATGCAAGCGGCTGATGCGATTAAAGCGGGCTCAGCTGAAATTGTGGTGGCCGGTGGTATGGAGTCGATGTCAAATGCGCCGTACTTACTTGAAAAAGCACGCGCGGGCTACCGTATGGGACATGGTAAAACCACTGATCACATGTTCCAAGAAGGTTTAGAAGATGCTGAAACAGGTCTGTCGATGGGTGTACTTGCTCAAGAAATGGCAGATAAAAAAGGCTATACCCGTGAGCAGCAGGATCAGTATGCCATTGGTTCTTTAAATAAAGCCGTTGCTGCGATTCAAGGTGGTTTCTTTAAAGATGAAATCGTGCCTGTGACGGTGAGTAGCCGTAAAGGCGATGTTGTGGTTGATCAAGATGAACAGCCGCTCAATGCCAAAGTGGATAAAATTCCAACTTTACGTCCGGCATTTAAAAAAGACGGCACGATTACCGCGGCAAATTCGAGTTCTATTTCGGATGGTGCTTCGGCATTGGTTGTAACTTCATCCGAAGTTGCTGACGCACGTGGTCTTAAGCCATTGGCAAAAGTTGTGGCTTATGCAAGTAATTCCCAGCATCCATCTGAGTTCACCATTGCCCCTGTAGGTGCCATTGAGAAAGTTTTAGCCAAAGCAGGCTGGTCTGCGAGTGATGTGGATCTGTGGGAAGTCAATGAAGCATTTGCGATGGTCACAATGCTTGCAATTGATGGTTTTCATTTAGACCCTGCAAAAGTCAATGTGAATGGTGGCGCTTGTGCACTTGGTCATCCATTGGGTTCATCTGGTTCACGTATTATCGTGACTTTACTGCATGCTTTGAAACGTACTGGTGGGAAAAAGGGTGTAGCTGCTTTATGTATTGGTGGTGGTGAGGCGACTGCTATTGCCGTCGAGCTGCTGGACTAAAGCTGTAATATCCTTAGCTATGCCTGTGAAGAAAATATTTTAAATAGCTATAATTCGGCATGGTTGATTTCATCAAAGGTTCGATTGATTCGGGCCTTTTTTGTTATGTAAAATACATGCAGATTAAGCGACATAAATTTTCAGGAAAAGCATCGATTGTTCAGTACAGCTAAAGGTATAATTAATGTACTTTTATTGCTGAAACGTCTGATATTAGACCTAGATGCTTGTAAAAGTAAGTTTTGAGCATTGGATCATCGCTATAATGGGTAGATGATGGATCGTCTACCATCACATACATATAAGGAACATTTTTTTCGTGTTTGAACTGGACTGTAAATTACTCAGTATCTTTTTTTACGTTTATAAGTTTAAAAGTGTGTCACTGGCGGCTGATCATTTAGAAATGAGTCAACCGACGGTGAGTAACATTCTGAATAAAATTCGCCAACATTATAATGATCCGCTATTTTTGCGGATTGGCAATGAAATGGTGCCAACTGAGCTGTCGAAACAGTTATTTCCATTGGTCAGTGAGGCTTTAAACAAGGTTGAAATCATCAATAACTTTACGATTGATTTTGACCAAGCCACTTCGCAGCAACAGTTTAGTTTGGCCATGACCGATGTTTCGCATTTGGTGCTGTTGCCGAAAATTTCGCAATACTTAAAGAAACATGCGCCGCATATTCGTTTGAATATCCGTCCGATCACCTCTGAAACCAGTTATCAAATGGCAAATGGTGAGATTGATTTGGCGCTGGGTTTTTTACCTCAACTGGAAAATGGCTTTTATCAACAGCAACTGTTCGAGCAGTATTATGTGGTGATTGCCGCCAAAGATCATCCGCGTTTGACAGGTGACAGTATCAGCACAGCGCAGTACTTGGCTGAGTCACATATCGATATTGATGCAGGCATGGGACATTACCATATTGAAAACGAACTGCTTAATTTAGAACTAAAACGTGACATTTTAATGCGTTTACCGAGCTATTTAGGCGTCGGCTTGGTGGTACAAGAAACAGACGCGATTGCGACAGTTCCGTATTATTTGAGTGAAGTACTGCTTTCACGTGGCAATTTAAAAATCTTTAATGCACCAATTGCCTTCCCAAGTTATGGGGTGAAACAGTATTGGCATATGTCTTGTCATCACAAAACCAGTCATCAGTGGCTGCGTCACATGTTCCATGAAATTTTAATGAAGTAATTCTTAAAATTTGATGCTTTTTAGTGCGCATAGCGAAAATATGCGTGCTTGAAATCTAAAGTGCCCATTTATTGCTCATAAATAGTATTACGAAGTTTAAAAATCGTAATACTAAATTGGCACAGCCTTTGCATCGTCTAATCTGAAAGAGTGATCTAGGGTTCCGATACATATCTATTTTATGTATGTCTGCGACCGAGAGTTCACGGTTCGAAAGAACTACACGGAGGGATAAAAGCCCGGGAGGTAAACAGTTACGATTTAGGCAGAAGCGCATGAGCACAATAACTTATCACGACGATAACGCACTATGGACTGAACTTTTACCGGGTGGGCATCACTGGTCTGGGCGTATTCAACGCGGCACAGTCTTACAGTTTAAAGCCTTGGGGGCACAAGCCAACGTTTCTCTTTTCTGTGTCAACAGCGAAGATAAGCTCGAACGTTTTAATATGCCAGATAGCCTAAAGGCACAGCATACGGCATTTCTAAGTACAGGACATGTGTTGTATTCAGACTTAGGTCGGGTCATGGCTTCAATCATTCAAGACGAACATGGTTGGAATGATGCCTTGTGTGGTCCGAGCCGCACAGAACAAATTCAAAAACAATTTGGCACTCAAACTTTCCAAGATGCACGAAATGAGATGTATCGGAGTGGACGCGACAGCCTGTTACTTGAAATGACCAAGTTCTCATTAGGTCAAGCCGACCTGTCAGCTACGGTCAACCTATTCTCTAAAGTTCGCCCTGATGATGCAGGCAACTTATCTTATATCGATGTCGATAATACCCATCAAACTATTGAACTGCGTTTTGAGATGGACTGTCTGGTGTTCTTATCTGCTGCGCCACATGGTTTAAGCCAAGCAGCAAAGTATCAGCCTGCCGATATTCAAATGCGCTTATTCAAAGCCTCCGCTTTAGCAGTACACGATGTCTGTCGTGATTCATGCCCACAAAACCAACGCGGTTTTCAAAACAACGCACGTTATTACGCATTTGATGCTGCTTAAGCCCGAGGAGAATACGCATGACCAGTTTACAAGCATTTGATCAAACCGTTTTAAATGAAGTCTGTCCAGCGGGTGAGGCATGGATGTGTGAAGTCCAGAAAGGGCAATATTTCCGCATTATTGACCTCGAAGGCAACCAAGCAGTCGATACTTTATTTATTTCTGCGAGCAACCCTGAAGAGCGTTACAGTGCAACTGATACTTTAGCCATTAACCAGCAGATTTATCTTGAAAAAGGCACAGCTCTATATACCAACTATGGCAACAAAATCGCCACGATCCATGATGATAACTGTGGTCGCCATGACACCTTGGGCGGTGCTTGTTCATGTGAAAGTAACACCGTACGTTATGCACACGACACATTTCCGATGCACAGTTGCCGTAATAACTTTATGACAGCTTTAGCTTTGCACCCTATCGCAAAAAAGTATGGACTAAATGTTCGTCATATTGGGCCGAATATTAACTTCTTTATGAATGTACCCGTGAGTAGTGATGGGCATCTCAAGTTTGACGATGGAATATCGGCGCCGGGTAAATATGTTGAAATTCAAGCAGAGATGGATCTCATCGTGCTGATTTCTAACTGCCCACAACTGAACAACCCCTGTAATGCCTATAACCCGACTAAAATTCAACTGATTGTACGTGAAGGCAAGGAGTAATCAGCATGTTTAAAAAAGTTCTCATTGCTAACCGTGGTGCAATTGCCTGCCGAGTAATTCGTACATTAAAGAAGTTAGGCATTCAGTCGGTTGCGGTTTATTCAGAAGCAGACCGTGATTCCTTACATGTGACTTTGGCTGATGAAGCGGTATTTATTGGTGATAGCCCAGCCAGTCAAAGTTATTTAAATATTGAAAAAATTTTACAGGTCGCGAAAGAAGCAGGTGCTGAAGCCATTCATCCGGGCTATGGTTTCCTGTCTGAAAATGCGGAGTTTTGTGATTTGTGTGAGTCACAGGGCATTGTGTTTCTAGGGCCGAATTCTGCACAAATGCGTAGTTTTGGCTTAAAGCATACTGCGCGTGAACTTGCCATTCAGGCGAATGTGCCATTGTTACCGGGTAGCCAACTTTTAGCAGACGAAGCGGAAGCACTGATCGAAGCAAAGCGTATCGGTTATCCCGTGATGCTGAAAAGTACCGCAGGTGGCGGTGGTATTGGTATGCGTTTGGTGTGGAACGAAACAGAGCTTAAAGATGCTTATGCAACGGTATCTTATTTGGCCCAAGCTAACTTTAAAGATGCAGGCTTGTATTTAGAAAAGTTTGTGGAAAATGCGCGTCATATTGAAGTCCAAATTTTTGGTGATGGCCAAGGTTTGGTTTTGGCTTTGGGAGAGCGGGACTGTTCAGTACAGCGCCGTAACCAGAAAGTAATCGAGGAGACTCCAGCACCACATTTAAATGCTGAACAACGTACTTATATTCAGGGTATTGCGGTTCAACTGATGCAGTCAGTGAATTACCGTTCGGCAGGTACGGTTGAATTTGTGATGGATACTGACACCCAGCAATTCTACTTCTTGGAGGTGAATACACGTCTACAAGTTGAACATGGCGTGACTGAACAAGTGTTTGGTGTAGACCTTGTGGAATGGATGGTCACTTTAGGTAGCGGTGACTGGACTGCACCAACAGATACACTTGCACCTAAAGGCCATTCGATCCAAGTCCGTTTATATGCTGAAGATCCAATTAAAAACTTTCAACCCAGTGCTGGCTTATTGACTTATGTCGAGTTTGATCCGCAAGCGCGTAATGAAACATGGGTAGAAACAGGTTCAAACGTGTCTTCCTTTTATGATCCAATGATTGCCAAAATCATTGTGACTCACGAAAACCGTGAAAGTGCAATTCAGGCCATGAGCGATACTTTGGCAAAAACCTCAGTGGCAGGAATTGAAACCAATCTTGAGTATTTACAAAATATTATTGACTGTGAAGTGTTTAAAGCAGGGACACAGACTACACGTTTCTTAAATACTTTTGAGTGGAAAACCCAAAAAGTTGAGGTATTACAGTCCGGTATTCAAACGTCAATACAAGATGTCAATGGTCGTTTGGGTTACTGGGATGTTGGAGTGCCACCATCGGGTGCGATTGATCCA
>OCTV010000989.1_pt1 | contig 10647 bp, 8 predicted proteins | sample 1539101 | NCBI WGS metagenome assembly OCTV01 (sample SAMEA3991422, study PRJEB22521) | metagenome | biome: anthropogenic terrestrial biome; feature: sewage plant; material: sludge | place: Sweden | collected 2012-09-26 | reverse complement strand
AAAGCAGGGCCGAAAGCTTAAAGCTATGGTGGGGCAGGTCTCCTTCTCTATTCAGGCAGGTTATCTATCCTAAAGCATAGCTTGCTCCTGAACAGGTCGGAGTATAACTCCTCTAAAACAATGTCACAAAATTTATACTACCATTCTTTTTAATCCAACTCCAAATAATCCAGATCCTTGTTATGCGTCTCAGAGATAGTGGTGATCGAATAGATGGCTATGATATATACCAACAATCCTCCTAATCCTGCTGCCAGTGTAGCTGATCCCAGCAGACCCTTAAATGCCTGGTACAATACTGTATCTATGACCGTCGTGCCTCTCACCATATTGGGGATAGTAGTAGCAGCAGTAGCCCTCAGGTTAGTGCCAAACTGCTCGGCTCCAATGGTCACGAACATGGCCCAATAACCACCTCCTAGCCCCATCAGCCCATTGAGCAAATACATGCCTGTGGCTGAGCGAAACGTACCTGACAAATAAAACAAAACAATCACTATCTGAAATAATAAAAAATACAAAACGGCCTTTTTGCGCGATTGAAGATAATGACTGATGATCCCATTGGCAAGGTCACCAATGGACAAACCAATATAACACCACATGATAGAAAGTCCCGGTTTGATCGGCTCGGTGATACCAAGTGCCTTACCGATTTCATTGCTAAATGAGCAGAGCACCCCGATCACAAACCAACTGGGGATACCCATACCGATACATTTGAGATATCGGATGAATCGATCCTTTTTGGCGAATAAAGCAAAAAAATTGCCTTTTGATATTTTATGATCTGCTTTGATACTTTTGAAAAAAGGCGTTTCGAAGACCCCCATTCTTAAAAACAATAAAGCAAATCCCATCCCACCCCCAACAAAATAAGCAGTGCGCCAATCAAACATCTCAACTGTTAGATACCCGACTACTGCTCCTAACAGGCCTACGAAAGCCACAATACTGGTACCCAGAGCCCTTAGATGTTTAGGAATGGATTCAGACACCAAGGTGATGCCTGCACCTAACTCACCTGCCAGACCTACCCCTGCTATAAAACGGATGATTTTATACGTAGTAGGATCCTGCACAAAACCGCAGGCTATATTGGCCAAAGAATAGGTGATGATAGACCCGAACAATACCGAAAGCCTGCCCTTTTTATCACCAAATACACCCCACAATATTCCTCCCAACAACATCCCCGTCATCTGCCAGTTGAGTATGGAAGCTCCTATGCTGGAGACTTCACTTTCTGACAGCCCAAGGGAATTTAAGCTTGGGATCCGAACGATGCCAAACAATAGCAGGTCATAAATATCTACAAAATAACCCAGGGCTGCCACTATGACCGGAAGGCTAAATAAATGTTTTAAGTCACCGCGATGAAAATTCATAAGCACAAAGTACTATTTGTATTAATTGGATTTTGGTTGAATGCTATCTGCCGATAATATTTTTATTTAATCAGTCGGTAAAGTCTCCGGGCATTGGTAGGATCAAATAGTTTGGTGCCCTTTTGAATAGTGGCCGCCGATCCACAAGCCAGCCCCATTCGAAGTGTATCTCTCAAACTTGCCTTTTTGCTAAATTGATAAATCATGCCGGCCACCATACTGTCTCCCGCTCCGACAGTGCTTTGCACCTTGACACTTGGCGCCTTGAGTTCTACAACTTCCTGATCAGTGGCAAGGATTCCCCCGGAAGCCGACATCGAAATAGCGATATGCTGAGCATAATGTTGGCTTATCCATTGACGGGCTTGCTTGATCACCTGTGCCGTAGTCATTTTTTTTCTACCTGCCAATTGATAAAATTCCGCAAGATTGGGTTTGATCAAAAAGGGGTTTGAAGAAAACCAGGGCAACAATTGATCAGCGGGCAAATCCACTACCAGGCGACTGCCTTTCCTGGCACACCACTGTGCCACAGCCTTTGAAAACCGGGTATTGATCCCAGGTGGAAAACTCCCGCTCACAATTACAAACTCAGGAGCGGTATTGATTGAATTTAATTTTAGCCAAAATTTTTCAAGGTCCAGGGAGGATATTTTTTTTCCTCTATTGACCAGTCGATATTCTAAATGACTTGAGATATCATCAATGGTGATGTTTTCCCTGGTTTCACCGGCGACATTGACGGGCAATATTCGTTGATGGTCATCAGCCAGTCGCTGCTCGATCCATCTGCCGTTTTGACCTGCTGAAAAAAACAAAGCACAACTATCCAGCCCAAGTCTGTTCAGTCCTTTAGCTACATTTATGCCTCCACCTCCGACTTCCTTTTCGTATTGCTCGCAGCGCAATTTTTCTTCAGGAATCAACTTAGTGACATGCACCGATATATCAATGGATGGGTTGAGAGTAATAGTAAGTATCATACACCAAGCGTAAAGATTGTATTTTTTCGGCTAATTTTGAGCTGTGTCTTTATTTTCGTTTTTTTTTATTGGGCTACAATTTATTGTTTTGCCGCTTTTAAGCTTTCAGACCCGGGTCATAATTGAAAATCATGAAGTGATCCCACCCAAAAGATTGCTTTATCTCCAGTCGATCATCATGTTATCCATCATAGGTGGTCTGGCTGCGTTAGTAGATTGGCGCGAAGCCCTGGCTGTGAGAATAATAGGACCGATCGAGCTGCGTTTCATACTCTTTGGGGCCGCCTTATATGCATTTGGCGTGTTGATCAATTTTCTGCACTTCAAGTTTTTTCAGAATGACTCCAAAGCAGAAGATGAAATCATATTACCTGAAAAGCAAAACGATTACTTTTTGTGGGTATTACTTTGCCTGGTAGCCGCCTTATCCGAAGAGTTTGTATATCGGGGGGTGCTCACCCACCTGTTAGCCAAGCATGGCATGCTTTTTATCCTCGCGGCGATGATGAGTGCGGTAAGTTTTTCATTTTCACATTACACGCAGGGCTGGTTGGCTATCCCCATTACCTTTTTATTCGCCCTGGGGTTCCAATATCTGTATCATTTGAGTGGCAGTATCCTGCTTCCGATCATCGTACATTTCTTTTACAATATCACCATCGAACTTTTGAGACGCTCACTCATTGGGCCGGTAACTTCTTCTGATCGGTCACCAGATTAGTAATCGTGACAAACTCTGATACAGCCAATTGTTCTGGCCTTTTGTCGTAAAAAGGATCCTTCAATATATCAGCAGATAGATGCGATTTGAGCGAATTTCTGATCATCTTTCTTTTTTGAAGGAAACAGGATTTTACGATTGATTTGAATAAGGATTCGTTACAGTCCAAATGCAGGGTTGACTTGCGGGTAAATCTCAATACAGCAGATTTTACTTTGGGAGGGGGGCTAAAATTGCCCTCTTTGACTGTAAACAAATATTCTACATCATAATATGCCTGTGTCAATACGCTGATGACCCCATACTCTCTACTGCCTGGAGCATGAGCGATACGCTCTGCCATTTCCTTTTGAAACATGCCTACCATACCGGGTATCAACTCCCGATGATCAATCATCTTAAATACGATCTGGGAAGAAATATTATATGGAAAATTGCCAATGATATACAATGGTCGTGAACCATTTAATGCAAGCAGGTCGAGTTTCAAAAAATCCTCTTTGATTAATTGGGCTGTGCCAAACTTCGTATCAGCCTCCAGGAAGTCGACCATGTCCTGATCTGCTTCTACCATGATAAGCGTTGGGAAAGCCTCGATGAGGTATTTGCTCAACATGCCTTTCCCGGGACCGACTTCTAACAGGTGGTCTATTGGTCCAAAAGGAGCCAGGGCAGTGGTGATACGTTCTGCGATCGATTCGTTGGTAAGAAAATGCTGCCCATAGGACTTTTTAGCATAAGTCATCTGCAATGATACGCCTTTCTACTAATCCTTTAAAGTCAATCCAGGTACAACACCCGAACTTCTAAACCATTCTAAATAACTATCTTCGTACTCCAATAGATATTCATATGGGGAGTAACGAATCGAACACAGTCAAAATCGGCATCACGATCGGCGATATCAACGGTATCGGGCCGGAGGTAATCATCAAAGCACTTAGAAATCCTAAGATTTTAGATTTCTGCATACCGGTTATATATGGTTCAGGTAAGATCATCTCTTATTATAAAAACATCGTAAAGGCAGATGATTTTGTTTATTATCAAACCAGGAATAACGAAAAGCTGCAACCAGGAAAAATATATGTGTTAAATGCATGGCAGGAAAATGTCACAGTATCCATCGGAAAAATTACTGAGACAGGAGGCAAATACGCTTTGGCTGCATTGGATCAGGCTATCCAGGATATCCAAAGTGGCTGGTTAGATGGGCTGGTCACGGCTCCGATACACAAACAATCTATGCAGATGGCAGGATTTAACTATGCAGGCCATACGGATTACCTCGCGGAGAAACTTAACTGCTCAGAATATATGATGATGATGGCTGGTAATAATATCAAAGTAGGCCTGGTCACCACCCATATTCCTTTGCAGGCCGTGCCTTCAAAAATCACTATACCCAAAATCAAATCTGCGATTCAGATATTACATGCCTCTATGCAAAAAGACTTTGGTATTGATCGACCATTGATAGCAGTATTAGGCCTCAACCCGCATGCAGGAGATGGTGGGGTCATCGGCCAGGAAGAACAACTTTTTATCATACCTGCTATCGAAGAATTAAAGCAACAAGGGATGATGATCTATGGGCCTTTTTCGGCGGACGGCTTCTTTGGATCTTCTCAATTTAAAAAATTTGATGCCATCCTGGCGATGTATCACGATCAGGGTCTGATCCCTTTTAAAGCCCTTGAATTTGAAAATGGAGTCAACTTTACAGCCGGTCTGCCAGTGGTGCGCACCTCACCGGATCATGGAACCGCTTTTGATATTGCAGGCAAAAACGAAGCTGATCCAACCTCATTCAGGTCCGCTCTTTTTGGGGCCATCGAAATCGCCAGGCAGCGCAAAAAATATGCTGAAGATCGTGCCAATCCTTTGAACAAACATCAAAAACAATCAGAAGAAAAAGTGGAAGGTTAGTCTATGGTAGACTGAATAGGAACTATTTGCGAAGTCAGCGCTTGATATGCTGGCAGATCAAACTCACTGGACAAATAGGTATCGTATCGATAAAGCTGATATTCTTCAATTGTACGTATAAGTTTTAAACTGTAGGATCTATCTGTGGCGTAGCCACATTCTTTGAGGCCATAAGCCCAGGATTTGTAATCCGTAATATCCAGGTTAAACAAGCTGGCATACTTAGCCGATGACCTGAGGAAATCTGAATGATCCTTGAAAGACGCATCTATATCCGCATATGCCCGAAAGCAAGACTCCATCAACTTACCTTTGGCATCCAGGTCATCATCTTTATGGTAGTAGCTTTGGCCTTTCCAGTAAGACTTACATTTAATTCCAAAATGGTTATTGCTCTCCAAAGCCAATACACTCCGACCAGCATTAGATTCTACCATGGCCTGAGCCAATTTGATACTGGCAGGTACCCCGCTACGACGCATCTCATTGACAGCCAAGACCGAATATCTTTCTATATATGCCTGGGCAACTACCCGTTCGTCCATTTTATAGCGAAAAGAATAAAATAACGTGCAAATCAATACAATGCTGACCCAAGACTTCATACTGGTCCGTGAATTGCAAAAACTATGCCAAGTGGGGCAATGGCCATACCGAAACTTCGGGATGCCTATTGCCCCTACTCTTCTCCTAACAATTTCTGAGCGTCGACATATTCCCTAAATGCCTTTCGGTAGGTTTCTCCAATCGGAATAGATACACCATTGATCTCGACATAATCTTTATGGATCGCTTGTATCTTTTGTAGTGCGATGATATAAGAATGATGGATGCGGATAAACCTGCCCTTGGGAAGCTGAGCCTCGAGGTTTTTCATCCGCTGAAGGGATACTATTTTATGATTGGGAATGTAGATGCTTACATAATCTTTAAGTCCCTCGATATACAGGATGCTGTTTATGTCTATACGTACGAGTTTGGTGCCATCTTTTACGAAAATAATGTCGTCTTTGTTATTGGACTCTTCGGGGACTACGTGATTGGGTACCTGAGCAGTAGAGGTAATGGACAATCTTTGTTTTACCTTTTCTACTGCTTGAAAAAAACGTTCAAAAATAATCGGCTTAAGTAGATAGTCTGTCACATCCAATGAATATCCATCCAAAGCATACTCGCTATAAGCCGTCGTCAATATCACCTGAGGTTTGTACGACATAAGTTTTAGCAAACTCATACCGGTAAGATCAGGCATCTGGATATCCAGAAATAATAAATCGACGCGGTGATCTTGCAGGTAGGTCAAGGCTTCGAGTGAGTCCGAAAAGCTTTTGACCAGGCGCAGCACCGGCATTTTACTTACATAAGTCTCCAATAACTTTCTGGCCAGGGGTTCGTCTTCGATGATAACACAATCAATCATTTAATTTAATTGAAGATCTAAGGTAGCAGTATAAGTATCATCAAGCTCTTTTACATCCAGGGTATACTTGCCTGGATAATTTAGATCGAGCCTACGCTTGACATTGTCCAGGCCTATACCCGTATTGGCAGACGCTGCGGTACCTTTATGCCGGGTCTTGCTGTTAGACACATGCAAAGTGACTTTTTGATGATTACAGTCCAGGATTGCCTTCACCCAACTATCCTTGTTATTGTTGGAGATACCATGCTTAAAGGAGTTTTCCAAAAATGGTATAAGAAGTAAGGGTGCTATCTGTTTGTTTTCAGGATCGCCGGTCACTTCAAATTCAATGGGTATCTGATCGTTTAATCTCAATTTTTCCAAAGAAATATAATTTCTCATATATTCTATTTCTTTTTCCAAAGGTACCTGGTCGTAATTAGAATCATAGACCATATACCGCATCATCTGTGACAACCTTGAGATCACTTCTGTAGTCTGAGGCGAATTAGAATAAGCAAGTGCATAAAGATTGTTGAGTGTATTAAATAAGAAGTGCGGGTTGATCTGATTCTTGAGAAACTTCAACTCAGCGACCAGCTTCTCATTTTTTAATTGAGCTCTTTGATCTTCCAGGTCTCTCCATTCTGAGAAAAATCTAAGCAAAGCCACAAAAGCAGATACCAGGACCGAGGTTACAAAAGAGCCTATGGCAAATCGATTGCTGTAATAAAAGTGATTGTCATAGGTGTATCCATCTACTATCCATCGTTTAGCGTGTACGTATAAAAACAGGATGACCACAGCCATGGATACAAACTCTACAGTATATCTTATTCCATTTTTATGGCGAAGAAACCGAGGCATGATCAAAAAATAATTCAAATAAGCCACGATCATCAGATAGATGGTATGTGATAAGGCATTGTTAAATAGCTGGAGAAAAGGTTGATCTTCGGCCCTCGATCTACCCGAATTACTGATCTGGTAAAAGAAAAAAGAGAAATAAACACTCCAAAAAAGTAAATGAAGCGTTTTGTTTCTATGTCTTTGCAAAAATCCTTGCATATGGTGATTTAGTAGATAAACCATCAAAATTACAAGTATATAGCGGTTTGCTTTTCATTTAGGCACCATACTATACGACTTATCGACTACTTATGGATTATTTTATACAAATTTGGATTTAACTCGTTTTAGGACAAAAAATCATATTATCCATATATTTAATATGTTCAAAATGTTATTTTCTTTAACAAAACTGGGCAATTTAGACGAAGAGCCGATAAAACCTGCCTGATCGTCGAATCTGTCTTGTACTCCGACCCTTTCGGGGTTACTTTTACAGTCTATTTTAATACAATTATCTCGAAATCACAATGTTAAAAAAAATATTTACCCTGCTTGGCATCTTCATTTTTGGACTATCTATTGGTCAAAATGCGAATCGTCCTGTAAAAGGAACAGCCGTTTTACAAGGAAGCATCCTTGATACCACCAATAAAAAACCTGTAGAGTTTGCCACTGTAGCCTTATTGATAGCTGCTTCCAAAGAGGTAGTCGATGGCAATATCACGGATGATAAAGGCGAATTTGAAATCCAAAATGTTGGGGCAGGAGAGTATTTACTGGAAATCGATTTTCTGGGATATCAAACAAAACAAAGTAAAATCATCCAAGTTAAAGACGGAGAAAAAGTAAAACTAGGCAAATTATATCTGGTACCGGAAACCCTGGTACTTGGCGAAGTGACAATCGAAGGCCAGACTGATATCATCGAAGAGAAAGTGGACCGCCTGGTATATAACGCTGAAAAAGATATCACCAGCAAAGGAGGAGACGCTGCAGATGTAATGCGCAATGTACCCTTGCTCACTGTTGACCTGGATGGCAATGTCAGCCTGAGAGGTAACTCCAATGTGAAAGTATTGATCAATAATAAGCCTTCCAGTATCATGGCCGGAAGTGTAGCAGATGCTTTAAAACAAATACCTGCCGACATGATCAAGTCCATTGAGGTGATCACCAGTCCTTCTGCCCGATATGACTCTGAAGGATCTTCCGGGATCATCAATATCATCACTAAAAAGAATACACTTGAGGGTATGACTTTGGGTGTAGATGTCAGAGCTGGAAATCGCGGTGCCAACCTGGGTCTGAATGGCAATTTGCGTACCGGAAATATGGGTTTCAGCCTTAGAGGATATGGCAGAGCCGAATATGGAATAAAAGGAGCTTTTGAAAATGTACAGACTACGCAGACCTCAATAGGTTTGCAAAAAAGTATCCAGAGTGCTACTACGCTTTCTGATAGACTTCATGGCAGTTATAATCTGGGCTGGGATTGGGATATTACTAAAAAATCCAACCTTTCTGCAGGGTTAAGGTTAGGTACAAGAAATGGCAACAGTGTACAGGACAACCTTATTTCTCAGACATTTCTACCAGGTGCCACTATACCCTTATTGAGTGGTAGAAATGTAGCATCCAAAGACCATGACATAAGTTATGATTTGAATTCGACCTATACTTATACTTTTAAGCCACAACAAGAATTGAGTTTACTTGGCTTGGTTTCACGCAATAACAGGGATAATAGTTTTGAAGCTGACTTACTCAATAATGTAGACCTTCACACCATCTCGGCAAGACAAAAAAATGATAATACCAGCTACAACCTGGAGTCGACATTAGAAGCAAACTATCAAGCACCGACCGGAGAAAGAGGTCTTATTGAATTTGGAGGTAAAGGAATATTTAGAAAAGTAAATAGTGACTATCAATATTATTTGGGTGAAGGCACCTCCAATCAATTTGTTTTAGACGAATCCAGAGTATCTAACCAACTCAATTATAACCAATCAGTCGGTGCCGGCTATTTGTCTTACACCTTCACTACCAAAAATAAAATCAGTGTTAAAGCTGGTGCCAGACTAGAATATGCTGATATCAACGCCAGTCTATTTAAAACGCCTGATGTGCTCTTAGATATACCTTCTTACTGGAGCCTGGCTCCCAGTATCAATCTTTCCAAGACGATCACGAAAAAATTAACCTTAAAAACAGCGTATAACCGTAGGATTCAACGACCGGGCATACAATATTTAAACCCAAATGTCAATGAAGCCAACCCCACCAATATTTCTGTGGGCAATCCCTACCTTGATCCAGAATTTACGGACAATTATGAGGTCAGCGCCAGCATCAACCTAAAAGCTATTTACTTAAATACCTCCGTTTTCTATCGGCATACAGGTAATTCTATTACTAGCTTGAGAGATACATTCACTACACAAAATCCAAATCCTACGGAACAAGGAAGTATAGCTGCCATCAGAACTACGTACGCCAATATCGGTAACGAAAACACCATCGGTATGAACATATTTGGTAACGTGACTTTTTTCAAAATTTGGCAGATCAATGGAGGAATTGATCTATATAATGTGAGCCTGACTAATAATAATCCAAACCCATCTTATGCAGCTTCCAATAGTGGCCTGGTCATGGGAGGTCGTTTGTTTAGCAACCTCAGGCTTAAAAAAGGTTGGGGCATCCAAGGCGGTGGAGGCGGAAGAGGTCGTCAGGTCAATCTCCAGGGGTATTCCGGTGGATTTAGATTTTATATGATGGGAGTTAAAAAAGATTTTAATGATGGTAAGGGCAATGTGAGTTTATCCGCTGAAAATTTCTTGAATTTCCCTTTCAAGGTAACTTCGGAATCCAAAAGCCAACTGCTGCAACAACTTAATACCAACAGTTTTTATAATGCTGGTGTGCGGATAGGTTTGAGTTATAAAATTGGAAAAATGAATTTCGTGGACAGAAGAAAAAGGAAATCAATCAATAATGATGATATGAAATCTGGTGGCGATGGCGGCGGAGGTGGTGGTGATAATGGAGGTGACCAACAACAGGCAGCACCCACTCCTGCAGGCCAGCGAGGGGGTACCAGAGTACAGGGTACTACCCCACCAGCTAATAACATGAATTCGCCAAAAGATACTACTGCCAAGGGAGCAAATATGCCCCTGGAGCAAAGATCACCAGACCAGGGTCAATGGCAAGGTCAGAGACCCCAGGGTCAGTGGAACAAACCGGGAACACCTGGCGCGGATACCACAAGAAGACAATGGCCTCAAGGTCAGAGACCTGACGGCCAAATGAGAAGACCTGGTCAGGACTCCACCATGCGCCAAGGCCAAAGGCCTGATGGCAGTCAAT
>OCTV010000985.1_pt1 | contig 10661 bp, 14 predicted proteins | sample 1539101 | NCBI WGS metagenome assembly OCTV01 (sample SAMEA3991422, study PRJEB22521) | metagenome | biome: anthropogenic terrestrial biome; feature: sewage plant; material: sludge | place: Sweden | collected 2012-09-26 | reverse complement strand
ATTTTTTGCTGTAAAACTTTAATTGACTCTGCAAGAATCAACTTTCCGTCAACTCTTTGTGTTGCCATGAATCCCACCTGTCCTGTTGCGGCATAGAGCTCATTTAATCTCTTGAATGCTCTGCCTTGGCGGTCTGCAATCCAGAAATAGCTGAAATCTCCGAATGCTACAGATTTTACGCCACTGGCGATTGCAGGAACGTAAGCTGAAGTAAGTACTGGTCTTGTAAGAATAGTATCCGGAGTTCCGGCTGTGATTGACGGCTGCCATAAGTACTGACCGTTACCGTCTTTTAGCTTATGAATAGCTTTAACCGTTGCATCGTTCATCACAAAGCTCGCATTTTTACGATATGGGGATTTTAGACTGAAGAACAAATCCATAATCTCGTCAACGGTAATCGCTGTCGCACTTGCAGAAGTTACTCCAAGACTTGCTCCGCCTGTGGCATTTAAAATACCTGTTGGCTTGCCAATTCCGTCACCTGTGAAGAAAGACTCTTCCTCTTTCGAACCGATACGTCTTGCGAACTCCTTTGAAACATAGCTTTCAAGATTAAATACGCTATCGTTGAGAAGTTCCTCTGCAACTTTAATCATTGTCGCAAGCTTATATGCTCCGATTGAAACTTGACCGAATGAATCATCACTTTCAGGAATTGCACCCTCTTCATCAACCCAAGAGGCTGTACCTTTAGATGCCACAACAGGGATTTTCCTGTCACCGCTTGATGTGGTAATTACTTTTGCAAGCTTACGGAAGATGTTTTCTTCCTGCAATGCCTCTATAAGAGTGCGTTCGAATTCATCGGGTACAAGATACCCGCCCTCGCCATCAGTCGCAACCTGCAAAGCATTTTGTACATCAAAGTTAGTATTTTTGCTTCGCATAACATTCCAAAAGGCACTCTTGTACTCGTCAGCGGATCTGCCAGTTTTGGTGTCTACTGCAACTGTCGGCTTATTTGTGATTGGGGTGTTAATCGCCTTTGAAAGCTCCAAATCAAGTGTCTGCTGTCTTTCAAGACGTTCAATTTCTTTACCGAGATTAACAACGTCCGCTTCCATTTTATCATAAGTGGCATTATCATCTGCAGAAATAAGGCCGTCATTTCCACGCTTGGTATCAAGAAATGCCTTTGCTGTTTCCCATGCCTTTGAACGCTTTTCACGTAATTCTAAAATTTTATTCATTATATAATTTCCTCCATTATTTTAATAAGCTTAATCTTTTATCAAGATTTTCGATTGGGGTGCCTGTTTTTATTTGCTGTGTTTTTGAGGGAAGCTTTTTTCGCATTGCGGCAACCACAGAATGTACCATTGATGCCGAGTTCCACATAAATGGTGATGCTTCATCGTCTGTTTCATTTTCAGTTTTATAGAGCATACCGTCTGCAAAGCCTAATTCTGTGGCTTTTGTGGCATTCATCCACGTTTCGGAATCCATCATATTACTGATTTTTGTTCGATCAAGACCAGTTTTCAAGGCATAAGCATTGATAATGCTTTCTTTGACCTCGTTTAGCATCTCAATACCTTTTTCCAAATCTGTAACTTCTCCGAAAATTAGAGATGCAGGATTATGGCACATAAGAAGTGCGGTCGGCGACATTAATACCTCATCGCCCGCCATGCAGATTACCGAAGCCGCTGATGCAGCCAGAGCATCTATTTTTACGCTAACCTTACACTTCTTGCTGTTTTTATGTTCCTGTAACATTGTATAAATCCGACTTGCAGCAAAACAGTCGCCCCCTCCGCTGTTTACCCATAAAGTTAAATTTCCCTCAACATTGTTTAGTTCCGCAGCAAACTGCTTGGGAGTGATATCGTCGTCAAACCAACTTTGTTCAGCAATGTAGCCGTCAATGTGGAGAATGTTTTCACCTGAATCAGCTGTAAAATTCCAAAATTTCCTCACTTAATTTCCTCCTTTTCTGTTTTTTGTGTTCCTGCAAAAATTCCCGCATCTTGAAGTTTAGTCATCGCGCCGTTAATCAAAAATAAGTCACCACCCAAATTTTCAGGTATATGATTTAGATTTTCAAGCTCCCTAATATCATTGCTTGATAACCAACCATTCTGTCTGCCGACTGCATAACCTGCCATCCTTGAAGCATAATCTCCTCGAAGAAGCCCATCAACATTGAACTTGATAAAGTACTGTTGTTTTTCTGTGAGTGAAAGCAGTGCCTTTTGCATCGCCTGTTCCCACCTGACAACCCACGGATCGAGGGTGTACTTTACAAATTCGAGACTCTGCTGCTCAATATTGCTGAACGAGCTTTTCTCAAGGTCACCTATCATATGTGGCGGTATGCGGAAGATACGGGCGATTTCGTTAATTTGGAACTTTCTTGTTTCTAAAAACTGTGCCTGTTCAGGTGGAATTCCGATAGGAGCAAATTTCATGCCCTCCTCTAAAACTGCTACCCTATGTGCATTGGAACTGCCTTGATATACGGCATTCCAGCTGTCTCGAACTCGAGCAGGATCTTTAACTATGCCCGGATGTTCAAGCACACCTCCTGGATTTGCACCGTTTGCAAAGAATTTCGCTCCATATTCTTCACAGGCAATAGCCATTCCGATTGCGTTTTTAGCAAGAGCAATTGGAGAATAACCGATAAGGCCATCAAAACCCATTCCTGGAATATGCAAAACTTCTTCTTTATGAAGAATAACGTCGCCAGTATCATTTCGATATTGATAGAATAGCTCGCCGTTCGTGATCCTATCAACTGTCATTTTGTCGGGCATTAATGGGTAAAGTGCGATAACTTGACCTCTTCCGTCTCGGATAATTTGGGCGTATGCGTTTCCCCATAATAAAAGATGACTCATAAGTGTTTCTCGGAACACAAATGAAGTCATCTCGGGGTTTGGCTCGTTATGGAGCAGGTTATATAGTTTGTGGTCGGTGGCCTTTTCTTTCCCCGTGGCGGTATATTGGAAAACTTGTAGCGGTAAACTTGCTATCGTTTCGGAGAGAATTCTTACGCAAGAATACACCGCCGTGGTTTGCATGGCAGTTCGCTCGTTAACGGTTTTACCGCTTGTTGTTCCTCCGAAGAAGATACTGTTTGATTTGCTGCTTAAATAGTTATTTGGTTTGTCTCTTGAATGAAATATGTTTTTAAATATGCTCAAATTGAATCACACTCCTTAAAAATGGATAAAAGAAAAGCACCTCCGAAGAGATGCTTGAAATAATATTAAAGGTTATATTAGTTTTATATAGTCCTGTGCACCATAGAAAAAGCGAAGAATGTTAACAGTTTTAGATTTGTCATCAACTTTATATACAAGGACATAATTTTTAATAACAGCCTTACGGTAGCTTTCCTTTTCCAAACGTCTATCCTGACATTTAGAGTACATCATTGGATTGTTCTTTAGGTAACCATAACATTTATCAACTTCATCAAGAAAATCGCCTGCCGCAGTTGGATTAACCAACTGTATAGCAATGTAGTCAACAATATTATTTAAGTCCTGATGTGCAAACTCTGAAATAGCAAGTTTATACACCGTATTTTCCCCTTATGCTTTTCAAGGAATCTTCTGCGCCAAGCACCTTTCCATTGGTAATTTGCTCCTCTGCAGCAGAAAGTTTTGTATACACATCAAGCATTAACATTTTTTCTTCATACATTTTCATGCTCATAATAACCATATCTCCATAACCATTTTTTGTTACATAAATTGGTTCATCGGATACATGACACATTTGAGAAATTTCGCCTGTGTTTTTTAAATCTCGAATCGGAATAATTTGAGGCATAATAATCAACTCCTTTGTGGCTTTATTGTACCATAATTATGTCCCAAAGTCAATCTCTTATTCATACAATCATAATACCAAAATTCCTCTTAAATCATAAATGCTCCCTTCTGTATTCCCACCATTCCGAATAGCTCTATCCAAAGCCATAATAGTCGCAACAGCACCGTCAATTTTCTCCGTAGATTTCTCTTTATCCGGCTTTAGGTTTCCTGCCAGATCGGTCTTAATAAAGACATTATCCAGCATCCATCTTAGTACAGGATGTCCGCCGTGAGCAATTTTCTTCTCAAGAGTTAGCTTCATTAATTCCTTTGTCGGCGGTGACATATCCTTGTAGCCTTGACCGAAAGGAACAACCGTGAATCCCATACCCTCTAGGTTTTGAACCATTTGGACTGCTCCCCAACGGTCAAATGCGATTTCTTTTATGTTATATTTCATGCCAAGTTCCTCAATAAAGTTTTCTATAAAGCCGTTGGGTGTTGGCATTATGCCCGTTTTACGTAGTTTATAATGATGCCACTGGTGCATGAGCGAGGGTCAGAAAAAGAAGATAATTCGCCCCATGAATACTGATTGAAGGAGTTTTTTAATCCGCAATAACGCGTAAGCCAATTATTACAATACTCTTTATCCCTTTCCATATCCTCTGGTGACCAGTCCGACCATGAACGATTCACTTCAGTGCCATAATATTGTGGATATATATGAATATGCTGTAAGTATCCGTTGGGAGCAAAGCATAAAGATATTGCAATCTGATTATCGTTTGGGTATATTTTCTCTTTCAAGTCATACCAAATATAGCCATTATTCATATCTCTTATTTGTTTAACGCTATTCTGAGGATATAATTGTATGAAGTTATCTCTAGAAAGTGCCGGGGATAACTCAATATTATTCTCGTAAATAAAAACGCTTCCAGTATCTACGTTTATCAATTTGATGACCTCCCTAGGAAAAGATTATATAAATAATTTGCAGTTCACTATGATTATAATTATAACAAGTTATACATCACATCGCAAGTATTAAATAAAACTAAATTGACAAGATCCCTCTCTGATCATAAACGCTCCCACTAGTATTATTAATATTCCGAATAGCTCTATCCAAAGCCATAATAGCAGCCACAGCACCGTCAATTTTCTCCGTAGATTTTTCTTTATCCGGCTTTATATTTCCTGCCGCGTCGGATTTAATAAAGATATTATCCATCATCCACCTAAGTACAGGATGTCCGCCATGAGCAAGTTTCTTCTCAAGAGTAAGTTTCATAAGTTCCTTGGTTGGTGGTGACATATCCTTTTGCCCTTGACCAAATGGGATAACTGTAAACCCCATACTATCAAGATTTTGAGACATTTGAACTGCACCCCAACGGTCAAAAGCAATTTCTTTTATGTTATATTTGGTATTTAAATCTTCTATAAAAGCCTCAATAAAACCGTAATGTACAACGTTTCCTTGTGTGGTTTTAATAAAGCCTTGCTTTTCCCAAACATCGTATGGGACATGGTCACGTCTAACACGAAGATCAATATTATCCTCGGGGAGCCAAAAGTAAGGGAGTATGATGTATTTTTCTTCCTCTGTTCTCGGTGGAAATATGAGGACAAAGGCTGTTATATCAGTAGTTGATGAAAGGTCAAGTCCTCCATAACACTCTCTGCCTTTTAGGCTATCGATATCAATTTCAAAATCACATTCATCCCAGACGTGCATTGGCATCCAGCGAATTGATTGTTTTACCCAAATACATAGCCTTAGTTGCTTGAAAGAATTTTCTTTACTTGGGTTTTGTCTTGCATCCTCACAAGCAAGCCTCATTTTTTCTTCTAAAACTGTTACCCCAAGGCTTGGATTTGCTTTTTTCCATACTTCTGGCAAAGTCCAATCATCATCTGGGGATGCCGCATATATCGTCGGATAAAATGTTTGGTCTGTTTTTTTGCCTGCCATTATATCAACTGCTTTTTGATGAAGCTCATACCCTACACTTAGAAAATCATGACCCGCTGTTGTAATCAAAAAATTCAACGGTTGTCTTCTGGCATCACTTGCTCCATTTAGCATTACTTCAATCATTTCTCTGTTCGCAACGTGTGTTTCATCGAAAAGAACGGCAGAAGGTGAAATTCCATGCTTTGAATAAGCTTCACTCGAAAGCACTTGGTAAGCAGAATTTTTTGCATGATACACTATTCTTTTCTGTGAATCTATTATTTTAAGCCTTTTCTTTAGTGCCGGACTAAGCCTAATCATTCCCGCAGCCACCTTATATATCAAGCCAGCTTGTGACCTATCCGCAGCACAACTGTATATTTCTGCACCATACTCACCATCTGCCATTAACATATACAATGCTATTGCTGCTCCTAATTCTGTTTTTCCTTGCTTTTTAGCTATCTCGACATAAGCAGTTGTAAATTGCCTATATCCGTCATCTCTAATAACACCGAAAATATTTTTAATAAGTTCAATCTGCCAAGGCAGTAGCGTGAAAGGTTTACCCGCCCATTCAGCGTTTGTATGCTTCAAATTTTGTATGAAATCTATCACATATTGAGCTCTTTTTTCATCATAATGAGAGGTAGGCAGCATGAATTTTGTAGGAATAAATTGCTCATTCAATTACTGCTTACCTCCCATCCCAAGTAGAAGTTCCATAGGGTCGCTCGTATCCGCTTGTGCATTTTCAGCCACGATTCTGCTCCTTGAAGATGGTGTCATTCCAAACTGCTCACAGAATTTAATCACAATTTTCAGATAAGTTTGGGCGATTGAAACGTGTGGCACTTGCTGCCAATATCCGCTCGGTGTCTTAAAAATTGTGCCATGCTTTGAAATAAATTCCTCTGCATCTTTCCATCGGGAGTAAGCTTCACAATAGCCTGCAAATGCCGCCATATCAACTTCGGTAAGGACGCCGATTTCTTCAAGCTGTTTTGATACACGTCGCCATTCTTTTTTGGCTTCAGCATCAAGCCATGCAGGACATTTCGGAGCATTTTTCTTTGGTTTGGGCTCATTTTGATTTAATTCTCGCTTGCCGGGATTGCCCTCAAGCTCTTTTATTGCGGTTGGTTTTGGTTTTCTTCCTCGTTGTGCCACAGGTTTTCACCTCCTTGATTTTAAATTTATGGCAGAAAAATAAGAGCCAATCGGCTCTTGGAAAATGTTATTGACAAAAAATATGTACCATGTTATAATAAAATTGAACAACGTTCAATTTTGGAGGGACTATGAAAAAATCTGAATTAGCAAAAGAAAAAATCATTTCTGTCACGACTAATTTAATACAAGATGTCGGTGGAGATATTGAAAAAATAACAATTCGTTTAATTGCAGAACACGCATCTGTAGGAGTAGGATTGATTAATCATTATTTTGAAACTAAGAATCAATTAATTGAAATTTGTGTACAGAGGATTATTGAAAATGTTATTTTGTCATTTACGCCTAAAATTAATCAAGAATCAGATCCAATAAATCGACTTAAAGTAGTTGCTAAGCTTGTTGTTGATTTCTTAATTGAAAATCCGGAGGTTTCCCGAATTTCGATTTTAGGTGATATGAATTCCCCTAAAATAACAGATAATACAATGAAAACAGTAAGGGGTTTCTTGTTTTCTTTAGAAGACTATAACATTTCTGAGGATGAGAAAAGAATTTTACTTTTTTGTTTGACATCTATTATACAAGAAGCATTTTTAAGAAAAGAAATCAGTAAGCAAAGCTTTGGTTTCGATTTTAACAAAAAAGAAGAACGAGATGAATTTATTGATTTTATAATAGACAGGTTATTTGAAAGGACTGATAAGCATGAAAATATTAATAATTAACGGTGGGCCACGATTAATGAACACCTGGGAATTGACTATGCTGGTAAAAGAAGAAATATTATCAATTAATAACGAAGTGGAATTTGAAGAAATTCATCTCAAGGATTTGAACTTGCCATTTTGCATAGGATGTAGCTTATGTTTTAGGAAAGGTCATAACTATTGCCCTCACAACAGCATAGTTCAAAAAGTAATGGACAAGATTGAGGAAAGCGATGGTATCATTTTTTCAGCACCGAACAATAATTTTCAGATGCCTGCACTAACCAAAAATTTTGTAGACCATCTATGCTTTGCACTTCATCGTCCCAGATATTATGAGAAAAAGGCGTTAATTGTCTCTACAACAGGAGGTGTTGGTGCTAAAAATGCAACAAAAAGTATGGCTGCAACAATGTCAGGCTGGGGATTTAACAAGTGTTATCAGTTACCTGTAGCTGCAATTAGTTGGGATGCTTATAAACCAACAGAAAAACAAAAAATCAAAGCACGTTCCCTTGCCTCTAAGTTTTATAGTGATTTAGCAAGTAAAAAATTGCATTCTCCATCATATCCAGTTTTAATACCGTACAATTTGTTCCGTGGAATGAGCTTTAATTATAGAAAAGGAAAGGATTTTGAAACTCGAGACGGTAGCTTCTATGAAGAAAATGAAAGAATGAACACTGTGTATTCTCCAAAAGTACCATTGACAATCCCCCAAAAATTGTTTGGTAATATGTTTTATTTAATTGGTAAAAAAGCATCAAAACATATGATAGTAACATACAGGAAATGAATGCTTCTACATAACTGCAACAGGCAAGAACTTAATAAGTTCTTGCCTGTATGTTTTTATCCCCTTATCCCTTGAAAATTGTAATTCCCTTTCCTTATTTCCTCAAGTTCTGCTTGCACTGCTTTGTCATAATCCTTGTCCTGATGCTCTTTTTGAGCACACACTAAACAAAGGCAGGAAACATCGAATCGCGACATGGTCCTCCCATTTTCAAGCGAGCCACCGCACTTGTCACAACTTTTCTGCGTAAAGAACTTATCCATTTTGCTCCTCCAATTCCTGCAAGCACTCTGAATAGGCTATTTGCAGAGGCTCTAAATTTATACCATTAGCCTCATACCCTCGGGCAATAACGTTGTAATAATACTCTGTAGGCTTTGCAGCCAGGTTTGTATATTCTTCAGTCATAAGCCTGCTAATGCGTTTTTATTTTCTGCAAAGGTTGTCGCATTTTCTATGAACAAAACTTGACAAAAATACAAAAAAGACGGATAATATAGCTCTGAATAGCAAATGCTTTTAAAAAAATAAAGGGAAATAAAGGTGTGAAAAATGGATGCTTATAATGAGCTTATTAAATATGTTTGCACCAATACAAATATATATGCAACAGAACTGTCTCACTTATTAAAAGACACCTTTCAATATAAGGTTTACAAGAAAGGAACTTATTTTGCCAGGCAAGGCGAGATGAATGATAAGATAGGTTTTAATACAGAAGGCATTTTTGCCATGCAAATTCTAAAAGAAGATGGTGCAGAATATGTCAAATCATTCATAAAGCAAAATGAATTCTTATTAGCTACCTTTAATGAAAATGAACCAAACCCTGTGTCAATTCTGACCATAGTTGATTCCGTAATTCTTGAAGCGAAATATTCTGATGTGAAAACTCTTTTTGGCAAGTATCCAGTATTAGAACACTTATACAGAAAAGAAATAGAAAAAGAAACTGAGTTTGCATATTCACGTTTAGAACAGACGGCAACTCTTCAAGCCAGTGTGCGATATGAACTTTTCAAAAAACAATTTTCAAAACTGGAAGATTTAATACCACAGTATTTAATTGCATCATATTTGGGCATAACCCCCACTCAACTGAGCAGAATCAAAAAAAATATCAACAAATGTAAATGATAATAAGTTTATTCTGTTTTATAATCAGAGTAAAATTGAAAGGAATAAACTTATGAAAAAATACTATGCTACAAAAGGGAAAATTCCAAAACAAGGAGAAGTATGGCTTCCTGTAGGAGATAAAGCACATCTAATGATGCTACACCTCATTGATATTGAGAAAGTCAGGGCATTTATTCCTGAAGAACTGGCCATTAAAACTATATTACCGGGTAAAACACTTGGGGTTGTTTTTATGACCAGTATGGGACCTGAATCGACCTTGCCTTATCATGAATTCATTATTGCTCCTGCATTTGTAAAAGCAAATAACAAGACAGGCTTCTATGTTACTCATATATTTGTGGATAACGAGCAGTCACAAATCGGAGGTAAAGAAAATTTCGGATTAGATAAACAAATGGCAGAATTTAATTGGGATTGGGAACAAAACAAACCTGGATATATCTCAATTGCTCAAAATAAACATAATATTTTTTCAATCAAATATTCTGCACCGATTGGAAGGTTACCATTGCGACTTGGCGGAGGAGTTTTTTCTATTTTGGAGGATAAATTAATCTGGTGCAACAATATTTTTAAAGCAAAATTTGGATTAACAAAGGTGAAATATACAATTCCATCAAACACTTCATTTCATAATGACTTGAAAAGAATAGGTATTAAAAAGCCTATATTGTCAATTATGGGGAGAAAAATGAGAGGTTACATGGGAGATGATACACAGGTTGTAGCATTTCTGCCTGACAAGCGTAAATAAAAAGTATTGAACTGTTATAAGATAACAAAGACAATAGCTATCTTGATATAAAATATTATTAAATGTCTCTTAACAAGCCTTGGCTGTTTTTTTAGAAATCAGAGACCTAGAAAAAGCTTTAGCAGCGATGCTAAAAAACTTTAAACAAATTCCCTTATCCACTCGGTGCTTTAAAAATTGTGCCGCACTTTGAAATAAGTTTTTCTGCATTTTTCTTTGGCTTTCGTCCTCGTTGTGCCACGGGTTTCACCCCCCTATTTTTGAATTTTGACAGAAAAATAAGAGCCATTGGCTTTTGGAAAATTTGTTGTTATTTGGATTATATAGTGGTATAATAAGTAATTTATAGGTG
>OCTV010000980.1_pt1 | contig 10722 bp, 9 predicted proteins | sample 1539101 | NCBI WGS metagenome assembly OCTV01 (sample SAMEA3991422, study PRJEB22521) | metagenome | biome: anthropogenic terrestrial biome; feature: sewage plant; material: sludge | place: Sweden | collected 2012-09-26 | reverse complement strand
TATGCCACGATGAATAATTCAGGTTTAATATATTTTATTTTAATATTTTATAAATAAATTTAAATATATTATAACACTTTATGGCGTAAATGTAAATTAAATTACAGTATATACTTTTTTATTATGATTTGTGATTAGATGTTCATATACTGTTTTTAGTTTACTAGTGCATGAGTATCATCCCAGTCATAAACACAAAAATATACACTCATATTAAAAGCATAAGTTTTATATCAATACAATATTTCTGTTTTACGGTTGACTGAATACATCCAACAATAGTATAATTAAAAAAACATATCCAAAGACGGAGGTATAATTTATGAATGTATTTGTTGTGTACTGCCACCCATCACATGAAAGCTTTACATACAATGTTATGAGAAATTTTTTAAAAGGTCTTGACGATGCCGGACATACATACGTTATATCTGATCTTTACGCCATGAACTTTAACCCTGTATTTTCGGAAAATGAATATATGAGAGAGGCTTTTTACAGAACAGATCTGGACATACCTGATGATATAAAAAAAGAACATGAAAAAATAATGAAATCCGATGCAATCGTTTTTATTTATCCTGTTTTCTGGACAGATGCACCTGCTCTTCTCGGAGGATGGTTCCAGCGTGTATGGACATACGGTTTTGCATACGGACCATCACCTGAAATAAAAGTCTTCGATAAAGCTCTGTTTTTTGCTACAATAGGCGGAGATCTTAAGGAGGAAATACGTCAGAAGCAGGTTGAGGCAATGAAAACCATAATGATAGGTGACAGAATGAATAACCGTGCAGCCTCATGTGAAATGATAGTGTTTGATGAAATGACAAGAGGATACGGAAATGATGACCGACGCAGGGTTAATACTGATAAATTTCTTAAAGAAGCATATGATAAAGGGTATAATATATAAAAGGATTTCGATTCTACGGAATCGAGCAGGGCTTTCCGGTCGCCCTGCACCTTTGGGTTTATGGCTAAAATCTCATATTGAATTTACAAAATTATTATGTTATAATGTAAAAGTTGAACCTATAATAAAATATATTCAAAGGATGAAATGCTGAATGTATGGACTTAATATAGTTCTTGTCGAACCACAAATACCGCAGAACACAGGAAATATTGCACGTACCTGTGCTGTAACAGGTGCTTCTCTGCATCTTATAGAGCCTTTCGGGTTTACAATTACAGATAAACAGCTCAAACGTGCAGGACTTGATTACTGGGACAAGCTTGATATTTCTTATTATAAAAATATTGATGAATTTTTCAGTAAGACAAACGGAAATTATTTTTTCTTTACCACAAAGGGGAAAAAAGTGCATAGTGATGTGTGCTATCCTGACAATTTATACATAATATTCGGACGTGAAGATGCAGGTCTTAACGAAGAACTGCTTTATCACAATATGGATAAATGTGTAAGAATACCAATGCGTAATGAATTACGCAGCTTAAATCTTTCAAACTCAGTTGCTATTGCCACATATGAGGTTCTAAGGCAATGGGGGTATCCTGATTTAAGTACTGAAGGAAAATTAACTGAATTTTAAAACTCAAGGAGGAAAATATGAGCAAAATCAAATTAATTACTGACTCGGCTTCTGATATTACTTCTGATATTGCAGAAAAATACGGTATACAGGTACTTGGATTTCACGTAACACTTGGTGACAAATCATATACTGAGGGTGTGGACCTTACAACAGATGATTATTACAGCATGCTGGACAGTTCATCAGATTTTCCGAAAACCTCACAAATAACTTTTGCAGAATTTGAAGATGTTTATAAGCAGTATTATGAAGAAGGATATACAGATATTATCTATACAGCAATTTCATCTACAGGATCTGCAACAATCAACAATGCAAAAAATGCAATTGAAAACTTTTATGAAGATGTACCTGAAGCAAGAGAAAAAATAAAAATTCACGTTATTGATTCTCTGGCTTACTCTGGAGGCTACGGATATCCTGTAGTAAAAGCAGCAGAAAAAATCCAAAAGGGTGCTGATGTTCCAGAAATACTTGCATATATTAACGAATGGCTCTCATGTGTTGAAATGCACTTTGTACCATATACACTTGAATACGTAAAACGTTCAGGCAGGCTTTCAGCAGCTGCTGCATTTGTAGGTGAATTACTTGGACTTAAGCCTGTTATAAAAATTATGGATGGTGTTTCATATGTACCTGAAAAAATAAGAGGCGAAAAAAATATAATTCCGAAGGTAATAGATATCGCTAAAAAGAATATGATACCACAGACACCATATATCCTTCTTTCCGGAAGTCTTCCTGAAGAATCTGCACAGCTTGAAAAGGAAATCACAAAGGAACTTGGATATCCGCCTGAGTACACAGTAAAAATCGGCTCAACTATTTCATCACATGTAGGTCATAAGATGGTTGGAATAATATTAAAGGGACAGAAAAGAAGATAATATTAATGTCAAAGTACAGCTGTTATAACCATTTGCAGTCTGTACTTTGTTTTAATTTCAATTAAGTTAATAAGATTGCTTAAACCTATGCCCGTCCTCTGGAATTCATACACTCTATTTTTCTTTAAAAGGAGTTGATCTTTCTGAAAAAAATAAATGCGATTCTGTGCGCAGCTGTTCTGGTGGCCGTAACCTTTTTCTTCTTTCAGATTACATCAGACAGTATTCTTACAGTCCATGATGATATTCTTACATATATGCAGGTACGTGAGGGACACCTGTGGCAAACAGCTATAAGCGACGCCAGACATGGACGTATCTGTCACATTCCGCTGACATTTCTTCTGTATATACCGTATATATTCAACAGCGGTTTAATAGTCCGAATATGTGCTGCAGCTGCAATAATATTTGATATGTTTGCGTTTTACACACTTATAAGAAAAAATGTTGATAAATGTGCCGCTTACGTGTCATGTCTTTTATTTATTTCATTTGCATGTATATCAAATCAGCACAATCTCTTTGTTGCATATATCGTCGGGCATCAGATTGGCATAGGACTTGTGATGTTTTCACTTGATTCATTTCTTTCATACTATAAAAGCAAAAAAAATTCAAAACTTATTCTGAGCGCCATACTCCTGTTTGCGGCAGCATCTCTCTACGAAGCAATGGCAGTATATATAATTGTTTTTGTAATACTTGCAATGTATAAAAGTAACGGAAATATATTTGAAAACTGCATTAAAATAATCAGTAATCTCAGATTTCATATTTTATTTCTTCTTGCATATGTCGTAATTTATTTTACATGGCAAAATTTTTTCCCTTCTGATTATGACGGTGCAAAGCTGTATTTCGGAAACATTCCTCAGAGTATAATTACAATACTTATTTATTCATTCGGTATGATCCCGGGACTTCCGCTTGCAGCAATGCTTTACAAGCATACAATCAGTCTGACAGATATTCCTGGTATGATAGACATAAAAATGATAATTGTCGCTCTTCTTACCGCAGCAGCATTTTTCTTTGTGTTTCCTAAAATTGATCTTCATAAAAAATCAAAAATTCTCATTATTATCTGTGGAGCCGGAATACTTATTCCGAATATTATGGTGGGATTCACCTCAAAATATGTATCATGGTCACAGCAGAAAAGCTATGCATATGTTACATCATTCTACAGCTATTTTTTCATAATTTCACTTGCTGTTATAATCATGCACCTGATATACAGAAACAATAAAATTCAGAAACCTGCACTTGTTGTTATGAGTATACTTGTTTTTATCATATCGCTGCTCTGCTGCGTCAACAATAAAGCATGGAATAGTGTATTTGAAAAACAGCTTAAAAGATATGAGGCATTTTACAATGCTGTTTCTGATGATTACTTTGATAATATAGAAGACGGGACAGTGATTTACATTCCTGATTACACCGGAATTCACCATGATATGAACATTACAAAAACATATGCATCCATTTATACAAGCCGTGATATAACATTCCAGAATGATACCTCAAAGATTGACTTCAGTAAACCCGTAATATGCATGAGATATGATGAAGTATCAGGTGCAATGTTTATCGGTCATATAAGTTCAGATTTTATAAGCAGTGATTTGTATATATGCGGTGAATATGACTCTGCTGTTCCAGAAAACACAAACATGGAAACCATATTTAAGTAAAAAAATAATACGGCAGCATACAGAAAATCAATCTGTATGCTGCCGTATTTTGTATTCATTTAAAGCTTTTTCATCATCGAATAGTTTGACATTATTTTCTTTGTGCCATAATCATCGAAGGCAATTTCAAGCAATGCATCGTTTGACATAGGCTTTACAGAAATTATTACTCCTATACCGAACTTCTCATGACTTACTTTATCCCCGACTGTATAATTTATCTTTGCAGAATCAGCACTCATCTCTGATTTATGATTTTTCTTTGCTGAAAGCTGTCTCTGAAGTGACATAGAATTGAGTGCAGGTTGTACCTTTGATTTAGGACTTGCAGGAACAGATGTAGATATTCTGTCCTCTTTAAGAATTACATCAGGATCAATTTCTTTTAAGAATCTTGATTTTGTATTTTTACTTGTTGTACCAAAGATCATTCTCTGTGAAGCATGAATAAGTCTTAAATGCTTTTTAGCTCTTGTTATAGCTACATAAGCAAGTCTTCTTTCCTCTTCCATATCATTTTCGTTGAACATGCTTCTTGAGTTTGGAAATATTCCGTCCTCCATGCCTATAACATACACGTTTTTAAATTCAAGTCCCTTTGCAGAATGTATTGTCATAAGTGTTACACAGTTATCAGTATTGTTCATTCTGTCAAGGTCAGTATACAGTGAAATTTCTGCAAGGAATTCGTCAAGTGTAGGTTCTTCACTGTTTTTCTGATACTCTACCATTGTAGATTTGAGTTCTTCTATATTTTCAAGACGATTCATACCGTCATCACCCTGAAGCTTCAGATAATCCCTGTAACCGGTTTTGTCAAGGACTTCATCAAGAAGTGTATCAAGAGCCACTGTATCAGCAATAGCAATAAGCGAATCAAATACTCCGGCAATACTTTTAAGACTGTTTGATTTTTTTGAAAGAAGAGGATAGGAATCTGCCTCCCTCATAACTTCAATAGGTGAAGCCGCATTTGCAATGCATATTTCTTCAAGGCTTTTGAGTGTAGCCTCTCCTATTCCCCTCTTAGGTTCATTTACAATTCTCTTGAATCTCATTATATCATACTGGTTGTTCAGAACGCTCAGGTATGCTACAATATCCTTTATTTCTTTTCTGTCATAAAAACGAAGGCCACCAAAAACCCTGTAAGGAATATTATTCTGTACAAATACTCTTTCAATATAGTTTGACTGTGCATTCATTCTGTACAGGACGGCATTGTCCTTAAACTTGCCTCCCGCTTTTTTTGAGGCCATAATTGCACTTGCAACATATCTTGCTTCATCATTTTCATCAGATGCCTTGTAGATATATACCTTACTTCCTGCATCTCCGTCACTCCAGAGGGTTTTCGGTTTTCTTCCCTTGTTGTTTTTAATAACAGAATTAGCGGCACTGAGTATGTTCTGTGTTGAACGGTAATTCTGTTCAAGTCTTATTACTTTGCATTTTTCAAACTGCTTTTCAAATCCGAGGATGTTTTCAATTGTTGCTCCTCTGAATCTGTAGATACTCTGGTCATCATCACCCACTACGCAGAGGTTATTGTGCTTACCTGATAAAAGGCTTATAAGTTTAAACTGTGCATGATTAGTGTCCTGATATTCATCTACCATAATATATCTGAATTTGTTCTGATAATATTCAAGAGTTTCAGGATAATCTTCAAGAAGCTCTACCGTGAGCATTATAATGTCATCAAAATCCAATGCGTTTGCTGCAAGAAGTCTTTTCTGATATTCCCTGTATATTTTAGCTATGGTTACTTTTTTAAAATCTCCACCTGTTGTATCCCTGTACTGTTCAGGAGTAATCAACTTGTCCTTTGCTGAGCTTATCTCATTGATTATTAACTTGGGATTTAATGTTTTATCAACAATACCCAGATCTGACATACATGATTTAAGGAGGCGCTGACTTTCTTCAGCATCATATATTGTAAAGCTCTTGCCGTATCCGAGATTTTCAATTTCTCTTCTTAAAATTCTTGCACATGCTGAATGGAATGTAGCAGCATTTACGTTCAATCCGTCTTCACCAAGCATGTCCTCAAGTCTTTGTTTTAATTCGTCTGCAGCCTTATTAGTAAATGTTATAGCCAGTATATTCCACGGCTTGATAGGTGAGCCATCAACAACATCCTTAAGTTTTTCAACATCGTCTGATTTACCCTCAATGTAATCGCTCAAAAACTGCCTGTCATCATCTGAATCATTATTGATTGAATCGTCATGATATGCATTTCCAAAGTTTATCATGTTTACTATTCTGTTTACAATTACTGTAGTCTTACCGCTTCCAGCCCCTGCAAGAATAAGTAAAGGCCCGTTTACGTTGAACACTGCTTCCTTTTGCGGATCATTCATTTTACTAAAATATTTTTTTAATGCTTCTTGTTTTAATTCGCTGAAATTCTTTAATGACATATTTTTGCTCCCATCAAATTTATACCGGTCACGCTGATCTTACCGATAATCTTACTGATAAATTAATATATACTTATAAGTTATTTTTATACTCAATTAAGTATAACACATTTTTGATAATATGAAAAGGGGAAATGCGATTATTTCATAAAACTACAGCTTATTCAGTAAGATTACACCTTTGATTCATGAATAAAACATTTTTTTGATGTAATAATATATAGTGATCTGTCACCTGATTAATCATATTTTGGTATTTTTTTATTTTTCTGGGACTATTAAGGGAAAACTATCATAATATCGATATTTAAACGGAGGAGAAAGTTATGCGAAACAAACGTGAGCGGTGGTCTTCAAATTTCGGATTTTTGATGGCTGCTGCAGGATCAGCCATTGGTTTAGGAAACATATGGAAATTCCCTTATCTTGCCGGAAGTAATGGTGGTGCTGTTTTCCTGATATTCTATTTTATTATTATTCTTTTTATAGGTGCACCTATACTTCTTGCTGAAATGTCAGTAGGTCGTGCAACACATTTAAATTCAATAGACGCTTGCAGAAAAATAAACCCTAACTGGGGTTTTGTTGGACTTATCGGATTCTGGGCTTCATTTTTCATAATGTCATACTACTGTGTAATAGGCGGATGGGTTACAAAATACATTTTTAAATATGTAATTTCTGAAAGAATCTCAGAACCTGCAGAATATTTTACTAATTTCTCATCATCTTCAGTCGAACCTATAATATGGCTGTTTGTTTTTTTAGCTGTTACTGCACTTATTGTTACAAAGGGAATCTCCAAGGGAATCGAACTTGCAAGCAAAATTTTTCTGCCACTACTTTTTGTGCTTATAATAATAATTGCAATATACTCACTTTCCATTCCCGGCTCATCACAAGGTCTCAAGTTTTTCTTTGTACCTGACTATTCAAAAATAAATTCAGCAGGAGATTTAGGGACAATATTCCTGAACGCTATGGGACAGGTCTTTTTCAGCCTCAGTCTCGGTATGGGAACACTTATAACATACGGAAGCTATGTTGATAGATCTACAAATCTGACAAAAAATGCTCTGTACATTCCAATCCTTGACTCACTGTTTGCTATTCTTGCAGGAGTTGCAATACTTCCTGCGGTATTTGCCTATAACCTGAAACCTGATGTAGGTCCGGGACTTCTTTTCCAGGTTATGCCTATAGTTTTTTCCAATATGCAATACGGAAAAATCATAGGAATTATGTTCTTTGTTCTGGTATTTTTTGCAGCAATAACATCATCGATATCACTTCTGGAAGTAATAACATCATATCTGATTGACAGTAAAAAGATGAAACGAAGCAAGGCTGCACTTCTGGCATCATTTTTTATTTTTGTCCTTGGATCTTTTGTATCACTTTCATTCGGGGCACTCGGAAAATACAAAATAGCCGACATGAATCTGTTTGATTTTCTTACTTCACTGACTGATAAAATTCTGATGCCTATAGGTGGATTTCTTATGTGTATACTTGTCGGATACGTATGGGGTATACCGAAACTTACTGCTGAAATTTCATCGAACGGAATGTATAAAGTAAAAATAGCCCGGATCCTGGGCTTTATTCTGAAATTTCTTGCACCTGCAATGATACTGCTAATCTTTATTTCATCAATTATTAAATAATAATATTCTTATTTTGTTATGGCCGATAACCTTAAAAATCCCCTTTACTTTTATATTTTAGTGTGATAAAATAGAATCATAGTAATGTATTAACATGAAAGCCAAGGTGATGATTATGAACAGTAAAATAAAAGATAAAAATACAGACGGACTTTTCGAAGCAATCCTTTCACTTGAAACTATTGACGAATGCTACAAATTCTTTGAAGATCTGTGTACGGTCCTCGAGATTAAAGCACTTTCCCAGAGATTACAGGTTGCTAAAATGCTCAACGAACATTTTGTTTACAATGATATTGTAAACCATACTGGTGCAAGCACTGCAACAATAAGCCGTGTAAACAGATCCCTAAATTATGGCTGTGACGGCTACGATATAGTATTTGACAGACTAAAGGAGAAAAAAGCCGACAGTGAGTAAATATTCTGATTTTGCATTTTATTATGACGGACTTACCGGGAACATAGATTATAAAAAAAGAGCAGCCTATTTTGATATGCTCATAAAAAAATATAGCAGATCAGGCGGAAGATATCTTGCTGATCTTGGATGCGGAACCGGAAGTCTTTCTGAAGAATTTTCCTGTCTCGGCTATGATGTAATAGGAATAGATAACTCAGAAGAAATGCTAGGTGCTGCACTGGATAAAAAATATGACAGTGGTTCTGACATTCAGTATATATGTCAGGATATGACAGAACTTGAGCTTTACGGGAATGCAGATATATTTATTTGTGCACTTGACAGTATAAATCACCTTAACTGTGCCCATGATATTAAAAAGACATTTGAACGCGTTTTTATGTTTACAGAACCTGACGGAATCTTTATTTTCGATGCAAATACAGTGTACAAGCATAAAGAGATACTCGGGGATAATTCATTTATTTATGAAAATGATCAGGTATTCTGTGCATGGCAGAACAGCTATAAACCAGAGGACAACCGTGTTGAAATATCATTGGATTTTTTTGAAAAAGACAATCATGGAAATTACAAACGATACAGTGAAGATTTTTCTGAAATTGCATTTGACACTCAGGTCCTTGACAGTTATCTTACTGATGCAGGATTTGAGATACTTGCACATTTTGATGACGACAGTACAGATCCTCCGAATGAAAAAAGTCAGCGCATAATATTCATTGCACATAAAAAAACATAAAAAAAGCATAAACTTAATATATTATAAAGAGGTTTAAAATGGGTATTTTAAAAAGAGCAATATCTGCAGAAGCTTCTGCAGTAGCTATTGCTGTTGACACTACGGATATTGTAAGACAAATAGAACAGATACACGGAACTTCAGCAGTAGTCACCGCCGCTTTGGGCAGGCTTACTACAGCAGCTTCAATGATCGGTTACTCACTAAAGAATAAAAATGATTCAGTTACACTCAGACTTGACGGAAAAGGTCCATCAGGTGTTCTTATTGCTGTATCAGATTATAAGGGAAATGTTAAAAGCTATGTAAGCAACCCTGTTGTTGAAATTCCGCTTAACAAATACGGAAAACTTGATGTAGCAGGCGCAGTCGGACGTGACGGGACATTCTCAGTTATAAAGGATCTCGGATTAAAGGAGCCATATTCAGGAACAATTCCTATATCATCAGGAGAAATTGCTGAGGATGTGGCAGAATATTATGCATCAAGTGAACAGATCCCTACCGTATGCGGATTAGGTGTTCTTGTAAATCCAGATCTTACTGTAAATGTATCCGGTGGTTATCTTGTTCAGCTATTGCCGTTTGCAGATGATTCAGTAATAACACAGATTGAAAAAAACATAAAAGGCATAGAATCCGTAACAAAAATGATGAGTGACGGTATCACAATGGAAGGGCTTGCCTTGAAGCTTCTTGATGGATTATCCCCTAGCATTCTTGATGAATCATCAGTAAAATACAAATGTGACTGCAGCAGGCAAAGAGTTACAAGAGCACTTATCAGTTTAGGTAGTGAAGAACTTGACAGTATGGCGGCAGAACAGGATGAAACTAAGGTTTCATGCCATTTCTGCAATAGGGAATATAAATTTACATCAGACGAAATTCTGGCACTAAAAAATTGAAAATAATATAAAAAAGCTCTTGACAAATGATTAATTATACAGTATAATTAATCATGTTGTTGAGGCAATAAGCTTTATGCAACTAATGGGAGCATAGCTCAGCTGGGAGAGCATCTGCCTTACAAGCAGAGGGTCATAGGTTCGAGCCCTATTGTTCCCACCAATGGTCTGGTAGTTCAGCTGGTTAGAACGCTAGCCTGTCACGCTAGAGGTCGTGGGTTCGATTCCCATCCGGATCGCTTTTTGCGGATTTAGCTCATCTGGTAGAGCGCCACCTTGCCAAGGTGGAGGTAGCGAGTTCGAGCCTCGTAATCCGCTCTTATATAAGGCGCTATAGCCAAGCGGTAAGGCGTAGGTCTGCAACACCTTGATCCCCGGTTCAAATCCGGGTGGCGCCTCT
>OCTV010000978.1_pt1 | contig 10739 bp, 11 predicted proteins | sample 1539101 | NCBI WGS metagenome assembly OCTV01 (sample SAMEA3991422, study PRJEB22521) | metagenome | biome: anthropogenic terrestrial biome; feature: sewage plant; material: sludge | place: Sweden | collected 2012-09-26 | reverse complement strand
CAATTTCGGTATATCTCTATTATACCTCATTGTCTAACAAAAGGGGGGCACTTCAATAATGCCGGCGGAGTTTTTAACCACAATTTTTATTTTCAAATGCTGAACGGGAATGCTGTAAAGCTATCTGAAAGCCCACTAAGCAAAGCAATTGATAAAAGCTTTGGAACATTTGACAGCTTCTTAAATGAATTCAAGCAAGCCGCCTTAGATGTATTCGGCTCAGGTTATGCCTGGCTTTTAGCCGAGCCTAACGGACGGTTAAATATTGTTACAACAGCAAATCAAGATACTGCATTGCAATTTAGAGGCTGTAAAATCCTTGTCATTGATGTATGGGAGCACGCGTATTACCTCAAAAATCTAAATAAGCGAGCAAATTATATTGATAACATATTCCATTTGTTTGATTGGGAAAAAGCAGAAAAGTTATACATTGACTGCTTACGTCAAATAGGCTGAAGCTATGGTGAAAACTATATATAACCGTGAAAAAGCGGTTGAGTATGCCCAAAAGTGGGCACTTTCAAGAAATCCTCAATTTTATGACTTTGATTCTCTCGGCGGTGATTGTACAAACTTCATTTCGCAATGCATTTACAGCGGTGCAGGTATTATGAATTTTGCACCTACATTTGGGTGGTTTTATAATTCACTTAACGACCGTGCACCTTCGTGGACCAGCGTCGAATATCTTTATAATTTCATTACTGCGAACAGAAGTGTCGGACCTTTCGGAGAAAAATCCACTAAAGATAAGCTCGAAATAGGTGATTTAATTCAAATGCAAATAGATGAACCTTTTTTTCACCACACGACGATTATCAGTAAAATTTCAAATGATGAAATTTATGTTTGTGCACATACAAATGATTCAAAAAATCGTATTTTATCATCATATTTATATACCGATATAAGATTTATCCATATATTAGGTGCAAGAAAATGGGAATAAAAATATGATTATTGCTAATAATACCCTCAAACAAAGTTTTTAGGAGGGTTAAAATGGCTGTAATTTTTTCACAGAGTTTAACAAAAGATAACTTGATGAAATCTTTTGCCGGAGAAAGTCAGGCAAGAAATCGCTATACCTTTAGTGCAGATGTTGCAAAAAAACAAAATATGTATGTTATCCAACAGGTTTTTGACATGACAGCACATCAGGAAAAGGAACACGCCAAGATTTTTTTCGATTTTTTAAAGGAAGTAAATGGTACTGCCATTAATATCAACACCGGGTATCCTGTCGGAAATTATGATGATTTAGCTCAGCTTTTGCGTGATTCACAACACAATGAATATCAGGAAGGCGGAGTATTATATCCTGATTTTGCAAGAATTGCAAGGGATGAGGGTTTTATACCAATTGCAACTGCTTTTGAGAAAATTGCTGAAATTGAAAAAGGTCATGGCAATAGGTTAGGCGCCTTTGCAGAGCTAATTGAGCAGGGGAAGCTATTCAAGGCTGACACTGAAACCGAATGGTTCTGCTTAAACTGTGGACACATGCACAAAGGTCTTGAAGCACCTGGGCAATGCCCAGTGTGTCATCACGCACAAGGTTACTTTGTTCCATATAAGTACTACAAGTTGTTAGCAAGTGACTACACTATATAATTGCACAAAAAGAGGATAATCGTAATGATTATCCTCTTTCCATTATGGAATCTTAATAAAATCCTTGCTGGAATACCCTGTCACGCCATTATATCTAACTACATACCAGTTGCCTGTTTCACCATAAACTATAACTGTTGCACGGTTTGGGATACTTCCCAAAATTTCACTTTTAGTATTAGGATAACTGCGGATATTCAGCCCTGTGCCGTCTGTTTTAACTGTACCTTTACGAACAGCTCCTGCTGGTATAAAAGGTATCCCAAAATATTCAGTCAAAGATTGAACAAGATTTTTAGCGATAGCTGATAAATTACTTTTTATCCATGCAGAATCCTCTGGATTGTCATGATATCCAAGTTCCGCTAAAACCGCAACAGCCTTTGTTTCTGTCAATTCCCCTAAAGAAGTAGTTGATAATGGTCTGACTTTTTCAGGCAAAGGGTATATTTTTTTAAGATTATTGGCAATTATTGTTGCCAATTCTTCACCTTCCTTAGTATTTGGGGCGTGATATACGTCTATTCCTCGAAGCTTGCCTGCATATTCACCACCGCCTGCATTACTGTGAAGTGCCAAATGTGCGTCATAGCTACCAGCATTTGAATCAGCAATTGCTCCGGCAACATTCCTTGCAGGGTCATTTCGTGTATAATCAATCCCACTTGAACGTAAATATGGTTCCATCCTGTCTGCAATTAAATTCATGTATTGTTCTTCCGTACCACCGGAGTAGTATGAATTCCACTCCTGTGTTGAAGGGCTTAAAAATAGTTTTGGCATAAAATCTCTCCTTAGTTTTTTATCATTATATGCTTGAAGAGAAAATTTGCTAAAAACACATATAAAAACCCTCACTGCAATTTGATACAGTGAGGGAAATTTTTAAGCTGTAAGTTTTATTTTTTCAGGGTCATAGCGGTTTATAGCTTGATCATTCATTGTCAAGTTCAAAGCCTTTCCCCAATCATCCATTTTCTTAGTAAACTCATCAGATTTCATTGTATAAATAATTGCATTCTGATTGGATTCATATAAATCTGTTCTCTTTAATATATCAAGTCTCTCTACAACATAATAAACTTCATCGTCCTGAATAATAGTTGTTTCTCCAACCTTAGCATCTGAGAAAACTGCGTCACAAAATTTCTTAGTAGGTGTAGTATCGCCCTTTGCTATAATTGACTCATTTGCATATTGATCAGTTTCTTCTGTAGTTGCTTCAGATGAGCTTGAATCTGTTTGTGAGGAGCTGCCATCTGTCTTTGTAGCCTTAGCAACTATGTCTGCGTAGTAATCCTTATATTCTTTAATTAAATTGTCAAAATTATCTTCAGTTGCACGGGATTTATAATCCTCAGCCATTTTCAATGCTTTTGCTTTATCATCTGACTTGAATAGATTGCCATCTCCATCTTTTAGCTGAATAGCAATGCTCTTAACTCTTGCATAATTATCACTATAATATGTCTTAACATCATTTTCTGAAACTGGTTCAAGACCATTTACAAAATAATATTTACGAAAAATTAAATCCTGCTTAAAAGTATTTGTAATTATATCTGACATAGATTGTTCACTTATGCCATTCTTCTTAAACAGCGGGCCATTTTGCGCCCATTGATTGTCAAGAGTTACTTTAATTTTCGCCTTATCAGAATCAGAAAGTGTTAAGCCTAATTTATCAAACTGTTCTTCATTAACAATGTATTTTTTAACCTCTTTAGCTGCATCATCCTTAATCCAAGTCTTAGCGTCCTTGTCCTCAATTTTGGATTTAAACACATCTGTTTCACCCTTTGCCAACTTACCTTTAGCAGTATAGTATGATGTCAGTTCGTAATAAATATAAACACCAGCCTTAACTTGGTATTTGTCTGCCTTTATTGCCCAACTTGTATCGCCACAGGCTGCTAGTGAAAATATCATAGTTAAAGTCAGCAAGCCTGCTGTTAGTTTCTTTATAATAGACATTTTTATCCTCCTCATGCAGAAATCTGCATTTTTTTCAAATACTATGATATTATACTTTATTTACAGCAAAATGTCAATTAAAAGATTCCTTGCTTTCTTAAAAGTCAAATGCAGGTATTTTAATATACCTGCATTTGACTATAAATTATTTAGGCAGCACAACAGAGATTTCTGTACCGTTGTTCTCATCACTTACTAAAGAAATTTTACCGTTATGATAATAAACAATATGCTTAACAATTGAAAGCCCCAAACCTGTTCCGCCTGTTTGCTTACTGCGGCTCTTATCCACTCGATAAAAGCGCTCAAAAATACGTTCCTGATGTTCTTTTGGTATACCTATACCGTTGTCCTTTACGATAAGGACAATTCTATCATCGAAATTATTAACTATAATTTTAACGTATCCACTCTTATTATTATATTTAATTGCATTATCTGTAAGGTTCAGAACAAGCTCATCCAAATAGCTCTTATTCCCGTTTATTACGGCAATATCTCCCTCAACCTCAACTGCTACTCCCTTATCAGCGGCAACTTTTGCTAAAATATTCTTAGCTTCATTTGCACATTCAAGGAGATTGACAGGCGTTTTTTCACGAATATTTCCTACCTCTTCAATTTCAGAAAGCCGAATAATATCATTGATTAATAATAACAATCTCTCCGATTCACGATAAATTGTTGAGCCATAGCGGGTAATATCAGGCTTTTCAGAAATAATTCCTGCTGAAAGCATTTCTCCGAAGCCTTTAATTGTAGTTAGTGGTGTCTTAAGCTCATGTGAAACATTTGCTGCAAAATCACGGCGTATTTCCTCAACCTTTATAGATTCTGTCACATCAACTAAGAGAACAATTATACCATACGAGCTGTTTTTGGAGGTTGCCTGATTTACAAAGACCTTATAATGATTCTGTCCCTGATTAATTACTGTATTACCAAAATTAATTTTGTCAGCTTTAACTGCCTCAATGATAGATATAATATCGTTATTTCTTGTTAATTGCAGAATATTTTTAGTCTTATCCAGTACAAAATCATGGTTTAGGATACTAATTGCGCTCCTGTTAACAGAAAGGATATTCAGCCCGTTGTCCAGCAAAATCATTCCCTCAACCATGTTGTCGGTTATAAGATTAATTGTTGCCTTTTCATTTTTAAGCTGTGCAATATAACTGTCAGCTTCGCCTGTCAGGTCTTTTACTTTTCTGGCAATAGGACGTAATTCATCATACTCAGTATCAAGTATATTTGTATCAGTATCTTTTTTGTCGAAGATGTTTAGCTTTTCAACCAATGTATTAACAGGCTTAATAATACTGTCTGAAAGCTTTGAGGCAATTATAGTAGAAATTACAACAACTAAAAAAGCAGCAACAACTAAGAATGGGAGTACAGAAATAAACATTGATGAAATATTATCTAATTCACGTGAAAATCTGATTACCTCATTATTTCCATATTTAATTGCATAATAATATGCGTTTTTCCCTAAGGTTTCAGATTTTCTTTTTGCTTCACCCTCACCAGTTTTAAATGCCTCCTGTACCTCTTCTCGGTTTAGGTGGTTCTCAAATACTACATTTTTCTTTGTATCGAATTTTACATTTCCATCTTTGTCAATCAGTGTAATCCGAATTTCATACGGAAAATTTTTAATAAGATTTTCGCCTATTGCATCGTGGTCATTATCGGCCTGGACGAAAAAATTTGCTATTGCCTTTACGTCATTTTCAGACTGGGTTTTATAAAAGCCGTAATATATTGATGTCATTACTATGCCAAGTACTACAATCGCAGTCATAACCATTGCTGTTATAACTGTAAAAATTCGTTTTTTCAAGGCGTTTGCCCCCTCTTTATATCTTGTAGCCTACTCCGCGTACTGTTTTAATGTAATCCACGCAACCTGCATCCTCTAGCTTTTGACGCATGGTTTTTATGTGCATATCAACGGTTCTGCTTTCACCCTCAAAGTCATATCCCCATACCTTTTCAACAATTTTATCGCGTGAAAGAACGATATCAATATTCTTAAGTAAAAATGCAAGCAACTCAAACTCTTTAAAAGTCAGTTCAACCTGAACATCATTAAAGGTGACTTGACGTTTTGAGCTGTCAAGCATTAGGCCTTGATAGGATAGAATCGGCTGTGTAACCTGTTCCGACGTATTAACGCGACGCAAAACGGCTTTAATCCTTGAAAGCAGTTCCATAATTCCGAACGGTTTCGTTATGAAGTCATCTGCCCCTGCCTCAAGACCAACAACCTTATCCACTTCACTGGATTTTGCAGTAAGCATAATTATCGGAATATTTTTACTTTGTGCATCAGCTCTGATTCGCTTTAATGTAGTTATCCCATCCTCACCCGGCAGCATAATGTCAAGCAGAATAAGTGACGGCGTCTGCTTTTTCATTCTTTCATAAAGCTTTGCAGATGTGTCAAATGCCACCGCATCATATCCCCCTGACTTTAAGGCACAAAGTATCAGTTCGCTGATTCCGTCATCGTCCTCTACACAATAAATTAATGACAATTTTGTCAACCCCTCTTTAAAGCAGTAATACAAATTATTCTGCTTTTATCTATTATAAAATCGGTGAATTTTTGTGTACTCCTGTTATCGAAAAAATTACCCATTCTGCAATATTAACAGCATGGTCTCCGATACGTTCAAAATATTTTGCAATCATAATCAGGTCAATTGCCTGTTCACCATATGCTTTGTTTTCAGCGAGAAGTGCAATTAAATTATTCTTAACAACATTAAAGAGGTCGTCAACTGTATCGTCTTCCTTAATTACAGCATTGGCTTGTTCCTTATCGTTATTAACATAAGCATCGATTGCATCTTTAACCATTTTTATTGTTGCGTTTGCCATTTGTGGTATATGCTTCAACTCGTAGGAATAATCATCATTAGATATACGCTCAGTAATTTCAGAAATGTCTGCTGCATGGTCACCAATTCGCTCCATATCTGTTATCATCTTTAATGCAGATGAAATTTTCCTCAAATCAGATGCAACAGGCTGCTGCTGAAGTAAAAGCTTTAAACAGCGTCGTTCAATCCCACGCTCCATATCATCAATTACTGCATCAAATTCAATAGCTTCCTTTGCTAAATCTTTGTCACGCTTCATAAGGGCATCAACCGCCTTTACGATTGCCTCTTCGATTGCTCCGCCCATTTTGATTAAATCAAGATTAAGCTCCTGTAATTGTGTGTCAAAATGATTACGCATTTGTTATCCAAACCTCCCTGTAATATAATCTTCAGTACGTTTATCCTGTGGCATTGAGAATAGTCTTTCCGTATCGCCGAATTCGACAATTTCACCATGAAGGAAAAATGCTGTTTTATTTGAAATTCTTGTTGCCTGCTGCATATTGTGTGTGACAATAATAATTGTATATTTGTCTTTTAATTCCAGCGTCAATTCTTCAATTTTCATTGTGGAAATTGGATCAAGAGCGGAGGTTGGTTCATCCATCAAAATAACCTCTGGTTTTACAGCCAAAGCTCTTGCAATACACAAACGCTGTTGCTGTCCGCCCGAAAGACCTAATGCAGATTTTTTTAATCGGTCTTTTACCTCGTCCCAAATAGATGCAAGTTTTAAGCTTTCCTCGACAATTTCATCTAACTGTGAATGTTTTTTCACCCCATGTGTTCGTGGCCCGTAAGCAATGTTATCATAAATACTCATTGGGAATGGATTAGGCTTTTGGAAAACCATACCTACATTTTTTCGCAGTGAAGTAATCTCCATGTCATTATATATATCCACACCGTCTAAGTAAATATTACCTGTAATTTTACAGCCTTCAACCAAGTCATTCATTCTGTTCAGGGATTTAAGCAAAGTTGATTTTCCGCAGCCTGACGGACCAATAAAAGCTGAAATTTCGTTCTCCTCAAGCTTAAGGTTAACGTTTTTAAGTGCCTGAAAATCAGTATAAAATAAATCCATGTTTTGAATGTCAAATTTTACGCTCATCAATTATACCTTCCTTTTTGTAGCCTTTTAGCAATAACGGAGGCTAACGTATTAATTGCAAGAACTGTAATCAATAATACTACTGCCGTTGCATTTGCTTCGTTAGTGTGCAATCCCTCACTTGAAAGTGAATACATATGAATTGCAAGTGTTCTGCCGGATTCAAAAACACTTTCAGGAATTTTTGCAACTGTTCCTGCTGTATAAATCAGTGCAGCCGTTTCACCTATTACACGTCCGATTGCCAGTATAATTCCTGCTAGAATTCCTGAATTCGCTGATGGAATTACAATTCTGAAAACGGTACGAAGTTTCCCTGCCCCTAAACCGAACGAGCCCTCACGAAAGCTGTCATCAACTGACTTTAGTGCTTCTTCTGTCGAACGAATGATAAGCGGCAAAATCATAATTGCAAGTGTAAAAGCTCCTGCTATCAGCGAAAATCCCCAGTTTAATGCCGTTACGAAGAACAACATTCCGAACAAACCATAAACAATGGATGGAATACCCGATAAGGTTTCAGCTGTTACACGAATAATTTTAACAAGTTTGTTGCCTTTTTTTGCATACTCAACTAAATAAATTGCACAAAAAACTCCAAAAGGAACAGCAACCGCAAGTGAAATTCCAACCATATAAAGCGTCGTTATAATAGCAGGAGTAACCGAAACATTTTCCGTTGTATAATTAAATGCAAAAAGACTTGGTTTTAAATAAGGTACTCCTTTTATTATAATATATCCAACCAAAATAATAAAGACTGAAATTGTAATTATTACTGCTAAACATACAAGTAGGAAAAAGGCAAATGACAATGGGTGCTTTTTATATGTTTTTAGTTTTTCTTTCATACCTTACTGTCCTTTCTTGTTTGTCATAAGACTAAAGCTAAGGTTAAGCAATAAAATGAACACAAAAAGCACAACGCCTGTTGCAATAAGTGCATCTCTATGTAACTCAGCAGCATAGCCCATTTCCAAAACAATATTAGCAGTTAAAGTTCTAACGCCCTTTAAAATTCCTACGGGCATTCTTGCCTGGTTTCCTGCTACCATAATTACAGCCATTGTTTCACCGACTGCACGGCCAATTCCTAAGATAACACTTGCAAGTATACCTGATTTAGCCGCAGGGAATACTACTGTTGCAACTGCTCTTTCATGTGTTGCACCCAAGGCAACTGCGCCTTCATAGTAACTTTCAGGTACTGCTGTAATTGCTGATTCTGACAAGCCGACAATTGTCGGTAAAATCATTACCCCCAAAAGAATTGACGCTGTCAAGATACTATTTCCGTTCCCTCCAAAAATACTTCTTATTATAGGGACAAGAACAATTACGCCAAAAAATCCGTAAACTATTGAAGGAATTCCTGCCAACAGATTAATCGGTGGTTTAAGAAATTTATATAGTTTTTTTGAGCAAAATTTCGACATAAATATAGCTGTCAGCAAACCGATAGGCACACCGACAATAATTGCTCCTGCTGTTACATATAAGCTTCCCATAATCATTGGCAGAATTCCAAATGACGGTGGCACATTGCTTGGTGACCAATCTGTTCCGCCTAAGAATTTGAACAAGCCTATTTTAGCCATTGCTGGAATACCATTAACAAACATGAAAAAACAGATAAGTGCAACTGCAAGTATTGAAATACAAGCACAAATCAAAAATAGGATTTCCATTCCTTTTTCAAGATATTTTTTATTTCGCAAGGAAATTTCCTCCTTGAATTTTTTATTGAATAATATACTTAAGGCTGTAAGGGCACGATTTAACGTGCCCTTACAAATAGTAGCTGAATAGATATTTTAAGGAAAATTTATGAAAGTTTTTTTGAATGGTATTGTTTAATTAATGTTACTTAACATCTTTCCAATCTGTAATTCCGTCTGTATAGATTGATTTGATATTTTCACTTGTCAATTCACTGATTGAATTTTCTTTATTTACGATTATTGCTATTCCATCCAAAGCAATTTGAGTAGGAGTTAAATTAGCTTTTTCTGTATCAGTCAGCTCTCTTGATGACATCCCGATATCAGCTGTTCCGTCTGTTACTGCTTTAATGCCTGTTGTTGAGTCTGATTGCTGTACTTCAAGGGTTGCTTTTGTATTGATAGCCTTATAAGCTTCAACAAGCTTTTCCATTACCGGTGTTACTGAAGATGAGCCAGCGATTACAAGCTTGCCCTCTGAATTATCGCTTGTAAATGATGCAGCTTTTTCGTCAACTGAAATGTACTTGTTGGTTGTGATAACCTCTTGACCCTCTTTGCTTAGAATGAACTTGATGAAATCAGCCTTAAGACCTTTAGCCTCGCCCTTTGTAGCAATTTCAAATGGTCTTGATACCTTATATGTGCCGTTTTTAACGTTCTCAACTGTTGCTTCAGTTCCATCAACCTTGACTGCCTTAACTGTGTCATTTAATGAACCTAAGGAAATATATCCAATTGCATTTTTATCACCGCTTACCTGAGTCAGCATAACGTCAGTTTTATTTGCGATAATTGCTTCCTTTGTTGTATGGTCAATTTTGTTTCCGCTTGCATCTTTTTCCTGAATTTTAAGTAATTCAATGAATGCCCCTCTTGTACCTGAGCCATCTTCACGGGATACTACTGTTATTGCACCTTTCATTGAAGTATCGCCTGATTTTGAACCTTCTGATGTACTTTCGCCGCCGCATCCTACTAAAGTTGTAAGGGATAATGCTCCCATAATTAAAAGTGCAATAAGTTTTTTCTTCATATTAAATTTCCACCTTTTCATCATTTATTATGTATTTGTTTTTCTCGACAGGTATTATAATACTCTGCTTATGTAAAATACCAAGAGGAGCAATGTAAAATCTAAGTAAAATATATCGTATATGCTAGTTTCTCCTATTTTTTATGTAATATGTAAATATGTTTAGGTAGTTTTAGGGAGAAAAAAATACAGGGATTCAATTAAGAATCCCTGTATTGCCAAGCTAGTATTTAACTCTTCCAATGTGAGAAATAAAGTATTCCAACTTAACCATCTCCCAACCTTCATTATTAAATCTTTGCTTGAAATGCTCAATAGCATTTAAGCACAAAAACAAGTTTTTCGTGCCCTATAATTATTATAAACTTTTTTCAATTCTTTAT
>OCTV010000974.1_pt1 | contig 10771 bp, 8 predicted proteins | sample 1539101 | NCBI WGS metagenome assembly OCTV01 (sample SAMEA3991422, study PRJEB22521) | metagenome | biome: anthropogenic terrestrial biome; feature: sewage plant; material: sludge | place: Sweden | collected 2012-09-26 | reverse complement strand
GCCATTCGCGGGTAGATGCAGCTGGAACCGAGGAACATCAGCCGCGTGACGTTGTAGCTGTAGGCGGCGTGGATGATGTTTGTCTGGATCGCCAGGTTTTCACGGATGAATTGCGCCGGGTAGGTGTTGTTGGCGACGATTCCGCCGACCTTGGCGGCAGCAAGAAAAACGTAGTTGGGCTTTTCTTGCTCAAAAAACAGGTCGACCGCAGCTTGATCGATCAGGTCGAGTTCCGGATGCGTGCGGGTGACGATGTTGTTGTAGCCCTGAGTTTGCAGGTTGCGCAGGATGGCGGAACCCACCATGCCACGGTGGCCGGCTATGTAAATTTTGGCGTTTTTGTCCATGTTGGCTGTCGATTTACTCGTGGTAATCGAAGGCAGCATAGCCGTATTTCTTGACCAGTTCGTCGCGCTCGGCGCTCTTCAGGTCTTCGCGGACCATTTCGGAAACGAGTTCCTGGAAGGTGGTCGTCGGCGTCCAGCCCAGCTTTTCGCGGGCCTTGGTCGGGTCGCCGAGCAGCGTTTCGACTTCGGTCGGGCGGAAGTGGCGCGGGTCGACCCTGATGATGACGTTGCCGTGCTGGTCGGTGCCGGTTTCGTCAACGCCCTGGCCTTGCCAGGTGATCTGGATGTCGAGTTCCTTGGCGGCGGCATCGACGAATTCGCGGACGCTGAACTGGATGCCGGTGGCGATGACGAAGTCTTCGGCTTGTTCCTGCTGCAGCATAAGCCACTGCATTTCGACGTAGTCCTTGGCGTGGCCCCAGTCGCGCAGGGAATCCATGTTGCCGAGGTAGAGGCAGTCCTGCAGGTTGAGCTTGATGCGGGCGAGGGCACGGGTGATCTTGCGGGTGACGAAGGTTTCGCCGCGCAGCGGGGATTCGTGGTTGAACAGAATGCCGTTGCAGGCATACATGCCATAGGCTTCACGATAATTGACGGTGATCCAGTAGGCGTACATCTTGGCCACGGCGTAGGGGCTGCGCGGGTAGAAGGGGGTGGTTTCCTTCTGCGGGATTTCCTGGACGAGGCCGTAGAGTTCGCTGGTGCTGGCCTGGTAGAAGCGTGTTTTCTTTTCGAGGCCGAGGATGCGGATGGCTTCGAGAATGCGCAGGGTGCCCATGCCGTCGGCGTTGGCGGTGTATTCGGGGGATTCAAAGCTGACCGCCACATGGCTCATGGCGCCGAGATTGTAGATTTCGTCGGGCTGAACCAACTGGACGATGCGGATCAGGTTGCTTGAGTCGGTGAGATCGCCGTAGTGGAGGATGAATTTTTTGTTGTCGACGTGCGGGTCTTGATACAGGTGGTCGATGCGGTCGGTATTGAAGGAAGAGGCGCGGCGCTTGATGCCGTGGACTTCATAGCCCTTCTTGAGCAGGAGTTCGGCGAGGTAGGCGCCATCCTGGCCGGTGATGCCTGTGATGAGGGCTTTTTTGGTCATTGCTGTTCTCGGTTAGGGTTGCCAATGAATTTTTGCCGGTGTTCTGGCGAGAGGGAGCTGAGCAGTTGTTCGGCGAAGGCGCTATGTTTCTCGTAAGCCCTGGCGGATTCACTGTCGATCGAAGAAAGGCGGAAAAGCAGGCCATCGGGAATTTTTCCGCTCAGGCCGAAGCTCATTTCGGCCATTTTCTTTTCCAGCCCGGTGCCAACGACACGTTCGCCTACGGTGATCCAGTAGGTGACGGGTTCATTTCGCTGACCGAGGCTGGTTTCTATGCGGGTCACGGGAATCGCCCCGCTTTGTGTTGCCAGCTGACCACGCTGCGCGTTCTTCAGAATGAAGCCCTGTGCCGGGTAGCAAACTTCAGGTTTGTGCACCTGTTTGCTGTCACTTTGGTCGCTGCCATAGGCAATCGAGATCATGATCCGGTAGCCTTCGGGGTTGATATAGGTGCGGGAAAGGGTTTGCGCGTAGATACGGTCGATAACTTCCTTCTGCTGCGGGTCGACGATCAAGGTCCGGTTTTGCGGTTCTTCTCGCCATTGACCAAAAACCTTGGGAACCATGGTTTCAAGGTTCACAGTCGGCCCCATGTCGGCGATTTTCTGGGTTGGGCGCATGGCGACGGCGAGGCCGGATGCGGCAACCATCAGTGCCAGCAGCAGAAAATTCTTGAGGACAGGTTTCATGGCTCAGGCTCGAACATTTTTGGGTGCTTGGTCGTCACGTACCTTGACGAAGAGCTGCAAGAGCGAATCGACACCGATGATCAGCAGCAGGGCGCTGAGGAAGAGGACCATGCCGGCGAATCCATGCAGGAAGCCCTGGCCGGCGGCATCGCCGAAGTGGTAGGTGATCAGTGTCAGGGTTATGACGCGGATGACGTTTGCGGTGAACGAGATGGGAACGATCAAAATTGCCAGCGCAATGTTGCGGAAGGCGGCGTCGTGCCGAACGATGTTGAGATAGAGCAGGCCGAGTGCTTCAAGCGTAAAGAGGGTGTGCAGGCCGGCGCAGGCATCGGCAACCAGCAGCTTGTATTGGCCGATTTGCAGGATCACACCTTGCCGGGCAATCGGGTATTCCAGCCAGTGCAGGACGAGTTCGGCGACGTAGGAAACTGCCATCTTCATGGGCATGGTTACGGCGTCGACCAACGGGCCGGGCAATGGAATCATGAAGAGCATGAAGAAGAGCGGAAACCATTGCGCCTTGAGCGCTGCGCTGCCACGTAGCAGCAGGATCAGGGCGGCAAGCAGCCAGATCAGCGAGCCGATTTCAAAAATCAGGATGTCCTGCGAGCGGCCAACGACGTAGAGCAGCAGGCCGAAGATGAAGATCGGCCAGCCCGCCGCCGACGGATTGCGGTCGGCGCTGAGCTGCCACATCTCTGGCCATTTCCGGTAGAACAGCCAGCAGGAAATGGCCAGCACGATGGGGCCGTGAGCCTGTTCGTCACTGCGCCAGAGGCCGCGGAACAGATCGACAAAACTAGGCACGTATAGCGCACAGAGGCCGAGTGCGACGATGGTCAAGCCATACCAGATTGGGGGCTGGGCGTTGCCGGGGGCGAGGCTGGAGGCGGTGGCCATCGGGGGTACTTAGAACTCGTTGAGTACGGCACCGACAACCGGTGTGCCGCTGCGGCGGATCGCAACCACCAGTTCCTGCAGGCGCTGGGAAGAGGTGATGTTTCTACGGCTGATTGCCAGCGCCGCACCCGCTCGCGTGGCAACGGTTTCGGCATCTGCGGTGTGGCCGGCCGGGGTGTCGATGAGCACGACATCGTAGTACTGTCGGCTGTATTCGAGCAGTTTGCTGAAGGCTGGCCGGCTCAGAAGTTCCTGCGGGTTGGGTGGCACGGCACCGGCCGGCAATACCGAGAGACCTAGCAGGTTGGGAATGCGACTGATGACGCTTTCCGGTTCGGCGCGGCCGGAAAGCACTGCGGAAAGGCCGGCCTGGTTGCCGAGGCAGAACAGTTGGTGCTGGCGGGGGCGGCGCAGATCGGCATCGATGAGCAGGGTGCGTTCACCAAGCTGCGAAAACACTACCGCAAGGTTGGCGGCAATGTAGCTGCGGCCTTCGCCGTTTTCCGGGCTGACGATAGCCAGTGAGCGGTCTTCAACATCCGGATTCAGGCTGCGCAGCATCAACTGGCTACGCAGGGCGCGCAGGCGTTCAACGGCGTGGGAAAAGGGTTTGAAGGCGGCGACTACTTCCTGGCTGACGCTGGTGTCGCCGGGCATCAGGTAGGGGTACTCGAACTGGCGGGAGAGGGCGTGCTGGATGTCGTTTTCGGTCAGAAGACCGAGTTCGATAGCCGCTTCGCCGAAGCGTAGGTTGCGCTCTTTTTGGAGTTTGAGAATGCGCTCGGCAGCTTCAGGCGTTATTCGCCCGGCATCCATGAGCAAGGCGCCGATAGAGCGCCCGGCACCAGTAGTGCTGTGCATGGCGCGGGAAATGACGGATTCTGGTGTGGAAGCAAGGTTCATGCTGGTCTCGCTCAGGCGCTTTGCAGGTGGCGGTTGGGGATCAGCCGGCTGAGCCAGTTACCCGGTTTGGCTTCGGGTTCGAGGACGACGAGAACAGGCAGATCAAGCGCCTGGGTCAGGTCTTCCGGCGAGCGTATGCGGCGATGCTTCAGTTCCAGAATCAGGGCGGCAGTTACGCCAAGCAGCAGGCCAGCAAAGATTGAAACTAGGATGTTTAGCATTACCCTGGGTTTGGAGGCCTTTATAGGTTCGATGGCCGGGTTGAGGACCGCGATGTTGGTCTGAACGCTCTGTGATTCGAGCCGGCTTTGAGTGGTGCGTGAGCCGACGGCGTCGAAGGCGCGTTGGGCCGTGTCGACTTCGCGGACGAGCAGGGTAATTTCATCGCGCTGCTTTTTCAGTTTGAGAATTCGCGTTTTTTGGGCGTCGACCGCAGCAATCAGTTCGCCTTCCTTCTGTTTGCTGATATTTCCGGCGGTGCCGATGGAACTGGTAATACGAGCGATTTCGCCATTCATCTTGCTCTTAAGTTCTGCTAGTTCGGCTTGCGAGCGCAGGTATTGCGGGTGGTTTTCGCCGAAATTCCCGGAGACTTCCTTGAGCCGTGCTTCCAGGCGGGCGATGTCGCCCTTGAGCTGACTGATCACCGGGCTTTGCATGACTTCAGGCAGGGTGTCGGCGCTGCCGCTGCTCTTACGCTTGCTGCTGGAGTCGGTGCCCTGAGCCTGGGCGATAGTGAGTTGGGTGGAGAGTTCGTTCAGCTTCTGGGTTTCGTAGTCGAGGCGTTCGTCGGTGGCGACGATGCCTGATTTCTGCTGGTAGTCAGAGAGGGTGTTTTGCGCGGTGTCGAGGCGTTCGCGGTATTGCTTGCTCTGTTCGTCGAACCATTTGGCGTTCTGGCGGGCTGGCTCGAGACGAAGTTCGAGATTGACGTCGATATACGCTTGGGCGAAGGCGTTGGCCAAGGCGGTTGCAAAGGCAGCGCTGCCGCCGGAGTAGCCGATGGTGATGACGTTGCTCTCGCGGGAGGGCTTGACTTCAAGCTTTTTTTGCAGCAATTGGGCCAGCCATGGACCCACCTGCACCTTGCCTTCAGTGGCCTCCTGCCACTGCGCCTGAATCGTTGGGTTTTCGTCCATGCGCAACATCTTGACGACGCGCATCGCGACGCGGTCGCTGTTGATGATGTCGACTTGCGTTGCCATGTAGCCGGGGGCCATCAGGCCGGGAAGAACCACGCCGGCAACGGGGTCCGGTGATTTGACGTCGAGTACGACTGCTGTGCTGGCTGTGTATTCCTCAGGTAACAGCAGGGTCACCACGGTGGCGGTGAGTACTGTGCCGAGAAAGGTGAACAGCACGAGCTTGCGGCGCGCCCAGAGAATGAGCAGGAATTGTTGCAGGGTCATGGTTGGCGCGCCTTAGAAAAGGCTCTCCCTTACGTAGATGACGTCGTCGGCGAGGACGGGCTCGTGGGCTTCAAGGGAAAGCTTGGCAATCTCGCCACCGGGCATGCGGCGGTTGACGCGGATTCGGCTTTCGGTGCCGCGCAAGGTGGGGCCGCCGGCCTGGGCCAGAGCCTGCTGGACAGTCATGCTGCGTTCGATTCGGTAGGAGCCGGAGCGCTGGGCTTCGCCGTAGATGTAGAAGACGGGGGCGCGGTGGATGTAGAGGATGTCGCCGCCGGAGACGAGGATGTCTTCTTCGCTCTTGTTGTCGATGAAGATGGACGGGAAGTCGATTTCGCGGCGGAAGGGCTTGCCTTCGCGAATGCCAGTCATGACGACGGTGTCGGCACCCTGCGGGGCAATGCCGCCGGCCATGGCGAGGACGTCGGAGATGCGGTTGTTGGCGGTTTCGAGCGGGAAGCGGCCGGGGCGGTTGACCTGGCCGAGGACGGATACCTGGTTGCCGCGCACCTGGATCAGGATGATGTTGACCTGCGGCTTCTGGACGAAACCACCGTCCTTGAGGCCACTGGCGATACGCTTTTCGGCGGCTTCAATGCTCAGGCCGCCGATGTCGACGGTGCCGATCAGCGGGTAGGTGATGGTGCCGCTTTCGGAAACGCGGCTGTCGAGGGTGAGATCCGGGTTCTGAAAGACTACGATGCGGATGGCGTCGCCCTGGCCCAGTTTGTAGTCGATGTTGGCCCGCGGCTCGGCTGCGACGGCCAGCGATACGCCAGTCAGCGACAGGGCGGCGAGCAGCAGCCAGAGTGTGGCCAGCAGGCGATGGATTGCCTTGGTCATTGAGAAGGCGTCCTTTTTAATGGCTGAGTTGATCATTTCAGGCCGGCGACGCCTTTTTCGATGGCGTTGGCGACGGGCTTTTCAGTACTGGCCGGTGCCGGAGTGGCTGCCGCGGCAGCAACCGGAGCGGCTGGCTGGGCTGCGGGTGCTTCGACGGTCTTGGCAAAATCGCCAACCAGTTCAATTTTGGCGGCGTCCTTGAGTTTCTTCATTTCTTCAGCAACGGCCTTGCTGCTGCGCTGGTTCTGCAGGAACTGCTGAATGCGCGGCTTGGCGGCGGCTTCGTCTACCGGAGCTGATTGCGAGGCAACAACGCGCATGACGAATGCTTGCTGCGGGCCGTCGATCAGTGCGGTCTGGCCATCTTTCATCTGGGCCAGCTTGGGCAGGAGTTCGAGCGGCAGCTGTTCGGCGGCACGGGCGCCAGCATTGCCACGAGCCGGGATATTTTTGCTCTTCAGCCAACCGGCAATTTCTTCCATCGGCTTGCCCGAGGAAACCAGTGTCTTCAGTTCGTCCAGCGGCGCACCCGTCTTGGCAATGGTCAGCTCCTGGATGTTGTACACGCGACGCTTGGCGAAGAGGTCTGGGTGTTCGTCGTAGTAGCGCTTGACTTCTTCGTCAGTGGCCTTGGGCTGGGCGGCGGCAATTTGCTCCAGGTAGGCGCGGGCCAGGATCTCGCGGCGGGCGGCTTCAATATTGAGCAGGACTTCAGGGCTGCGGTCGAGTTTCTTGGCGAGGGCTTGTTCAACGGCAATTTGCTGGTCGACCAGGCGGTCAAGGACTTCCTTGCGGGCACGTGGTGCGTTCTCGTTGGTGACGCCAGAGGCCTTGGTCAGCACGGAATTGATCTGATGGACCGAGATTTCAGCGCCATTGACCTTTGCGGCTACCTGCGTCGCAGCTTTTCCATCGGCTTTGTCGCTTCCGCAACCAGCCAGCGGAATGGCCACAGCGAGAGCAGCGGCGAGCAGTGAGAACGATTTTTGAAAGCGGTGGGCGTGCATCGTGAGGAGTCCTTGATAAGTGATTTCTATGACGGCCGGAAGGCGATTGTAGGAAGCCAAGATGTCAAAAAGATTAAGGCCGACATGTTAGGGGATATTTATGCGCCAATCCCTCGATTTTTTCACGCGAAATGCATGAATTACGCTTTTAGAATGGACAGGGAGAGAAGGATTGAGGCACAATGTAGTCATATCGGACTATGGTTTTCGCATTTTTTTGAGGTGGCGGACGTAATATTTTTGACTCAGTATTAGTGTTAGGGTGGTCTTACCCAATTAAACGCATCGCTCACTTTTTCACCACTTCCCCATCGTATTTGTTCTTCTGGAGTTCTTAAATGGCCTTTAAATTCAAGCCGCTAGCCGCAGCTGTTTTGTTTGCAGCTTTCTCTGTCCAAGCTTTCGCTGCAACCAAAACGCTCGATGGCGATCACTTTACGATCACTTATGACGAAGCGGTAATTGGGTTGTTTGGCGCGCCATCGTTGGTGAATTCCAGTCTGGTCTTTGGCAATATCGGTGGTTCCCCGGGTTTCGCTGCTCAGACGGCCAGCGGTATCAAGTTCACAAACTCCACTTTTGCCTTCACGATTACCGCAGACCAGGGTTACAAGCTTTCTGGCTTCAATCTCTTTGAAGCTGGCGACTATGCGGTTATCGGTGGCGATAGCGCCGTGCTCGTGGGCGGCCAACTGCGTGTCAAGCCGGTGGGCGTTTCGGCCATGACCTCCCAGATTACCGCGACGGCGCCGCTGTCTGCCAAGACTTCATTCTTGTCGTACGCCACCACCGACTGGGAAGCGCACGCCAGTGTCGTTCCGGCGACTGCCCTGACTTCAGCAACCGTCAGCATCGAAAACATCCTCGGTGCCTACGTTCCTGCTGCCGGCTACGCATTCATCGAAAAGAAGAACGTTGAACTTGGCTTCATGCTCTCAGCAGTGCCGGAACCCGAGTCCTACGCCATGCTATTGGCTGGTTTGGGCATGATGATGACGGTGGTTTCCCGTCGTCGCAACAAGCGTTCCTGATAAGGGCTTGCTGGCATTGGGGATGCGTTTCCAGTGCCAAATAGAAAGGGCCGGGAAGTTTCCCGGCCCTTTCTTATTTGTAACCGATTAGGAGGGCCGGCAGATATTTCTCTCTGCCAGCCTTTTGTTTTGCGGTACGAACGGTCTAGCTAGCCGTTGAGTTGGCTATTCCTCATTATCGGCTCAGAAGATGAAGTTGCCCGGAATTGCGATAGCGCAGCTCTGGTTCTTCAACAACACCAGATTGCGGCTGGCAGCAGCGCCGGTGGCATCCGGGTCGACGCTGATCATGCCATCGGCGCCGATGGCCTTGCAGGTGACGTAGCCATTTACAATCGGATTGGCGCTGACGATGCCGGTTGATGCCAGCACCTGAGTCAGGGCAATGCGGTCGATACCTGGCTGGAAGTCGGTGATCGTGTCGACGCCGTCTCGCAGGCTGGTGAAGACGAACTGGTCGGCGCCCGCACCGCCGGTCAGTGTATCGGCACCGATCCCGCCGGTGATGACGTCGTCGCCGGGCGTGCCGATCAGGGTGTCGCGACCGGCCGTGCCGCCGATCTGTTTGAGCAGATTGATGCCGATGACTACCGGGTCATGGTCGGACGAGCGATAGACCGTGTTGCTGTAGTAGTCAGGGCCGCAGGTGGCGCAGGCTGGCTGCTTGAACTCGGTGTTGTAGTCGATGATGGCTGGCTCGTCGGCATTGATGCGCCAGTGTTTGGCACCGGTGATCTGGGCGCTCAGGCTCGGCGTGGCCAGGGCGTGATCAAGATAGCCGGCTTCGCCATCGAAGACGTATGAGTAGCCGAAGCTGTCGAAGCGGGCCACCTGGTCAACATAGCCGGCGTCGGTGAAGTTGAGGATCGGATCTTCCTTGCCGTAGGCGTTCAGGTCGCCGATGACGATGACGTCGTAGTCGCCGCTGCTGGCCTGTAGGTTTTGCACGGTGTTGCGCAAGGCTTGCGCCTGTTCGGTACGCAGGACGTTCCAGCAACCCTGGCCGTCGCCCTGATCGGCGTTGGCATCGCTGCTCGATGACGGACAGCTGCCCTTGGACTTGAAGTGATTGACGACAACGCTGAATTTCTCGCCATTCGCCGCAGCGAAAGTTTGCATCAACGGCGGGCGATTGTGGATCGGATCGTTGTCGGAAATTGCCTGATTTATCGGGTTGACCGCAGAAGGCTTGTAAATCATCGCTACTCGGATGGCGTCGTCGCCGGTGCTGCCGTTGAGGTTGGTCACCGCAGCATAGACGTTGCTGCCGTAGGCTGTGTTCAGCGCGGTAACCAGGTTCTGGAGCGCAACGTTGCCGTTGTTCTGGATTTCCATCAGGCCGACTACGTCAGCGTTGAGCGCCTTGATGGCATTGACGATCTTGGTTTGCTGACGGGTAAATTCAGCCAAATTGTCCGCACCGCGGCAGTTGGCGGCCGCGCTGGCGCCACCCAATGTACAGCCCTGGCCGCTGCCGCCACTGGCAGTCTGGCCGTTGGTGAAGGTGGTGAAGTAGTTGAGGACATTGAAGCTGGCGACCTTGATGTTGCCATTGACGCTAGCCGGCGCCGTGGTGCGCGGGTTGCTGCGGGTGAATGTCGGCGCGGCGGTGGGGTGGATGCGGAAATCGCCCAGGCCGGTGTTGCTGCTGGTGGCCAGACCGAAGTCGATGACGCCCGTGATGCCGTCGATGGTGTCGCCAGCGCGCACCGTGTTGTCGGCGGCAAGGTAGGGCGTCGGGTTGGGATTCTGCAGGCTGGTGCCGTCGTCGAGCAGGATGCGGCGGCGGGCGTTGTCTTCAGCCATCGCGATGGCATCGATGCTGCCGGCCGGGTAACGATTGGTCGGCTTTTCGAGGCGACCACCGGCGGAAACCGTGAGCTGGCCAAAGCGGCCGAGGAAGTAGTTCTGACCAACCGTCAGCGGCCCTTCAATGCGGACGAGCATGCCTTCGTAACGTTCGAGATCACCTTCATTGATTTCCGGGAAGGTGATGACGGTTGGCGCAATGCTGATGCCGGACGCGACAACGGTGACCGCCGCGTTGATCAGTTCGGTCAACGGATTGGCTGCCGTGGCGGCATTGGTCAGGGCGCCAACGTTGAATTCCTTGACGGTGGCGGCAACGCGAACGCGATTGCCGACAGCCACGGTGGGTGCCGTGCTGGTGAAGACGTAGATGCCTTCCGACGTGCTCTCGTCGGCATCCGGGTTTTCGTCCTGCATGAAAAAGCCATTGTTCGTCAGTTTGGTGACGACGCCTTGGGTGGTCACCTGCTGGCCGGCTAGCGGGCTGCTCGGCCCGTTACCCTGAATGGCGTGGATTGGCGTTGTGCCGCTGATATTCACGTTAACCGTGCAACTCGCGACCTGGGACTCATCGTTGGCGAAATTGACGACGACGGCGTAATTGCCAGCGGCGAGACTGGCGGCGGCATTGAGCGCGACGGAGGCGACTCCGCCATCGCCAGAAGCGCTGGTCAGCGCGCCGAGCGTGAAGCCGGCCGACGGCTCCTCCTCCATCCCCTTGAGGTAACCGA
>OCTV010000969.1_pt1 | contig 10780 bp, 10 predicted proteins | sample 1539101 | NCBI WGS metagenome assembly OCTV01 (sample SAMEA3991422, study PRJEB22521) | metagenome | biome: anthropogenic terrestrial biome; feature: sewage plant; material: sludge | place: Sweden | collected 2012-09-26 | reverse complement strand
TGGGAAAGACCGTTCTTGTTGATGATGACATGAGCTTTGAGGGCATTAAGGACACATCATTTATAAAAAGTCTTGTCACTTCTGAAACAAGTATTTCTGTTCAATGGAAAAACCGTCAGGCAATTCAAGCACAGCTCAGAGTAAGAGCAATGGTATTTTCCAATAGTCCCCCGACTTCACTTTATGACAAAACGGACGGCTGGCACAGAAGATTAATTGTTCTTTCCACAAAACCTGCACCTGTAAATCGAATTATTGACAGGGATTTATCTGAAAAGCTTATTTCTGAAATTGACGGAATATTTCTATGGGCATTTGAGGGCTTGCGGAGATTGATTTCAAATAATTATCAATTTACTTTAAGCGACAGAACATCTTCCCTTATGAAAGAAATACGCCGAGAAAGCTGTAATATTTCTGAATTTATTGAGGACAATCAGGCGGTACAGTTTATCCCGAATAATATTACTTGCTCCGTTGATATTTACAACGCATATTGCAACTGGTGCTATGGAAATGGACTTACCCCCTTCAAGCAGAAAAGCTTTTATGACTGGCTTTCACAGAATGCCGATAAGTATAATCTTATAGCAACAAATAAGGCACACAACGGCAGGAATTATGTTCGTGGTTACAGCGGTATTAGAGTGAGCTTTAAAAGCATTATATCGTAGCTGTATAAATTTTTCTTTGTACGTATGTACCGAGTACGGACGTACAAACAATTTTTTTATGAAAGGATTTTTATATGACCGAACTTGAAAAAACTGAAAATAAAATTACTGAGCTTCAGAAAGAGCGTGAAGAGGCACAGAAAAAGATTAAGCAGTATGAGCATCAGGCACAGAAAATTGAACAGCGTAATTCACAGCTATATCGAAAAATCAGAACGCACCGCCTTATTGAACGTGGGGCTATTCTTGAAAGCTTTATACCGAATGCTGAAAACTATGATAACAAAGTGATTCAGCAGTTTCTTTCAACCATTCTTACTGAAAAAGTTGTATTGGAATTCTTTGAAAAAGCTAATCAAAATCAGGGGTAGCTTTACTTTCCCTTGGGACAAGGGCGCACTTATATACCACAAAAGTGGTATGTGCGGTTTCTGCGGAAACAAAAAATACGGCTATACAGCCGTAAGAAAGGACGTGATTATCGCAATTTATCATTGCTCTATCCAAATATTCAGCAGAGGCAAAAACAAGTCTGCTGTTGCTGCCGCCGCTTATCGTTCTGGTGAAAAGCTCACCAACGAATATGATGGAATCACTCACGATTATACAAAAAAGGGCGGAGTTATTCACACAGAAATTCTTCTGCCTGAATATGCCCCGAAAAAATATGCCGACCGTTCAACGCTTTGGAATGCGGTTGAGGAAGTTGAAAAGGCAAAAAATTCTCAGCTTGCAAGAGAAATAGAAATCGCTCTGCCTAATGAATTATCAGTTGAGGAATGTAGGGAGCTTGCACGAAACTTCTGTCACAAAACTTTTACCGACAAAGGCATGGTTGCTGATATTTGTATTCACAATCCGTCAAGGCAACAGAAAAATATTCATGCTCACATTATGCTGACAATGCGACCTTTCAATGAGGATGGAACATGGGGTGACAAGCAGAAAAAAGAATATGTTCTTGATAAGGACGGCAATAAAATTTATGACAAAAAGAAACGGCAATACAAGTGCAAATCCATTCCCACAACCGACTGGAACAGCAAGGACAAAGCGGAAGAATGGCGTTATGCTTGGGCTGACTTTCTTAACGCTTATCTTGATAAAAATAATATTGCTGAGAGAGTTGACCACCGTTCTTATGAAAGGCAGGGTGTTGAGCAAATTCCTACAATCCACATGGGTGTGTCTGCCACACAGATGGAGCGTAAAGGCATTGATACCGAGAAAGGAAATATCAATCGTCAGATACGACAGGACAATCGTTTGCTTTCATTCCTCAAGAAAAAAATTGCCGAGCTTACTGCATGGCTAAAGGAAAGCGAGAATACTCCTCATGAAGAAAATCTTGTTGAAAAAATTCTTAAGTTTTGGGACAACGGACAGAAATTTGCTCAGGCTGGCGGTTACTCTCTGAGCAATCTGAAAAAGGCAAACAAGCTTAAAGATGTTTCATCCGCTGTTGCTTTTTTGCAGGGTAACAATATATCAACTATGGTTCAGCTTTCCGAAAAACTCAATGCAACAAATTTTTCTCTTGACAGCATAAAATCATCTTTACAGCCGAAACAGAAACGAATGAAGGAACTCTCAGAACTTCTTGATAATTATGAAAAATACAAGGCAAATAAAGAAGTTTATCAGGAGTATGCAAGCATCTCAAATCCGAAGAAAAAGGAACGTTTCTATGAATCTCATCGGGCGGAAATTACCCTTTATCAAAGTGCGGAAAGATTTTTCGACAAGCACCTTTCAGAGAAAAAACTCAAGCCAAAATCATGGCAGTCAGAGCTTGATGAGCTTTCGCATTCATCTTCAATAGAACGGCAGAAAATTTCTCGGCTTGAGGATGATGTTGCTGTTATGGATACTATTAAGAGGAATGTTGAGAGTTTGGAGAAATATGAAGAAAAACAGCGTGATTTTTCTAAAGATAAGGAAAATTTTTTGGAATAATTTGTTGAAATAAAGCTAATGGTGTGATATACTAAAATTTAATAAACTTTTAGCCATGAGCAAAACGCCAACCAAATAATCAATAAAGCCGAAACCAATGACAACGGTTAAAGGAAAAGAAAAAAGAAGGTACAGCAAAGCAAGCCTTCAGCAGAAAATGTTGAAAACTTGATAGAAATATTCAAACTTCAGGTTAAGCTGTGCGTTTGCAGGATTTCAAACTCCTGTAAGAACTTTCAGACTTAGTGATAATCGCCGCCAAAGCGACAGCAAGCAAGGAAATATGAGCAATGGAATTAAGATTTCTTGCTGCATTTATACAATGAACCCAAAGACGTTCTTGTCCGGTTTGCTTAAAACGAGCGTTGTAACGCTCAGCTTCGGTTCTGAGCGAATACAACTTCTTGAAAGAAATGCACTCACGGTCAATGGAAAGTCTGTAATCATCAGGTAACGTGACATATTTAGTACAGCCTCTGTTCTTCTTGCCGTTGTTCCAGTTCTTGTGATTACAAGGACATTCGGAGGATTTTGACTGTCTGAACGGACAGCAATATTTTTGCCGTGTTCTGTCGTTGTCAAAGCATTTCCCGTCTTTATTCATAGCAAGACCTGCATCGCAAATAGGATGTCCGCTTGGAAGCTTGTTGGGATTTTTGGTGTTTCTTTTATTAAGAGGAATGACGCATTCACCGTGATAAATATCTTTAATGGCATTGTAAATAGCCTTGACATCATAGCCCTTATCCCCTAAAAAGGTACATTCATCAACAGATAAAAAGCTATTGGTTTGGCTTAAAATATCAAGAGCAACAGTGCTGTCGGCAACATCGGCAGTGGTAGTAAGCTCACAGATTGGTAAGCCTGTAATGCAGTCAACCAGCACATGATTTTTGTAACCCCAATAGTATTCAAACTTGCGCTCATTAATCTGATTTGAAGCAGTATGCACGCCTAAACCGCAGTCTTTGTCGCATTTGGGCTGATTTTCTTTTGAAAATTTGTTTCTTTTGAATGACTTAGGATTATTGTGAGAAGTGTTTGCGGAAATCGGAGTGGAATCCAGACCAATAAAAGAAGTGTCGATAATTCCGAGTTCTGAAAGTTTCAGAACCTGTGACCGCATAAACTTTTGAAGAAAAGAATTATCAAGATTTATAATAAAACGGTCAAAAGTCCAGTAAGACGGTAAAGGCTTCATAATGTTAAAACCACAGTAATGAGCGATTATCAGATTGTTTTGGAGATAGTCCAAAAGATCTGTAATGCAGGAAAAGCATTCACATTTCATAACGATAAAAGCACACAGCAAGGCTCTTTTGGAGTATCCGTTTCTGCCGGTTTTAGCTGTAGATTCGGGAAAATCAGATAAGTCCAGATTTAAGAAAAGCTTATCATAAAAGCTTGCTTTCGGTGCAGATGTGAAAAACGAAATGTCCTGTATAATTTCTTGACGGTAGATAACAGCCAGCCCCTTTCGTATAGTTTGCTACAACTTAATTATACCAAATTCGGCTGGCTGTTTCTATATTTTATAGTGATAAAATTGTATACATTGTCTCGCAAAGCTCTATTCTATGCGGGTTTGTGAGTTTTGCTCAGGGCTATAAACTTTTTATAAGGAGTGATACCAGATGGATGATCATTTAATTAATGAAATTAAACGACAATTTTCAAATAATGAATGGAAACAGTTTATTAAATCAATTAAAATTACAAATTTGCGAGGATGGAATGAGCAAAAAGTAGAATTTAGGTTTCCAGTAGTTGCAATTGTCGGTGCTAATGGGATTGGTAAAAGCACTTTTTTGAAATCAACAGTATGTGCATATGAGAATAAGTGTGGAAAAACATTCTATCCATCAAAAATGTTTATAAGAACACAATGGGATAATCATTCTGTTGATGGTGCACTTATTAACTATACCATTCTACAAGGTGAGGAGACCAAAGAATTAAAATGGAAGAAAACAAAAGACTGGGGCTTTACTCCTAAGCAAGGAAAGCCTAAACGGAATGTCTTCTTTTTGGATATTTCACGCACTTTGCCGTTAGACGCTACAGCCGGATATGCTAAGATTGCAAAGACGGCTAATGAAGAAATTGGTAATGAAATAGCACTGACAGAAGAAACACTAAGAGACTTATCATATGTGTTGGGGAAAAAGTATACCAATGGCAGATTTGTTACAACAAATATAGATTCAATTAAAGAGGTTGGCATTCTTGCTGTCGATAATGGAAATGATATATCTCAATTTCATCAGGGCGCTGGCGAAGATGCAATACTTGATTTGTTTAAATTATTACAAACAATCCCACAACAATCTTTATTAGTTATAGATGAAGTCGAGGCCTCTCTTCATCCTCAGGCTCAAAGAAGATTAATTAGGCATTTATTGAAGATTGCTAAATCAAAAAAAATACAAGTAATACTTTCAACACACAGTCCATTTGTTCTTGAAGAGTTGCCCGATATAGCTAGAGTTATGATGATTCAATTATCAGAACGAAAAGATGTTGTCTATAATGTATCAAGTGACTTTGCTTTATCCACAATTGATGATGTTGCTCATCATGAGTTATGTGTATTTGTTGAAGATGATGAAGCAGTGCAATTGCTGTTTGAAATTCTTAAACAAGATACAGAAAGGTTTGATATGATTTCCAGAAGAATTATCGCAAAAGCTGTTGGAAGTTATAGCGTTGTTAGCACTCTCGATGAACTTGCAAAAAATCATAAGTTACCATATAAAAGTCTAGCTATAATTGATGGTGATAAAAAAACCGAAGCACCAAATTGCCTATCGTTTCCAGGAGATATTGCTCCTGAACAACTTATTTTTCAAGATTTAAAAAATAATGGATGGAATAATTTAGATGATAGATTTGGAATTGGTGCAGGTTCTTTGTATAAAATATTTGAGGATGCGATGCTTAATCCAGACCATCATAAGTGGACTACAGAAATAGGAGATAAAATTAAGAAAAGTAAAGATTACGTTTGGCTAATTTTGGCCGAAACGTGGTGCAAAAATCATTTAGACGAAAATAAAAAATCTGAAATTTTGACTTCAATATTAACAATATTAAACAGTTAACAGCCAACTCCCACCTAACAAGTGGGAGTATTTTTATTTTCAATTAAAAGAAGGAACGTTGGCGGACCACAAAAAGCCTAACTTTTAAACAAGTGAACAAGTCAATTATGAATTAATATTAATCGGCAACCGTAATATACTGAATTAAAACAGTATATTACGGTTGTTTGATTTTTAAGGAGGATTTTATGAAACAACCAAACGAAATTGAAAATGCAATCCCTGAAATTCCAAGCCTAGTAAATAAGAAAATAGGAAATACAACTTATGAAATCAATATCTTTTTTAATCAAGATGTAAAGGCGAATGTAGAGGATAAAATTTTAAAGTTGTTAAAAAATGAATTAAGCAAAAGCTAATTATAGGTATAACAAATGTGCTATGCTGAGAATGCAAGTAGGATTGCATGCAGAACTTTCTTTCGAGCTGTTGTGATAGAATTTCCCAATTATCGTTCAAGAAAACATTAGCGAAACAAAACGCTCCTTACAATGACCGTAGTGGTTGTTGTAAGGGGTGATTTCTTTTATGTACATCATTGATTACACTTATTGTATGTAGACTTTTAGTCTGAATTAAAGATATAATAAAAGGTAATATACTTGTACTTTTTACTAAATATAAAGCAGGTGAACGCATGGATATTTTAAAAGTCTTTGGGACAAATGTTAGAAAGTATCGCACTGCAATGAACGTTTCACAGGAGAAGTTTGCTGAAGTGTGCGGGTTACATAGAACGTACATCAGTGATATTGAATGTTTCCGTAGAAGTATTGCTTTAGAGAACATTCAGAAAATTGCAGACGCACTTGGGATTGAAACATATAAATTATTTTTGGAGGATGCAGACAATGATTAACTACACTCAAAATATTGCTGGCAGTGGACTTAGTATTTACGATCGTATAGATCCTAATGATAAGCGCTTCTTTATCCCAATTTTTAAATTAGAACAGATATTATCAGATAAACTAATTGGTCTATCACTTTATGGCTTGCCGTTAAGGACACGTTCAAAATTTGTAAAAATCAAAATTTGTGAAGCTCTAGGATACCCAATTCCTAGGTCATTCATTAAAACTCAGCCACGATTTCCAGGACAAAACTTTGATGTTTACACACAAAAAAGTATGAATGTTCAGATTTGGAATGAAGAGGTAGATGATTCACGACGTTATGTTTTTCTTAGAGCTGATGAATACGACACAATAACAAGTGTTAGAGTTATTACTGGAGAAACACTTGCACAATATGACCGAACAGGGAAATTAACAACAAAGTATCAAGCAACCATGAATTCCTACGGTCAAAGCTACTTATTTTCAGGTGATGACTCACCTAGAGTATCAAATTGGATAGTTGATTCTTCAAGTTCACTTAGAAACGTAAACCCCAATTACTATCCTATGAAAGAGCAGTTACTAAGGATTCAAGAAATTTATGAAAGATTGCTTCCTATGGAAGGTCGTACAATCAATTACCTTAATTCGCTTCAAGAAAGAAATCGTGGTGCTGAATTGCATGCAATGATTTGCGAATATTTAGGATACTCCATGTATAAAGATGACGGAACATATCCTGATATAGCAAATCAATTACTTGAAGTCAAACTGCAAACATCACCTACGATTGATCTTGGTCTTCATTCTCCAGAAGATGGAGCTCCTATTGTAACAATTGGTAATACAACATTTTTCAGCGAAGATATACGATATGTAATATTTGACGGTACGGTTGAAGGAAATTACATACGATTAAATAACTTATATCTTGTCACTGGTTATGACTTTACACAATATTTCCCTTTGTTTAAAGGGAAAGGGCAAAATGCAAAAATACAATTGCCCCTTCCTACCAATTTTTTTGACTAAGTAAACATTTGCTCGACAATAACATCCACTTCTTGTTTATAGCCGAAAGACACTTTGCTGTCATTTTCGGCTATAATTTTTTTAACTAAATCTATTGCCTTCTGAGCAAGTTCTGTTGTATAAAGCGGAATTGGAAATTGTTCAACATACTGTGACATATAACGACGCTTTCCAGAATAAAGTTTTGTGTTGAATTTTATATCATAATATTTTTCAATAAAACGGCTATTTGCTACAGCTAATGCTAAATATATAATATCTTCAAGTACATTAGATGAAATATCTATCCAATAACAATCACCGTTTACAACAGCTCCAGTTTCATCAAGCCAAAACTGTGGCTGTTCTGAAATATCTCTAAATACTATTTTTCGATGCTGCCAAGATTCTGGGTTTTGAGGAACCCATATTTCGTACCAGTTCCGATGTGCCTGTTCAATATAGCTTCTACTAGATAATTGTTTATAATGTTTCATTAAATAAGCTTTAGCTTTAGGATACTCATTTATGTCATAAGCAACTTTTTTTCCATCAACAACGGTATGAGTATAAAGCACTTTCCACTGTTGTGATTTATTAGCTAATATTTGCCCTGCATTTCGGTGTGTTATTAAAGGCATAAGCAACTCAATCTCTGATTTATCGCCTTCCCAATTATCTCCGATAAACACATTATCAGCGGTGGTTTTTATGCCGACTTTAATCTTCCCAATATCAGAAAATTTACGCCAGGTCTTCATTTCAACTCTTGATATCCACTTTTGAATATCTTCAGATAAAATATTCCATAATTCACCCTTTTCGATGCTTTGCAAAATCCCTTGTTGAAAATTATATCTACGCCCATCAGGAATTTCAAAACAACCAGTTTTATATATTGCATCAAAAACATTATTTACCTTTGCATTAACGATGGCACTATCTGTTTGATACACGGACGTAAAAGAAACTAAGTTACGATTTACAGTCTTTCCTTTTGAAAATACCATGATACAAGGTAATACCGATGCTGAAAATAGCTTTGTATCACCAAGGTCCGTAACCTGATGTAGTTCATAGTTATTAAGAAGGAAATTTCTTACTGCTGAACCTGACTTTATAGTTAAAAACTTATTAGATGTTATATATCCAGCAACTCCGTTCTCTTTAAGTACATTTTTTGTATATACTAAAAAAGCGTAGTAAATGTCTATTCGTCCTGAAAGGCCAAGTTTAGCCGATATTTCTTGAGCACGGTCACTTCCCATTATTTGAGTGCGAACATATGGAGGATTTGCAATAACATAATCAAACAATCCGATTGTTGATTCTTCTACCGCGTTTAGAAAATCCTCGTTTCTAATACTTACTGTAACATTTGGAAATTTTTCCGAAAGTTCTTTTTGTGTGTTCTTACAAACGATACTATCTGTTTCATATCCTACAACTTCAATACAAGTGTTCAAATTTTGCTTAATTGCTTTAATTATTGCAATTAATAGTTCTCCTTGACCAACAGCAGGATCAAGTACTCTAACAATGCCACAGTTATCATTCTGCTTGTATCTGAACATTTCGTTCGCTAAATAATCAGCCATAGCAGACGGCGTATATACGACACCATTTTTTTTTTCTTTTACCGTATTTTTATATCGCATTATTCATCCACCTCAACAAATTGTACTATGTCCTCAATGTTACAGTCAAGCACTTTACATATTTTTTCTAATGTATTTAAGGATACCATTTCATTTTTTCCAAGTTTGGAAATCGCATTTGTGCTTATTTCAGCTTCCTTACGGAGTTGTGTTTTATTCATATTATTGTCTATCAACAACTTCCAAAGACGATTATAATTAACAGCCATAATTTGCTCTCCTTTCTCCTAATGTATTATACAATATTTCTTGATTAAAGTCAATAATATATCTATCTATATCAAATAAATTTAGAGGAACAGTAAAATTATCAGAAACGAACTAACAATTCATTTATGTAGTATATCTTGAATATTGCTATTACAGCTTTGGGAAAGTGCAACGATTTTAATCGGCAGAAGCAAAGTGCGAATAATCACTCCTATGTTTCATAATAGTACAGGTAAAAGCGGATAAGTAACGGTATTTGATTATGCGAAAGTTTTAGAAAATTTGTTTTATGTCCTTGACAAACCGAGCGAAAAGGCACAGTGCTTTTAGAGGTTGGCAATGCTCTAAAGCACGGCGGATACAGCCTAAAAGTGCTGAACACAATCAATTTTGCAAAGTCAATGCATTACAATCCCCTTGCGTATATCCGTTCCGAAAAAGATATTTTAAAGCTTGTAAACACGATTATTGCCAACACAAAAGGTGAAGGCAATCAAGGCGGTGAGGATTTCTGGGTTAAGGCAGAACGGCTTTATTATTCGGCTCTAATCGGATATATCTGGTATGAAGCCCCTGAAGAAGAAAAAAATCTGAACACGCTTATTGAGATGATTAATGCAAGTGAGGCAAAAGAGGAAGATGAGGACTTCAAAAATCCTATCGACCTTCTTTTCGATACGCTTGAAAAATCCGACCCTGAACATTTTGCTGTAAGACAATATCGAAAATATAAGCTTGCGGCTGGTAATATAAAATGATAAAGAGGTTTTAATCACCTCGAATACGAAAGTAGGTTGATACATACCGAGAAACAGGAGGTATAAAATGAATGGTATTAAGATAACGGCTTTGTACGAACGACTTAGCCGTGATGATGAATTACAAGGCGAAAGTAACAGTATATCCAATCAGAAACGAATGCTGTCGGAGTTTGCAAAACAGCACAATTTACCTTGTCCCAAGCATTTCACCGATGACGGTATCTCCGGAACACGATTTGACCGTCCGGGTTTTGTCGCTATGATGGAAGAAGTAAACAAGGGTTTGGTTGAAGCTATCGTTGTCAAGGATATGAGCCGAATGGGACGTGATTATCTCGTTGTCGGGCAGTATATGGAGATGTTGCGACAGAAAGGTGTTCGTCTGATTGCCATAAATGATGGAGTTGACAGCTTCAAGGGCGATGATGATTTCACGCCGTTTCGCAATATTATGAATGAATGGTACGCAAGGGATACAAGCAAAAAAATCAAGTCCACATTCAAGGCAAAAGGAAAATCAGGCAAGCACGTTGCAAGTACAACGCCATACGGCTATCTGAAAGATCGGAA
>OCTV010000967.1_pt1 | contig 10791 bp, 10 predicted proteins | sample 1539101 | NCBI WGS metagenome assembly OCTV01 (sample SAMEA3991422, study PRJEB22521) | metagenome | biome: anthropogenic terrestrial biome; feature: sewage plant; material: sludge | place: Sweden | collected 2012-09-26 | reverse complement strand
TAAGTGTAGCATCTTGTGGGTTATATGAAAAACTCATATTTTGCTTGCGCAACCGTAGGTGTTTTGATTTATAACAGCACAAAAACTGATACGCCAAAGGCAGCAACCACGTCGCAGACGTCGACCAACGCAGCCTCATCTGCAAGTTCTGCTATGCAGCAGGCATTGAGCAGCGCCGCTGATTTCGACGAGAAGACAGCAACCAAGCTGGACAAGAATGTTATTCCTGACCAGTGGGTTAAGGCATACTACGATGCATGCGACAAAAAGGATTGGAAAACCGCTTGGGAGCACCTCCCCGCGGCCAAGAAAGCAGCTACGTCAGCTACCGCTTTGGGAGACCAGCTTTCAGGCTACGGCATCACAGGCTACAAAGTTGTGAGCTCACAGAAGAACGCAACGGGTGACCTCGAGATTACCGTTACCCAGAGCACCTCTCAGTACGGTGACTTCACCAGCGTTTGGACGTTCATGCCAAAGGACGGCACTTACCTCGTTAAGGGTAAGGCAGTTGCGGGCATGACCAACTAAACGCCAACGCATATCTTTGGTCTTTTAATAGAGAGCTCCCATTATTTTGGGAGCTCTTTTCACGGGCTACAGGGGAGGGTCATGGTATCTTAACTATATGACCAAAAAGACGACATACGCGCCCCGGACGCATCCTCTTGACGCGCTGCTTCCCGCAGACACCGCGCCCGATGTGAGAAAGCTCTACGAGGAGATTCCCGAGCTTATTGGCGCCGTGTCGTTTGGTATAGAAGACGAGGTGGTGTTGCTCGACCTCGAAACAACGGGCCTTCACGCGACGAGCGACCAGATTACCGAAATCGCGCTCATGAAAATGCGCGGCCCCGAAATAGTTGAGCGCTGGTCGTCGCTTGTTAATCCCGGGTGGCCCATCCCCGAGCATGTCGTCAACATTACAGGCATTACCAACGAGATGGTCGCGTCTGCGCCTTCTTTTGATGAAATTGCAGGCGAGGTGCGCACGTTTCTGGGGGAGCGAGACCTCGTCGCACACAACGCACATTTTGATAAAGGCTTCCTGGATAAGGCGTACCAGGGAGCGTTGAAAAACCGCTGGGTCGACACGCTCTATCTGGCGCAAATTGGCCTGCCGCGTCTGTTGCGTTACTCGCAACCAACGCTTGCCTCGTGGTTAAATCCCGAAGCGGGCAAAAACGCGCACCGCGCAGCGGCCGATGTGGAGGTACTCAGCTGTGTCTGGCGTGCATCGCTCTGCGGCATGCAGGGGCTCGATTACCAAACACTGAATGTGATTTCAGAGCTGCCCTGTTTGGGGTGCGGCGCTGAGCACGCTTGGATGAAGCAGGTCCTGGGGGCGCGAAGCGACGGCACCGACAAGGCGTTTAACTTGCGGGCGTTGCGCCACCACTGGGTGAAGATGGACCAAGCCGATCCGCTCAACGATGCCGACCATATCCGCATGAACTTCAGCTATGAAGGCGATGTTATGGATGTGGTCAATCCGCCTGCGTCTTCTACGAGTGCGCGCTCTCATAAGTCGTCAAAAGCGGCGTCTCGGATGTATGATGATTTCGAATTGCGACCTGCACAAACAGAGATGGCCAACGCAATCTATCACGCCTTTTTGCGCGGGCATTTTCTTGCGATAGAGGCGGGCACAGGTGTGGGCAAATCGCTCGCGTATTTGCTCCCCGCCGCGCTTGTTGCGCTCGAAAATCAGGTGTCCATCGGTATCGCGCCGCGCTCAAACAACCTCACTGATCAGCTGCTCATGCGCGAGATTCCGCGCCTCAACGAACTGTTTGAGGGCAAGTTGCGCTACACGGCCGTCAAGGGCTATGACAACTACGTATGTTTGCGCAAAATTGACGCGCTGCTGCACTCGCAAGAAAATGTGCGCAACCTCGGCCATATTTTAGCGTGGATTTCGCAGTCGGCGTGGGGCGACATTGGGCGCATGAGCATGGCGTCGCGCAGTGACAAGTCCTACGTGGCCACGCAGCAGGAATGCACCAACAAAAAATGTCGCTTTTATCCCAATTTGTGCTATTTGCACGGCACGCGCAAGCGAGCGCAGTCGTCGCATCTGGTGGTAACAAACCACTCGCTATTGTTTCGTGACGCGATGTCTCCAAAACGTATCTTGCCGCCTATTCGCTATTGGATCGTTGACGAGGCCCACGGCATCGAAAAAGAGGCGCGCGATCAGCTGTCATCGGTCTTTGATTTTTATCGGACGTCGCAGCTTTTGCGCAATTTCACCAATCGCCATGGCGGGCTCGCGCAGAGTCTCGACGTGTTGCTGCGAAAATCGGCCGGCAACGAGGGAGAGAAGTCATCGATAGCGCAGACGCTCGTGACGCTTGCAGGCATCATCGACCAAGCGCAGACCGTCTTTGAGTCGATGAAGGCAGATGCCGATGCGGTGGTCGAGGCTTTTGACGCGCAAAGTTCAGGGCGCGAAGTGTGGATTAGCCAAGAGATTCGCGCGAGTGCACCGTGGGCAGCGCTTGCTGCAACTGGCCGTTCGCTCTTTAATAAACTGGAAAAGGCGGCCGGCAAAGGGCGCGTGCTCTGTAATGAAATGAGCCTCATCGATGACGTGAAAGATGACGACTTGGCGGTGGAAGCGAGCGGATATTTCTACGATGTTGTCTCCGTTGTTTCTGCTCTGGGAGTGGTTATCGACAACCCGGTCGACAATCTCGTTTACTCGATTGAGCGCATGGGAGGTCGCGGAGTCAGCCGTTTGGTAGCGGCCCCTCTCGAAGTTGGCCCCATTATTGAGCGCGAAATTTACGGCTCCGTAAGAAGCCTTGTGTACACCTCGGCAACGATGACCGTGGCCGAAAAGTTCAAGTACTTTGCGCAGTCGGTCGGACTTGATTTGGTGGAGCCTTCGCGCGTTGAAGAAAAGCAACTCACGTCGAGTTACTCGCTTCATGAGCAGATGCGCATTTTTGTCGTGAGCGATTTGCCCGACCCCCGCGAGCCGCGCTACCAAAACCATCTCGCTCAGTTCAGCGAGGAGCTGCACCTGGCACTGGGAGGCGGCGTGCTTTCGCTTTTCACCAACAGGCGCGATATGGAAAGCGTGTTTGAGAGTATGAGCCGCAATCTCGCGCACGCCGATATGAAGGTGTTGTTGCAGCGTGAGGGCTCGTCGAGCATGGCGCTTGCCAAAGAGTTCATCGAAAACAAAGACATCTCGCTTATGGCGCTGCGCAGTTTTTGGGAGGGTTTTGACGCCAAGGGAGACACGCTCAAATGCGTCTTTATCCCGAAGCTCCCCTTTGCGTTGCCGGGCACTCCATTGGCCCTTGAACGCACGCTGCGCGAAGGCGCAAAGGCCTGGAACCGCTATGACTTGCCCGAGGCAATCATCGATTTGCGCCAAGCCATCGGCCGCCTTATCCGCTCGTCACACGACACAGGATTTGTGGTGCTGGGCGACTCGCGCCTCGTCAATAAAGCGTACGGAAAACGCGTGCTCAAATCGCTTCCCGTCGAGGCAGAAATTCTTACCAGCGCAGAGATAATTGCAGCACTATCAAAGCAGTAAGCCCCGCCCACTTTGCGAGGGGGATAGAGGGCGCTCCGGCTGCGCACAGGCCAACAAAAGATGTGTTGAATTGCTCTCGGCGGTTGCAATTGCTACCGCTGCCATGATAGAGTTAAAAGCGGTGTGACGTATGACATGTGGAGGCTTTGTGTTTTGCAAAACAAGAAGTCTTTCAGGGATGGAGAGATACAGCAGTGAGTGTTGATAACGGTTCTCAAGAACAGCAGCAGACCGGCGCGGTCGCCTCTGGTGTGAATGACGATCAAGAAGCTCTTCAAACTGAAACCCCAGAAATCATTAGAATCAAAAAGAAGAAGCGCAAACCGAGCAAGCTCAAAAAGGCTGCTTGGATTACGTTTGTCACGCTGACCGTGCTGCTTGGAATCGGCGTAGGCGCCTCGGCGCTGTTCTTAAATTCCCTCAATCACAGCATGTCTTATGGCCCAAAAGACACCAAACTCAAAGACAGTTTGGTCGTGCCTCAAAAGCAAGACCCCTACTATGCCTTGCTTCTCGGTTCTGATGCTCGTCACGAAGGCGCCAGCTCCCGCTCAGACGTTATCATCCTTGTGCGCGTCGATGCTCCTAAGGGCACGGTGACCATGGTGGGCATTCCGCGTGATACTAAAGTTGAAATCAAAGGTCACGGAACTCAAAAAATCAACGCAGCTTACGCGTTCGGCGGCGCTTCGGGTGCGGTTGATGCCGTGTCGAAGTTCGCCGGTGTTGATATTTCGCACTGTGCAGAAATACATTTCAAGGAGCTTGAACAGCTCGTCGATATGCTCGATGGTGTATGGGTTAACGTACCTATCTCAAATAACCAAACAGGCAGAACCAATACCGGCGTCACCCTCAGCGCGGGTAACCATTTGCTCAACGGCAAGCAGGCGCTGGCCTTCAGCCGCGAGCGTTATGGCTACCTCCGCGGCGATTATCAGCGCAACGACAACCAGCGCATCCTTCTTGAGGCGATTGTTAAAAAAGTATTAGCGGCGCCTCCGATGGCTTTGCCTGGCCTTGCTCAAAAGATGGCTACCTGCGTGAGCACCGATTACTCTTTGAAGGATTTGATTAACCTTGCCAATGAATTTCGGGGAGGGAGTGGGCTCAAGGTTTATTCCTGCATGGCTCCCTCTCATTCAAAGACCATCAACGGGGCGTCGTATGCAATTACTCAGCGCGCTGAATGGACTGAGATGATGCGTCGCGTTGACGCGGGCGGTGACCCCAATGCAGGCGTTGCTCCCAAGACGGACGCGGGCTCCAATGCAGGCGCTGGCTCCTCCAACGCAGGCGCTGCTCCCAAGACGATGTAAACGATGTAAGAGGATTTAAGAGGGTACATGACACTACTCGAACTGCTTCACCTCATGCGCAAGCACCTTGGGCTGATGATTGGCCTGCCGCTCGCCGCCGCGCTCGCAATGGGCTTGATTGCGTGGCTCGTTTTGCCGAACACCTATACGGCCAATGTCTCTATGTACGTACTGACTCAGACATCAGACCAGACGGGGAGCAATCTCAGCAATAGTGGTCTGAGCAATAACGATCTTGCGGCAAGTCAGATGCTCGCCAGCGACGTGGCAACGCTTATTAAGAGCGACCGCGTTATCAGTGATACCGAAAAAGCACTCAACATGAGTAGTCTCGCCGATTACTCGATATCGGTTGAAAGTGCAGCAACGACTCGCTTGCTTACCTTATCGGTAACGGGAAAATCGGCTCAGTCGGTCGCTATTATTGCTAACAAACTGGCAGAAACGACCGATGACGTGGCCCGCGAAGTTATGGAAGTTAAAAGTATCAACGTTATTGATACCGCAACAGAACCAGGTTCGCCGTCAGGCCCGCCGCGGGCAATGTATACCGCGGTAGCCTTTTTGGCAGGCATCTTTGTGGCCATCGCCCTCATCGTTTTGATGGATGCCCTTAATACTCGCGTTCGTACTCCCGAAGAAATCGAAGAGCTGTTGGATCTGCCCATTATTGGTCGCGTTCCCGAGATTACTAATTAGAAAGAATACGATTTATGGCGAAGAAAAAGAAAAAGAATTCCAATCTCCTCAACGTAAAAAATGCGACTAAAACCCTTTATGCCAATATTCGGTTTATGTCTCCTGATGAACCTATCAAGACCATGTTGGTGACGAGCGCGGTTCCCAATGAGGGAAAAACCACTACCTCGGTTCACCTTGCGCAGGCCATTGCGACCTCAGGTAAAACGGTTGTTTTAGTTGACGCCGATATGCGCCGGGGCTCGGTCGCGGGGATTTTGCGAATCCAGCCAAAGGCGGGAGCCTACGCGGTTATGTCAGAATCGGCCACTCTTTTAGAGGCGGTCACCAAGACGAGTGTTCCCAATCTGTACTTTTTAGATATCGAACCAAACATTCCCAACCCTGTTGACCTGCTTATTTCAAAAAAGTACTTACAGCTGGTTGAAGATTTAAAGAGCAAATTTGATTATGTCATCTTTGATACCCCTCCAACGGGGACCTTTGTTGACGCGGCAGTTTTGTCAACGCTTGTTGATGGGGTCGTACTGGTTGCTCGCTCCAATTTTGTGAAGAGAACCGAGGTTGTTAACGCCTTTGAGCAGTTAAACAAGGCCAATGCCAACATCTTGGGAGTCTGCGCAACGTTCTGCGAAGATGAGAGTTCTGAATACTACTACGCCTACTACAACCAACGAGGCTCGCGCGTTGAGTCTTCTCGGACTGCGAGGCGCAAGAATCGGTAGTATGTTCGATATCCATTCGCATATTTTACCGGGGGTCGACGACGGCGCGCGCGACCTCGAAGAATCCCTTGCCATGCTTGAGGCCGCTAAGGCTGTGGGAGTAACGGCGATTGCCTGTACACCGCACTGTCGCGATCCTTACTTTGATTACGGAGCAATGTGCGAGGCCTTTGAGCTCCTTGAGCGCCATGCGGAGGGGTTTCCGCTCGTTATGGGCTTTGAGGTAAACCACGCAAAGCTTATGGAGTTGGGCGACGAGTGGATTGACCGCTTGGCGTTTCGGGGGAGAAAAGAATTCCTGCTTGAGCTTTCTACCCGCGCGGGTAAGGCAACGTTTGATGAGTACGAACGAACCATCTTTGAGATAAAAGCAAAGGGCTATCGGGTGATAATCGCTCATCCAGAGCGTTACCTTGCCATCCAGAAAGATTTTGACCGGGCAAAGCGTCTTGTTGATATTGGCTGCGAGCTTCAGGTTTCGGCTAATTTTGTCGCAGGTGGACGTTTTGGGCGCGAAAAAAAGCCTGCCAAAAAACTTTTTGATGGCGAACTGGTGAGCTATATAGCAAGCGATGCCCATTGCGCCGAGGATTATAAGTACCTATTGCAAGCAAGGAGGGGGAAATCATCGAAGAAAGCAGTGTAATTCTTCCTGACGCTGAGGCGATAAGAATGCTCGAAAGCAGCAACTCGGGGCTAGAGCCCGAGCTGTCTCGCCATGGATATCGCTTTGTTAAGCGAGTTTTTGACTTAAGCCTTTCGTCGGTGGCCCTTACTGTTGGGCTGGTCCCATCTCTGGTGCTTTGTGCGGTGATTTATGCAAAAAGCCCGGGAGCGAGCCCGATATACTCGCAATACCGAGTAGGGCGCTTAAAAAAAGATGGTTCTTATAAAGTTTTTAAAATGTATAAGTTTAGGAGCATGAGGCCTGGCGCTGATGCGATGCTTGAAAGCTTACGTGACGCCAATGAAGCCGATGGCCCCCTGTTTAAAATCAAGGATGATCCGCGGGTTATTCCGGGCGTGGGGACCTTTATTCGCAAGCACTCCATTGACGAGCTTGGTCAGATGCTCAACGTGTGGTTAGGCGACTTCCCTTTGCGCATATTAAAAATGCGCCCGGATTTCTCTATGAAAAACTGGGGTGCGTTCGCGCTTCCCGCCAATGAGGTACGAACCAATTCTGCAGTGTCTTCGCAGGTCAGCGGCATTATTTCTGCTGTCCTGCGAGCACTGAACAGTTCCATTGATTATTGTAGCGCCGTTCGCGACGACCGCCGCTCGTTTTTTGCAAAAGCGATAGTAGAGGCGGTGTGCGTGTAGTGACTGAAGAGAAGACAGCGGTGCAGTGTGCCGCAAGCGTTAGGAAATACCCGATTTCTGAAGAAGGCAACAAGAGCGTTTCGCGTGATTCCGCTGAGGCTGGAAACACTGTGTCTTGCGTCAAGAAAAAGCCTCTCTACTATCGTTTTATTAAGCGCCTTTTCGATTTTGTTTTTAGCTCTTGTGTTATCGCCGTCGGTTTAATTCCGGGCCTTATTTTGTCGCTGTTCATTGTGGCCGACACAAAAGGCACTCCCATCTATTCTCAGACGAGGGTTGATCGCAACGGAAAACCATTCAAGATTTATAAGTTCCGCTCTATGGTTGCGGACAGCGATAACGTAGAGAAATACTTCACGCCAGAGCAGCTTGAGACATGGAAGCGCGAACTCAAAGTTGACAATGATCCGCGCATCACAAAATTAGGCAACATCATTCGCAAAACCAGCATTGATGAGTTCCCTCAGTTTATTAATGTGTGGCTAGGTCAAATTTCTGTAATTGGCTGTCGTGTAATCACGTTTGATGAGCTCGAATGGTTTGGCGAAGATAAAGACTTGCTGTTGAGTGTTGCTCCCGGAATTACTGGTCTTTGGCAGACGGGTCCAAGGAATCTAGCTACATTTGAGAGCGGATTGCGTCAGAAGCTCGAGCTTTCCTATGCCACGAACGCAAGCCTTTCCCTTGATATGAAGATATTCTTTAGAACCTTTCGAGTAATGGTTGTAAGGACTGGACAATGAGAGTGATGTTGATTGGTCCGTCCTTTTTCGGTTATTGCGAAATGGTTGCTGCTGAAATGAAGAGACAGGGGCACGAGGTAACGCTTGTGTCTGATCGTCCTAGCGATAGCGTTGCTTTCAAAAGCCTTGCGAAGATTAGTTATTCTCTTGTTTCTGCCTCAATCTCAAAATACGCAGCGATGGTTGAAGGACGATTGTTAGCCGACGAGTACGACATGGTTCTGTTTATGAGTGGTATGTCGTTTTGTTTTACAAGGAATCAGTTCGTTCGCATAAAACAAGCAAGCTCGGCTAAGTTTGTCTTGTATCTTTGGGATTCCCTCTCAAATTGCCAAAGAGTTGGCTCTTGCTTGCATTTGTTCGACAAAGCGTTTTCCTTTGAACCAGATGATTGCGATCGGTACGGTCTGGGCCTGCTTCCTCTTTTTTACGACGGCGCTTATTCGCATTCCTCTGTCGATGACGAAGAAATTGAATATGACGCTTGCTTTGTGGGTAGCGTTCATCAAGTTTCAAAATTTAACAATGTGCGTCAGATTGCGAACTCTCTTAAAAGAGACGGCTACAAGGTGTTTACCTACTTTTACATGCCTTCCAGGTCTGTCGCAAAACTTCGGACTATTTTCCATCCGGAATACAAAGAAGAACAGCTTCGTTTTGAACCTTTATCGAAGGAAGAAGTCTCGTCACTGTACTCAAAATCAAGGGCGATTATTGACTCTCCTCAAACAGGGCAAAATGGCTTGACGATGAGAACGATGGAAACATTAGGCGCAAAAAGAAAGCTAATTACAGCAAATTGCAGCATCAGCTCCTATGAATTTTTTGACGAGAGAAATATCTATATCGCCGTTGAAGGTTGTTCACCTACAAAGGATTTTTTCGAGAGTGGTTATGTCTCGCTTGATGACGCGATATACGAGAAATATTCAATTAGCGGCTTTGTGCGTCGCTTGATTAATCTGGAGGTGTAGTGAGGTTATGAAGGGTATTGTGTTGGCCGGAGGATCGGGCACGCGTTTGTATCCGCTGACGACTGTTACCAGTAAGCAGCTTCTGCCTGTATACGATAAGCCAATGGTTTATTACCCGTTGAGCGTTCTAATGCTCGCTGGTATTAGGGATATCCTCATTATTTCCACTCCAACAGATTTGCCTAATTTCGAGAGACTTCTTGGAGATGGCTCAAAATTCGGAATCAACCTTTCATATAAAGTTCAACCGTCTCCTGATGGCCTCGCGCAGGCTTTTTTGTTGGGAGAAGATTTCATCGGAGACGATTCCTGCGCATTAGTGCTTGGAGATAATGTCTTTTATGGAGGAGGATTGACCGATTCCTTAAGGAAAGCGGCTTCAAAATCCGATAGAGCAACCGTTTTTGCAACATACGTAAGTGATCCAGAAAGATTCGGAGTAGTCGAGTTTGATAGAGACATGAGGGCTGTTTCAATTGAGGAAAAGCCTGATCAGCCGAAAAGCAATTATGCAGTCACGGGTCTTTATTTCTACGACAACCGAGTCGTTGATTTCGCAAAGCAAGTGCGGCCTTCTGCCAGAGGCGAGCTTGAGATTACAACGCTGAATCAGATGTATCTCGAACAGGGATCTTTGGATGTGGAGCTTCTTCACCGTGGATCCGCTTGGCTGGATACTGGCACGATGGAAAGCTTGTACAGGGCTGGAGAATTCGTTCGTGCTGTTGAACAAAATCAAGGACTAAAGATTGCTGCTCTTGAAGAAATTGCGTATTTGAGTGGATGGATCAATCGGGAGCAACTGATGTCTGCAGCAAAAGCATGCGGAAAGTCTTCTTATGGACAGTATCTGCTTAAGGTTGCTGAGAACAGGATTTATCGTTCAAAGGATTTTTCGAAGTAATGAAAAACGTTATTGTTACAGGGGGCTGCGGCTTCATCGGCTCCAACTTCGTTCACTGGGTGGTCAACAACCAGCCCGGCGTTCACGTCACGGTGCTGGACAAGCTCACCTATGCCGGCAACCTCGAGAACATCGCCGGCTTGCCCGAGGATCGCGTGACCTTCGTCCATGGTGACATCTGCGACGCCGGTCTGCTGGACCAGATCGTCCCTGGCAAGGATGCCATTGTTCACTACGCCGCCGAGTCCCACAACGACAACTCCATCGCCGACCCTAGCCCTTTCCTGCGCACTAACGTGGAGGGCACCTATACGCTGCTGGAGGCCTGCCGCAAGTACGACGTGCGCTTCCACCACGTGTCCACCGACGAGGTGTATGGCGACTTGGCCCTGGATGATCCGGCCCGCTTCACCGAGGAGACCCCGTACAGGCCGTCTTCCCCGTACTCTTCTACCAAGGCCAGCTCCGACATGCTGGTGAGGGCCTGGACCCGCACTTACGGCCTGCGCACCACCATCTCCAACTGTTCCAACAACTACGGCCCGTTCCAG
>OCTV010000966.1_pt1 | contig 10806 bp, 7 predicted proteins | sample 1539101 | NCBI WGS metagenome assembly OCTV01 (sample SAMEA3991422, study PRJEB22521) | metagenome | biome: anthropogenic terrestrial biome; feature: sewage plant; material: sludge | place: Sweden | collected 2012-09-26 | reverse complement strand
GTTCAGACGTGTGCTCTTCCGATCTGAACAAAGTCCGTTGGCTTTTAATTTGTGGATTCAGATCCTGCCTGTAGACGAAAACAGTTGCAAGATGAAGCTTACTATAAAGGCAGAACTCAATCCATTCATTAAGGGTATGGTTTCAAAACCATTGCAGGATGGTCTCGAAAAGGTTGCCGATTTACTGCAAATGATAAAATACGAATAACGGGTATATATAGCTATGGCAAATAAGCTTTGGGAGAAAAACTTTGAAGTAAACAAGGAAATTGAACGCTTCACGGTGGGCAAGGACCGAGATATGGACCTGTATCTAGCTAAATATGATGTATTGGGCTCTATGGCTCACATCACAATGCTTGAGAGTATCGGTCTACTTGAAAAGGACGAACTTGATAAGCTCCTTGTTGAACTGAAAAACATCTACGCTATATGCGAGAGTGGCGAGTTCAGAATTGAGGAGGGCGTAGAGGACGTGCATTCACAAGTAGAACTTATGCTTACCCAGAAACTGGGAGACATGGGAAAGAAGATACATTCAGGAAGAAGCCGTAACGACCAAGTGCTTATAGATCTAAAGTTATATACTCGTCATGAACTTAAAGAGATTGTAGACAGTGTAAAGATACTCTTTGATGAACTTATCGGTAAGAGTAATCAATACAAAGATGTTCTTATGCCTGGCTATACTCATTTACAGATAGCGATGCCAAGTTCTTTCGGACTCTGGTTTGGTGCTTATGCCGAGGGACTTGCCGATGACATGCTGTTTCTTCAGGCAGCATATAAGATGACAAACCGCAATCCTCTTGGTTCGGCGGCAGGCTATGGCAGCAGTTTCCCATTGAACCGCACTATGACGACAAAGTTATTGGGATTTGACTCAATGGACTATAATGTTGTCTATGCACAGATGGGTCGTGGCAAGATGGAACGCAATGTTGCATTTGCACTTTCTACAGTTGCTGGAACGCTTGCGAAGATGGCTTTCGATGCCTGTATGTTCAACTGTCAGAATTTCAGTTTTGTGAAACTTCCAAAGGAATGTACCACAGGAAGCAGCATTATGCCGCATAAGAAGAACCCAGACGTTTTTGAACTCATACGTGCCAAGAGTAACAAAATTCAAAGTTTGCCACAGCAGATTATGCTTATTATGAATAATCTTCCTGTTGGATATTTCCGTGATTTACAAATTATAAAGGAAGTATTCCTGCCTGCATTCGACGAATTGAAAGACTGTCTGCAAATGGCTGCCTACATAATAAACAAAATGGAGGTCAACAAGCATATACTTGATAATTCTATGTATGATCCTATGTTCTCCGTTGAGGAAGTAAACAAACTGGCTTCAGCTGGAATGCCTTTCCGCGATGCATACAAGAAGGTGGGATTGGAAATAGAGGCTGGCACATTCAAGGCAGACAGAAACATTCATCATACCCATGAGGGAAGTATCGGAAATCTTTGTAATGACAAGATACAAAGTCTTATGGAAGATACTTTGAAAGGTTTCAACTTTGAACGTATGACTGATGCAGAAAAAGAACTTCTGAAATAAATGAGGAAGACAAATATAATCATAGCATTTATTTTATTACTACTGACCAACTCATGCAGCAATGTGCAGAATGAGTTCAGTAATAACAAATGCTATTTTGTATTTGAAAACAGCAATCACAACAATTCACGACTTGCAGAAGCCATGACAGCATATAGCGGAGTATTCTGCACGGTAAGTCTTGTAAACGAACATGGAGCGCAGTATTATGCATTCACAAATAATTCTGGGCTCACCGAAAAGAAAATCCTTACAGATCTTGACAAGCAGCGCACCCATATATTGGGACTTAACAACGGACTGATTGTAGGATATGGAAAGCTCAGCGATCCTCTTACTTTCTATGCTTACGACTTGGAATGCCCTAATTGTTTTGATCCTGACGCCATACCTGTAAGAAGTAAAAAATTATCTATCTCTACAAGTGGTATAGCCACATGCAATGTGTGCAAACGTCAATACGACCTCAACAACAGCGGCATAATAATAAGTGGTGACAAGGGCAATAAACTTACCCGATATCGTGCATCCACAACAGGTCCTTACGGAACGCTAAGCGTGTACAATTAACGAATTAATATTTAAAATGTGTAAATTCATTTGGCAGTTTGAATATTAACCATTATCTTTGCATCACTTTTTCGCGGAAATAGCTCAGTTGGTAGAGCACGACCTTGCCAAGGTCGGGGTCGCGGGTCCGAGTCCCGTTTTCCGCTCAACTGTTTATTAATAGTTATTAATTCCTTTGCCGCAATGGTGGAATTGGTAGACACGAGGGACTTAAAATCCCTTGGCCAGTAATGGCTGTGCGGGTTCGAGTCCCGCTCGCGGCACTTCCTATTAAATTTATTACGTTTATGAATAAAAATCTAATTCTTTCATTAACTGCATGTTCGTTGTTATTAACGACATCATGCTCTAAATTAGGCAAACTTTCTGCCGACAATTTCACAATAACTCCAAACCCACTTGAAACTCTTGGAGGAAAAGTTCCTGCTACTGTAGACGGACAATTCCCAGAGAAGTACATGAAGAAAAAAGCTACTGTTACTGTAACTCCAGAATTGAGATATGGCAATGGACAGGTAGCAAAGGGACAAGGCACTACTTTCCAGGGTCAGAAAGTAATGGGCAACAATCAGGTTATCCAATATAAAGTTGGTGGCAGATACACTATGAAAACTGCTTTCGACTATGTTCCTGAAATGCAGAATAGTGACATGTATCTCACTTTTGATGCTCACATTGGAAAGAAGAAAGTAAACGTTCCTGAGGTTAAGGTTGCAAAAGGTGTAATCTCAACATCAGAACTCTATAAAAAGACTATGACTAATGAGGGTGCTTGCATCGCTCCTGATTCTTTCCAGCGTGTAAATGCTAAGAAGCAGGAAGCTAATGTTAAGTTCATCATCAATCAGGCTAACTTGCGCAGCAGTCAGTTGAAGAACAACAGCGTTAAGGAATTCGTCAAAATGCTTAAGAACATTAATTCTGACCGCGAGAAACTGGCTATAAATAATGTAGAAATTCAGGCTTATGCTTCACCAGAGGGTGGTTTCTCATTCAACAACAAACTTGCTAACAAGCGTCAGAACACAAGTGAGGGTTATGTAAAGCAGCAGCTCAAGGCTACTAAGGTTAAGACTGATATCGATGCTCACTACACAGCACAAGACTGGGAAGGTTTCCAGCAGCTTGTACAGGCCAGCAACATTCAGGACAAGGACGTAATCCTTCGTGTCCTCTCAATGTATAAAGATCCACAGCAGCGCGAACAGCAAATTCGTAACATGAGCGAAGGCTTCCGCGAACTTGCTAACGAGATTCTTCCTGAACTTCGCCGCAGCCGCCTTATCATCAATTACGAAACTATCGGTCGCAGCGATGATCAGATCAAAGAGCAGTATGCTTCTGACCCATCAAAACTTAGCGTAGATGAACTTCTTTACGCAGCATCTCTTGAAAACGACGCCGCAAAGAAAGAGGATATCTACAAAAAGGCAGCAGAATTATATAGCAACGACTATCGTGCATTCAACAACATCGCAGCTCTTGAATTGAACAAGGGTAACGAAGATGTAGCCAACAACTATATTAACGAAGCTATCAAGGCTAACGCTGATGCTCCTGAGGCTTATGCAAACAAGGCATATATCAACCTTCAGCACGGTCAGCTTGAAGAGGCTCAGAACAACCTCGCTAAAGCAGCTAACGGAAACGGATTCAACGAAGTTCTTGGTAACTTGAATATAGCACGTGGAAACTATGCAAATGCAGCTGATGAGTTCAGTAAGTCAAATAACAACAGCGCAGTACTTGCACAAATTCTTAATAAAGACTATGTTGCTGCCGAACAGACTATCAAGAACGTCAAGAATGCTGATGCTGTAACTAGTTATCTACACGCAATTCTTTGCGCTCGTCAGGGCAACAACTCTGATGCAAGTTCTTATCTAAAGGAAGCTTTGCAGAAAGATAATTCTTTGGCTGCTTACGCTGACAAGGATTTAGAATTCGCAAAAATCAATAAATGAAACATATAAGTTTTCTTATACTACTCACCCTGGTTTTGGTATCTTGTGGAACCGACAATCATCATTTCGAGATTGAAGGCCGACTCACAAACCTAAACCAGGGTGAGTTTTACGTTTATAGCCCAGATGGTGGTCTAAGCGGTATAGACACTATAAAGGTTCAAGGTGGACGCTTCTCATACGAGATTCCGTGTGAAAACGAGTGCGTGTTGGTAGTAGTGTTCCCAAACTTCTCAGAACAAGCAATTTTTGCCCAACCTGGTAAATCCGTAGACGTAAAAGGAGACGCATCTCACCTTAAGGAATTGGAAGTTACCGGAACAGACGACAACGAACTGATGACGAAGTTTCGCCATCAGATTTCAAATGCTTCGCCTCCAGAGATATCAAAGTATGCCTCTATGTTCATAGAGGATCACCCTGCATCTCCTATAGGAGCATTTATTGTGTCGCAGTATATTCTGAAGAGCCAACAGCCAGACTATAAGAAAGCAATAAAGTTGCTTGGCATTATGCACAGTCAACAGCCACGCAACGGTTACGTAAATCATCTTATCGCACAGGTGAAAACAATATCCGATGCTGAATCAGGAAATTCGATTGCTAATTTTACGGCCTACGACATAAACGACAAAGCTGTATCTTCATCTACATTGAAGAGTTCACCGATAGCCCTTATCTATACTTGGGCTTCATGGAGCTTTGAAAGCACCGACTTGCAACGCCGACTGAAAGATATGCACGACAAGGCTGCTGGAAAACTACAAATTGTCGGTATCTGTATAGACGCAAGCAAAGCCGACTGCAAAAGAAACATTTCGCAAAATCAAATAAATTGGCCGATAATATGCGATGAACAAATGTTTGAAAGTCCACTTGTCAAGAAATTGGGCTTGCTGTCTGTTCCAGACAATATATTGATGCAAAACGGTCGTGTAGTCGCTCATGGGCTTTCTGTTAATGACCTTACGCAGCGACTAGAGAAAATAATCTGATATAGATTATTAACCATGTAGAAACTGATAAAATTTTATTGAACTATGCTTGTAAAGACCTATTGCGCTGCAGTGAATGGTCTTGAAGTAACCACCATTACCATAGAGGTAAGCATGAATCCTGGCGTGATGTATCATCTCACAGGACTTGGAGACAAGGCGGTTATGGAAGGACGTGACAGAATTGCTGCCGCAATGCAATACTGTGGATATAAATTCCCTAAAGCTGATATAACCGTAAACATGGCACCTGCCGATTTAAAGAAGGAAGGAAGTGGATTCGATCTACCTCTCGCCATAGCTCTTTTGGCTGCCCATGGAAATATAGAATCCGACAAACTGGCTAACTATATGCTTGTCGGAGAATTGGGACTTGACGGAAAACTCCAACCAATAAAAGGTGCGCTGCCTATTGCTATAAAGGCAAGAACAGAAAAATTTAAGGGACTGATAGTGCCCAAAGACAATGTAAAGGAAGCCGCCGTCGTAAACAATTTAGATGTTTACGGAATGGAAAACATGCTTGATGTAGTGAAATTCCTTACAGGAATGGAAGATTACAGTCCTACTGTTATCGATACACGCAAAGAATTTTACGAACAGCAATACAACTTTGATTTTGATTTCAGCGATGTGCGTGGACAGGAAAATGTGAAACGCGCATTGGAAGTTGCTGCCGCCGGCGGTCATAACCTCATTATGGTTGGTCCCCCAGGAAGCGGAAAGTCTATGATGGCAAAGCGATTACCATCAATACTCCCACCATTATCACTTTCAGAGAGCCTTGAGACAACTCAGATTCATAGCATTGCAGGAAAACTTGGCTGCGACACGTCACTGATAAGTCAGCGTCCGTTTCGCTCTCCTCATCACACAATTTCAGAAGTAGCACTAGTTGGCGGTGGAACAAATCCTATGCCGGGTGAAATCTCACTTGCACATAATGGAGTATTATTCTGTGATGAGTTGCCAGAATTTAACAAGCACACGTTAGAAGTGCTAAGGCAACCACTTGAAGATAGAGAAATAACGATAAGCCGAGCTAAATACAATATTGAATATCCATGTTCTTTTATGTTTGTAGCAAGCATGAATCCGTGTCCATGCGGTTATTATGGCGATCCTACTCACCATTGCGTATGTACACCTGGACAAATCCAAAGATACATGAATAAGATTAGCGGTCCGTTGCTAGACCGTATAGACATACAATGCGAGATTACACCAGTGCCATTTAAGGATATCAGTAAGGCAGCACCAGGTGAGCCAAGTAAAAACATCAGAGAACGTGTTATTGCAGCAAGATCAATACAAACAGAGCGATTCAAGGATTGTGACGGCATACACTGCAATGCACAGATGACCGAACGCATGATTCATCAATATGCTGAACCTGATGACGATGGAATGAACATGCTGCGCATGGCTATGGAGAGGCTAAGCCTAAGTGCTAGAGCCTACAGCCGCATTCTTAAAGTTGCGCGTACCATTGCCGACTTAGCAAACAGCGAAAGTGTAAAAGTAGAGCATCTCGCCGAGGCTATAAGCTATCGCCAACTCGACCGTGGCGACTGGGCAGAGAGATAAAAAAGAGTAATTTCTCTTTGTATTACGCCCGATTTATTGTAATTTTGCACACAAAGAATTAAAAGTCAACGATTTAGATGGAAGAAAATAAATTTAAGCGTACCACTGTCACTGCGGCTCTGCCGTATGCAAATGGCGGTGTACATATCGGTCATCTGGCTGGAGTTTATGTTCCTGCCGACATCTATGTCCGCTACCTCAGACTGAAGAAGCAGGATGTAGTATTTATTGGCGGTAGTGATGAGCATGGAGTCCCTATCACTTTAAGGGCAAAGAAAGAAGGCATAACGCCACAGGATGTTTGTGACCGCTATCACAAGATGATAAAAGATTCTTTCAAGGAATTTGGTATCAGTTTTGATATTTATAGTCGTACGACTAGCGATACTCATAATAAATTTGCAAGCGACTTCTTCAAGAAGCTTTACGAAGATGGAAAGCTCGTTGAAAAGGAAAGCGAACAGTATTATGACGAAGAAGCTCACCAGTTCCTTGCTGACAGATATATTATGGGCGAATGCCCACACTGCCATAACTTGAATGCTTATGGCGACCAGTGCGAGAAATGTGGTAGCGACCTTAGTCCTATGGAACTTATCAACCCACATTCAACTATATCTGGTTCAAAACCTGTAATAAAGAAGACTAAGAACTGGTTCTTGCCTCTTAATGAATATCAGGACTGGCTAAAGAAGTGGATTCTTGAGGGACACAAGGAATGGCGTCCTAATGTTTACGGTCAGTGCAAGAGCTGGTTGGATATGGATTTACAGCCACGCGCCATGACACGCGATCTTAACTGGGGAATACCTGTTCCTGTTGAGGGTGCAGAAGGCAAAGTACTTTATGTATGGTTTGATGCTCCTATTGGTTACATCAGCAACACAAAGGAACTTTGTGACAATGAGCCAGAGAAGTTTGGCAATTGGGAGAAATGGTGGAAAGATCCAGATACTCGCCTAGTTCATTTCATCGGAAAGGATAATATCGTATTCCATTGCATCATCTTCCCGACAATGCTAAAGGCTTACGGCGATTATATACTTCCTGATAATGTTCCGGCAAATGAATTCCTTAATCTTGAGGACGACAAAATTTCAACAAGCCGTAATTGGGCTGTATGGTTGCATGAATATTTGCGTGACCTTCCTGGCAAACAGGATGTTTTGCGCTATGTTCTCACAGCAAACGCTCCAGAGACAAAAGATAACAACTTCACATGGAAAGACTTCCAAGAGCGCAACAACTCGGAACTTGTAGCCGTATATGGTAACTTCGTAAACCGCGCTCTTCAGCTTACAAAGAAATATTGGGATGGCGTAGTACCTGCCTGTGGCGAACTACAGGATGTTGACCGTGCTGCGCTTGCAGAATTCAAGGATGTGAAAGACAAGATGGAGTCTTATCTTAACATATTTAAGTTCCGTGAGGCTCAGAAAGAGGCTATGAATCTTGCTCGCATCGGTAATAAATATATCACCGAATGTGAACCTTGGAAGGTATGGAAGACTGATCCTAAGCGTGTAGAGACAATCCTCAACATATCTTTGCAGCTTGTAGCCAATCTAGCTATTGCTTTTGAACCGTTCTTGCCATTCTCTTCTGATAAGCTACGTAAGCTCATCAATATGGAGAGTTTCGACTGGGCTGAGCTAGGAAGCACCAATTTACTGAAAGCAGGACATCAGCTTGCTGAACCAGAACTCTTGTTTGAGAAGCTTGAGGATGATGTAATCCAAAAGCAACTTGACAAGCTTGCAGAGACTAAGAAAGCCAATGAGGCTGCTACATATAAAGCAGAACCTATTAAGGAGAATGTTGACTTTAGCGACTGGGAGAAACTAGATATCCGTGTAGGCCATATCAAAGATTGCGAGAAAGTAAAAAAGAGCAATAAATTGCTTAAATTTACGATTGACGACGGTAGTGGTAAAGACCGCACTATATGTTCAGGTATAGCAAAATTCTACACCCCTGAAGACCTTATAGGCAAAGATGTTCTCTTTATTGCCAACCTTGCCCCACGCAAGTTAATGGGTATAGAGAGCCAAGGCATGATTTTAAGTGCCGAGAACTTCGATGGTGACCTCAGCGTAACAACTATTTTGAAGAGTGTAAAGCCAGGAAGCAAGATTTGCTAGACCAAGGCTTAACGATAATACAAAAATCCAACTGCATTGATTTGCAGTTGGATTTTTTGTTGATAATGAGAAATGCGATTAACGCATATCTACATGGTATTTTAATTCAGCTATAAAATAATCAGAGATTCTCTGGATATTAAAGTCTATCAGTCTTAACTTTTGCTGACTGAATAATGTAGAGAAAGATGATTTAAGTTCTATGTCACCTCTAGTAATAATAGCTCTACCATAAGAATCGAACGTGATAATCACACAATTGTTATCACTATCTATTACCATATAAGCAGTTTTGCCGATATTAATATTATTAATGATAGCCATATTATTCTTTTCCTCATCTGAAAAATTATTGCTTAATAGCTTACCCATGGGATAATCCATGCAAACTTGACAAACAGTCTGATAAAGTGTATAAAGCTGAAAATTACGAGTATCATTTGCATGATTTTTATATCCATCAGAGAAAAAAACTTCATCCAAAGGCATTCCGATTCTGGCTTCACTATAAAAATGAAGGGCTTTGAGAGATTTCAATTTTATGGGAGAGGAAGTATTAAAGTTCCCATTTTGCTCTATATCATTAGGAAGCTTGTTTATTATATTATGAGTTGCATCATAAGAAGGCAATTCTGTTGTAGAATATAAGTTTGCATTATATTCACACATTATGTCTATCTTCTCCAAATAATTAATATTACTAACAAATTTTGGTTCTTGTAATGTTAATGCATTCACATATAATATGTTACCAACATAAATATTCTTATAACTTGCTGCATAAACTGGTATTAAATCTGTAGAAAGATTATAGTCTATAGGTTGCACATTTTCAAGATGATACCAATCTAAAGAATCCCTAGTACTATCACCCCTAACAGTATCAGCCTTAACCGTATCTGCTTTAATCGTATCTGTTTTTATTGAGTCTTTTGTCTGTGGTTTGACACTTATATTTTCGTCATCACCACAAGAAAACAAAATCGCCATTATAATAGGAGCGAATAAAAGTAATTTTAATTTCATATATTTCATTAATTAATATAATTGATTAGATGCGAAATTCATTTGATTATCGTGATTGCAAGATATCAGCCCACAAGCAAACAATAACATTGTAAATACTCTCTTAAATTTGTCTTCATTATTTTTATGTTTATATTAATTATTATTGCTATCCGATAAAAAATAATATTACACTAGTGTTCATTTTACAAGACGCACATTTTACCATAATTTCATATTTAGCCGGACACTAATGTAGCTCTATAATCTATTCCGTTCATTAAACGAAACGTTCTTCTTCTGATATTTTACCTTTGTCTTTCCCCATGAATAAACTGCACTTAGACGTATATATCTACTGTCATAATAATTATGATATATTTGAGTATTCGTTATTGCAAACTTCTCACGCTTAACAATATCCTGCTTAAACAAATCGTTAGCATACAGATTTATAACAAGGTTATTATGCATTAAAGAGTATTTCAAGCCAGCACTACAATCAGCGTAGCTTTTATCATAAGTTGTACCTACTTTGTAAGCTAAATTTTGAGAATAGTTCAAGAAAAACTGGAATCTGCGATTTTTCCCAAATGAAATCGTATTACAGCATTTATAATCAAAAGATCCTCCATTCTGTGGTATGTAGTCAGCCTTCTTTATCTTTGATTTGTTGTAAATATAGTTACCTGTTAAAGATATATTCCACCATTCAAAAGGGTTTAGAGAATAGCTTACGTTTAGACCTAACTGTCTGTTATTATATATATTCTCGTAAGTACTATAAGTAGTCTTGTCATCTGAAATATTCAGTGACTGTCCATAGGCATCATTCTCTTTTTGAAAGTAAGCCGTTACCGACAAATTATTTTTAAAAACGTATGCCAGTTCTATATTATCCACAAAAGAAGGACGTAGAGCAGGATTACCTTGATCTACATTATTGGGATTGGTATACCATCTAAAAGGATTCAATGCTCTGA
>OCTV010000961.1_pt1 | contig 10836 bp, 12 predicted proteins | sample 1539101 | NCBI WGS metagenome assembly OCTV01 (sample SAMEA3991422, study PRJEB22521) | metagenome | biome: anthropogenic terrestrial biome; feature: sewage plant; material: sludge | place: Sweden | collected 2012-09-26 | reverse complement strand
TTTATCCATCGCAATTTATTTTAGGATAAAAAGAGAGATTAATTTAATAATTATTTAAATATCACTTGCAATAGGCTTAAAAAAGTGATATAATGCTTTTATTAATAGTTTTACTGAAAGATCGGAGCCTTCCGGTCTTTCCTTTATGTTGGGGGTTTTTTAATGAGTGAAAAGAAAAATAGCAGCACAGTTGAAAGGGTTTATGAGCTTGCAAAGCCTTTGGCTGAAGAGCTTGGGCTTGACCTTTGGGACATACGTTATGAAAAAGAAGGTTCAAGCTGGTATCTCCGTGTCTTTATAGATAAGGAAGGCGGAGTATTTATTGAAGACTGTGAAGCGCTTTCACGTCCCCTCAACAAATTGCTTGATGAAGTTGATCCTATATTACAGGGCTATATCTTTGAAGTCTGTTCAACAGGACTCGGAAGAGAGCTTAAAAAGCCGGAGCATTTTGAAAAATTTATCGGCAGTGAGATAAAGGTTCGCCTTATCAGAGCAAAAGACAACATAAAGGAATTCACGGGAGTGCTCCTCGGATACACAAAAGAGGCAATAACACTTCAGCTTGAAGATCAGAGCACAGTTGAATTTAATTTATCAGAATGTGCTTTTGTAAAACTCAACGACGATAATGACTTATTCGAACAGAATTAACAGGAGGACAATGGAAAAATGAACAAGGAATTTTTTGAGGCATTACAACTCTTACAGAGAGAAAACGGAATTTCAGGCGATCTTCTTATAGAAAAAATCAGACAGGGTGTTTTAAAGGCAATAAAAAAAGACTATCCTGACTGTGAAAATATCAATATAGTAATAGATCCTGAAAAGAATAAATTTGAAATGAAGATTTTAAAGGATGTTGTTGAAGGTGAACCTGAAACAGCTAACGAAATTAATATTGATGAAGCTCTTACATTTGACAAAAAGTCAAGAATCGGCGGTGTTTGCGAAATAAAGCTTTCAACAGCACAGTTCGGAAGAGTTGCTGCACAGTCAGCAAAGCAGTCAATCAGACACGACATCAAGGAATTTGAAAAGGAACATTTAATCGCTAAGTTCCAGGATAAAGTCGGCGAATGTGTTTCTGCAACAGTTCAGAAGGTTGAACCAGGCACAGGTAATGCTGTTCTTAAGATTGAAAAGAACGAAGTATACCTCCTCAGAAATGAGCAGATCCCTGGTGAAGTTCTTCACGCTGGTGACATTATAAAAGTATATGTTGTAGGAATCGTAAACCCAGAGAAAAAGCCTGCACTTAAAATTTCAAGAACACATAAGGATCTTGTCAAGCGCTTGTTTGAGCTTGAAGTTCCTGAAATCTATGACGGTACTGTTGAAGTTAAATCAATTTCAAGAGAAGCCGGCTCAAGAAGTAAAATTGCAGTATTCAGCAAGGACAAGAACGTTGATGCTGTCGGTGCCTGCATAGGACCACGTCGTTCAAGAATAACAAATATCGTTGATGAGCTTCACGGTGAAAAAATTGATATCATTCCTTACAGTGAGGATGATGCAGAATTTATTGCAAGAGCACTTGCTCCGGCAGAAGTTATTTCAGTAGCTGTTTCAGAAGAAGTACCAAACTCATGTACAGTTATTGTTCCGAATAATCAGCTTTCACTTGCAATCGGCAACAAGGGACAGAATGCGAAGCTTGCTGCACGTCTTACAGGATATAAGATAGACATTACACCTGAAATCCCGGTTGAAGGCTAAAGCATAAACATTAACAGGAGGAAAGAGAATGAAGCCCAGAAAGATACCCATGAGAATGTGTCTCGGCTGCGGAGAAATGAAGGAAAAACGTGAGCTAATCAGGGTTGTCAAATCTCCTGAAGGTGACATATCAGTTGACAAGACAGGCAAGAAATCAGGTAGAGGCGCATATGTATGCGATGATATCGAATGCATGAAAAAAGCAAGAAAAGCAAGACGTCTTGAAAAAGCGTTTTCCTGTCAGATAAGCAACGAAATATACGACGCAATGGAAAAGGATATTGAAAATGAATAAATCACTCAGCCTTTTAACAATATGCAGAAAAGCAGGAAAGCTTGAAATGGGAATGGATCCTGTCAAGGATGCCTGCAATTCCTTCAAGGCAAAATGCGTGCTTGTTTCAACAGATATTTCCCCGAAATCCTTAAAGGAAGTCAGATACGTATGCTCTGACAAAGACATAAATATATATCAGCTTGACGCTGATACTGAATCTATATGGTCAGCACTCGGAAGGAAGGCGGTTGTCCTCGCAATATGCGACAACGGTTTTGCAAAAAAGCTTTCCACAATGCTTGAGATTATTGAAAACAACAGATAATTTTTCATATTATGAAATTGATATAGATGTCCGTTATACGACCAATTATTTAGGAGGTATTCCAGCCTATGAGTACAAAATACAAATTACACGATCTTGCTAAGGATCTTAACGTTCAGAACCAGGATATCATCAATATTCTTGCCGACAAGTTTGAAGGGCAGAAAAAGGCTATGACTGCACTTTCTGATGAAGAGGCAAACTATGTCCTTGAACATTATTCACAACAGAATCAGGTTCCTTCTTTAGATGATTTCTTTAAAAAAGTAAATGAAAAGAAGCCTGTAAAGCCAGCACCAAAAGTTGAAAAGCCAGTTGTTAAGGAAGTTAAACCAACAGCTGAAAATAAGCCACAGCCAGTTGCTGAGAAAAAACCGTTTGTGGACAAAAAGCCTGCTACTGAAAACAAGCCTGTTGCTGAAAAGAAGCCACAGCAACCTCAGGTATTTAAGTCACAGCAACCTCAGGTATTTAAGTCACAGCCAACTCAGACAAACAAGCCACAGTATAATAAATTCCAGCCAAACAAGCCACAGACTACTGACGGCAACAAGCCACAGTATAATAAATTCCAGCCGAACAGGCCACAGATTGCTGAAGGCAACAAGCCACAGAGTAATCAGTATGATAAATACAAAAATCCTCTTGCAAATCAGAACAAGCCAAAGCAGAAGCCTTTAAATCAACCTATTCCACAGCAAAGACCAACAAACAAGCAGCAGCTTGGTACTCACGCACCATCAGACAACAAGGTCGGTAGAGGCGAAGTTGTTACAAGAACTGTTGATACAAGAGGAAGCTATGTTGAGCTTGACAAGTACAATGAAAAGTATACTAATCTTGCTGAATCAAAAGGAAAGGGCAGAGATAACTATACAAAGAAGCAGAAGATAACACAGAAATCACAGCAGAGAAAACAGCAACAGTATTCAAGGAAGGAAACTGAAGCTGAAAAAATGAAGCGTCTTGAACTTGAACGTGCAAGAAAGCAACAGCTTAAGGTTATGATTCCTGACGAAATCATTGTATCAGAGCTTGCTATCCGTTTAAAGGTTACTGCAACGGACGTTATCAAAAAGCTAATGACACTTGGCGAAATGTGCACAATCAATCAGGTAATTGACTTTGATACTGCTTCACTTGTTGCTGAAGAGTTCGGTGCAAAGGTTGAAAAGGAAGTTGTTGTTACAATCGAAGAAAGACTTATCGACGAAACTGACGATACAGATGAAAATCTCGTTGAGCGTTCACCTGTCGTTGTTGTTATGGGACACGTTGACCACGGTAAGACTTCACTTCTTGATAAAATCAGACACGCTAATGTTACTTCAACAGAAGCCGGCGGAATCACACAGCATATCGGTGCTTACAGAGTTCCTTGCAACGGAAGGGAAATTACATTCCTTGACACACCAGGACACGCAGCTTTCACCGCAATGAGAGCCCGTGGAGCAAATATGACAGATATAGCAATACTTGTTGTTGCTGCTGATGACGGAATTATGCCACAGACTGTTGAAGCAATAAACCACGCAAAAGCTGCAGGTGTTACAATAATTGTTGCTATAAATAAAATGGATAAAGAAGGCGCAAACCCTGAAAGAATCAAGCAGGAGCTTACAGAGCATGAGCTTGTTGTTGAAGAATGGGGCGGAGATGTTATCTGTGTTCCTGTTTCAGCACTTACAGGTGAGGGAATTGATACACTTCTTGAAAATATACTCCTTGTTTCCGAAGTCCTTGAGCTGAAAGCAAACCCTAACAGACTTGCAAAGGGTACTGTTGTTGAAGCTAAGCTTGACAAGGGACGCGGACCTGTTGCAACTGTTCTTGTTCAGAACGGAACACTTCACACAGGGGATGTTATCATCGCTGGTTCTTCTGTAGGCCGTGTACGTGTTATGACAAATGAAAAAGGGCAGATTGTAAATGAAGCAGGACCATCAGTTCCAGTAGAAATCACAGGACTTGCTGAAGTTCCATCTGCTGGAGATACTTTCAACTCCGTCGAGGACGAAAAGCTTGCTCGTGAACTTGTTGAACAAAGAAAATACGGTGCTAAGGAAGAAATATTCGCACAGTATCAGAAGGTTACACTCGATAACCTCTTTGCACAGATTTCAGAAGGCGAAATGAAAGAATTACCACTTATAATAAAAGCTGACGTTCAAGGTTCTGTCGAGGCTGTTAAGCAGTCACTTGAAAAGCTTTCAAATGAAGAAGTAAGAGTAAAAGTAATCCACGGCGGTGTTGGCGGAATTACTGAATGGGATGTAATGCTTGCAAATGCTTCAAATGCTATTATCGTCGGATTTAATGTAAGACCTGACCCTGTTGCTATGGAAAGCGCTAATAGAGATGGCGTTGATTTAAGATTATACAGAATTATCTATGACGCTATTGAAGAAATTTCAACAGCAATGAAGGGCATGCTTGCACCGAAATTCCGTGAGGTTGAATGTGCAAGAATTGAAGTCCGTCAGGTTTATAAAATCACTAATGTCGGAACAGTTTCAGGTTGTTATGTATTAACTGGCAAAGTTATGAGAAACTGTGAAATACGCGTTGTCCGTGACGGAATTATTATTTCTGTTGACAAGATGAGAAGCCTTAAGAGATTTAAGGATGACGTCAAAGATGTTGCACAAGGATACGAATGTGGTATTACTCTTGAAAAATTCGCTGATGTAAGAGAGGGCGACATTTTCGAAGCATTCGTAATGGAAGAATACAGGGATTAATCATTGTTTAAAACCAAATAATTTTGAAGTCCAAACAATTTTTTAAAGGAGGGCTTATTATGGCAAACTTTAAAACAGGACGTATTTCAGAAGATATCAGACGTGAAATTTCAGCACTTATCAAGGAACTCAAGGACCCGAGAATTGCGGGTGGAATGCTCACAGTAATGCGTTGTGATGTGTCAAACGATATGTCACACTGTAAGGTTTATATCAGTAGTATGGACGGCTTTGAAAAAGCAAAGCAAGCTGTCAAAGGCTTTGAAAGTGCTTCGGGCTATATTAAAAGAGAGCTTTCAAACGCATTGCACCTCAAAAAATGTCCTGAACTGAAATTCATTGCGGATAATTCAATAGAACACAGTGTTACTATAAATAAAATTCTCAAGGAAATTGAAGAAAAAGAAGAACACAAACAAAACGAAGACATAGAAGAGTAATATTATGACTATAAAAGAAGTATGCAGTTTTTTAAAACGATGTAACAATGTAAATATTCTTACGCACAAAAGCCCTGATGGTGACACACTGGGCAGTGGCTTTGCTTTGGTGAATTTCTTAAGAAGCATGGGTAAAAAGGCAAATGTCCTTAATACTGAACCATTCCCTGAGCGTTACAGCTTTCTTTATGAGGGCTATTCCCCAATGGATTTTAAAGAAGAATGTGTTATCGCCGTCGACGTAGCAGACCTACAGCTTCTTGGCGATAATCTTCAGAAATATACACAGGAAGGTAAAATCGACCTATGTATTGATCACCATATTTCAAATACATTCTACGCAAATCAGACCTTTGTTGATTCTGAGGCTTCTGCTGCCTGCGAAGCTATGTATATGATTATGGATGAAATGAAAACAGATATCAGCAACATTATCGCAAAATGTCTTTATACTGGTATTGCTACCGATACAGGCTGTTTTAAATATCAGAACACAACACCAAGAACTCACATTATAGCAAGTGAACTTATGAAATATGACATTGACTTTGCAAGAGTCAACAGGCTTATGTTTGACCTTAAGAGCAAGGGCAGAATCATGGTTGAACAGGTCGTAACAAGAAATATGCAATTTTTCTGCGAAGACCATTGTTCAATGATTGTTATCACAACAGACCTTATCAATTCAAGCGGGATTGAATCTTCAGAATTTGAAGGATTGACTTCTATCACATTGCAGATTGAGGGAGTTCAGATAGGACTTCTTATGAAGCAGCGTGATGAAGATACTTTTAAAATTTCTGTCAGAACAACCGATGAAATTGACGCGTGTGCTTTCTGTACACAATTTGGTGGTGGCGGACACGTCCGTGCTGCTGGTTGTGAAATAAAAGGAACACTTGATGAAGTCAAGAGCAAGCTTATCAACGCTGTAAAAGGAGTTCTTAAAGCATAATAATGAATGGCATTTTACTGATAAACAAGCCACAAGGCTTTACTTCCTTTGACGTTATTGCAAAACTAAGAGGAATACTGAAAATCAAAAGGCTCGGCCACGCGGGGACACTTGACCCGATGGCAACGGGCGTTCTTCCTGTTTTTGTGGGGAAGGCTACCCGTGCCTGCGATATAATCCCTAACAACGAAAAAAGCTATACTGCTGATTTCAGTGTTGGTGTTGTAACCGACACACAGGATTCAACCGGAACAGTAATTAATACTTTTGATAAAAAAGCTTCAGAGGATGAGATTATCAGCGTGCTTGATTGTTTCAGGGGTGAAATTGACCAGATTCCACCAATGTATTCTGCTGTATCTGTCAATGGAAAAAGGCTTTATGACCTTGCCCGTCAGGGTATTGAAGTTGAACGCAAGGCGAGAAAAATCACAGTGGACAAGCTTGTGCTTTTAAGCTTTGATGAGGAAAGTCAGGCGGGAAGATTATTTATCTCCTGTTCAAAGGGCACATATATCAGGACAATTATCCACGATATCGGTGAAAAACTTTCAACAGGTGGTATTATGACAGGACTTGTGAGGAATTCTTCAAGTGGCTTTAAGCTTGAGAATTGCTATACATTTGAACAGGTTCAGCATATGAAGGATAACGATTCATTGGAAGATGCAATTATCCCAGTGGACAAAGCTTTTGAAAGCTATGATGAAATACATTTAAGCGATGTTCAGACAAGTATGTACCGAAACGGTGTAAAACTTGACCTGAATAGGGTTATATACAACAGTAATAATAATATTTTCAGGGTTTACAGCAATGAAAACGTTTTTTTAGGGATTGCAAAAGCAGATACCGACACAATGGAGCTTGTCTGCGACAAAAACTTTTTTGAAAATTAGCAAGGTTATAAAGGGGGTTGTTGCATGATTGATTTAACTGAAAATAATTCAGTTGCCTCCGATAATACAGCAGTAGCACTTGGCATTTTTGACGGAATTCACAGAGGACATCAGGACTTGATAAAACGTGCCGTAGGCTTTAAGGATGAGGGCTTGTCCCCTGCTGTTTGTACATTCAACACAAATACTGTTACAACCAAAGGTAACGGAAAGCTTGATATGCTTATCAGCGACGAGCTTAAGGCTGAAAAGCTTGAAGAGCTCGGAGTAAAATATATATACTCACCTCATTTTGCTGACGTAAGGGAGCTTACGGCAGAAATGTTCGTTAAGAAAATCCTTGTTGAGAAAATGAATGCAAAGGTTGCAGTTTGCGGTAATAATTACAAATTCGGCAAGGGTGCTTTTTCAGGACCTCGTGAACTTGAAAAGCTATGTGCAGAATACGGGATAAGGACAGTAATTGTTCCTTTCACTACCTATAACAGGCAACCTATCAGCTCAACTGAAATCCGACGTCTTGTTAAAGAAGGAAGCATTGATATGGCAAACTACCTTCTCGGATATGATTTTCACTTCAGAATTGAGGTTGTGCATGGCAATGCACTTGGCAAGACACTCGACTTCCCGACTATTAATCAGAAGTTTGGCTCAAGCCACGTTGTCCCACGTTTCGGGGTTTATGCCTCACAGACAAAAATCGGTGACAGGCTGTATTCATCTGTCACAAATGTAGGAATAAAGCCGACTATCGGTGGCGAAAGCTCACCACTTGCTGAAACTTTTATTATTGATTATTCAGGTGATCTTTACGGACAGAGAGTTACTGTTTATTTAAAGAAGTTTATTCGTCCTGAGCAGAAATTCAAAGGAATTGACGATTTAAAGAATCACCTTGAAATTGACTTGAAAAAGGCAAAAGAATACTTATACTTTGATAACATGAAAGGCGGTCTTAATAATGAATAAAGTAAGGACAAGATTTGCACCAAGTCCTACAGGTTATATGCATATCGGTAACCTTCGAACAGCACTTTATACTTATCTTATCGCAAAGAAAAACGGTGGTGACTTCATTCTCCGTATTGAAGATACCGACCAGGAAAGATATGTTGAGGGTGCAGTTGATATTATTTATAATACACTTAAAAAAGCAGGTCTTAACTGGGATGAAGGCCCTGATATCGGCGGACCTGTAGGCCCTTATGTTCAGTCGGAGAGAATGGGAATGTTCAAGAAATATGCGCAGCAGCTTGTTGAATCAGGCAACGCATATTACTGCTTCTGTGATAAGGAAAGACTTGAAGAGCTCCACAATATTCAGGAGGCTTCGCATATCCCGCCAATGTATGACAGACATTGCCGTAACCTTTCAAAAGAAGAGATTCAGGAAAAGCTAGACGCTGGTATTCCTTACGTTATCCGTCAGAAGATGCCACTTGATGGCACAACAACCTTCCACGATGAGGTTTATGGTGACATAACAGTTGAAAATTCCGTTCTTGATGATCAGATTCTTATAAAAACCGATGGTATGCCAACATATAACTTTGCTAACGTTGTTGATGACCATCTTATGGGAATTTCACACGTTGTAAGAGGTAACGAATATCTTTCATCAGCGCCAAAGTATAACCTTTTGTATAAGGCTTTCGGCTGGGAAGTTCCTGTATATGTACATTGCTCACCTGTTATGAAGGATGCTACACATAAGCTTTCAAAGAGAAATGGCGACGCTTCATTTGAAGATTTAATCGTAAAAGGCTACCTTACAGAAGCTGTTGTAAACTTTATTGCACTTCTTGGCTGGGCACCAAAAGGAGAACAGGAAATCTTCACTTTAGAAGAGCTTGCACAGGAATTCGATATAAATGGAATTTCAAAATCCCCTGCTATTTTTGATCCGGTTAAGCTTAAAGCTATTAACGGCGCTTATATCAGAAAGCTCTCACTTGATGAATTCCTTGCTGATGCAACACCATATATCCGTGAAACCTGCAAGAGAGAAGATATTGACATAAGACTTCTTGCTGAAGTATTACAACCACGCTGTGAAATATTCACAGACATTCCAGATCAGGTTGACTTTGTGGATTCGCTCCCTGACTATGACCTTGAAATGTACTGCCACAAGAAGATGAAAACAAACAAGGAAAATTCACTTGACGCCCTAAAACAGATTCTCCCTGTTCTTGAAGGACTTGAGGACTGGACTGTTGAGAGTATTCATTCAGCAATGTTCTCATTGATTGAGAAGCTTGGTGTTAAGAACGGCTTGATTCTGTGGCCATTACGTGTTGCTGTTTCAGGAAAACAGTTTACTCCAGGTGGCGGAATTGAACTTTGTCGAATTATCGGGAAAGCCGACACAATAGCAAGAATCAAGACAGGAATTGAAAAATTAGAGAACGTAAACGCATAATTTATTATAAATATTTCAAAAATTTACAGATTTTATTAAATTTTTGTGTTATAATAATCATATAATCATTAAGCGTTTGCTATTTATATAAAGGAGGACTAACAATGGAAAACAACAATGCAGAAAAAGCAACTGAGCTTTTCAGCTATAAAGGATATCCTCTCGTGAGAAAAGGCAATGAAATTTATTATGGAAATGCTTCTGACGAATTTGTTATTTATATTCAGATATTGGGATCTGAAAATATCGGCGACTTAAAGGTCGCAAACAAGCTCAAGGTTATCAGAATGTCAACAGATAATACACTTGATCTTATTAGTAGAATTACAAAACAGGTTGAAAAAACCAGCCTGTATGAAGCACTTGAAATCGCAAGTATCTGGCTTTCAAGAGCAGCAGGCTAAATAATAAAATCAGCACCTGACGGTAATCGTCGGGTGTTTTTTATGAAAAATAATTGTCTCAATATATTGCAATAATACCAATAATTAGTTATAATACTATTTGAGGTGACAATATGGAAATTACAAATATTACAGTTTATAGTGAAGACATTATCAAGAAATATATAAAGTTTTCTATGCATAAGGGGAAATATCATTCAGTTTTGAAAAAAATATTAAAAGCATTCTGGGTAACGATGATTAGTATTATATGCTTATGTTTATTAATACTGGCATTATTAGAACCATCGGAACTTCTTGATTTAATACCAGTTGCTTTTTTTGCTATTGTCGTATTTGTGTTGGTTATCGTGGTAATACCAAAGATATCATATAATAATAGTAAGAAGCTTATTGATTCAAATATGCAGTATATTTTTACTGACGATGATTTTACTATTTATTCATCTTGTAAATATGCAATGACAAATGGTACCTTTAAGTATGATTTTCTGCATAAAGTATATGAAACCAATAATTGTTATTATCTCTACATAAATAAGATTGCTGCCTATATTATTGATAAAAATGGATTTGAAAACACGACACCTGAGGACTTATCAAAATTCCTTGAAAGCAAGCTCCCGCCTAAAAAGTTTATAAGGTGCAAATAAT
>OCTV010000957.1_pt1 | contig 10866 bp, 9 predicted proteins | sample 1539101 | NCBI WGS metagenome assembly OCTV01 (sample SAMEA3991422, study PRJEB22521) | metagenome | biome: anthropogenic terrestrial biome; feature: sewage plant; material: sludge | place: Sweden | collected 2012-09-26 | reverse complement strand
GAAAACAAGGGAATTGGCAACCTCCTGCATATTTTATTCATAGGAGTCTATAGGCTTAATAGCTTAAACCTTTATAGCTTTAGACTTCTTTGCTTTGACCTTCTTTGCTTCAGACTTCCTCTCTACAGACTCTTTACTCAGTAATAAACATTAAACCATTTTAGCATTAAACCATTGCAGCATTATATCACAGCGGCCACAGCAATCCAAATCATAGCAACACAAAGGGCAACTTTTAAAACCACTCCAAATAAAAATCCTATAAAAGTTCCCCATGCTGCTTTGCTGGCCTGAGCAGATGTTTTACCAACCAATAGTTCACCCAACAAGGCACCGGCAAACGCACCTATAAAGATACCCAAGGGCCCTAATCCCATACCCAGTATAAGTCCGATCATACTTCCCCACATCCCTGCTTTCGAACCACCGTATTTCTTTAATCCCAATGCAGGAATTAAATAATCCAATACCGTAATCACGACAGTCAAAATGATCAAAACCCATAAGGTATTTGATGAAAACTCATACGTTTTAGTCCAGTGAATCAATAAGATTCCTAATAAACTAAGTGGCGGACCCGGAAGCGGCAATACCGCTCCTATTAAACCAATAAGTAAACACGCAAAACCCAGAACTAATAAAAGTATATCCACAATTGCTTTCAATCATAAACCAAAAATTTAGAAAATTGGTTCGCGGAAATTGTAGGGGATTAGTCTGTAGAAAAGAGTCTGTAGGGAAATTTTCCAATGCTACAATGTTGCAATGCTTCAATCGTTTAATGGGTTAATTCTGTAAATAATTTTTAGAAATAAATTTGAATAGACTGGCAAGTTACCGAAGGCGTCCCGCCGAGGTTTGAATGAATGAATTTCGAAGGACATTTGTAAGAAAGGAGTTTAGTCTATTGAGAAGAAGTCTTTAGGGAAATTTTCCAATGCTGCAATGCTGCAATGGTTCATTGATTATGCAATGAACGAATTTTCGATTATTATTCAGATAAGCAAGGCCGACATTGCAGCATTGAAGAATTACACCATTATAGAATTGCAACATTGAACCATTGCAGCATTGCAAAATTGCAGCATTCTCCCTACAGACTTCCTTTCTACAGACTATAACCTCCCCTCTTCCGCCGCTACATTCTTATGATAAACACTGTACACATAAACCGGAATGCCTAATTCATTCAAATGCTCTTCAAGTATTGGTTTTACTTCAGACCATTCCATACCTCCAACACCGGTTGATAATTTGGTAATGGCTAAACTTTTAATGCCTTCTTTCTGAATTTGTTTAACCATGTTTTTTAAACAATGTCTGATTGCGGAAGCAGTTGCACGTCCTGGATGGGCTGATGCAGCGGGTGCTGGTTCCTGGGTTAACAAATTAAAAATTTTACGCTTGTCTGCACTTTGCCAAAACCAAACTTCCCCGGGTTTAGGATGAAAGGTTTGACAATAATGTCTAAAATCCTTGTACATCGATGGGTAATTCTCCCGAAGACTCAATGAAAATCCAGTATCAAAATGATCCATCGGTGCTACGCCATGTGCAATGGCATCTGCATTACTTAAAAGGATATCTCCTTCAACTTCTTTTATCATATCGTTAAATTATACACCAAGGTAATGGGTCCTCGACCTATAATTCGTGATCCCTGTCATAGTTCGATATGACAAAAATCAAACTTAGCTTTAAAACCGAAGAATTTGTTTAGGGTATTTCGAAAATCTCCATAAAAAATCATGGATTTAAAATCAATGAGCAATAGAATTTAATAAACTTTCAAGTTGATGAAGTAAATTTTCTTCATCGTGATTGATGCTTTTAAAAACATGGGCAATTGCCATTGAAGTATGAAGTATTTTTTGCTGGGTTTCCTTATCAAATAAAGTTTTATGACTCAGAGCAAAATCTTTAAAATCATTAAACGCATCCTTTGAATCATAGCGATTGTCTTCCAACCATTCAAAAACAGCTTCTACCTCAAATACTAAATCCGTATTAAATTCGTCAACGGGATCATCTTTTGCTTTCCAAATGGTGTTGATCTCCTGATGCAACATCTGCAATTCCTGCTTTTTCACGCGACCATCTGCATTTGCAATCGCATAAAAAAGATAGGCTAATTTCTCATAAAATAGTTCCGGTTTCGTCATGGAATGTATTAATTAAAAAAGTAGGATGCCTACTCTCCAGGCATTGTATTCGTAATCTTTGGATTTATTAAACAAGGTACTAAGATCATAATTAAATCCTATATGAATTCTATTGTAACCAATTGAAGTACTTATACCATAAATCGTCTTTGTAAAGTCATAATTTTTATCCAGAAATAAATTTGCTTCTTCTTTATTAGCTGTTTTAAATTCAAGAGATTGCTCATGGCTGGTTAAAAATCCAACATAGCCTCCCAAATTGACCGCAAGTTTTTTCTTTTTGAATTGCAGTCCAACCGGAATTCGTAAATATCCTAAATGAATGGTTGATTCTTCATAATTTGGAACTGAATCCGTACGAAAGATAGCTTCATCACCTGAAGTAGTTAAGATTTGGACTTTATCCGTTTGTGTAAAATGCCTTCTATCAAATCCAATTCCATAATATACAGAAAAAGGACCTTTATTCTTACCCAATTTTGTTTGCAATAAAATATCAAATTCTCCAAACCAATTAAATGAAGATCCCGTTTTAAATTCGGGGTAATTTATCGCTGCATTTTTAGCACCTTGACTGAGTCCATTCCAATACATCCCGTAACGCAACTTAAATCCAGTTCGACGTCCGGATCCGGTAATCAAACTCATGGGATTCATTGGAGCTTTAAATTCAGGCATTTCGGGCATTGTTTCCGGAACGGTATCTTGTTGACCTTGATAGACTGCATCCACCATAGCTCCCAGTGGTGGTGTTGGCGGTGGTGCTACCGTTTCCTCTGTATTAAAATAATCCAACCGGGCATAATTATCATAATTGGAATATGCTAATGAACTTAACTGCGTTAATAATTCGCCACTCATTTCTACAAACTGAAGCGTGTCAATTCCCCCTCTGCTCATCAATCGTTCTAAATTTCTAAGGCTGTCTGAAAGCTGAAATAAATCCTTGTTTGCATCTCTTAAAGATTGTAAAGGATTTTGAGCCTGCACCAAGCAAGTTCCAAATAAGAATAGACAATAAATTAGATTTTTCATGAAGGACAATTAGTATTTAAATTGGATACAAAATTGAAAAAATATAAATTAAAAACGAATATACTCTACAGGATTCACAGTTTGACCTTTGTACCACAATTCGAAATGCAAATGCGGACCATTGGTCAGGGTCCCGGTATTTCCTATAATAGCAATGGCCTCGCCGGCTTTAACCCGTGATCCTGTTTTTTTTAGCAAGGCTGAATTGTGCTTATACATGCTTACTAAATTGTTGCTGTGCTGAATGGCTATGGTATGTCCATTTTCTATAGACCAATCGGATTGAATTACAGTTCCTGACATGCAGGCTTTAATAGGTGTATTTTTTGGCGCGATGATATCGACTCCTAAATGGCCTTTGGCCGGATCGTATGCGGCCCCTAAGGGACCCCGTATTGGGCTAACAAAATTCAGGTCCGTAAAACTTTCCCGTTCACTGGTTTTCATGTTTACCGGACTGGCTTGGGCCCGATTGCCACTATTTTGTGTTTTTGATCGGGCCTCAAGGGCCTGATTGGTTTCAAATTCAGCTCGTAACATGCTGTCTTCCCGCACTTTAGGTAATGGTTCAGGTTTTTCCTGCTTGATATGGATGTTTTTTGTAACGTCATCCGTGGTTTCAGGATTTCCAGTTAAAATACGCTGAACGCTCTGAATATAGGTATCCCGCGCTTTCAACTCCTCTTCCATGCCACTAATCTTTTTTTCCAGCTTTATAAATTCACTCTGTGAACGTAGATCCCCGTATCCGGGAACGTAGCGTTTGATCGGACTAAAGGCAATTAATAAGAAGAGGAGGATGCCCAGGCCCAATAGGAGCGTGCACACCAATAAATAGATATTTTGAAGGGTTAAGCGGTAATTTGCCGTTTCTTCGAAGGTTTCTTCATTGCGTATAATAATTAAGAATTTCTTCTCCAAATGTTCCCGGACCCATTTCTTCGTTTTATTCCAGTCAAAAGCCATCCTTAAAAGTAATTAATTTACAATAAATTTGCCCAATTTTAGTTATAGTAGACATTCCCCGGAAATTCATGAGTTATTCAAGTAGAGTCCTTTGTAGCATTGTTTTTATTTGCCTGTTATTGTCAAATTCCTGTGTCACCCACAGAAAAAAAGGGCATACCTCCGCCTTAGGCCGGTTTTATCACAACACGACCGCAAAATACAATGGATATTTTAATGCCAATGAAATAATGGACGAATGTTTATTGGAAATTGATCAATCTTATAAAGACAATTACAGTAAAACACTTCCGGTCTTTACCTACATCGCTACTGAAAGTGTAGACCCTCAAAAATCAAAACTGGATAAAGCAATTGAGAAAGTTTCAAATGTTGTGTTCTCGCATCGTGTCAGTCATTGGGCTGATGATTGTTATCTGGTTCTTTGCAAAGCGCAATTTCTTAAAAAGGATTATGAAACTGCTGAAAGTTCGTTTCGTTTTTTTATCGAAGAATTTGACCCGATAAAAAATAAAATTAAAGCAAAAAAAATTAAGGAAAATACCGTAAAAGAAAAGAAAAAAGATGCAGAGGATTTAAAAAAAGAACGTAAAAAAGCAGCCGAACAAAAAGCAAAAGAAAAAAAGCAATTACAAAAAGATCGGGCTAAAGCCAAAAAAAATAGTTCAAAAAATAGTAAAACAAAAACCACTACAACTACTCCATCAACTCCAGTTGAAACCAAACCACAAGCACTTAAGAAAACGGATTCCGAACTAGATAAAACCAATAAAAAAATTACCAATGAAGGTTCCTGGTTGGTACCACATTATCCAGCTTTTTGGGAAGGATCGATTTGGGCTGCAAAAAATTTAGTCGAACGTGGAAAACCATTTGAAGCAGAACAATTATTAAAACGGGTTGAATCTGATCCATTGGCACCAAAAAAATTAAAAGGTGAATTATATGCATCCTTTGCTGATTTATATTTAAAAACGGGCAAGCAGGAGAAAGCAATTTTAGCTTTGAAAAATGCTGTTGAACATACTAAAAAGAAGCGAATCAAAGCGCGTTATGCATTCATTCTTGCACAGCTTTATCAAAAAGAAAATCGCCTGGAATCTTCCAATACCTATTTTAAACAATGCATGGATTGGAAACCGGGTTATGATTTAGCATTTCATTGCAGAATGAATTTATTGTTGAATGAAGCGGCAGAAGGTGCAGATCCTGAAAAAATTGTCGCCGGCATTGAATCGCTTTTAAAAGATCCAAAAAATAAAGATTTTCAAGGGGAATTGTATTACGCTTTAGGATTGATCAGTTTAAAAAATAACAAAAAACCTGAAGCTCTCGAACAGTTTAATCTAGCATTGCAAGCGCCAAATACAGGCAATTCACAAAAAGCAGATGTCTACAGTAAATTGGCCGATATCTATTTTGATGATCAGGATTACCTTAAAGCCAAATTATACTACGACAGTACCTTAACGATGCTGGGTAAAAATGATGAACGCCGGATTAAAGTTTCCAGATTGGTTGCAAACCTGGAAGAAATAGCCCAACATTTACAGCAAATTGCATTGCAAGACAGTTTATTAAAGATATCAGGACTTTCAGTCAAGGACAAACGTGCATTGGCAATCCAACTTAAAAATGCACGCAAAGCAAAAAATGCAGAGCCAAATGCAAATAATCCCAATCGGGATTTGCGAAATCGTTTTGCAGAAATGGAAGCTTTGTCAAACGGTCCGTTTAATCGAGAAGTTGAGAAAAAAGCCGATGCAAAAAAACAAACCAGCAGCTTTTTTGCATACGATCAACGATCTATCAATCGAGGTCGCTCTGAATTTGAACAGATATGGGGAAGTCGGACTTTAGAAGACAATTGGCGTCGTAAAAACAAAAATACCTTTTCAATAAATGAAATAAAGGTTGAACGTACAGAAGAAGAATCTGATACCCTGGAATCCGATTTAGCGCAAATTTTAAGTACGATTCCTGATAGTCCGGAAGAAATCGCAATGGCAAAAAACAAAATTGCAGAATCTCTCTATGCTTTAGGCATTTTGTACCGCGAAAAACTTGAAAATTATCCTAAGTCAACAGGCAGCTTAAAAAAATTGTTGGAAGCCTATCCAAAACACGAGCGACGGATTGATGCTCTCTATTATTTATATTTAAATTGCCTTGATCTGCGGGATCAGGCTTGTGCAAATTCGTATTCCGATCAAATTATTTATGAATTTCCAGGAAGTCACTATTCAAAAATTTTATCTGATCCGGAATATGTAAAAAGTTTATTGGCAAAACGGGATGAGATTTCAAATGATTACATCAGTGCCTACAAATTGTATTCTGAAAAAAATTTTATGGATGCATACAGTGCGTTACAAATTTTAAAGAATAAAATTAAACCACCCCATGTCCTAGAAGCAAAGGTTGCTTTATTGTCAGCTTTATGTTTAGGCAATACGCAAGGCAAAGATGTTTATATCAATGCATTGCGTGATGTTGTCGCGAATTATCCTTCTTCTGCCGAAGAAGTAAAAGCAAAAGAAATTCTTCGGTTTTTAAAAGGAGACCAGGATGCATTTATAGAAATCAGTCAAAATACATTGGATCAAACCAATTTTAAATTAGAAGATGATAAAATGCATTTCGTGTTGATCGTACTATTTGATCCTCAGGATAAAGTTGTAGATAAAGCAAAAATTTCTATTTCTGATTATAATCAAAATTACCACAAACCCGAAAATTTAAAAATGACCAGTGTTGAATTGGATATTGAAATTAATCAGCCATTAATCCTCATCAGAAAATTTGATACCCGCTCTGCGGCTATGAAATATTATGAAGGCATTCAACGCAAACCCAAAGAATTTATCACCGGATTTGATAATTGGGAATCTTTTGTCATTACGCAAAACAACTACCGCGAAGTATTACGCCTCAAAACCCTGACTGAATACAAGAGTTTTTTCAAGAAAAATTATTTAGAAGGAAAGTAGTTGCTTGAGGGAAAAGGCTAAATAATTCTGCAATCCTATAATTTTACTATCCTGCAATTGGGGCCAGAGGCTAGAGGCTAGAGGCTAGAAGCTAGAGGCTAGAGGCTAGAGGGGAGAAGACCATGGAACCATTTGGAATATAGACTATAGACTGCACACTTCCTCTATTCAGCTCGTCATCGCTATGGTTGCCATACTGATAACAACTTGTTCAGCTTGCTGTAAAGTCAATGCACAAGACTCCAGAGTTGCCCCTGTAGTCAAAATATCATCAACTAATAAAATGTGTCTTCCTTTAATCAAATCCGGTCGTTGCAATTTAAAAGCGGACTGGATGTTTTGATTTCGTTCAATTCGGTTTTTAGTGGTTTGAGTAATGGTTTCTTTGGTACGAATTAAAATATCTTCTCGGGTAGGGCATTCTAAGGATTCGGAAAGCCCGATGGCAAATTGGGCACTTTGGTTATAACCCCGTTGATTTTTTCTGTTTGGGTGGAGTGGCACCGGAATGATATAATCCAGATTCTTAAAATTTGCTGCGTTTTTTAATAAGGTTCCAAAATGTTGACCAATTCGGATCCCGATTTCATATTCTCCGCGATATTTTAACAGTTCCAATGCTTTTTGAACCTTGGAGCCTTTTGAATAATAATACAAGGAGGCACCTGCAACTAAGGAAATTCTTCCTTTGAAGTGATTCGTAAATTCATTTTCAGGCCTAAGGTGCATTTGGGTGGGGTAAACCTGGTATTGACAAGTCAGGCAAAAGAGCTCCTCCCGAGCATGTGTTCTCCCGTCACAAGCAATGCACAAATTTGGATAAAGTAAATCCAAAAAACAATTGAAAGCATGAGGAAGTTCCTGTTTGAAAAACGACAGATCCATAATAGGGTGTTATAAATTATTAGATCAGAATAAATTATATAATGTTAAATAATTTATCTGAAAGAAAATTTAAGAATCTATCCTTCTTGTAAAAAGTAAGCTTGAGAAATAAAAAATCCCGACCACGAATGGCCGGGACCTTCAAACAAAACGAAAAACCAACTTTATAGAAAGCTACAAATGGCTACCTATTTCTTTTATAACATTTTCTTGATTTTGACGGGTATCTCTTTTGCCTGACCATCCCGGATGATCTTGGTATAGAGTGTCTCACCAATCTTGGACAAAGCTACAACTTTTTGTAAATCTTCAACAGTTTTTACAGGCTTATTATTTATTTCAACGATCACATCGTTTGGAAGTAATCCTGCAAATTTAGCCGAACCTTTATCCTCTAATTCTGTAATTACAACGCCGTAATCAACATTTAAGTTCAATTCTTTTTTAATTTCTTCATCAACATTTACAACACCAACTCCAAACCGTCCGCGATCGAAACTTCCAGTGTTTATAAGCTCTTTAACTATTTTAGACATGAGGTTTGATGGGATGGCAAAGGAATAGCCGGAATAGTACCCCGTTTTAGAAGCAATGGCCGAATTAATTCCCACCAAACGACCTTGTACATCTACGAGTGCACCCCCGCTATTGCCTGGGTTCACAGCGGCATCGGTCTGTAAATATTCTTCAATTCCCGGTGGGCTTGTTTGGGTTTTCCGCTCAAACGGATTGTAATAGTTTTCTTCATTTTGCTGATCCAATAAATTTAAATCCCGGCCTTTTGCACTCACAATTCCGGCGGTTACCGTTGAGGTAAGGTATCCAAAAGGGTTGCCTACTGCAAGTACCCATTCTCCCACTCTCAATAAATCTGAATTGGCAACCTGCAGTACCGGAAGATTGCTTGCTTCTATTTTCAAAACAGCTAAATCCGTTCTGGGATCTGTACCTACTTTCTTTGCTTTAAATTTTCGTCCATCTTTTAGAATGACTTCTATGTCATCGGCAAATTCAACTACGTGATTATTGGTTACAATATATCCATCGTTGGAATAAATCACGCCACTGCCACTGCCTTTTTTCTGTTGATAAAAAGGTGCCCCAAAGCCAAAACTTCTTAAATCAAATTCCTGAAAAAAGGGGTTGTTGCCAAACGGATTGTTCTGATCCATTTTTTGCCGCGCCAGTTTCTCACTTTCCTGGGCATTAATCTGTACCACTACATTGAGTGCTTTATCCGCAGCATCTGAAAAATCAGGTCCAACCGGAACAGCCAGGCTAGAATTTACCGCATGGACCATTGAATTCGATTCCGGTAAATCAGATGGTGTTTTTTGAAGCCAAATAAATACCGCCATGACCAAAAGGCCTCCTGTAATACCTGCTAAGAAAGGGTGGATGTATTTTTTCATACGTATTGTTTTTGCGTTACAAATTTAAAACGTGAACAGGCCTTGATAGGTCTTAATAAATTTCAGTTTAACATGGATTTAACGCTCGGAGGAAGGATGGAAGTCTGAAGATTTTGGATTAAAACCTATTAAGCTGTTAAGCTGACAAGCTAATAAGCTATTAAGCTGTTGAGCTGTTAAGCTGTTAAGCTGTTAAGGTTGATGCAAGGTACGTGTGATTCAAATTGTTCATTAAAATGCATCCAAAATTTCTTTTGGCTTTTTAGCTATTAAGCTGACAAGCTGTTAAGGTTGATGCAAGAAACTTTTATTAGCTTATTGGCTTATTGGCTTATTAGCTTATTAGCTTATTAGCTTGTTAGCTTAACAGCTTCTTAATTTCAGACTTCCCTTTCCATACCATATTCACGTTCCACTTTGCAAATTCGCAAACGATACGATTGATACCAACGTTTGCGTCCTTCGGTTTGTGCTAAAAGATGTTCTTCATTTTGCTTCCATTTTTTAATGGATTCTAAACTATCCCAATAACTTACTGTGATCCCAATTCCATCCCGGGCACTTTCATGTCCGAGATATCCTTCTTGTTTCTTTACCAGCTCAAGCATTTTTTCTGACATGGCTTCATACCCTTCTATATCATCGGATAGATAGGAACTAAAAATGACCGCGTAATAAGGCTTAAAGGAATTCATGTAGCGAGGTATTTTATTTCTCCAAATTTAAATTCACGCCGTTGCTGTTTGTTATCTATTAGGATAATCATGCCGGAAGGATCTACTTCCTGGATGATCCCATGTAGCGTGCTTCCATCGAATAAAACAAATTCAGTTGAAATTCCCTTCAGATATAAAATCTCATTGTATCGTTTTAACATTTCATCCCAAACTGCGTCTTCGGTTTCCTGTATGTTTCTCAATAACTCCTGCCTTAGCTTAATCACCAGAGACTCCCTTGAAATGGATTTACCTGTTTCAAGTTGGATAGAACTTGCATTCAAACTTTCTGGAAATTCAGTTTGATTTACATTGATTCCTATGCCCACAACGGATCCCTGAATCTTGCCTGCTTTTAGGTTGTTTTGAATTAAAATTCCGGCTATTTTACGGGTTCCTGAATAAATATCATTGGGCCATTTGATCCGAAGCCGGGGTAAGGAAAATTGTTCCAAACTATCAACAATTGCAAGGCTGCTTGCCAAATGAAGTCGAAAAATCTGCTCCAGCTCGATGTGATGCGGATAAATTATAAAACTGGCTAAAATATTTTGTCCGGCAGTACTTTGCCAAAATCTGCCATATTGGCCTTTTCCATCTGTCTGATAGTCAGTTATAACTAAAAATCCATGCTCTGGATTGGTTTTTGATAGTAGATCCGATGCAAGCCGATTGGTTGAATCAATTTGATATTCATAGA
>OCTV010000956.1_pt1 | contig 10867 bp, 8 predicted proteins | sample 1539101 | NCBI WGS metagenome assembly OCTV01 (sample SAMEA3991422, study PRJEB22521) | metagenome | biome: anthropogenic terrestrial biome; feature: sewage plant; material: sludge | place: Sweden | collected 2012-09-26 | reverse complement strand
CGAAACGCTCTGTCTATTGTTAGTGCCAGCAACTCAGGTTCAAAAGGTTTGGCAAAAAAATCGTATGCACCGAGGGCGATAGCGCGCAGGGCGTTTGTTCGGTCATTCTGACCTGTAAGGACGATCACCTTGGTGCCGGGTGCAGCAGCCAGAATCTGCTCAAGTAGTCTGAATCCCTCTGAAACTGAGTCTGCGTCAGGAGGCAAACCGAGATCCATGGTGACTACCGGTGGTGAGTGACGGTGTATTTGCGCTAGCGCGCTTTCTCGATCTGCTGCGGTCAACGTCTCAAATTGATCAAAAGACCAGCGAAGCTGCTTTTGCAAGGCGAGATCATCTTCGACTATGAGGAGAGAGCGGGATTTCTCTGTGCTCATGCCGCCTCCTGCTCGCGAAGATCCGAATCAGTACGAATTAAGAACAAGGGGAGTGTGACTGTAATTCGGGTTCCCTTGCCTTTTTCGCTCTCAACCTGCATTTCTCCCCCTAATTCATTGATGTATTGCGCGCTTTCGTAAGCACCGATTCCCATGCCAGCATCCTTGGTACTTTGGAAAGGTTTGAAAAGGCGATCGCGGATGAATTCCGGGGTCATTCCGTGCCCTGTGTCTCCCACCTCAATGGCAGCCTTGTCGTTCTGACGTTCTAGAGAAATCCACACCCTGTCAGATGGAGAGGAAGCATCCAAGGCATTTTGCACAAGGTGTCCAATGACTCTTTCAAGTCGTTCTTCGTGGCCGCGAGCAATCAATCGATCTTGCATGTGAATTTCGATCGCTCTTCCCTGATTCATTTTGTCTTTCTGAAGGCGCTGGATGACATCAGCAAGATTAACACCGCAGATGCCCCCTGGGGGGGCGGCCCCTTCCCTTAGTTGCATCATCAACTGGCGCATGCGCTCGACAGAGTGATCTACGGTCATCAGCATGTCCTGCTGAAATTCTGGATTGCCGTGGTGACGCTCTGCATTTTTCAGCATCAAAGAAAGTTGTGTAATGATGTTTTTGAGGTCATGAACGACAAAAGCGGACATCTTGTTGAAGGCGTCAAATTTCCGGACGTCTAGCAAGGCTTCGGTTGCCTGCATTCTGGCAAGAAAACTGGCGGCCTGGCAGCCGGCTGTACGGAGTAGGTCGTTAACTTCCCAGTTGACACTGATAGGCGTGCGCGACCTTGCAAGAATGACAAAACCGTGCATTTCATTTCCTGCCATCAGCGGAACGATCAACCAGGCGTTTGGTAGCTCGGATAGCCAAGCGGGAATTTCCAAATCACTGTAGCGAGCGGGAAAACAGCGGAACTCTTCCATATTGATGACCCACCCGCTGGCAAGCAGGAAACGGCAGAGCGGAGAGTTTTGTTGAACTTCGGCGACGCATTCAGGGAGATTCCAGCGCGCATGCTGCCTATAAAAGGATGCACCGGCTTCTCGCAGCCATAAAGTCCCGCCTGGACTTTCCACCATGTTTGCCAGGCCCCGAACGACCTGTTGCCCCATGGTCTGTGGGGAATCCTCCACGCTTAAGGCTTGTGTAAAGCGCAGCCATTCTTCGCGATAATCGTAGCGATAGCTGAAAAAATGCTTACCTATCAAAACCTTGATTTTTGCCCGGATTGAACCAGAAATCAGCAATGCACCCAAGACAAGCATTGCAGCAAAAACTAACGCGAGTTGGAAGGCTCTGCCCCATTCTCCCCCGAAGTAGCGTACGTAGTAGCCCACTCCCGCCATGAACAGAAGGTACAGTCCCGCGAAAAGTAGCGTAGCCGAGTGAAATGCAGCCTTTTGGGATAGCCGGATTTTTGAGGTCCAATCTCGGCTTCGCTCGGTTGCCAGCAGCAGCAACGGTAAGCTTATCGCGTGAACGAAACCGCGAACTGTCAAGGCATCCCCGTCAATGCGATTGAACATCATCGCGTCAGAAAAGAGATAGACATCGAAAACGAATTGGAACAGCAATGCGAGGCAGAGCGGCTTTACGTTCCAACGGGAGTCTTCGGAGACGGTTCGGAACAGTTGTTCGACAAGAACAAGACCGATCACCGCTTCTGCCAATCCATGGAAGATTAGGGTGCGTAACCACTCGAGTGGAGATAGCCAGCCCAAGGCAAGCGAAATTTGGAGCGCGATCCCGGATGCGACCAATAGCCAACAAGTCAACGGCAACCAGGAGGGTAGCAATGGTTTTGCTTTTGAATCAGCGGTTGGGCCGAGCAGAGCAATTACAAACGCGTACCAAGCTCCGTACCTGATGACATCTGCGAATGCAGAAGTAAGCAGGAGTATCGCCTGGCCGCTCAGTGCATAAAGCAGACCTGCTAAAGCCCAAATAGCAGAAAGTGTGGCGACAAGAACCATTCTTCGTGGACGCGCCCCACTGCGCCAATCGCTACCAAACGAAAGCAGGTATATTGAGAGAGATAGATATCCTAAGGCGGCGAGACCGAAACCCCAGGCAATCAATGACGTACTTGAAATATCCATGCAAAGGACTTATTAGGTCACCAATGTCAGCGCTGCCAATGATTAATGAGCGCCCTTGCCGGTCAGGACGACACCTACGGTTTCAAAGAGCACCACGATGTCTAGAAACAGGGAGTGATTTTTTACGTAATATAAATCGTATTGAAGCTTTTCGGCCGAGTCTTCGACTGTTGCACCATAGTGGTATCTTACCTGCGCCCAGCCGGTAACCCCCGGTTTTACGCTATGTCGTACGGCGTAAAACGGGATTTCCTTGGTTAATTGATCAACGAAGAAAGGGCGTTCCGGGCGCGGACCAACCAGGCTCATATCACCCTTCAATACGCTGAACAACTGAGGGAGTTCGTCGACCCGAAGTTTGCGAATAATTTGGCCGAGCCGGGTTACACGATTGTCTTTGGCTTGAGCCCAAATAGGTTTACCGTCCTTTTCGGCATCACGTCGCATGCTGCGAAACTTGATAACGTTGAAGAGGCGACCGTTGAGTCCAACACGTTCCTGCCGATAGAGCAGTGGAAAGCCATCCTCAAGCGCAATGAGAATGGCGACCACGAACATTACCGGAAGAGCCAAGATGATCAGGATGCTGGCACAAACGATATCGAACAGACGTTTGACGACCGTTCTGATCATGCCTTGACCGAAGCCGTCGCCAAAAATTAGCCAACCTGCATACAGTGAATCAAGACGTATTTGTCCGAGGGTCTGCTCAAAGTGGCTTGCCAGGTCCAATACCCGAACGCCCTGCAGTTTGCAGTCGAGCAGTTCGCGCAAAGGCATGGCTCCACCACGGCGTTCACTGAGTGCTACCACTATTTCATCGATATTTAAATTCCGGGCCGTATCGGTCAGGGAGTTGTCGCGGCTGAGAATCAAGTTTGGTGATACCTGTGGCTGGTCCTCGTTACTACCCGGGAAAAAACCGATAATCTGTGCTGAAGGATCTGAGCGATCCAAAGCTTGTTTAACTGCCAGGGCGTGCTGTCCGGTTCCAAACACCATAATGCGACGACGCAACATTTTAGTCGCAGTGTTGTGACTGGCGCCAACGCGGGTCACAAGCATACCGAAAGCAGCTGACATTGCAGACAGTTGGATCAAATCGCGGTTGACCGTAGAAATGGGAAGCAGGGCATAGAGTCCGTAAGCTACCGGTATGGCCAGGTAGAGGGAAAGTACCGCGCGGGCTCGTGTTTCGGCGGAGGTGCGCCCGGCAACGCGTTGATATAGGCCTAAAAACGCGTTGATTGCCAGCATTACGATCCCAAAAATCACAGCAAATGTGAGAACTTGCGTCACGTTGATTGGAAGGCCGCTGTTGATCCACATTAGCGAAATGAAAAGGCTAACGATCAGAAACGAAAAATCGAACAGAATCCCGGCTACGCTGCGCCAAGTAAGCCAGTGATTAAACACTCTGATCATTTAGTTAGTGCTCCCAGAAATTTTGCTGCCAACGCTGTACCTGACTTCCGCACGGAAGCGAATCAGTTGGCATTTGGAGAGCATTCATATTATTTGCATAGGCATATTTTGCCCGTGCTCTATTTCACATTGAGCATGAATCAATGTGTCGATTAGTGAGGGACGCCTTTATTTTAGCGGATGCTCTGGGCGCTTAAACAAGAACCTCGATGACTTCGGGGTGCCCTAAAAATCGCTGCGGACTCGCGCTCGCACCATACGCACCGGATTGAAATACCACGACCAGATCGCCTGGAACCGATACCGCCAACGTCATGCGGTCAGCCAAAATATCAAGCGGCGTGCAGAGTGGACCGACCACACTGGCAATTTCAGTTTGGTCGGCGTTTACATGATTGCCAATCGTGACTGGGTAGTTTTTTCGGATGACTTGCCCGAAATTTCCAGACGCGGAGAGATGGTGGTTGAGTCCGCCGTCAACCACCAGAAAGGTTTGACCGCGCGAAATCTTGCGGTCGACGATTCTGGAGACATAAATTCCGGCTTCGCCCACCAGGTAGCGTCCAAGCTCGATCACCAAGCTGGCGTTGGGAAAATCCGTCTTTGCTCGATGGCTGAGTTGTTTCAGATTGTCACCAATCGGTGCCAGATCGAGGTGTTTTTCACCCGGAAAATAGGGAATACCAAAACCGCCGCCGAGGTTCAGGAAACGCACCGGAGAGGGGGCGTGGCGAGAAAGAGTGAGTGCCAGATTATAGGATTTTTGCTGAGCCTCGCAGATCGATTCTGGCTTGAGATTTTGTGAGCCGGCAAATAGGTGGAAGCCTTCGAATGCCAGTTTTTTCTCGCCGACTCTTTCGAGCAACTCTGGAACCAGTTCAGCATCAACGCCGAACTGCTTGGGGCCGCCGCCCATTTTCATTCCCGACCCTTTGAGCTCGAAATCGGGATTAACACGAACGGCCACTCGGGCCGCTAGTTCAAGCTCATGCGAAATATCCGCAAGGATATCGATTTCCCGAAATGACTCTATGTTGATGAGAACGCCTGCAGCTACAGCTTGCCGAAGTTCGGAGTTGCGCTTTCCTGGGCCGGCGAAACTGATTTCGCTTGGGTTGGCGCCGGCATCGAGGGCAATCTTCAATTCGCCGGCGGAAGCAACATCGATCCCGTCAACCTGGCCAGCCATGAAGCCAACGACAGCCGGCATTGGGTTCGCTTTCATTGCGAAATGCAACTTCACATTCTCAGGCAATGCGGCACGCAATTCAGCAACACGTGATTGCAGCAAATTTCGGTCGTAGGCGTAGAAAGGTGTTTGCCCAACTTGCTCTGCCAACCGTGAAATGGGCATGCCGCCAACCAGCAATTGGTTGCCAGCTGAGACAAACTGATTCATCGTCGTATGGGTCGGTGCAACGGGCATGGGTGTGGTCATTCTGTATTCAGGCTAAATGAGAGAGTTTATTGATTTTTCTGCTCGACCCACGCGGTCGACAGCGTTTTTCGGTCAATTTTGCCGTTCGGGTTTCGAGGCAACGGGCCTTCCCGCAGCTCGATGCCACTGGGCACCATATAGGCTGGCATGCGGACTCGGCATTCGTTCAGCAATGCGTTCGCGTCAAGAATCCCGCCAGCAGGCGGGGTGGCGATTACTTGAATGGCATGCCCCAATCGGTCGTCGTCCACGCCAAAGGCGACGCATTCGCCGACCAGCTTAGTTGCGTAAAGGATTTCTTCGACCTCAGTCGGGCTGACCCGGTAGCCGGATGTCTTCATCATTTCGTCGCGACGGCCAATGAAATACAGAAAACCTTCTTCGTCCATTCGTACGGTATCGCCCGAGAATACTGCCATCTCGGGCAGGACCAACCCAGCCTCGCGGCCAGGCGCATGGACCGGTAGCGGCTTGTAGCGTTCAGCCGTTTTTTCCGGATCGTTCCAGTAACCCATGCCGACCAAGGCGCCACGGTGCACCAATTCGCCTGGCTCGTTCGGGGCGCTGGGAGAGCCGTCCTCGCGCAGCACCAGAATTTCGGCATTCGGAATTGCCTTGCCTATTGAGTCCGGCCTACGGTCAACCTCTTCCGGCGGCAAAAATGTCGAGCGGAACGCCTCGGTCAACCCGTACATCAGGAAAGGCTTGGTTTTTGGCAGATGACGGCGCAATGCCTCCAGCGTTTCGCGTGGCATGCGGCCGCCGGTGTTGGCGAAGTAGCGCAGATGCTCGGTGATGCTTTCGGGCCAGGTTAGCTGCGTTAGCTGAATATAGAGCGGTGGAACCGCCGTCAGACCAGTGACCTTTTCACGCTCGATTGCCTTAAGCACATCTCTGGGCAAGAGGTAATTCAGTAAGACAACCCGTGCACCTGCGTGGAATGCAGTTGTCAGCTGGCTGAATCCGGCATCAAAAGACAGGGGTAGGGCAGCCAAAAGCGTGTCATCCGTACGATTTTCAAGGTAGCTCGCCACGCTTTTGGCACCTGCAACCATGTTTCTATGCGAAAGCACGACCCCTTTGGGTTTGCCAGTACTGCCGGATGTGTAAAGTATGCCCAGCATATCTGAATCAATCAGGCGGTGGCCATGTCGTGGGGCATGACTTAGAAGCTCACTCCAGCTGCTAACTTCAAGAGATCCAATCGCTGGCTTGGCATCGTCGGAGTCAAGCATGACAATTTGGCGCAAATCGTGGCATTCGCCCAGCGTCCCTTGAATCAGCGCCAATCGCTCGGGCGACGTGACCAGAATGCGTACATTGCAGTCGCGCAGAATGTAAGCGACCTGTTCCGGCTTCAAGAGTGGGTTAATTGGCACAAAAACCGCACCAGCGACAGGCGTGCCGAAGCTGGCAATAACTGTTTCGAAGCGCTTTTCCAGGTAAATGGCAACCCGTTCGCCACGAGAGAGGCCCAAAGACAGCAAGCCGCCGGCAAAACGAAGCGTAGCTTCCGCAAGCGAGGCGTAATCCAATGTTTCCTTGCCATATGTCAGCGCTGGCGTGGTCGGCGCGCGATCTGCTGACCGGAAAATTAGTTCAGGTAATAACGTTGAATCTCTCATGATGGTCAAGTTTGTCATGAAACGAAAATTGAGACGGTGAAGTATCTCACAGGGGAAACCGGCATCTGCTCATATAATCAGCACTTTCGTAATCGATCATCATGGAGTTCAGCTTGAAGACGCAGACCGAAGTTCTATCGATTTTGGATGAAATACTCAGTCTTAACGGACGCAGCGCTTCCTTTAGCGCCAAGACGCCATTGCTTGGCGCCATTCCTGAGCTTGACTCGATGGCCGTCGTTGCACTACTGACGCAGCTAGAGGAACGTTTTGGTTTTTCAGTCGATGACGACGAAATCGACGGTGCAACATTTGCCTCCGTAGGTTCGCTGGTTGAGTTTGTTGATCAAAAAATGGCGAATTAGCCGGAAATGCAGCCGTTCTATCTGCCGTCCGGTGACGGCCAGCGGTTTTGTATCTATCACTGTGCGAATCAACATGAGGTGCGTGGGGCGGTGCTCTATGTTCCCCCTTTCGCTGAGGAAATGAACAAGTCGCGACGCATGGCTGCCAAGCAAGCAAGGCAGTTAGCCAAATCTGGCTACGCCGTCCTGCAAATGGACTTGTTGGGGTGCGGCGATAGCTCCGGTGATTTTGGTGATGCTAGCTGGTCGGCATGGAAAGAGGATGTCCTCCTCGGCTATCGCTGGCTCCGTCACAAAACTGCAGCACCGCTGACGCTTTGGGGATTGCGGGCTGGATGCCTTTTGGCCGCAGAGGCTGCGGTCGACCTTCCGGAAAGGCCAAATTTCATTTTCTGGCAGCCAGTCCTCTCTGGAAAACAGCACTGGCAGCAGTTTATGCGCCTGAAAATGGCAGGAGAGTTGGCCAGCGGGCAGGCTAAGGGAGTTTCCGAGCAGTTGAAGAAAGATTTTGCAATTGGCCAGGCCGTAGAAATTGCTGGCTACAAAATTTCTCCGGAGCTAGCGAGGGGATTAGAAGCGGCTGAATCGTTCCCTTTGGAGGCAAATGGCGCCAGAATTTCCATGTGGGGGGAATTGCAGGGCACTCAAAATTCTGTTGAGCCCAACCTGGCCTGGTTCGAGCTTTCCACGCGAGAAAATGCGACGCTGGCTCCCGTGTCGCAAAAGCAAATTGATCATTGGAAAAGTGCCGGATACAGAGTAGACGCCCTAGTGGTAAACGGACCAGCTTTTTGGCAAACCACAGAGATTGAGGATGCTGAGGATTTGATTGCAGCAACGCAATTGGCACTGGAGTTGTTCCGGTGAACTACGTTGAAAAGGCTTATACGTACTCGGTTGCAGAAGACAAAGTGCTTGGTGTAATAGCCATGCCTGAACGATCGAATGCAACCGGGGTAATAATTGTAGTGGGTGGGCCTCAGTACCGCCTAGGTTGCCATCGTCAATTCCTGTTGCTGTCGCGCGCCCTTGCAAGGGCGGGTTACCCGGTAATGCGCTTCGACTATCGTGGCATGGGTGACAGTACCGGCGATTTGCGAAACTTCGAAGTGATAAATGAAGATATTGGTGCGGCCATCGATACCTTTCTAGCCCGTTGCCCTCAGGTAGAGCGTGTGGTTCTTTGGGGGCTTTGTGATGGAGCCTCTTCTAGCTTGCTCTATTGGGATGAGATGCGGGATGTACGTATTGCCGGGATGGTTCTGCTCAATCCCTGGGTTCGCTCAGTGACCAGCCTAGCCAAGACCCAAATCAAGCATTACTACGGTCAACGCCTTTTTCAAGCCAATTTCTGGCACAAGTTATTGACTGGAAAATTGGGCATCGGTCGTGCCCTCGGCGGACTGATTGGGAGTGTGAAAAATGCCCGCCAGAAAAGCGGCGGATCAGGCCAGAATTCGGTATTGCCATTTCATAAAAAAATGGCTCGCGGACTGGCGTCATTTCCTGGGCAAGTGCTGATTTTGCTTAGCGGCAATGACTACACGGCCAAGGAATTTACGGAATCTGTTCGGGGAGATCCGATTTGGGAGTGCTGTCTAAAGCGGCCCAATGTCACTCAAAACGAAATACCGGAGGCCGACCATACATTTTCGTCGGCTGAATGGCGTGGGCAGGTTGAAAAAATTACTTTGCAATGGCTGGATAAGAGAGCAGGCCAATGAAGCGAATATTGATGATTGCTTACCATTTTCCACCGCTTGCTGGCAGTAGCGGTATTCAGCGCACCCTGCGCTTCGTACAGCATTTGCCCAAGTTTGGCTGGGAACCCATCGTTCTAACAGCAGATTCGTGCGCTTACGAACGAACCAGTGATGACCTGACAAATGAAATCCCAAAAGGAACAGTTGTCAGCAGAGCATATGCGCTAGATACAGCGCGGCATCTGTCAGTCAAGGGGCGCTATATCGCGGCCATGGCCAGGCCTGATCGGTGGGTAAGCTGGAAATTTGACGGGGTAAGGCAAGGAATGAAGCTGATTGAAAAGTTTAATCCTCAAGTGATCTGGTCTACTTATCCAATTCCTACTGCTCACCTTATAGGCAAGGCCTTGCATCGTAAGTCTGGATTGCCTTGGGTCGCGGATTTTCGGGATCCTATGGCGCAGGATGGATATCCCGTTGATCAGGAAACTTGGAGGGCGTTCAAAAACCTTGAGGAAACAGCCTTAGCCGAAGCTAGTCTGAGCGTATTTACGACTCCTGGTGCAGCTAGAACCTATCGACAGCGTTATCCAGCTTTCGCAGAACGGGTTCATGTTGTCGAAAATGGGTACGACGAAGAAACATTTGCTGACCTTAACCCATGCTCGAAGGAGACCAGCTCGTCTCTAGTGGAAGGGGCCATTACGCTTTTGCACAGCGGAATTGTTTATCCTGATGAGCGTGATCCGACTCGGCTTTTTGAGGCACTGGCAATGCTCGACAATGATAGAAGTATTAATCCAATGGATTTGAAAGTTCGTTTCAGAGCGCCGGTTCATGATAATTTACTTCTTTCATTAGCAAAGCAGTTCAATGTTGAGGCATATATTGAGGTAATGCCTCCTATTCCTTACAAGGAGGCGCTCATTGAAATGCTCCGAGCTAACGGACTGCTTGTTATGCAGGCCTCCGGTTGCAACGAACAAATTCCAGCAAAAGTATATGAATACTTAAGAGCGGGGCGTCCTATCCTTGCGTTGACCGATCCAGCTGGTGATACCGCTACTACCTTAATGAATGCAGGAGTCAAAGATATTGCCAATCTGCATTCGGCAGTTGAAATTGCCGTTCAATTAAATACTTTTGTATCCGCAATTAAATCTGGTTCGGTATGTTCTGTAAATCAAGTACGAATGCGTGAAGCCTCTCGTGAGGGAAGGACTAAGGAATTGGTCACTCTCCTAAATACTCTGCAATTTACTCAATAATTCGATGATTTTTCTTGAAGAAATAGAATATCTTATTTTATCTGGGCATATTGTTGAGATTGGGTATTCTATGTCATTCGAATTTTCCTGATCAACGGAGTGCGAATGGCCCTACTCAATCGATTTCGCCGATTTGACCCATCAGCGTACGGGTTTCCAAAACCGCTTGTGCCCTTATTGCCACAACCAAATATATTGTTACCATTGCTGCGAAAGGGTGTGGAGTATCAAACTATAGATGAAGATCGAAATGTTCTCTTTTACGCCAGAGGGCGCTACGCATTGTTTGAGGCATATAAGCAGGCAGGTATTGGCGCGAGTACATGTCTGCTGATGCCCGCATATCACTGCCGGACTATGGTTGATCCTGCTGTACGGCTCGGTGCAGATATCCTTTTTTATCGCCAGTCCGAAAGTTTGGTACCAGACCTTCAGCATATTCGTTTCTTGGTCCAAAATGCACCATCTCCGGTCGCTGCCCTGCTTTTGCCTCATTATTTTGGCTTCATCCAGCCAACCGAAGCAATCGCAGGGTTTTGCAGGCAGCACTCAATCATG
>OCTV010000952.1_pt1 | contig 10888 bp, 12 predicted proteins | sample 1539101 | NCBI WGS metagenome assembly OCTV01 (sample SAMEA3991422, study PRJEB22521) | metagenome | biome: anthropogenic terrestrial biome; feature: sewage plant; material: sludge | place: Sweden | collected 2012-09-26 | reverse complement strand
ACTTGTTGACGGAACAGATGTCGGAAGAATAACATATGAAAAGAATGCTGAGTGGGATTATATACGTCATGTTATGAAATCTATTGATGGTGATTTGAGGAATGTCAAGGTCGCTATAGATTGTGCAAACGGTAGTTCATCAGATACAGCAGTAAAGCTTTTCAAAGGACTTGGCGCAACCTGTATATTTATTAATAATGAACCTGATGGAACAAACATCAATAAAGACTGTGGCTCAACCCATATGGAGCAACTTCAGCAGTGTGTTATTGAAAATAAATGTCACGTTGGTCTTGCTTTTGACGGCGATGCAGACAGATGTCTTGCTGTTGATGAAAAGGGAAAGCTTATTGACGGCGACAAGATGATTGCAATTTTTGCACAGTATATGAAAAAGACAGGACAGCTTAACCACAATGCAGCAGTTGTAACAGTAATGTCAAACCTCGGATTTTTCAAGTTTGCAAAGGGCAATAATATTGTTGTCGCTACTGCAAGCGTCGGTGACAGATATGTTCTTGAGGAAATGCTACGTGGTGGATATAACCTCGGTGGTGAACAGTCAGGTCATATTATCTTTTTAAATGAAGCAACAACAGGTGACGGTGAGCTTTCTGGTGTAAAGCTTCTCCATATCCTTGAGCATACTTCGCTCCAGCTTTCCGAGCTTGCACAGATTATGCAGGCATACCCACAGGTACTTGAGAATGTAAGAATCAAGCCAGAGCAGAAAGGCTTATGGAAGCAGAACCCTAAGGCTCAGGAAGCTATACAGTTCTTTTCCGATAAGCTCGGCGATGACGGACGTATATTGGTTCGTGAATCGGGTACAGAGCCTTTGATCAGAATAATGCTCGAAGGTAAAATTCAAGGTCAGATTGAAGAATATGCTAAAACAATATCAAGAGTAATTAGAGAAGGATTCCCTGAATGAGAATAGCTGAAAACTGGAAAGACTTTTCAATAATTGATACATCAGATAATGAAAAGCTTGAAAAATGGGGCGACATTGTACTTGTCCGTCCTGACCCACAGATTATATGGAAGAGTGAACACAAATCCCCTTTGTGGAATACTCCTCACGCCAATTATCATCGTTCCAATCAGGGCGGTGGTGCCTGGGAATATAAAAAGAAAATTCCTGAAAGCTGGCTGATTGATTACAGAGGATTAAAGTTCAACATCAAGCCAACCGGCTTTAAGCATACCGGATTATTCCCTGAACAGGCAGTAAACTGGGACTTTATGATGGATAAAATCGAAAAAGCAGGCAGACCTGTCAATGTACTGAACCTTTTTGCATATACAGGTGGAGCAACGCTTGCCTGTGCAAAGGCTGGCGCAAATGTAACTCACGTTGACGCTTCAAAAGGCATGGTAGCCTGGGCAAGAGAAAATGCAGCAAGCTCATCACTTTCTGACCGTCCTATCAGGTGGATAGTTGATGATTGTGAAAAGTTTGTGGCACGAGAAATTAAGCGTGGGAAGCGCTATGACGCTATCATTATGGATCCGCCTTCTTATGGAAGAGGTCCGAATGGCGAGGTTTGGAAGCTTGAGGACAGTATCTATGACCTTGTAAAGCTTTGCTCCGGTGCTATGACAGACAAACCGCTGTTCTTCCTGCTAAACAGCTATACAACAGGGCTTTCACCATCAGTTATGGCATATCTTCTTGGTGATGTTCTCGGCTCAAAATTTGGTGGAAATGTAACAGCCGATGAAATAGGATTGCCGGTTGAATTAAGTGGTTATGCATTGCCTTGTGGTTCTTCTGCAATCTGGCAGGCGAAATAGCCAACTCTTACAGAAAGGCATTTTCAATGGAGAAAATTATTGAAGCAAAAGATGTATATTTTAGCTATCAGAGTGATGACGAAGAAATAAAAGAACCTAAAAATGTTCTTGAAGGAGTTTCACTTGATATATATAAGGGCGAATTTGTTGCAATTCTTGGGCATAATGGTTCGGGAAAATCAACAATAGCCAAGCATTTTAATGCTATTTTACTTCCGCAAAGCGGAACAGTAACAGTCAACGGTATGGACACAAAAGACGAAGACAAGCTTTTTGACATTCGTCAGACCGTGGGAATGGTATTCCAGAACCCAGATAATCAGATTGTCGCAACTATCGTTGAAGAAGATGTTGCTTTCGCTCTTGAAAATCTAGGCGTTCCATCGGCTGAAATCCGTGAGCGTGTTGATGATGCGCTTAAAACAGTTAATATGTATGAATATAAGGATCATGCTCCACACAGACTTTCAGGTGGACAGAAGCAGAGAGTTGCAATAGCGGGAGTAATCGCAATGCGACCTTCCTGTATTGTTCTTGATGAGCCGACAGCAATGCTTGACCCTTACGGACGTACTGAGGTTTTAAAGACTATAAAATATCTCAATAAGGAGTTTGGGACGACTATTGTCCTGATTACACACTATATGGATGAAGCTGCACAGGCAGACAGAATTATAGTAATGGATAACGGCCGTGTAATAGATAATGATGTTCCAAAAAAGGTTTTCTCACAGGTAGAAAAGCTTAAAAGCGTTGGTCTTGATGTCCCACAGGTAACAGAACTATGTTTTGGACTTCAGCAGAATGGACTTGACATAAGTACGGAAATTATCAGTGAGGACGAATGTGTGGATACTTTGATTACCTTATTAAAGTAATAAGAGGTAATTAATCAAAATCGGGGGATTTATTTTGGCAGTAATTAAAACTGAAGATCTGACCTATGTTTACGGCGAAGGAACGCCTTTCAAGAAAACTGCGGTCGATAAAGTTAATATAGAAATTGAAGAGGGCGAGTTTGTCGGAGTTATCGGTCATACTGGTTCTGGCAAATCGACTCTTATTCAGCATTTCAACGGACTTCTTAAACCAACATCAGGCAAGATTTTTATAGATGGTGAAGATTTATGGGCTGACAAGTCAAAGCTAAGACAGACTCGTTTTAAGGTTGGACTTGTTTTTCAGTATCCTGAGTATCAGCTTTTTGAGGAAACTGTATATAAGGATATCGCATTTGGGCCGAAGAATATGGGATTGTCTGATGATGAAATTGACAAGCGTGTCCGTGAAACTGCACGTCTTGTTGGTTTGAAGGACGAAACTTTGGAAAAATCCCCGTTTGATTTGTCAGGCGGACAAAAAAGACGTGTTGCAATTGCTGGTGTAATGGCAATGGGGCCTAAAATCCTGATTCTTGACGAGCCTACTGCTGGTCTTGACCCAAAGGGAAGGGATAAAATTTTAGGACAGATAAAAGAATACCATAAAGAAAAAGGAAATACAGTTCTGCTTGTTTCACATAGTATGGAGGATGTTGCAAAAACAGTCAAGAAAATCCTTGTAATGAATAATGCAAAGATTTTCTGCTATGATGATACAGTCAATGTTTTTAAGAGAGCCGATGAAATCTCAAAAATGGGTCTTTCCGTTCCGCAGATTACAAGAGTTTTCAATCGATTGAAGCAAGCAGGAATTGATATAAAAGATGATGTTTATACAGTAGAATACGGAAAGAAACTTCTCCTTGAGCTTCTTGCAAAAAAGGAGGAAAACTGATGCTTAAAGATATAACAATCGGGCAGTTTTTCCCTGGAAAATCAGTTGTCCATAAGCTTGACCCGAGAATGAAAATCATTCTTACAGCACTTTACATTGCATTGCTTTTTACGGCGAGCAATCTTTACGGATTACTAGTGGGTGTCGTATTCCTTATAATAGTAATACCAGTATCACAGATACCAATGAAAATGGTTCTGAAAGGTTTAAAGCCTATTATTCCAATCATTATTTTCACAACAGTACTGAATCTGTTTTTTATTACTGGTGGAGAAACACTGGTTCACTGGTGGATATTTAAAATCACATCAAACGGCATAAAAACAACAGTTTTTATGATTGTAAGAATTATATGTCTTATCGCGGGAACATCACTCCTGACATATACAACCTCACCGATAACATTAACCGATGCTATAGAAAGATTACTGTCGCCACTCAAGAAAATCAAGGTTCCTGTTCATGAGCTTGCAATGATGATGACAATCGCACTGCGATTTATTCCTACTCTTATTGAGGAAACCGACAAGATTATGGCAGCGCAGAAGGCTCGTGGTGCAGATATAGAATCGGGCGGACTTATGAAAAGAGCAAAGGCACTTGTTCCTATTCTTATTCCTTTGTTTGTATCAGCTTTCAGAAGAGCAGAAGAGCTTGCTCTTGCTATGGAATGTCGTTGCTATCATGGTGGTGAGGGAAGAACAAGATTAAAACAGCTTAAAACAGCTCCACGTGATTATATCGCTTTTGTGATAACACTTATATTCTTAGGACTTGTAATAACAGTAAATATTTTATTTTAAAAGGCGGGAAGTATGCGGAATTTCAAGGTAATGATGTCTTATGACGGAACAGCATATCACGGCTTTCAGAGGCAGGAAAATGCGCTGGCAATTCAACAGGTTATTGAAGAAACAATTGAGTCGATCATTGGTGAGAAAACTATTATATATGGTTGCTCGAGGACTGATACAGGTGTCCACGCTAATGAATATTGCTTTAACTTTCTCCATAACAACTCCATTACTCCGAATGGGCTTGTCCGCTCACTCAACAGCCTTTTGCCCGATGATATGGCTATAAAGTCCTGTGAAGAAGTTGACGAGGGTTTCCACGCAAGGTATCATTGCAAGGGTAAGGAATATAAATACCTTATTCATAATAGTAGTATTAAGGACCCTTTTTTAAAAGACAGGGCATACAGATATGTAAGACATATTGATGAAGAGCTTTTAAATAATGTAGCACAGAATTTTGCGGGAATGCACGATTTCAAAAGTCTGTGTTCATCAGGCTCATCAAGTATCAAAACAGTAAGAACAATTCACAGCATTGATATTACGCGAAATGGTGACCTTGTGACTCTGACAGTATCGGGTGATGGCTTTTTATATAACATGGTTAGAATAATTGTTGGTACTCTTATTTTTGTGAATGAAGGTAAGATTAATCCCTCACAGATTTCACAGATTATTGAAGGGAAGGACAGAAAGCTAGCGGGTAAGACAGCTCCGGCTTGTGGTCTGTATCTGAACAGAGTATTCTACGACAATATATGACAAGAGGTGCAAAATGGCAACTACGAATGATCTTCGTCAGTTAAGGAAGAAAAAGAAACGAAAAAGTCTTGTTAAAAAAATAATAATAATATTGTGTCTTGTTCTTGTCTTTTTTACAGGCTATATCACAAAGGATAAGTGGCTGCCTGTATTTGACGGAATAGTATATAAAATTCAGCACATTATTACAAAAGAAGATTTTTCGAAGAACTTCCCTATAAAAACAGGCTCAAGTTCAGAGTATAAGTTATACAGCTTTAAAGATAAGCTTGTACTTTTGACCGATACAAAGTATACTGTTTATGACAGGGATGGTAAGGTTGCAAGAACAGCTCAACATACCATGACTTCTCCGATTATTAAAATCTTTGATGAAAGAATGCTCATATACGATATGGGTGGTTCAAAGTTAATGGTTGAAAGTCGTAGCGACACTGTTTTTACTAAAAAGTTTTCCGACAAAATCATATATGCAAAACTTGGCTATAACGGCTATCTTGCAGTAGTAACAAGCTCTGATGTCAATGCCTGCGAAATGACAGTCTTTGATTCAAAGGGTAAAAAGGTATTCTTCTCATCACTCAATCAGAAAATTCTTGACATAACTTTCAGTAAGAATAGTAAAGGGTGTTATGTTTCGACAATGTCAGCAAAAGGCGGTCAGTTTGTTTCTAAGCAATATTCTTTCAACTTCAAGAAGGATAAAGAACAATGGATAAGTAATCCTGTAGTAAATCTTGTTCTTCATTCAGCACTCAACAGCAGCGGAAATATCGTTCTTGTCGGTGATGTACAATATGATGTTATGTTGCCATCGGGTGCTCTCAAATACTCATATGTATATCCGAGTCAACTTATTGATTATGAGGTTTCTGACAATATGACAGCGCTTATATTACAGAATTCACAACGCCGAATGACTGAATGTGTGGTTTTTGATAAGTCAGATAATCAGAAATCAATAAAAATCAATGGTGAATATAAAAAAATACATATTCATAGCAATAAAATATATCTTCTGTGCAACAAAACCCTTGAGGTATACTCTTCAGACGGGAAACTGATAACAAAAAAAGATCTTGGGGAATATTACACTGACTTCGCGATAATCGACGAGCATATGTATCTTCTCGGCTCACAGAAGATAGATATTTTTAAGCTCTAGACAAAAAGGAGGAAAAGACAATGGGAGAAAAATTTGCTTGGTTTTTTGATATTGCATTAATAGGTGTTCTTTTAATATGTATCTATAACGGAGGGAAAAAAGGCTTCGTAAAATCAATAATATTACTTATAGGTTATGTTATTTCAATGGTTGGTGGATTTTTGATAACAAGCGCATTATCACCGATCGTATATGAAAAATTTGTTCAGTCAAGAGTAGAAAAAGTTGTTGAGAAGAAAATTGACAATATTGATATCAGATCGCAGATAAAGTCAGCATTAAAAGCACAGAATATAAACGTCACTATTTCAGATAATGAAATGCAGGCTCTTATTGAAAAGGATGGGGATCTTGCAAAGAACTTTGCAGATTTTGCAAAGCAGAAGGATCCAAAATTATCTGATTCAACACTTGAAAGTAATTTTAATAAAGTATTTTCAAAAAATATTGTACTTGATGCAATAAAAGATAAAGTGCCTGACAGTGTTTATAACGAAGCCAAGAAATATCTTGATAATAGTAAAAACTCAATAAATGATATTATAAAAGCACTCAATAATCCTTCTAAGGAAAAGGGTGCAAAGGAACTGACAGAGATTGTTGTTGAGCCATTTGTACTGATGATAATTAAAATAATAGTTTTCATTATTGCATTTACATTATTAATGTTTATTGTAAGATTTGTATCGACTGTTTTATCAAAATCGTTGAATATGGTGCCTCTTGTGGGACCATTGAATACTTTTTTGGGCGGAGCATTTGGTTTTGCACAGGGCGCAATTATAATTATTGTTGCTGTACTCGCAATAAAACTACTTGTTTCACTCACAAATAATCAGATTTTAGTGTTTAATACACCAACTATCGAGGAAACATATATATTTAAGCACATTTATGATATTAAGCTTTTTAAGTAAAAATCAACGAGCTAACAGAAGCTTGATTAAGATTTTGGAGGAACTATGATTTGTACCAGATGTAAGAAACGCCCTGCAGTAGTTTTTATAACAGCTATGCAAGGTGAAGAAAAGAAAAATGAAGGACTATGTCTTGTCTGCGCAAAGGAGCTTGGTCTCCCACAGGTAAATGATTATATGAAGCAGATGGGCATAACAGATGAAGACCTTGAAATGTTTTCTGATCAGCTTATGGATATTACCGATGGTGATTCCTTTGAGCTTGGCGGAGCTGAAACTATGATGCCTTCATTCCTGAGTAATCTGTTCGGCGGTTCTTTCCCTACTGAAAGCCTTGAATCGGACAATACCGAAAAGGGAACCAAGAAGGAAAAGGATAAAAAGTCAAAAGAAAAAAAGCTGAAATTCCTTACTTCCTATTGCACAAACCTTACACAAAAGGCGCTGGAGGGTAAGCTTGATAATATAATTGGTCGTGATAAGGAAATATCACGTGTTATTCAGATTCTCTCAAGAAGACAAAAGAATAACCCATGCCTTATCGGTGAACCTGGTGTCGGTAAAACTGCCATTGCAGAAGGCATTGCACAGAAAATCGTTGCTGGTGAAGTACCATTTCATCTTGCTGATAAACAAGTGTATCTTCTCGACCTTACTGCACTTGTTGCAGGAACACAATTCCGTGGTCAGTTCGAAAGCCGTGTAAAGGGACTTGTTGATGAGGTTAAAGCAGAGGGCAATGTCATCCTATTTATTGATGAGGTTCACAATCTCGTCGGCACAGGTGACAGTGAAGGATCAATGAATGCTGCAAACATCTTAAAACCTGCTTTGTCACGTGGCGAGGTTCAGGTAATCGGTGCTACAACCTTTAAGGAATACAGAAAATATATTGAAAAAGACAGTGCTCTTGAAAGACGATTCCAACCCGTTACTATCACAGAGCCTTCTATTGAGGATACTATAACAGTCCTAAAGGGTATAAAGAAATATTACGAAATGCACCATAAGGTTCATATAAATGATGCAAACTTAAGAATGTGTGCAATACTATCTGAAAGATATATCAATGACAGATTCCTTCCAGACAAGGCTATTGATCTTCTTGATGAAGCCTGTGCTTCCGCAAGTATCAGGAGTCCTGAACTTGGTGAATATGAAAAGCTTAACGCTGATTTAAAGAAGCAGCTTAATCTTGAAAAAGCAATGGAAGAAAAAGACGAGCCTGATTATGAAATCCTTGCTTCGATAAAAGCTGAAATCAGCAGAATCAAGGCACGTTTAGTTGATATTGAAGAAAAGATTAAGAATATCAATGTGACAGAGGATGATCTCTCGAAAGTAATCGAACTCTGGACAGGTATCCCAGCATCAAAAATTATTGAAACTGAATTTAATAAAATCCGCAACCTTGAAGCTGTGTTAAAATCAAAGATAATAGGACAGGATGAAGCTGTTGAACTTGTTAATAAGGCAATCAGAAGAACAAGAGTTCAGCTTGCAAAGCGTCGTCGTCCTGCATCTTTCATATTTGTCGGACCAACTGGCGTCGGCAAGACAGAGCTTGTAAAAGTCTTAGCATCTGAGCTTTTTGACACAACCGAGCCACTTATACGTCTTGATATGTCCGAGTATATGGAAAAGCATGCTATATCACGTCTTATTGGTTCGCCTCCTGGATATGTCGGCTATGATGAGGCTGGACAGCTTACAGAAAAAGTCCGCCGTAAGCCTTATTCTGTTGTTCTGTTTGACGAAATTGAAAAAGCTCACCCTGATATTATGAATATTCTTCTTCAGATTCTTGATGAAGGAAAGGTAAATGATGCACAGGGTAGAAGCGTTTCTTTTGAAAATACAGTAATTGTTATGACTTCTAATGCCGGCTCAATCGATAAGAATATCGGAGTAGGCTTTAACAAGTCGGAAAATGATATTTCAAAAGAAAAGGCAATGAAAGGTCTTTCAGATTTCCTAAGGCCTGAATTTTTGAGTCGTATTGATGAAATCGTTGTTTTCAAACCGTTATCAAAAGAAAGCTACACAAAAATTGCCGGCCTGATGCTTGATGAAATGAAAGAGCCTCTCGCAGAGAAGAATATTACATTCAAATATGATGATAAAGCTCTTGAAAAGATTGCTGATAAATCATACGGACAGAAATTCGGCGCAAGAGATATCCGAAAGGTTATTAGAAAAGAAGTTGAAGATAAGGTCGCATCTTTGGTTATTGACAGCAAGGATAACATTACAGGAATTGCCCTTACAGCAAATGATGAGCTTGAAGTCCAGTCAATATAAGAAAAGTTGTAAATTTTTTATTAATTTATTTATCAAACACATTGACATACTATATACAATGTGATAAACTAATTAAGCCGCATATGCTCGGCCTTGAAGTTAATGGTGTTTATTATGCTGTTACGCCGATTGTAGCGAGTTTTAAGAAAAAGGCAGGTGCCACATAAATGTACGCAATTATTGAAACAGGCGGAAAGCAATATCAGGTAAAAGAAGGCGATGTTGTTTTCATCGAAAAGCTTGAAGCAGCAGCTGAATCAAAGATTTCTTTTGATAAAGTTATCGCTGTTGGAAAAGATGATGGTTTGACAGTTGGAGCTCCTTTTGTTGCAGGTGCAGCAGTTGAAGCTACAGTTCTTAAGAACGGTAAGTCAAAGAAGATCACAGTTTTCACTTATAAAGCTAAAAAAAGCGAGAAGAGAAAAATGGGTCACAGACAGCCATACACACAGGTTAAGATTGAAGCAATCAAAGCATAATGATTACCGCTGAATTTTATACTAAGCAGTCAAAGCCTTATGGTTTTGTTATAAAAGGCCACGCAGGATATGCGGATATGGGTGACGATATTGTTTGTGCAAGTGTCTCCTCAGCTATTCAGCTTGTTGTCAATACTATTACAGAGGTCTTGAAGATTAATGCCGAAGTAAAAGTGCTTAATGACAAAATTCAATTGAAGCTTCCCGACCTTGATATAAACGCAGTCAACCTTCTTGAAGGATTAAAACTTCATCTGACTGTCTTATCCGAGGATTACGAGGGAACAATTAAAATTACAACTTCGGAGGTGTAATAAATGATTAGAATTAGTATGCAGTTTTTTGCACATAAAAAGGGAGTAGGTTCAACAAAGAACGGTCGTGACTCTGAAGCTCAGAGACTTGGCGCTAAGAGAGCAGACGGACAGTTCGTTCTTGCTGGAAACATTCTTTATCGTCAGCGTGGAACACACATTCATGCTGGTGAAAACGTAGGCCGTGGTTCAGATGATACATTATTCGCAACAGCTGATGGTATTGTTCGTTTTGAACGTCTTGGTCGTGACCGTAAAAAGGTTTCAGTTTATCCACAGCAGTAATTTCGGGTAAACAAATATTTTTAACTACTTAAATCCCGAGCCTATGCTTGGGATTTTCGCATAGTTTGGGGGGTAAGGAAATGTTCGTAGATGAAGCGAAAATATATATTAAAGCAGGCGACGGCGGTGATGGAGCCGTTTCCTTTCATCGTGAAAAATATGTAGCGGCAGGCGGACCTGACGGCGGTGACGGAGGAAAAGGCGGAGACGTTGTGTTTGTAGTTGACGATAATTTTTCCACCCTTATTGATTTCAGATAGATCGGAAGAGCGTCGTGTAGGGAAAGAGTGTTCAG
>OCTV010000951.1_pt1 | contig 10891 bp, 7 predicted proteins | sample 1539101 | NCBI WGS metagenome assembly OCTV01 (sample SAMEA3991422, study PRJEB22521) | metagenome | biome: anthropogenic terrestrial biome; feature: sewage plant; material: sludge | place: Sweden | collected 2012-09-26 | reverse complement strand
GCCAGGCGCCACTTAAAGAATGGCCTAGGCTGTCCAACCAACCGGAGCCACCTCTCAGGTCCTTCACGAGCGTCGACTGTCGGGTGGACACATCGACTTGCCAAATCTTGTTTTGCCCGACACCAAAGGTCACTTGACGGTTGACCCCGCTCCAAACCAGGCCATATTCCTGCAGCCCTGACGGGACGTTGCTCAGAACAAATCCGCTACCGGACCTAAAGTTGACCGGGTCAAACGTATAGAACTTTGCCCGTTTTGGGCCAAGCGTTTCAACCGCCATGACATAGGTATTGTCTTTGTTAAAAGAGGGCACATTGCTATATTGAACCGAAGCATTCGTACTCCCGTCACTCCCGTCAGTCAACCGTAGGATGGTCGTGCCAAAAGTCGGATCGATGATCTTGGAGCCTGCGGAAGGTAGAGAGAGCAAAGCCGGTTCTTTATATACCCCCAAATCGGTCTTGATGCCGCCACTTGGCGTCGGAGTGGGAGTCGGTGTCGGCGTGGGAGTTGGAGTGGGTGTCGGCGTGGTCCCCGTGGCCGTGTATACCCGGTAGGTATAGGACCGCCCATTCGTCAAGGGATTGGAATTGTCTGACGCCGAGAAATAGAGGGTATTTCCCCAGTGGCTAAACCGGCCGTCACCCTGCTGCCGGATGTCCGCATGCAGTGAATGTGCAGGCCCTAGTTCCTGCCCGTTTTCATAGATCCGCAATGTCGACACGGTCGGTGTGGCATTCGAGTCCCCGGTGGTCCCGAAATTCTGTGACACATAGTAGGCATACCCTGAATTATGGGACGCCTGTCCAATGTTAATCGCTCCCTCCGTATACTGTTCCTGTACGACCGCAGCCTGGAGCGTAACGGCACTGGCCAGATCGCCGGCCAGCAATACTCGCGCCTCAAGTTGCTCTATTCTGAAGGGAGAGGCGCGTCTCGTGCGCTGATGTTTCGCGAGAGATCTCTTGCGTCCGCTTCTCTCATTCGTGAGCAATTCCCGTAACTTTGAGAAATATCCGCTATCTCGCATCACTGACCTCCCCTCTGGTTAAAACAACATGATCCAACTTCATTGACAACACTCGGTACTACTTACTACCCGACACAACCATCGCACACTTCAGCCCAGCCGCCAGCTTCAAGTCCGGATTGGGCAATTCCAGGCGGACACCAAATGTCCCGCTGGCGGCATCCACGACACGATCCACAACCGTCACGACAGCCTTATACGTCCCGCTGACCGGCGCTTCCGGCTTCACTTGCATTTCCATGCCAACGGTAATCTTTCCAAGTAAGGACACGGGCACATAGGCCTCGACCCGAAGCGGGTTAATCTGAGCCAGTCGCATGATGCGCTCCTGCTTCGGGAATTCCCCCGGCGACATGTAGCGTTCGACTACGACCCCGTTGATCGGGCTACGGATCGTCCGTAGCCCGACTTCAGCCGAAGTCCGTTGCAATTCAAGATCCGCCAGCCGGCGATTCGTCAACTCGGCCTGAGCATGGGCGACGGCACCGGTTGCCCGCTCTAAACTCGTATCGAGGACTGCGAGAATTTGCCCTTCCTTCACCAGATCCCCGCGATCCACGGCCACCGTTTCCAGCAACCCCCCGACCGGACTGGTGATGGTAATGACGACGTACGGCTGAATCAGACAGCTCAGCTCTCCCGCCTGCAAAACGCCGGGGGCCGACAGCAGAAGAAGGCTACTGATCCAGGCGGCAGACACACTGTATGACGTGAATGTTCTTAGCAGGATGCGGAAAAAGTCCGCCAGCGGCGTTCTCGCGGCGCTCAGAAGCTCACCGTACGGCGCGAGTACGATTCGCCTCTTCGCTTGCTGCGGCCTTGCTGGACGGCCTTTTTGCACATCCTTCGGGTTATTGTGATACCGACATGGCGCATCAGTTGATCGTAGCGTGTTGCGCAACAATCGAATTTTTCCGCAGCCTGTTAGACGCATGGCGTGTTCCTATTCCGAACGACCGGTGAATGCGAGTGTAGAATCCAACTGCTCATCCATTTTCATGACCGCTCGCCGCATCCGAGCCTGCAGCCGCTCCGCACGCTGCTGAGCTCGCCGACAAAAGAAATTCCCGAGCCACCGGGGAATGCGCGCGCTGAGACAACCGAGCATCCCCCTGAGCCTCCGCCCGACCGACCCACCATGGTCGACGAACAATTGATCGTCCAGGGAGATAATCGTCTGATAGGTTCCCGGATCCCCCTGACGTCCACAACGTCCGAACAATTGGCGATCGATACGACCGGAATCATGGCGTTCCGTCGCGATGACATGGAGTCCGCCCCGCGCAACCACATCCGGATCGAGACGGATGTCGGTTCCTCGCCCTGCCATATTCGTCGCCACGGTAATACGCCCCGGCTCGGCGGCCCGACTGATGACGGCGGCCTCGTCCTGATCCTGCCGGGCATTGAGGACCTGATGCTCGAGTCCTGCGCTCTCCAGCAACCGGCTGAGATGCTCTGAGGCCGCGACCGTCCGCGTGCCGACGAGCACCGGTCTGCCCCGCTGCGTCATCTCCGCGACGGATCGGACGACCGCCTGCCACTTATCGTCGGCCCCGACATAGACCTGATCCGTAATCCTTCGCCGCCTCAGAGGACGATTCGATGGAAGGCGAACCACCCCGAGACGATAGACTGACCAGAGTTCACGCGCCACTTCATGCGCGGTTCCGGTCATCCCGGCCAGACGCAAATAGCGGCGGAAGAATCGCTGATAGCTGATTCGGGCCAGGGTATTCTGCTGATTGTCCAGCGGGCATGCTTCTTTGGTCTGAATCATCTGGTGGAGGCCGTGCTCCCAAGAACGATCAGGCATCAGGCGGCCGGTGTACTCATCGATGATCTGCACCTTGGACTCCTGTACCAGATACTGCTGGTCACGGTGAAACAGATGGAGTGCGATCAAGGCCTGGTGCACGAGGGCCTCACGACGACGACGCCCGCGCCATAATCCGCCCAGGCCGGCGGCAAGTTCCTTCGCACGCGCCTCGCCGCACGACAGCATTCGCACGGTACGCTCACCGCGGTCGACGATGAAATCACGCCCTTCCACCAGCTGCCGGGCCATGTGCAATGCCTGGGCATAGGTCGTCTGTTCGGCGGTATTGTCGGTGCATCGCGCAATGATCAACGGGGTCTTGGCTTCGTCGATCAGCACGCTGTCGGCCTCATCGACGATCGCGTACTGCAGGCCCCGCAACAAAAACCCGCCCGATTGCGCATCACGCCGGTGCAGACGGTCCAGCTGAACCTGGAGTCGATTCGACGCTGTCCCGACGAGAATCCGATCTTTCAAATAATCGAACACCAACTCTTTGCCGGTACAGTAGGTGATGTCGCAGGCGTACGCGGCCTGTCGTTGCGACGGTGTCATCCCCTGCACAATCGTCCCCACTGAAAGTCCCAATGATTCGTAGACGGGTCTCATCAGGTCGGCATCGCGAGCCGCCAGATAGTCGTTGACGGTGACGATATGAACCGGGAGACCGGCGAGTGCCGCGGTGCAGGCCGGGAGCGTCGCGGTCAACGTCTTGCCCTCGCCGGTTTCCATCTCCGCCACCCGACCGGTCAACAAGATCCACCCTCCGACGAGTTGCACATCAAAATGGCGCATCTTGATCGTCCGCGAGGCCACTTCGCGCACTAATGCGAACGCTTTCGCGGCCAGCGCCGGGCGAAATCCTGTCTTAGTCAAGGAGGCGCGCAGGTCCTGCGCCATGGATTTCACGCCCTCCTCGCGCAACCGGGCACATTCGACGCCGGCAGCCGCAACCTGCTCCACCCAGCGCTCCCGGCGGACGACCGACGCACGAAGACGGCGCTGGACCGGAGCCACGGCAGCTTGCACCCAACGATCCAACTTTCCTACCTGAGGTGCCGAGCGCTCTGGGTAGGCCAGCCCCTGTATGACCGACAATTCCAACGCTCTAGACATTGAACCGCGCCAAAAAGAGTTGCCGGAGCTGCCGGGTCCACTGTGTAGACAGGGGCATCCATCCGTGATTAAAACGCACATAGGCTCGACCGCCGGCATCCATCAGTCCCATGGAGTTGGCCAGGGTGAGATCAGCCTGAAAAAACCGGCCCATTGCCGTGAGCCCTTTCTCGTCCGACGGCTCCAGCGGAACTTGTCCGCCGCCCTGACTTCCCAACGCCGCACTAGGCAGTTGCTTCGTCGCCGCCGGCACGAGGCGGACAAGAGCCGCCGGCTGGGTCGCCGGCAACCGTTCGGCCAGACGCACATCGACTGATTCGAGCTGGTACCGGACCAGATCGATTTCTCCCTGTGGCACCACGGTCCTGACGGTGACGGTGCGCAGATCCAACACCTGTCCCATGAGGTCACCTTGGCGGACATATTTGCCGGGGAAATCCTCAGCACGCGGCGTGACGAAGGTCCCGGATTGTTTGCTCCGTACGACCAGGCGTTCCACGCGTTCACGGATACGGTCACGTTCTTGGGTCACGTACTTCGTCTCTTCTTCAATGATGGCCGCCTTCGTCCTATCGTTCGGTTCCTGCTCCGTGTGACGAGCCTTGAGTTCTTGAAGCCGGGAGTTTAATACGTTCAGCTGCGCACGCAGGTCGGCGTTCCGGCAGATGAACAACACGTCTCCGGCCTGCACCTGGGAACCCGGTGTCGCCACCACTTGCGTCACGAATCCCTCGGTTTCCGCCCGGACCATCGCATCGTCGGACAGCCAGACGATGCCCTCCGTCACGGTACGGAACGGCACAGGAACAAACCCGACCACTCCCACCAACGCCGCCACCAGACAGACCACCGTGACCACGGCCCGTGCACGAACAAGATGCAGTCGCGGACTCGTGAACAGATAGGTCGCGCCCTTGACCACCGGCACCACCCCCATCATGACTCCGGTAAATACTGCGAAGAGAATGGCCACAGGCGGAAACTGATCGCCCAAGAACAGGAGAATCCCGACGACCACCAGGATGCGATAGAGGGACGAGGCGGTCCCGTACAGCACGAACCAGACCCGTTCACCGGCGGTCGCATGCGGCATTTCCGCCTCTGGCTGCCCCAGGAGATAGCGCTCGGCCAGGTAGGAAAAATACCGGCCTGCCCGATGCTTCATATTCGGAATTTCCAAATAGTCCATGAGCATGTAGTAGCCATCAAACCGCAGCAAGGGATTGGCGTTGAACAACACGGTGGAGATGCCGGCAATCAGGATCGTGTTATACGCCAGCACCCGCACGAGGCCGGGCTCCGCATTGATCCACACGATCAGCGCCAGCGAAGCCAGGGCCAGTTCGACCATCATGCCGGCCGCGCTCACAAGAATGCGTTGCCACTTGCTCCGGAATCCCCACGCCCCGGTGGTTTCAACATAGGGTACGGGGGTAAAGACCAGCAGCATCACCCCGAGTTCATGCACTTCCGCACCGAACGCCTTCGCCATGAAGCCGTGCCCCAACTCATGGCACAGCTTTAACAGCGGAAACAGAAGCCACAGCAACACCAGATTCTGCGGCGCCAGCGCCTGATCCGAGAAATCGTGGAACAGAGCCGTCCAGTAAGTCCCGCCCCACAACAGTCCCATCCCGACGAGTGCCGTCCACAACAACAGCCCAGGCAGACTGATAAGAGGACGCACGAGGGGAAGGAATCGCGCCAGAAACCGGTCCGGGTCACACAGGGGCATTCGCCAGGAGAATATGTTCGCCAACCGGGTGTATCGTTTTCGGCGTACCTGCGTGGCCGACCGCTTCGATAACTCGACCATGTCAGGCGGTGCCTCGAAAAACAGGGCATCGCTCGTATGGAGTTGACTGATCAGGCCGATGACATCGTTCTGGGTCGGCGCCTCGTCGCCCAACCGTTCGCTCGCCTGCTCCCAGATTTCCTGGACCGTGCGGCGTCCGTCCATCAAACCGATGAGACCGTAGGCTTCGGGCGAAAAGCGGTGGAACTGATCGGTCGCGAGATCCTGCAGAACGTACCAGGTCTGTCCGCGATACTGATGCCGATGCACGCGCAGGTGGCTGCGAAGTCTCGGTTGCAAGCCTTCGACCCGATACCACGATGGGCTGAAAAACGATTCCGCCACCGTATCTCCTAGTCAGGGCAGCCACGCCCACAATTTCAACCGCACCCATTCCATCGCGTCATGTGTCCAGATCCAGGCCAGAGGCCGCCGATCGATGGTGATCTTGCCGACGCCTTCCATGGCGGGCCTGAGTTGCGAAGGCTTCGTCAGGAATCGGCCTTCGACACGAAAGAAATTTCTTCCCTCCTGAGCGGTCGATACCGGCGTGATCTTCGCGACCTCGAACAGTAGCAACTCCTGCGGCAGTGCCGATAACCGAAGCTCCCCGGACTGGCCGACCGCGACATGCCCGATGTCCCGCTCATCCACCTGCAGCACGATGCGATAGGTATCCAGCGGAGCTACCTCAAAGAGCACCTTGCCCTCTTCCACCGGTGCATCCAGTTGCTGACTCAAATCGCCGGAGACCACCACGCCCGCGAAAGGCGCGACGATCTGGGTCCGCGAGAGTTTATCCGCGGCGAGATCGAGCTGTGCCTGCACCTGCCGCAATTGGGCGCTGAGGATTTCGGCTTTCGGCGCATTTCGCTCTGCGAGTGCCTGCCGCTGCTCCTTGGCCAATTGCTCGCGCTCGTTCAGGCGCTTCAGACGCTCCAACTGCAGATCCCGATCCTGCAGCGTGGCCAACACCTGTCCGGCTTTCACAACATCCCCGGCCCGGGCCGGCGCGGTGCGTATATAGCCCTGGAAAGGCGCTGCAGCCACCCGCTGCACCTCGCCCTCCAACACGGCTTTCGACGTCACGCGAAATTCACCCGCACTTGTGAGAAACCATGAGCCCAGAGTCGCGATCAGCAGCACGGAGAGTTTCACTCCCATATGGCCGGTGCCGATCACCGTACCGATGTGCCGCCGGACGCTCTCCCAGATCTTGAACGGCAACGCACGATCATGCTGGCGCTTTAAGTCGAGGGTGGGACCGACCAATGCCGCCATCGCTTCACACAACTCTACAGTGAAGCGGTCGAAGGGTTGTTCGCCACCGCGCTCGCAGGTCAAGACGCCGACGATCCTGCCGTGGGCCCAAAGGGGAAGTGAACAGACGGACGCCGCGCCGTAGCGCCGGCGAAGTTCGTCATGAGCGCGCGTGCTCTGCGCCGGCCATCCGGCTGGGGCGGGCACAAGAACCGTCCGTTGCTGATCGACCGCTTCCTCCATCGAAGCAGTGATCGCATTCAGAAGATCCGTCTTGTGGTTGAACTGGGCGCTGTGAGACAGCGCTTGCACACGAAGTTCGTTACGAGTCGCGATTCCGAGACTGACTCGATCGCACGCTAATCGGCTGGCCAAGGCAGTCACCACTGCCGAGGTAGATCCGGTGAATCGTTCAGGCTCCAGGGCCAGGGCCGTAATGTCAAGCACGGCCTTGAGTGATTCAAGGGGCAACGTATGTAGGTCGGCGGAGGACTCGCTCTCCAGGGGCGACGGACTCAATACAGGAGCCCCCTCCGCGACGTTCTGCTTATTAAAATCAGTCATTACGTATACGCGTGGGCCTTAAGAGCTCCCTCGTGAATGGTTGTTGTTGAGTGCCGCGTGGGCCGTGAAAGAAGTGGCGAGATGAGCTGCCGAAGCGCAACTGCCACCTCCAGCATAACTATCTTGACAAACAGTTGCAAGATGTAAAAATGGCCTAGGAGCGAAGGCTTACCTAGGTACGACTCCCAGTCACCACATATCCTACGTATTTCACCTCTACGAATTGACCGACCCCAATGCACCGTAGTGCGGCGCGACCATCCGCGCATGGCCCAGTCCGCCGATCAACGGCCACGGGCACTGAGCGGAAACGAGCGAAGTGCGCGAAACGTGTACAGGAGGCTCTTGTTGGGGGCGGCGTGAATCGAGACGTGACGAACCCGGCACCGCCGAATACTCGCACACCAAAAGCGGGCGCTCGCAGGATGTTGTGAGAACCGCGCTCGTCGCTTGATCGCCGAGCGGCTTTCGAAAGCGGCGAAGAGAGACTTTACTTGCACACGTTTTGAAGATGATGCTCGCCGTCCGCATACTGTCACACACGCTTCGCGAAATCCCTGCCGTTCGACACTCGCCAATTCCGCACGCTCCCGAACCATGGTCCCGCGGCCATCCCGGCACCAACTCGCCATTGCTGCTCGACCTGATGCAACGTTTGGGTCGAGGAGACATAGGATCGTCAAAGGAGAATCAGTGGAGCACTATCCGGTCGCCCGGGGCAGTGATGAAGATCTTACGGCCGGAACAAACAAGAGGATCGAAGACCACCGAAGGTGTTTCTCCGGCGGCAACAAGAGAACGGCTGCGTTCGAAAAGCCACCCGTAGGCACGAGGACGTACGAAAGGACGACTGAAGGGTTTACTCCTCCGCCAACAATAATGAAAGAGGCTCGCGGTCGGGAAAGATTTGTTTGGAGCGGGCGATGGGATTTGAACCACACTCCGTCGCCGGGTCGGCCCTGAAACTTGCCTCCCTGCTCCCACTGAGGGGGCCTGTTCCGGCCGGCTCACTATCTCGCCGGCGTCCGCAGACCTGACGCTCGTTATTCCTCGCGTCGCGTACCCCCGCGTGTCTCCCCACGAAGGGAGCATACTCCCTTCGAAACCCTCTGTCGTGGATTCAAATCTGCTGAATGTGGATTGGTTTTTTGGAGCGGGCGATGGGATTTGAACCCACGACAACTTGCTTGGGAAGCAAGGACTCTACCACTGAGCTACGCCCGCCCCGTGAGGTTTTTCAAGATATTACATGATTATGCTTCGTGGTGCAACTTCTCATGTGTCAATACAGTGTCAGCGCTAGATGACTGATCGGCCTGGTAGATCACTAGCTTATCGACAGCCCGTTGAAGATCCGCCGGAGAAATCTGATTGTACCGTCTATGCATCTTTTCTGACTTGTGGCCAATGATTTTCATTGCCGTCATCGTGTCCACACCTGCTCTTCGCAGGGAAGTAGCTGCGGAGTGCCGGAAGTCATGGGCAGTAATTCCACCGTTTTTTCGGCCGTACACAATACCTGCCCTTCTGCATGCAGCTCTGAACGCGGTGGTAAGTCGGCGCTGAATAGGCCGTCCCTTGTAAAGAAACACTCGTGAGGTATCAAGCCTCCGTTCCTTTAAACACTGGCGAAATGCCTCGTAAACTTCCGGAGTCATTGGGACGGTTCTCGCCTCTCCATTTTTTGTCTCTCGAAGCGTGAATTCCTTCCTCTTCATGTCAACATCTGACCATTCGAGTTTAAGTAGCTCTCCACGTCGCGGCCCTAGATCATACGCCACGGTTAGAAATCTTGCCAGATGTGGCGCTGCATGCGCACGAATAGCCGCCCATTCTTCTGGCGTGACGATCCGATCTCGCTCGTTCTTAGGATCTGGCTTCGGAACTGAAGCTGAAACATTGCGCGAGATCAAATTGAATTGATCGGACATTGCAAGATTCAGCATGCGGGTCAACGTCATATGATCGTGATTGATGGTTTGAACGGATACGCCCTGCCCGGCTCTCCAGGCTCTGTACTTCCTGACATCTTCACATGTGAACGCTGCTAGCGGTTTATCGCGGAAAAACTTCAGAAGGTGGCTGACATGAATGGCCCGAGTGCTAAACGATCGTAGCCGCCGCACCTCCTCAAGGTTCAAGTACTGCTGCGCCCATTCACTGAATAGGACTGGCCTAGACTCTTCTGTAAGGATCTTCCCTTGAAGAAGGTTAATCCGGATGGTTGATTCCATCTCCCTTGCAATGGTTTTGTTAAGACATCCGACTTTCCATCGCTTGAGCCTTGCACCTGGTACGCCTGGAGCGAGCTTAAAGGTCTTCCCGTCATCAGAAACAATGACACTGAATGCGACGTAGTATGAATCTTTTCGCTTCGTCAGTCCCATACTGAAACCTTTCCTTCAAGTTCCCGCAGGCCGCTTGATGCTCAGTTGATCAATGGATGTTTGTTGATCCGTTCAACATTAACAACTCTCACCTCGATTTTGTAAGTCCTTCACTTTACCGTTCACCTCGGTCGACTTTCGGGTTTTTTGGCTTCGGATCTGGCCGTTACCGTGTGTCTATCTATCCATTGATCTAGGTCTTGCTGCTTGAACTTTACAAGTCGCCCAATTTTAACGAACCGGATCTTCCTTGCTGAAACCCATCCATACAAAGTCAGCTTGGAAATGCCTAGATACCCTGATGCCTCATCCATTGTCAGAAGCTTGCACATGTTAACTCCCAAGAAACATTTGTTAAAGATCCCCTTCAGCCAACCTTCCCGAATGCCCACTCACGCTTGCCGTTGAAAGGCTCGTTGCTGGTGCGACGCGGGTCCGGGGAGCAGTGGGACAGTCCTTCCGTGTCTCCGCCCCTCCAGGCCTGCCCGCTGCGAGAGCCCCGTGCCGCCTCCTTCGTTACGCCCCACCCTTGGTTGGTGAAGGGTGGGGCTAGAACATAATTTCAGAAGGAGGCGGACATGTCCGTTGATAGCTCTCTCGGTTCCTCGAACGGTGGACGGCCACTGAGCCCGGTTCGGAAATACGGAATCCCTCGGTACCGTATCACGCTCGTGCGTGAGGGCCGTGCCATGCCGGCGGCGGAATCGGTGCATACGTCGGAGGGTGCGGCGACCATTCTCCGGCCCTTGTTTGCCGGTCTGGACCGGGAACAATTCCTCATCTGTGGCCTGGACGCCAAGCACAAGCTCATCGGAATCAATGTCGTCTCGACTGGCTCTCTCAACTTGACGATTGTGCATCCTCGCGAAGTCTTTAAGCCGTTGATCCTCATGAATGCCGGTGCCTGGCTCTGTTCGCAT
>OCTV010000946.1_pt1 | contig 10912 bp, 11 predicted proteins | sample 1539101 | NCBI WGS metagenome assembly OCTV01 (sample SAMEA3991422, study PRJEB22521) | metagenome | biome: anthropogenic terrestrial biome; feature: sewage plant; material: sludge | place: Sweden | collected 2012-09-26 | reverse complement strand
ACCCACAGGTGTTGATAATAACAACATCAGAAAGGGCGGCGTCTTCGACTAGTTTATATCCTGCCTCTTTAATTTTGAATAACATTCTTTCGGCATCAACTTGGTTTTTTGAACAGCCCAGTGATACCATACCTACTTTAATTGGCATTGTTTATCTCCTTGAATATTAATTAATTTTAAGTTCCATTTCTCTTGTCAAAATTTCAAATCCCATTTTTTCATAGACCTTACGTCCGTCATCTGTTGCTTTTAAGCATATTTTGCCGACATTTAATGCCTTGGCTTCATTTATTAACTCGGTCAATAATCTTTTTGCCAAGCCTTTTCTGCGATAATTCTCCATTGTATAAACATTTAAAATATACCCTGTTTTACCGCTGATATTTGAAACAGTCGGGAGAACATCATAAAAGCAAATAACAGCAATTGACACAATTTTTTCATTATCAATCGCAAGCCATGCTACAAGTGAATTATCATCTATATGCTCACACAAATATTTATAAGTATTGTCTTTAAATCCATCAGGCATACCCTCTTTGACAACATTTGAAATGAACTCCATCCTGTTTTCAAGTATTAAATCAATATCTTCTGAATTTGCTTTCCTAATTTCCATGCTCGTCTACTCCTCAATTGTGTCAATATACTCCTCAAGCACCGCATTAACATCTGAATAGCTGTACCCTTGTCTTGCAAGCGCAGATTTCACTTTTTGAACGCCCTTTTTGTCAATAAGATAACGCGTATATTTACGCTCAACCAACTTTGTCAGGCGGTCTATTGTATCGTCCTCATATGGCTCTAAAGCGGCGTCAATCAGCTCTCTGTCAATGCCTTTTCGCTGCATATCATAGCGTGCACGATAGCTCCCGTAGTGCTTAACCTCAATAAAATCCCTTGCAAGCTTTTCGGCATAGCGCTTATCATTGACAAGCCCTATGCTTACCATTCTGTCGCAGATTTCCATGCAGATATCCTCAGGATAGTTTTGGTCAAGCTTATCAAAAAGCTCCTTGTAAGAGTGGTCACGAAAGCCCAGCAGGTACAAAGCCCTTTCCCTTGCGCGTCTTAAATCAGATGAATGGGTGATATCATCAATTGCCTCGTGCGGAATTTCCATATCGGGCTTTAAATTGTAGTCTGAAATTATTTCCTGATTTAGATAAATTTTCTTATCCTCATAAAATTCCACGCAATATGTTGAGCCCTTATATTTTTCGATAGATTGAATTTTCATAATTATTCTGAATCATCCATTGGGGTGAATTCCTCAAAATCGTCCTCTGCATCGACCTGTGCGGAGGTTACTGCATTTGCTGAATCAGCAGATGCTTTCACTGCGGCGGCTTTCTTATTTTTCTTTGATGCCATCACAAGTTCGCCTGCATTTGCTTTGATTTTGACTTCAATTTCATCCATGATGTCCTTATTATTCTTTAAGAAATCCTTTGCATTGTCACGTCCCTGTCCCATTTTCATATCATTATAGCTGAACCAAGCACCACCCTTTTGGACGATATTCAAGTCAACTGCAAGATCAAGCACCTCGCCAATGCGGGAAATACCCTGACCGTACATGACATCGAATTCACATTCCTTAAAAGGAGGAGCAACCTTATTTTTAACGACCTTGCATTTTGTCCTGTTGCCTATTAGTTCAGCTCCGTTTTTAATTGTTTCACCACGGCGAACTTCAATTCTGACGGAGGAATAGAATTTAAGTGCTCTGCCTCCCGGGGTAGTCTCCGGATTGCCATAAACCACACCGATTTTATCACGAACCTGATTTATGAAAACTGCAACGCAGTTGGTTTTTGAAATAGCGGCAGTCAGCTTCCTCATTGCCTGTGACATAAGTCTTGCAAGCAAGCCGACATGAGTATCACCCATATCTCCGTCAATTTCAGCCTTTGTAACCATAGCGGCAACAGAGTCCAAAACCATAACATCAATTCCGCCTGAACGAATAAGTGCCTCGGCAATTTCCAAAGCCTGTTCGCCGGAATCCGGCTGAGAAACAAGCAAGCTGTCGATATCAACGCCCAAAGCAGCGGCATAAACAGGGTCAAGAGCGTGCTCAACGTCGATGAATGCAACTTCTCCGCCAAGCTTTTGTGCTTCAGCGACAATATGTAAAGCAACCGTTGTTTTTCCGGAGCTTTCAGGCCCATAAATTTCAACGATACGTCCGCGGGGAACGCCGCCTATACCAAGTGCCATATCAAGAGTCATTGAGCCTGTCGGAATAGCATCAACGCAATAGGTTTTAGCTGTCCCCAAACGCATTACAGCACCTGCACCATAAGTTTTTTCTATCTGTGCAATAGCAGTTTCAATTGCTTTTTTCTTATCCTCAACGCTCTGTGGAATATTGTCAAGGGATTTCTTTTTGGGTTCAATCTTCTTCTTATCCAAAGCCATAAATGTTCCTCCTTATATAATTAAAATAATTCACCGTATACAACACGAGTAATTCCGCTTAAATCCTCTTTGAATTCAATATTGCTGAACCTATTCTGTTTTAAGATTTCAGCAACATCAAGCTCCTGCCCCATTCCCACCTCGTAAGCAAGAATTCCGCCGATTTTAAGCTTGCTTTTCCAAAGCTTAGTTATTTCACGATAGAAATAAAGTCCGTCTTTACCGCCCTCTAAAGCCATTTTAGGCTCATGCTTAACCTCTTTTTGAAGCACATTCATATCTTCGTCAGTCAAATATGGGGGATTCGATACAATGATATCATTCTTTTCAAAATTGTCAATAATTTCACTGTCCAATATATCGCCGCATACTAGCTTGACACCAGAATTATTTAAAACTAAATTCTTCTTTAAGAAAACCAAGGCGTCCTCAGACATTTCAACAGCATAAACGGTCGAGCTAGGTATTTCTTTTTGGAGGGCAATTGCAATACAGCCGCTTCCGCTGCAAAGGTCAACGATTTTTGGAGATTCTCCTGCGATTTGAATGACAGCTTCAACGAGAGTTTCTGTATCGGGGCGTGGAATTAATACACCCTCACCTACTTCAATCGGATAGCCATAAAACTCCCATTTCCCCAGAATATATTGCAGAGGATAACCGCTGATTCTCTTTTCGATTGCATTTTCCATGCTTTCAACAGTCTCTGAATCAAGGGTCTTTTCTGATAAAGCCGCAAGCTCAAGCACCTTAATACCTGTAAAATGTTCAAGCAGTATTGATGCCTCAAAGCGATAGTCTTCTATACCAGCTTCTTTAAGCTTATTTTTTGTATCAATGTATAATGAAGATAAAGTCCCCATTACCATTTATCGTCCTGTTTATCATCAGGAATACATGGCTTCAAAGCTGCAATAGCACACTCAATCTGGCTTGCATCAGGCTCACGGGTTGTTAGCTTTTGAAGTGCAAGTCCAGGGGCGGATACTATTTTTGTGAAAATGTTATCATACTTACCTGCCAGCCTGATTATTTCATAAGCAATACCGCACACAACAGGGAGCAAAGCCAACTTCAGCAAAATTCTTATAGGCATATATTTCCATGTTATTATTGAAAAAACAAGTATGCTGATTATAAATACAATAATCAAAAAGCTTGTTCCACAGCGTGGGTGAAGTCTTGTATGAGTCTTGACATTTTCAACTGTTAATTCTTCACCGGCTTCATAGCAGGCAATTGTTTTATGCTCTGCACCATGATATTCAAATGTACGCTGAATGTCCTTCATTTTTGAAACCAAAGCCAAATACAAAATGAACAATGTGATTTTAATGAGTCCCTCAATCAAAGTCTTAATGAATTGGCTATGAATTGCACCGCCAATCTGCTTTGTAATAAGCATAGGCAAAAACATGAAAAGTCCAAAACATATTGCAATTCCGATAATGATTGAAAAAACTGTAAGTATCGGCATCAGCTTGTCACCAAAAATTTTAAGGAGCTTTTTTTCGAAGTTTGAGAGCTCTTCTTCTTCAAATTCACCTTGCTTTTCAGCAGACTTTGATAAACATTTATATCCGTCAACTAATGAGATGACAAAATTCACACTTCCGCGAATGAAAGGAGCTTTTTTGTACCAAGGTGCATTTTTACCGCCCTTTACTCCCCATTCTTCAACCTCAATTTCGCCGTTTGGAAGTCTGCACGCCATTGCCGCTTTGTCAATTCCGCGCATCATAACCCCCTCAATAAGAGCCTGTCCCCCAATCTTTGACTTGAATTTTTCTTTAGAATTACTGCTCATTTAGTTCTTTCCTTTCATCGATTACGACTTCCTTTGGTTCAACTATCTTACTTATTGCCGGCAAGGTAATAACCACCGTTGTACCTACGCCTTGTTCACTTAATATGTCAAGCTGTCCGCTATGCATTATGACAATTTCATTTGCAACTGCAAGACCGATACCTGACCCACGCCTTGTATGGTTTGCTTTATAGAATTTCGTTTTAATTTTCGGCAAATCAGCTTCTGAAATACCGCAGCCTGTATCTGAAATTGAAATCTCAATCTTATCTTCAGCCTCAATAGCCTCAATTGAAATAATTCCGCCTGGGTCAGAATACTTAATTGCATTGTCGATTATGTTAATGAAAACCTGTCTTAATCTGTTTTTGTCTCCATATACGAATGGGAGCATTTCAGGCTCATTATAAATCACCTGAATGTTATCACGCTTTGCCCGCTCGGCGTAAATAAGGACCGCTTCACCCAATTCGGCAAGAATGTCCATAGTAGTTTTCATCAATGTGAAACGACCGTTCTGCATTCTTGAAAAATCAAGAAGCTCCTCTACCATTTGTGAAAGTCTGTCGGTTTCGTTCCCTATTACTCTCATTCCCTTTTCAATTGTCTCGTGGTCGTCAATCATTTCTGTCAAGGTTTCAGACCAGCCTTTAATTGCCGTCAGCGGCGTCCTTAGTTCATGTGAAACACTTGAAATGAATTCATTTTTCATAGATTCCGCATTGGATAGTTCATCAGCCATGTGGTTGATTATATCGCAAAGCTCTCCGATTTCGTCCTCATTTTTCTTAGCAATTCTGACTGAGAAATCACCTGTTGCAAACCGCCTTGCTGTTGTACCAATCTGTCTGACAGGAATAACAATGGATTTCACAAAATACAGCCCCGAAAACAGCATCAATGCCATGATTGCTAAAAAAGCGATAGAAAGCGCAAGAATATAAGTGAAAACCTGATTGTCAACCTGTTCAAGCGAAATGACAAGCCGTATAGCATCAAAGTCACTGTTCACATTTGATATGAGAACGCAGGTCGCCATAATTTTCTCGCCGTTTGGCTGTTCACCTATATAGAAGCCCTGTCCGTTTGAAGATTTTTGTGCATCTGCATAATCCTGCATTGTTGTATATGAATCAGGCGAAAATCCAGATGAAGTTATTGCAACCTTGCCTCGGGTGTTGATAACCATTAACTCCATTTTTTCCTTTTCGGAAAAGCTTTCAACCATATTCCTGACTTCTGTTGAAAAATTGATATTAGGTTCCTGAGAATATCGTGTCAGAAGGCTTGAAATCATGTTCATTTTTGAATTGACATACTGCTTGGCTGAGGAATAATAATAATTTTGAATAGAAAAGGCAAATCCCAGTTCAACTGCAAAAAGAATTATTAAAATAACGCCAAGACTGTTAACCAGCCATCGTTGTGTAATACTGCGTTTAGCCAAGATTTCCCCTCCTTTGCCTGAATATCAAATTGAATCAGTTCTCTGCTCCCCACTTGTATCCAAAGCCCCATATAGTCATTATGTACTGAGGATTTGACGGTTCCTCTTCAATTTTCATTCTGATTCGGCGGATATTCACGTCAACAATTTTGTCGTCACCGTAATAGCTGTCTCCCCATATGTGATTAAGGATACTTGAACGGTCAAGTGCGGTGTTTTGGTTATTTAAAAAATATTCAAGGATTTGATATTCAACCTGTGTAAGTTCAATCAGATTCCCGTCCTTTGCAACAGTCCTGCTCTTCAAATTAAGTACAAAAGGTCCGGATGTAATTATCGGCTGTTTCTCTTCTTTATTGAAGCTCATGCAGACACGTCTGTAAATTGCATCAACCCTTGCGGTAAGCTCTGACGGAGAAAATGGCTTTGTAATATAGTCATCAGCACCAATCATTAAGCCACTGACCTTGTCCATTTCCTGCGTTTTTGCTGAAAGCATTATAATTCCAAGTGTACTGCTTTTTTCACGGAGCTTTTTGCATACCTGAAATCCGTCAATTCCAGGCATCATGATGTCAAGCAAAGCAATATCAAAATTCCCGCGCTCACGTTCAAAAACCTTTAATGCTTCTTCTCCGCAGTTGACATCAATGACATCATAGCCGGCACGCTTTAGGTTAATAACAACAAAATCTCTGATAACGTCTTCGTCCTCACACACTAAAATCCTTTTCATATGTCTCCTCCTGTATAATATTTTTTAATAATTTCAAATATTAATTACTCTGATATAAAACATAAAAATTGAACATAATCTCGCTCATTGTCAAAACTAAAGGCTCGTCATTGTCTTCTGCAACCTTAACCATATACTCAATCTGACCTTTAGAAACAATGGTTTGATATCCATTTTTAAGCTGCTCTTCGTTTGTTCCCCTTTTCATAACCTTGATTCGCATAAGTTCGACCATATCGTCAGTTATTGCACCGCTATATTTATAGAAAACGACCTCGTCATTCGTAATATCTTCCTTAACTGTAACTGTACCCTGCCATCTGCTTGGAAGCATAAAGCAATATGCCTCTTTAATATTATAGTAGCCTGAATTTTTCTTAAAAAGTGCATTTTGTTCAAAAACAAGCCAATCTGTTACACATATCTGCGCCGATTCATCGACAGCCTCATATCCTGGGAAAGGCTGCAAGGTTGGGATTTCAACCACTCCGTCATTATCAACATCCATTGAAGCGTATCCAACAGGTCGGGAAGTCTTTGCCATTATCTCTCTTTGTGAATTAAGCGGATTTTTAAGCTGTTTGTCGTCATTATAAATAATTTGCGTCTGTATTGTCCCATCGCCCATCGCCGAATCAATGAATAATGCAGGTGTATCAACCCCTACACTGCCACGAACCATACCTGCATTCTGGGCGGCCCTTTCATCCATGCCGGCTTCACTTTCCTCAATGAACTGATCTCCCTGACGCATCAGTACTTTCCCTATTGAAATCTTTGTTTGGGTACTTGCCTTATTTGTGGCATCTGCCAAGGCAACCGTGGTATTGGTAATCAAAACAAGCTCGTTGAATGAATCTTTATTAATGTCCATAACTTCCATTGCGGAATATTTATCGGCAAAAATAGTTTTTAAAACTCCATTTGAGTAATTATAAGCCTCTAAAGTCTTTTCACTTTGATTGATTAAACTATAACCGACTATTATTGTCGTAAGTCCCTCACTGCCAAGCTTTGATATCATAATTCTGTCGATTTCAACGCCGCTGCTTGCATGGTCAAAAACAGAAACCCATTTCCCGTCACGCTTATCCAATATATTCACACGAAGATTGCTTTCGCCCTTATTCATTCCCGTTTTCTCATAAAATACTATTGATTCGTCAGTTGGCTCATCATCAATATTGGCAATCAAAAATGCTGAACGATAATCCCCTGACTTTGGATATTTAAGCTTAATGTTCTGCCCAACCTTATCAATCAACGCCTGATTAATTGCGGATTGGTCATCGCTTAGCTTAGGGGGAAGAAGCAAAGTATCTATCCCTGCTCCAACAGAACAACCTGTGAATATAAAAATACAAAGAACAATTATTGATATTAATTTTATACGCATAAGCTGTACCCTCCCTTTTTTTCAAAGTGTTATATAAAAGTAAATAAGGTGCAGGCACACCTACACCTTATTATATCATATTATTGCCAAATAGAAAAGCATTTTTCTATAAAATTAGCTTTAATAATCAATTTATTTATCTGCTTTCCAATGAAATATATTCCTTGCGTTTTGCAACTGCCTTATATGCAGGACGGATAATTCTGTTACCTGTAAGCATCTCCTCGATACGGTGTGCAGACCACCCTGCCATTCTTGAAACAGCAAAAAGCGGAGTATAAAGCTCAATAGGGATATTCAGCATACGATATACAAGCCCTGAATACATATCAACATTGGCACAGATAACTTTCTTGTCATCCTTTTCAGCTGAAAATATCTGCGGAGTCAATTTTTCAATTGTTTCAAGCAGTCTGAACTCACGTTCAATCTCTTTGCCTTCAGCAAGCTTTAATGCGTTTGACTTCAAAATTTTTGCTCTTGGGTCAGAAAGGGTATAAACTGCGTGTCCCATACCATAAATCAAACCTGTTCCGTCATTGCTTTCCTTGCGAAGAATTTTCTTCAGATAATTTGCAACCTCGGTTTCATCATCCCAGTTATGTACGTTTTCCTTGATGTTTTCAAGCATTTCAATAACCTTTATGTTGGCACCGCCATGACGGTGTCCTTTTAATGCCCCGATAGCGGCAGCATAAGCGGAATAGGCATCTGTACCTGATGATGTCAGAACCCTGCACGCAAAGGTTGAGTTGTTTCCTCCGCCGTGTTCAGCATGGAGCATGAGACACAGGTCTAAAAGCTTAGCTTCCTCATCAGTATATTGTCTGTCAGTACGAAGCGTTGAAAGAATACTTTCGGCTGTCGATTCTTCCGGATTTGTCTGATGCATAATAAGGCTGTCTTTATTGTAAATGCGTCGCTTAACCTGATAAGCATTAACCATAACTGACGGCAGTCTTGCAATAAGTGTAATTGCCTTGTTTATTTCACTTTCAATGCTTTGATTTTCCGCATCGTCATCATAAGAATATAAAGCAAGCACTGAACGTGAAAGTTTATTCATAATATTCGGCGACGGAGCTTTTAAAATCATATCCTCTGCAAAGCCGTCAGGTAATTCTCTGCGATCTGCAAGAATTTTTCTAAAAGCATCCAGCTGCATTTTATTAGGGAGCTCGCCTAAAAGCAGAAGATAAATGGTTTCCTCAAAGCCAAAGCGATTTTCTTTTGTTGTATTCTCAATGATTTCATTAATGCTGTATCCGCGATAAATCAGCTCGCCCTCCATGGGCTCTTTTTCGCCTTCATTCAATATATAACCGTGAACATTACAGATATTCGTAATACCAGCCATAACGCCTGTTCCGTCATCATTTCGCAGTCCACGCTTGACATGGAACTTTTCATAATATTTTGAATCAATCTTGTTATTTTTTATTATCTCGTCGCATAGTAATTTAACATGTTCGTTGTGTTCAAATTTACTCAATGTCATCACCCTCCAATACATAATTCGATATAATTTTCTATTTTATACTAAAATACTCGACTTGTCAAGAAAATAACAATAAAGGAGATTAAATTACCATGAAGCAGTATGTATCAATTCTCATTATTTTCGCGTTTTTCCTTATGGCAATTCCAAGCATTTCCCTGCTGAAAAAATCAGATACCATTCCTGAAAACAATACCGAACCGCTTGCAAACAGTTCAAATACAGTGAATGATGTTACTACCCCGACAGCTGAATATGACAAGGACGTTTTCCTTGTACTTGATACTGCAAGCGGACAAGTATCAAAGCTTTCTGCCAGAGATTATGTCATTGGCGCCGTCTGTGCCGAAATGCCTGCATCTTTTAACCCCGAGGCATTAAAAGCCCAGGCAGTTGCCGCACATACATATGCAGTACGCCAGCGTGAAAAGGAGCTTGCAGCTCCAACCGCTGAACTTAAAGGCGCATATTTTTCAAACGACCCTGCAAAATTCCAGGCCTTTTTCACAACAGATCAGGCAAAGCAGTTCTATGGCGCTGATTATGATGCAAACTATAAAAAAGTTTCCGAAGCTGTGGATAGTGTTCTAAAGGAAATTCTTGTATACAAAAACGAGCCGATAGTAGCCGCTTTCCACTCAATGTCGGGCGGGACAACCGAAAGCTCTGCTGTTGTCTGGGGGAATGCCGTAGACTACCTTGTACCTGTTGACAGCGCAGAGGACATCACCGCGCCAAATTATCTTGATGTGAAGAATTTCACACCGGATGAGCTTTCAGCGCGTTTGAAAACAACTTACTCTGACATTAAGCTTGGCGACGACAAAACAGCATGGCTCACTATCACTGAAAGATCAACCTCAGGGACTATAACGTCGCTTAAAGCCGGCGATAAGGTCCTTACAGGAATGGAATTCCGTACTTTATTATCCTTGCGTTCTGCAAATTTTGAAATCAAGTACGACGGTTCTAATTTTGAAATCACAACTAAGGGCTATGGTCATGGTGTAGGTTTAAGTCAATATGGTGCAAATGCTATGGCTGGTGAGGGGAAAACGTACAAGGAGATTTTGACACATTATTACAAAGGGGTTGACATTATCGAAGAATAGTACAGCAACAAACGGTTTCAAAGGATTTTGTCCTTTGAAACCGTTTGTTTGTATTAAATTTAATGTTTTTTCGAGTGGCAAAGCATCTTTTAAAATCAATTATTCAATTCCAACAACATCATACCCTGCATCTTCAATAGCCGCAAAAATCTCATCATTACTTGCATCGGTATCAGCAACAGCTGAATTTTCCTCAAGACTGACACTGATATTCTTTGCGCCTAATCCCTCAAGAGCCTCTTTAACGTGTGCAACGCAATGCATGCAGGACATACCATCAATTAAAATTTTCTTTGTCATAATAAAATACTCCTTTCTATTTAAAATTCTTCAATCTTAACGCATTCCCTAAAACCGAAACGGAGCTTAAACTCATTGCGGCGGCGGCAATCATAGGATTTAACAGCAGTCCGCCGAAAATATGAAGTATACCCATTGCCGCTCCCCGGCGCCTCGGGGATGCTGGTGGTCAGCGCGGCAACGATGGCGCCG
>OCTV010000940.1_pt1 | contig 10937 bp, 8 predicted proteins | sample 1539101 | NCBI WGS metagenome assembly OCTV01 (sample SAMEA3991422, study PRJEB22521) | metagenome | biome: anthropogenic terrestrial biome; feature: sewage plant; material: sludge | place: Sweden | collected 2012-09-26 | reverse complement strand
GGTCGACCGCAACACTGGCTTCCTTGACCCGCTGAATCACCACCCGCATGCCGAACCTCTCCTAAAAATGGAAAAGGCTCCCAACGGAGCCTTTTCTGAACTGAATTTCCGAAATCGCCTGTAGGATCCTATCGGAGTTGCCGGATACTACCAAATAAAAACAGCAACTTACAAAACGCGAATGGGAATGACCGCTACCCTTATCCCATCTGACTCGATAATCCTACGAGGCGTCATTGGGTCCGAGGCAGCTGACCAGCTTGAACGAGGCCGGCGACGACCCCTTAACCTGGGCAAGGAAGCGCTGAAGTTCTTCGCTGCGCGCGTAGATGAGCTGGCGGCTCGCCTGGCAACCATGTGCCCGCAAAGGATAGATTCCCTGCTCCGCCAGCATCCGCATTGCCTTCGGTGACGACGTGCCGATGATCGCGGCGATATCCCTCCCAAAAACATGCGACTGCCGGAAGCGCTCGAGTTCGTCCCGCCGTACCCGGGAGCCGATACCTTTCAGGGTTCCCAACTTCTCCGCCCGGACAAATCCATGCTGTGTCAGCCAATAGGCCACTTGCTGCTTCACGCCAAGGATTTTCGCCATCTCGGGAACGCTGACCCAGTTTGAGCGGCCGTTGCTCAGTCCCTTTTGCAGCGCACGTACCTGCACCACATCGAAGACCCAGCGGCCGATCCCCCGCGCGTTGTCGAGCATGGCCTGGAGTTGCACGGTGTTAGCCTTAGTCGCCTCAATCAGCGCCACGATTTCATCCCCAGTCCAGTTCCAGTATTTGAGGAGGTGCCCCAGCGAAACCTGGTGCTCCTCCGGGATACAGATAAACGGAACATGGCTGCCCAAGGCCAAGAGCGCATCGACCTCCCGTCGCGGTACGCACCACGGCAGATAGGCTTTATCGTTGATTCGCCTCGCTGACGGAAACAGCAGGCGCAGAATCCGCTGCATCCGCACCTTGCCGATACCAAGGAGTTCCATGGCTTCCCCCATCGTCAGCTCGCCGGCGAGCTGGGCGCGGATCTGGTCTAACTGGTCACGCCGAACGATGGTAAAGCGCCGGCCGGTCGTACTGAAGGACTCTTGGCCCTCCAGAGCTCCCTCCTGAATGAGGAAGCGAAGCCGGGCCATGGAAACCCCCAAAGCCTCCGCCGCCACGTTACCGGGAATCCACTGCACTTTTTCCAGCAACTCGGCGCTCAAGCGACGATTGCGTCGAGCCACACCGCCTTTCCAATGGGCCGCCAGCCAAGCTTCAAACGTTTCCCGAATGGGTGCAAATGCACTCTCCGTGAAGCCTTTGTACAGATAGCTGTAGGCTTGTTTGAAAACACCCGTCAGCCCGGCTTTTTCATGGGCTGACGCCGCCTGTAGTCGGTCCAGCGTGCAATGGAGGGCATTCGGCCAATCAAAAATTATTTCGGCAGCCAACGACGACACCGGCCAGGAAACTTCCAGCCGGCCGGCGTTGCGTAGCTTCAAGGGCTTCGGGTTCGGCCCTGGATCCATGTAACCACCTAGATAGCGGATAAGACGCTGGGTCTGATCAACATCCAAGCCGATGAGAGGCGGCGGCACGTTGGCATCCCCACGACAGAGCAGCTTGTCTTCGAGGATGCCCGATAACCTCCGGACGTTCTCCGGGGCAGTGCCGGGCGACTCTTCACGCAGGTCCGAGCCACACTGGCAACGCAGCAGGGATTCCCGGTGCCAGCGGACCGATTCCCCGCAGGAACTGCAAATATCCACTAACCAGCCCCCATGGCGCGGGCAGGCATCGTGGAAAAACAGCTCCCAGCTTGCTCGCCAGGTCGAATCCTCGGCCAGGCACTGCGGACAAAAACGGGCGTAGCGTTGGTTCCAGATTCGGCCATTGTTTTCGAGCAGAAAGCCCAAGCGGGCGACATGGGCATGAAGATCGGGATCCAGGGCCACTTCGGGAAGCAGGCGCTGTCGCGTCAGGAACGCCAGCTCGTAGCGAAACCCCAGCCCGGATAACTCATGCAGCGTCAGGCAATTCGCTTCTGCCAGACGTAGCGAGTAACCGAGCGGGCCTTCGGAGCGTTCCGGCGGGGGCCGCACGAGCAGGTCCGGCTCGGGGATCGGAGCAAGGAGGGCAGCGTAATCACCCATGTTACTTCCCTCCCCGCGACAGATTCATGCCCAGCTTGCGGGCCACCGGAGACCCAACCGGATCCTGGCGATTGTGCAGATGAAACACCTCGCCCGCGCTATCCAGCGGCCGCAGCGGGGACTCGGGATGGAACGGATTCAGGCGATCCGGCACATCACGCCATACTCGCTGCCGGAAACCGGCAGCGAGTGTATCCAGATCGAGGCTTTCCCGTCCTGCCGATGCTGCAATGGAGACAGCCCCTTCTAAGGTTTTGACGACATAGTCGAGCAGCCCGTAGCTCGCAACGTGGAAGCGCCGCGCGAGATTCGCTTCGTAGAGCGGAGTCTCGACCGGCAAGGGCAGCTGGGATTCGAATACCTTCAGGATGCCGCGAAATTCCCGGAAATCGTCTTCGTCGTCGATGGCAAATGGCGTCAGATGCAACCGCTCAGAAAACCGCCGGCGCAACTGCTCGTTGCTGTCGACGACCATCTCCGCCGCTGGCAACCCGCATGCGATCAGGCAAACCTTGGTGTCTTCCAGGAAGTTCTTCAGCCAGTCTGTCAAATCGCGAAATGCACTGACGGTCGGCGGATAGAACAAATGCTGGGCTTCGTCGAGGATCACCATTTCCACCCCGCATTTGGTGAACAAATCGCGGATGACGGCGGTTTTCTCGGGCGCGCTGCCCCGATGAACTTTCCGGAGGCCCAAGGCTTCCAGAATGGCGCCGGCTAGGCTGCGGGACGTGGGTGAAGACGGCACCGAGACCAGCAGGACCGGAATGTAGGTCCGCTCGGCCTGAGCTTCTCGCGGGAAACTGCTGTGGTAAGCACGGCCCAGGGTACTTTTGCCGGCCCCGGAAGCGGCCTTGATCAGCAAGCCCGCTCCAACACCGTACTTCCTTCGCCGGAGATGGAGTTCGGCGATGCTGAACATTGCCTCCTTGTAGCGTCGATGCGGAATCGGGTCAGCCACCAGTTTGAACCCAGTCACCGCCTCGTCGCGTACTAGAACCTGCGAAGGCGCAAACTGCGCCATGATTGATCGTGGATCCATGCTTAAGCTCCCTCAACGCCAAAATCGGGCAAGTCGTCGTCAAGACCGCCCGGCAGTTCCGATGGCGGCACTTCCTTCGCGGGTTTCCGGGGACGCATCGCGGCCTGCAGCGGATCTTCACCTCTCAGCACCGACTCGCTGTCATGCATCAAATAGCCTGCACCGGCCTTGCGTGAGCCCATCCGTTTGTCTTTGAGGGCTTGTTTCACGATGGCTTCGATTTCGGCACGAGCTTCCAGCAACTGCGGCGACAAGCAGTGATCCCCGTAGCGCTTGCGTGCATGCTCGCGTACTAGCCGGTGAATGTCCCGGGGCAGGCCTTCGACGTACTCAGTGAGTTTGGCCGGGACCTTGAGATACTCCTCGGTGTAGGGATCAAAGACGTGGATATGTTCGACCGTATCCTCGTAATATTTGAGCTGCACCGGGCGGTTTTCGCCGGCGCGCCGGCGAATGGTTTGCAGCAAATCGGAGTTGTACTGCAGGCCATCGAGCTCAATGCCGTAGTGAAACAACGTGCGCTTTGCCGGGATCCCGGTGATGACCTCCAGTTGCTGCGGATAGATCGGGAGTTCAATGATCCGACGGGCCGCCGACTCACTCCAGCAATCTATCGGCCGGGCGCCGATGCCGCGATGCACGCTGACGTTATAGACATCGACGATCCATTTGGTCAGCAAATGAACCAAGGTTGCCATGTCGATAACAGCTTTATCCTCGGAAGGGTAGTCTCCACGCTCATCGACGTTGGAGAACACCGTTCCTGGCAATCGATGGATCAGGCCCATGTTCATGGTCCTGAAGAACCGCTCGATGGCCCCTTTATGCTGCGGCGTCTTGGCTCCACAAAAGAGCATCTGGATTCCCATTTCCAGACAAGCCGCCTCCAGCGCATCGGAATGAAGGTCCGTCCCGTTATCCACGGCAATCAAATCCGGGATGCCATACGCCGGCCACGTTCCCTTGATATCGGGAAAGCGAGCCAGCCATGCTTCCTTCGGCAGGATGCCTCGGCGCAGGCATTGCAGCACGCCGTGCCCCGACGGCGCGTTAAAGCTCACGTAGAAACCGACCACCATCCGGGAATGAAAATCGATCGCCATGGTGAGCCAAGGCCGCCCCAAGGGCAGCTTTGTGAGTGTGTCAATCACGATCAAATCCAGGGGCGTGTGATCGATCTCGATACGCTCCAGGACACAGCCCACTTTTACGTTGCCGATGGCCGCCCGGTATTTCATGCGGGCAGCTTCCGCTCCCTCACGGGATGCATCCACCAGGTCCTGCTGAAGGTTTTCCAGCCAACGGTAGATGGTCGAGCGCGCAGGCCGCTTAATCTGCTCTTCGGCCGGAAGTCCACGGTTAAACCCGTCGATGCGCCGGAATACCTCTTCAGCGACCGCCAGCTTTGGCAGTCGCTGATTTGAGAGGTACACCGACGCGATCACCTCCTCAAATACCTGATATTGGCGCTTGGCCTTGGGGCCGGTCGAGGGCTTGTTGTGCGGGATCAGGCAGGTAATGCTTTTAGTGAGACGATAGCGACGCCACCACGATTGCACGGTCGATGGGCATGGCGGATAGCGGTCGCCCAATTTCGTCGCAATCTCGGCGATATGCTCCCGCCAAACATCAGGCTTGTATGGCTTGCTCTCTGGATCGACGGCCTGAAGATAGTGGCGACGGCGGACCGCCTCTGATTGTTGGGACTCAGGATAGGTCCCCAGATCGCGCGGGACGGCTAGATGGATTGCATTGGCCAACGAACCCAACGAGGACACATCGATCACCCATTCACCCGATTGCCAGCGTTGCAGTAACTCGGCGTCGGTGAGATTGATGAGTTCGCCAGTATCCGACTCCAGTTGGAGTTTTCCAGTAGCCAGCCGCCGTTTGATTGTGTAGTGAATCAACGCTACGACGAAAGCCAAATCGATCTTAAAGGAGATACGTTGCATCGCAGCCTCCCTTCTCAATCAGTTGAACCTTTGTATCGCCCGCCAAAGGAAGCCAGAGATCCCCGTGGGCAAAGCCCCACGCAATCAGCCGAAGCACCTCCGCTCGGCCCAGACGATCCGCGACCATGGAGAACACCGTTGGAGCTCGACCAAACTGCTGCTGCCACTCGTTTGGGGAGGAGGTTTCAGGCTTGACATGCAAGCATGACTCCAGGAGTTTCAAGTTGGTGTACAGATTCCCCTGCCGGATATCTTGATCGGTCAGAATCCGAAATCCGTGGCCCCGGCGAGCGTAATCGGCGGCAATCGCGCAATATTTCGCCTGATTGACTGGTTTAGCCAGATCGTGAACCGTTTTGATTTCCACGTGAATGACTTCCCCGGTAATCAAAACGACCTCGAAATCTGGGTAGTAATCCCGGATGCTGTCGCCGCTCACATACTGGACCAAGGTCGGTTGCTCCCGATATGACAAAACCCCTGGGGAGAATTCAAGCGCGAGGATTGCGTCACATTCGGTAAGCGATTCCCCGGCCACCATACGGCCAAGTTTTATTGAGGGGACTTTCCCCCGGAACCCGCGCCCACGGCGGGTGATAACGTTTCTGGCGAACATCAGATTGCTCCTTGCGACAGGCAAAGCGATGCCCTACGCCTGCCGCGTACCTGTTTTTGTACCCCCGGATCACTCAAAATTTGGGCGTAAAACTAGCCCTCGCCGCAGTGTGGATTGGCGAAAAATGACCGGGGAGATAAGGGAGGGCTCTTGACGCCGGTTGGCGTGCAACAGATACTGGAAGTGTGAGTAGTACCTGGCTGTATTGAAAAGGCGAGCCTTCGGGGTCGCTTTTTCTTTATGTCATGTCGAAATCTCCTCGGCGTTAGCTCTCAACCACCCTGCCGGGCAGCGGAGATCGCTCTATGGTCGGCACAGCACCCTTCAGACGACGGGGTGCCCAAACTCAAAGCTAGGTTGATCAATTGAATCTGGGTAGGACGCAGATGCCCGAGCTGAGGCTCAAGGGCACGAATAAGCTGGTATTCCTGTTCGCTTGCCTTTGGTGGCAAGGAGATTTGGCGCTTTGAGTCTGAGAGGGCCTTGGACAACTCTGTTTGCTCGTCATCAGTCAGGCTCAAGCCACGGATCAGACGCTGTATGAAGTCCTGGCGTGGCGGTCCCTTCTCGCTACGCTCGAGTGACGAGATATAAGAGGCCTCGTAGCCAAGCAGGATTCCTAGTCCATTTTGCGTAAGTCTGCGGGCACGTCGGAACTTTCTCAAAACGACGGAAAATGGGCTCATCAAGGTCGGAATTTTTTGATAACGACCAAATAGCCTAATGCTTTGCGAAACTATGTCAACCCATTGATTTTAATTGATTTTTTTGCATGCCATGCAAAACATGAGTACAAAGTCAATCGATATTAATAGGGGGTGAAGTTGGCATATTTTTCACTCGGGCACTTATAGCAAACCACAAGGCTCTGCACAGCCATAGGCCAAATCAAGGAGAAGAAAATCAAATCTCCAGTACCCGACTCACTTTTCGACAATATTGGGTTGTTTTTGTACAGAGCGCAGATCGGCAATCAGTTCAGTTCCTTCGCGAAGAATTGCGCGCGCCCTCTTGGCGTCCACATCAAACAACCCAATATGGGTTGTCGAACTATCAATCAGAAAGCCATAAGCTACCAATATCCTCACGGACTTTGGATACCCAAGAGATGTTGAGGCAGTCAAAAGTGAGAGTTTTTCCTTCTACCTCAAATGAGCTGCTTCGCCACAGCTTGTCATCTTGGGTTGAAGAGCATTTCTCTAAGGACTCCCGGAACCGGAAAAACTGCTCTTGAACTCCAACGCACGTTTCAATGACCGAGTTGTCTATATCCGGGTTGTCCGACTTTTCCATGTGCTCAACAAGCATTCTTCGGGCTGCTGAATTCTTGTCGAAGTCACAATCATGGTTGCCTGGGGCCATTACGAAGCTAATTGGGCAGTCCGTTTCCTTTCGGATTGCAGCCTCTATCTCGGCAAACAGCCCGGATGCAGCTTGGTATTCGTCCTCTGTACCGGAGTACGCCACGTCGCCCGAGCAAATGATGAAAACGTGTGATGCAGCGGGTAGAGATACAAACGTTGCTGCAGCAATCGCAGCTCCACGCTGAAGAATAGGATCCTTGGGTGTCTTAATGTGGATGTCGCTGAGGTGAAGTACAACTGCAGTCATTGCAAGGATCCCAATTTCTTGTTGGCTAGTCTAGCGAAGTCCGCACGAGTAGCTGATTTCAGTGCTTTATGGCGAACGTGATTAACATGAAATATACCAGTCAAATAGGCATGTTTGCGTCAATCTCGGCGCCATGTCCGGAACATGTCAGCTTCACCGTCAGGCATTCGCTATGGAGACGAAGCGAAAGTAGTTGAAGCCGGTCAGCCCAATAGATCGACTTCAGCTTTTCTAAGCGCTTGTTCGTCTCCCTGAATATGACGGGCAGCAACCAGCAACATTGCTGACGCAATTCGGGAGGTCTCTCAATGGCTGCTGTGGCCGAGGTGCTGTCTGTTGTCGTTGGCATGAGGCCGGATCTCGGCCATAGCGGCCCTTGGCCGAATGTGCTGATATGAGCAGCAATCTGGCGCTCACCAGCCGTTCAGCTTCATGTGGTCATAAACGGCCGCGCTTCTTCATCCGTCAATACGTGCTCCGGCCTCGGAAAGGAAATAGCCAACTAACAGAAGCAGACGTTCAGAAATGTTGCAAATCATCGGACGACGGATAAAGCCGTTTGCAGAACGTCCGTTGCATTGTGATGTGGGGCCTATTTGCGTCGGAGGCCTCGGGCATCGATTCTAGCTTTCAGATTTTGAATCTCAGTCCGTAAAACGCTTTCTTCCAGGGTTTCTAGTTCCGGGAAATCGTCAATTGCATAAGCGAGCATGGCTCGTTGAGTTGGCAGTCTGACAAATTCAGGGTCGGTAATAAGTCCTCGAAGATTTTTCAATAAATGTTGTGTTCTGGCTTCTTCAATCGCTTCTTCTTGAGCATGTTCTTCCTGTGATGCTTGGCGTAATAGGCGAAGAGCTTGTGAATGCAATTCCGAAAACGTAAGCATCCAGTCTTCAACAATCTGAAGTGTGAGGCTTCCTTTGGGGGCCGGAACGGACAAGTCAATGCGAGCGTCCTCACCGATACGACCTTTGAGATTATTCAATTCTGGTACAACTCGACAGAGATCGATGGGCTCGTTTGCATCGTCCTCTTCTGAGCTATATCGTAGGAAATGCTCTTCCGACAAGGTAAAAGTACTCACGAAAACCATCGGTGATCGCATGACTTTTGCTGCCTGAATAAACTCGCTTACGCTTCCTGCAAATGTCATGTCATCGTCGTCTTCTGGTATCGACTCAACACGAATTGGAAAGAGACATTCGCCATTCAATTGTGATAACAGTTCAGATAGTGTCATGAGGTGTTAAGCCCAACAGTTATCCGATCACTCGGGCTTCTCAATATCCGCAAACTTCGCAGCCATCGTTGGATTTCCGCGCGTCAGCCGCTTGATCGTAACGTCCTGTGCCTTGTCGTTAGCGAGGCGCAGGTTGCGGTCGGTACCGAGCAGGGATTCCTTGGTCTTTTGTAGGTGATCGATGGATTTATCGATCTCCTCAATGGCGGTTTGGAAGCGGCGTGAAGCGAGGTCGTAGTTCTTGGAGAAGGCGGACTTGAAGGTTTCAAGTTCGTTCTCGAAATTGGTGATATCAATGTTCTGCGCGCGGACCAGGGCAAGTTCGGCTTTGTACTTGACCGCGTTCATCGCGGCGTTACGTAGCAGTGTGATGATGGGGATGAAGAATTGCGGGCGGATCACGTACATCTTGGGGTAACGGTGGAATACGTCGACGATGCCGGTGTTATAGAGCTCGCTTTCGGGTTCGAGCAGTGAAACGAGCACGGCGTATTCGCAGCCTTTCTCATTTCGGTCCTTGTCGAGTTCTTTAAGGAAGTCTTCATTACGGCTCTTGGTGGCGGTAAGGTCGCTCTCGTTTTTCATCTCAAACATGATGGAGACAATCTCGTTGCTGCTCTCATCGCTGTCGCGGAAGATATAGTCTCCTTTGCTACCGCTACGAGCGTCGTTGTCTTTCTCGAAATAGGCGCGCGGAAATGCCGTGGCGCGAATGCGGTTGAATTCGGTCTCGCAGTGTTGCTCCAACGTTTCGCCAATCATCTTGGTGGAGAGGCGAGCTTTCATGTCGCGCAGGCGCTCAATGGCGTCGTCACGATCTTTGAGCTGGGTTTCGTATTTGTCCTTGAGCGATTTTTCGGCGAGCTGCTTTTCGAGCGCGGCGCGCTCAAGGCTGCTCTTGAGTTCGTCGCGGTCTTTCTCGACCGTACCGAGTGCGTCGGCAAGCGCCAGCTTCTGGTTGAGCGCGAGGGTGTCGAGCTGGACCTTGAGGGCCTGGATCTCGGCGTCCTTGCTGGCGGCGTTCTTCTGCAGCTCGGCAAGCATCTTCGCTTCGGCCAGCCGGGCGGCGGCGTCTATTTGTTGCTGCGCTTGGGCGAGCTGGTTGGCGAGCGTGTCGCGCTCTTTCTCGATGGCACTGAGGGCTTGGGTGACGGCGAGTTGGCTCTGGACTTTGCCTGCGTCGATCCGGGCCTTGAGGGTCTGGATTTCACTGTCTTTGGCGGAGGCGGCTTTCTGCAGCTCACCCGCCATCTTTGCCTCGGTGAGTTGGACGGCATTGAGCTTGTCTTGCTCGGCGAGCACTAGCCGCTCGTGCAACTGCTTGTCGAAGTCGGCATCGCGCACTTGCTTGAGGATATTCGCGTAACCCGCCTCGTCGATCGTGAAGGCTTTCCCGCAATGCGGGCAGATGATTTCATGCATGTGTGAGCTCTCCCTGAAACAGAATGTACACGTTTCTGCTTGTGGTTTCATGTATCCGGCATGCTAGCCCATATCGGGCCGGCTTTCGTAGTTACACTAAAGTCAGCTTTCCATTCCAAACCGGCTGCTTAGGTCGGAGGTCCCGAACGGCAGCAAAGGCCGATATGCGGAATTACAAATGAAGAAGAGCCGCTCATAGGGCGGCTCTTCTTCATTTGCGATGGCGCATCACCAAGTTGGTTTATTTCATCACTGTTGTGAAATCCATTTCACCGATGTGAGAAAAATTATATTTTTATGTGAACCTACAACAGCGGCCAATTCATTTATTTGTGAAAGTTTGCAACTATTCTGTGAACCTACAAAACAGATCAACGATCTCAAAAAACACACCACTGCTCATGCGCAGCCTCTACCGCGCGAGCGGTTTAGTCCTTGGCCGATTTACAGACAAATCAAAAATAAAAGTCACCTTCTTCGGTGACTTTTATACTGACCCAGATTCCCACGAAATCTAGACTTTTGGGAAAAATATAGACTATCGTGGGATCCTACATCGCCCGATCAGATATCGACGCGAGCGCTCAGGGCGTTGGTCTCGATGAAGGCCCGACGCGGTTCGACATCCTCACCCATGAGGGTCGTGAAGATCTCGTCGGCAGCGATGGCGTCGTCGATCTGCACGCGCAACAGGCGGCGAACCTTGGGGTCCATCGTCGTTTCCCAGAGCTGCGACGGGTTCATTTCGCCCAAGCCTTTGTAGCGCTGCTTGCTGATGCCGCGCTCGACTTCGTTGAGCAACCATTTCATCGCGTCGCCAAAGTTGGTGACAACCTGCTTCTTCTCGCCACGTGCCATAAATCCGCCAGCAGCAAACATGTCAGCCAAGGTTTCAGCCGTGCGGCGCAACTGAA
>OCTV010000938.1_pt1 | contig 10956 bp, 9 predicted proteins | sample 1539101 | NCBI WGS metagenome assembly OCTV01 (sample SAMEA3991422, study PRJEB22521) | metagenome | biome: anthropogenic terrestrial biome; feature: sewage plant; material: sludge | place: Sweden | collected 2012-09-26 | reverse complement strand
AGTAGACTATATCGGGAACAATTCTGTGAATAACTGAAAAATGTTATTTAATTTCAGATGTTTGAATCAATTTTTACGGTCTGCAAAAACGTCTGAATTGCCTGTGGGTGAAATCCGGACAATTTTCCCACAAAGTTGGTAATTCCATATGACCCACAATTGATACACAGCTTTTCCACAGACTTATCGACAGACTTATCCCTTCAATACCTGCAGCAACACATGCAGGTCGTGGTTGAGTTCGTTTTCCTTGATGCGCAAGGCATCGATGGTCTTGACAGCATGAATGACAGTCGTGTGATCGCGGCCGCCAAAGGCATCGCCAATTTCGGGGAAACTGTGCGAAGTCACTTCCCGACAGAGCCACATGGCGACCTGGCGCGGCCGGGCAATGGCGCGGGTGCGCTTTTTCGAGAACAGTTCCGCGACCTTCATCTTGTAGTAGTCGGCGACGGTCTTCTGAATATTGTCGATGCCGACATTTCTGGCCGAACCGATAACATCCTTCAACGCTTCTTTGGTCAGATCCAGCGCGATGGCGCGACCGTGAAAAGACGAATAAGCAAGAACTTTCTTCAGGGCACCTTCGAGTTCACGCACGTTTGAGCGCAAATGCTTGGCAATGAAGAACGGCACTTCATCATCGAGATGAATACCCTCCGCCTCTGCCTTTTTCTTCAGAATGGCGACACGCATTTCCAGTTCCGGCGGCTCGATCTGGACCGTCAAGCCCCAATCGAAGCGGGTCACCAGCCGATCGTCAAGACCATTGATATCTTTCGGATAGGTATCGCAGGTAATGATGATCTGCTTGCGCGCCTCGATCAGCGCATTGAACAGGAAGAAAAACTCCTCCTGCGAGCGGTTCTTGCCGTTGAAGAACTGGACGTCGTCGAGAAGCAAGACATCGAGCGAGCGATAGGTCCGCTTGAAACTGTCAAAAGATTTTTGCTGATAGGCACGAACAACGTCCGAGTAATAATCCTCGGCATGAACATAGCGGACAATTTTTTCCGGATTTTCAGTAACGATCGCGTTACCGATGGCGTGAATCAGGTGGGTCTTGCCGAGACCGGCGCCGCCGTAGATGAACAGCGGGTTGTAGGCGCCGCCTGGATTGTTGGCTACCTGAACGGCCGCGGCGCGAGCCAGGTCATTGGCCTTGCCAACCACCAGATTGTCGAAAGTAAAAGATGAAAAGAGGCGCGATTTTTCATAGTTGGCACCTTTGCCGCGCGACTTCCCTGGCGCGGGCATTTTCTTTTCGCCAGAAGCGTCCGCCTTGGGTTTGGCCGGAACTTGCTCTCCGAGTTCGTCATTTCCTTCAATTCGATTGGCTGCGACTTTGCCGCTACCAATTACCAGGACAATAGTGACCGGTCCGGAGAAAAAATTGCGGCTGTATTCTTCAATGCGGGCCAGGTAGCGGTCACGCACCCATTTCAATATGAACGTGTTCGGCGCGATAAGACGCAATCCATCGTCCTTGGCCGTGGCTTCACCTTCCAGACGCAACGGCCTGATCCAGGTATTGAATTGCTGCGCGGGCAATTCCTGCTCAAAGCGTTGCAAACAGGATTCCCAAAAACCGGCCATGAACGAAAACGCTCCTCCCCGCACATTCGAGGCAAATTTCGATGGCGGTTATTAGATATTTGATTTAGTGAAGTTTTTTGATTATTTCGGTGGCACGTGGGTGGCAGCGAAAAGCGAGATTCTACCCCCCATCTGAAAAGTTATCCACAGCTTTGGGAAATAATTGAACTTGACAGAACACCATCAAACAGGGTGTAATCACGCGTTTTTCTAAGCACATCAAGGGATTACAACATGAAACGCACGTATCAACCGTCGGTCGTGCGCCGCAAGCGCACCCATGGCTTCCTGGTCCGTATGCGCACCAAGGGTGGCCGTGCAGTTATTGCTGCTCGCCGCGCCAAGGGTCGCACGCGTCTGGCCGTATAAACCGGACGTTTGGCGAGGTGGAACAAACCTTCGCCCGACGCTATCGCCTGACAAAAACGGATGAGTTCTCATCCGTTTTTGGTTTCAGGAAGGCAATTCGAGGCAAGCTGCTGATGCTGCATTATCAGCCGCGCCCCGAAGGAAATAACGAAGCACGTCTGGGTCTTGTCGTTGCCAAGAAACTGCTCAAGCGAGCAGTCGACCGCAACAAGGTCAAGCGCGTGGTTCGCGAGCAGTTCCGGCTGCGGCTGGCTGGTTTGCCGGCTGTCGATCTGGTCATCAGACTGGCAGCAAAACCGGTGCCGCTCGACAGCAAGCTGCTGGCTGAGGATTTCCTTGCCTTGCTGAATAAACTGCAACGGCCCCGGCCGAAGCGGGAAGAATGATGAAGTATTTGTTGATTGGACTGGTTCGCATCTATCAATATGCGATCAGCCCCTTTCTCGGACGTAGCTGCCGACATGTGCCGAGTTGCTCGGCATATATGGTAGAAGCAATACAGAAATATGGCGCCTTCCGGGGTGGCTGGCTGGGCTTGAAAAGAGTCGGCCGTTGCCACCCATGGCATCCTGGTGGGTATGATCCTGTACCCTGATTCAAGAATTCTTTTGTAGGCTGTTCATGGATACTCGACGCCTGATACTGGTTTTGATCTTCACGTTTTCCAGCTTCATGTTGTGGGAAAACTGGCAAAAGTACAACCAGCCAAAGCCGGCGGCTGATGCCGTGGCGACAACCCCGAGCGGCGCGGCAGTGCCGACCCCGTCAGCTTCATTGCAGCCCAAGGGATCTCCCGTTGCGCCTGTTGTCTCTGCGCCGGTTTCTACCGCCGAGACTTTCACGGTAACGACTGATCTGCTCAAAGCGACCGTTTCCGCCCAAGGCGGTGATGTGGTCTCCCTTGAATTGCTCAAGTACAAGGAACACGACAACAAGGACAAAACGTTTGTCCTGTTTGATAGCAAGCACAAATATCAGGCTCAGGCCGGGCTGATTGGCGAAGGTTTGCCAACGCATCGTTCCGTTTTCAAGCGTGTAGAAGGCGCGACGACGCTGGCTGACGGCGCAAATGAACTGAAACTGCGCCTGGAATCGACCGATCAGAGTGGTTTCAAGGTTGCCAAGACACTTACTTTCAAGCGTGGCTCCTATCAGATTGATATCGCCTGGGAAATTGCCAACGGTAGTGACAAGGCCATTGCACCGTATGCCTACTTCCAGTTGCAGCGCGACGATGTGGCACCAGCTGGTGAAACAGCCATGGTTTCGACCTTTACCGGCCCAGCCGTGTTTACCGATGCCGAAAAGTATCAGAAGGTCGATTTCAGTGCGATTGCCGACAACAAGGCCAAGTTTGCCAAGACCGCCGACAACGGTTGGCTGGCCATGGTTCAGCACTACTTCGTGGCCGCCTGGGTACCGAAGGAAAAGAGCCAGCGCGAGTTCTACATGCGCAAAGTCGAAGGCGGCAACGTGTTCCAGACGGGCGTGATCGTACCGGTTGCCGAAATTGCACCGGGCGCCAAGGGTGAAACAGCTGTCAGCCTATATGCCGGCCCGCAGGAACAGTCAGCACTCAAGCAGGTCGCTGAAGGCCTCGATCTGGTTGTCGACTACGGTTGGTTGACCGTGGTTGCTGCACCCATTTTCTGGGCGCTGGAAGCCATCCACAAGCTAGTGGGTAACTGGGGTTGGGCAATTGTCATTCTGACCATCATCATCAAGGCCATATTCTTCCCGCTGTCTGCCGCTTCCTATCGGTCGATGGCCAAGATGAAGATTCTAACGCCGCGCCTGACGCAGTTGAAGGAGCGTTTTGGCGATGACAAGCAGCGCATGAATCAGGAAATGATGAAGATGTACCAGACCGAAAAGGTAAATCCGCTCGGCGGTTGCCTGCCAATTCTGGTTCAGATACCGGTCTTCATTGCACTCTACTGGGTGCTGCTCGGTGCTGTGGAAATGCGTGATGCGCCGTGGATTCTGTGGATTAAAGACCTGGCGTCGCCTGATCCCTATTTCATCCTGCCGATCATCATGATGGCTTCGATGTTTGTTCAGACCAAATTGAACCCGACTCCGCCTGATCCAATCCAGGCAAAAGTGATGATGGCCATGCCGCTGATCTTCGGTTTCATGTTCTTCTGGTTCCCGGCCGGTCTGGTGCTCTACTGGGTAGTCAACAACGTGCTTTCCATCGCCCAGCAGTGGCAGATCACCCGGCTCATCGACGCTGGCGGCAAGGCTGCCAACGACGCCAAAGCCTAAGGTGTGGGCGGTGTGATACCTGCGGACACTATCGCCGCCATCGCTACGGCCCCTGGCCGTGGTGGTGTCGGCGTGATTCGCGTATCGGGCAGCAATTTGCTGCCCTTTGCTTTTGCGCTTACCGGAAAGACGCCGAAACCGCGTTACGCAACGCTAGCTAATTTCTTTGCAGCTGACGGTGCTACGGTCGACAGCGGAATATTGCTATTTTTCCCGAATCCAAATTCATTTACCGGCGAAGACGTCCTTGAACTACAAGGGCATGGCGGCCCTGTTGTCATGCAGATGCTGCTTGCGCGCTGCCTGGATCTCGGCGCTCGACTGGCCGAACCTGGAGAATTCAGCCAACGTGCTTTCCTGAATGGGAAAATGGATCTGGCCCAGGCCGAGGCAGTTGCCGATCTGATCGATGCAGCCACAACCAGTGCTGCCCGTTCTGCTGTCCGTTCCCTGCAAGGTGAGTTCTCACGGGCCATTGGCGAATTGAACGAAGAACTTATCAATCTGCGCATGCTGGTTGAAGCAACGCTGGATTTCCCGGAAGAAGACATCGATTTTCTCAAGGCAGCCAACGCCTTTGTTCGTTTGGAACGCCTGCAACTGAAGTTGGCTGAAATTTTTGACCGGGCGAATCAGGGGAAACTGCTGCAATCTGGCCTGCACGTCGTTCTGGCCGGCCAGCCTAACGTTGGTAAGTCCTCACTGCTCAATCGACTGGCTGGCGACGATCTGGCTATCGTTACGCCGATTGCCGGCACCACCCGCGATGCACTGCGGTCAACCATACAAATCGAAGGAATTCCGCTTCACATCATCGATACCGCCGGTTTGCGCGAGACAGACGACGAAGTCGAAAAAATTGGCATTGAACGCAGCTGGAAGGAAATTGAGCGTTCCGACGCCGTTCTGTTGTTAGTTGATGCACGAGCCGGCGTTACGCCGGCTGACCGGGAGATACTTACCCGCCTGCCGGAACGCCTGCAGCGCATTACCATCTACAACAAGATCGATCTCTGCGGAGCCCAGCCAGAACGGCATGAAGAGTCGGATAGCACAGCCATTTCCCTCTCAGCACGTTCCGGTGAAGGCATCAACCTGTTACGACAAGAGTTGTTGAGGATTGCAGGCTGGCACCAGGCTGAGGACGTATTCATTGCTCGCGAGCGCCATTTGCGCGCTTTGTCTGACGCTCAGGAACATGTTGCAGAAGCCCGCAATGTAGTTGAAGGCACTTTTCCAGCACTTGAACTGTTCGCTGAAGAGCTCCGTCTGGCTCAGCAATCTCTCGGCCAAATAACTGGCGAATTTACTGCAGATGATCTTCTGGGCGTCATTTTCAGCCGTTTTTGCATCGGAAAATAAAGCTGTCAGTAAGTCTGTGTACAAGCTGTCCAGCAATTGTGGGCAACTCTGGCAATTCTGAAAACCTGAAAACTATCCAGAATTCATCCACAGGTAAGCCAGTACGTTACCAACCAGAATATTTAACAAATAACATATTGAATAAATTGCGTTTTTTATATTTATCCACAGAATTGTTGCTGAGTTATTCTCAGTAGTAGGTTTACATATAGTTATTACCAAAAACAGAAGGCAACACCACACTGAACTGGATGTTGAATTTTTGGTTGGACTTTAAAAATTTTCAAGAAGACTGCACTTACTATCGACGCGCAGCTTCAAGTCTGTTTCTACGAACAATGGCATCCGCAATTTCCCGGCTGATTGCTTCAGCGTCAGGAAGACTGTTCGGTCTGAACACAATCAGGGGTATTCCCAAAGTTTGAAGGGCCTGTCGTTTTTCGTTCTCCGAAACATTCTTTTCGTTGCTGGTTTTTGGCCAGGCTAGTTCTATTGCGGCAATGATTGCGAAATCATTGCCGCAGACAACGAAATCAACACCTCGACCAGCCATCTGGATCAGCGATCGGGCTTCTCTTCTACCTCTAAGTTGAGCCAACTGGGCTACACCAACCTGAGCGAAGATCACCATGTTTGGCATCGCTTCCTGAAGGCGACGATAGAGTTCCTGTTCAGCATCATTAAGTAGCCGGTATTGCTTGCGTTTTGGATTCTCAACAAAACGTGTTTGCTGATCCAGATCCAGATGCATTTGCTGATTGACAGCTTTTTCGCCCTTTCTGGGCGGAATTTTCAAGTCCACGTCATCCCGAAGAGACGGACGATTGTTTCTGGTGAGCAGCAATACGCCGGTCAGAAGTGCGGCCAATGCCAAAAGACCTATGGCTAAGGTATCCATGAATTTTGGGAAATTATCTGAATTCATCATATTGGCATAAAACGGGACGACTGAAACATGTCGTATGACTTCTTGCGAATAACGTCTGCTTGCGCCGACACTTATTCTTTTTAAGAAACTGAAGTCGTAACAGTTTTTCTAATAAAATTCAGTCACTTCGTTCGAGGAAGACCCCATGCGAATCACGCTTGTTCATCCCGCCGGTTTTAACTTTGTGCCTGGCCAGCCTGATTTTTCGGTGCTGGCGAACCGTATGCCGCCCATAGGCATCATGCAGTTGGCCAGTTGGCTTGAAAAATTTGATCACAGTGTTCAATTGCATGACTGTCTTGGGCCATATGCCCCGCCGACGATTGCTGAAAATGCAGAGATCGTGCTGGCAACTGATCCGGAAATGGTGGGGTTCTCGGCGACGACTTCCGGTTTCATGGATGCTTTTGAAATAGCCGCCTACATCCGCGCCAGACGGCCGGAAATCAAGATTGTTTTCGGCAACGTTCATGTTTCGTCGCTCGGCGCACCCATCCTCGAACATTTTCCGGAAATCGATTTCCTGGTCATCGGCGAAGGCGAAGGTTCCTTCCTCGATCTGGCCGACGGCAAGCCGCTGAAAGACATCGGCAACCTGATTTACCGCGACGAGAGCGGCAAAATCCGCATCAATCCGCGCCGCGACCGCATTCTCGATCTCGACGAACTGCCCTTCCCCGCTTACGAAAAGCTGGCTGGTTTCCCGCATGCCTACCATCTGCCGATGTTCGCCTACGAAAAGCGTTATGGCGCTACGATGATCACTTCGCGTGGTTGCCCCTACACCTGTTCGTTCTGTGACCGCACGGTATTCGAGCGCCTGTACAAGACCAATTCGGCGCAATACACCTACGATCACATGAAGTACCTGCGCGACAAGTTCGGTGTTTATCACATCAACATGTACGACGACTTGTTCACCGCCAAGAAGCAGCGGGTTTTCGACCTCTGCCAACTGTTGATCGACAAGCCGCTGGGCATCCAGTGGAACTGCGCCATCCGCACCGGCCATACTTCGGATGAAATGCTGGCCAAGCTCAAGCAGGCGGGCGTGTTGATGGTGTCGATGGGCATCGAATCAGCCGACCCTATGATGATGGAGCGCCACAAGGCGGGCGTGACCCTGGAGGCAGTTCGCGACACGGTGCATCAGATTCACAACGCGGGGATGCGGGCCAAGGGCCTGTTCATTTTTGGCATGCCGGGCGAAACGCCGGAAACGGTCAAGGTGACCAGTGATTTCATCCTGTCGCTTGAACTCGACGAAATGAACATGACCAAATTCAGCCCGCTGCACGGCGCGCCGATCTGGGATGAGTGCGCCAACAGCAATGTGTCGGGCGAGATGATTGAAGACTGGCGGTTGATGAACTGCCTGAATTTCGTCTTTTTGCCGCACGGCTTTCAGTCGCGCGAGGAAATGGACGCGCTGTACAACTGGCACGTCAAACGCTTCTACGACAGCAAGGGCTATCGCCGGCGCTTTGCCAAGCGGCTATGGGCGCATCGTTGGAGCTTATGGCACGTCATCAAGCATCTGCCGGAGACCATCGCCGCCGCCCGTTATTTCAGTTCGAACAAGGAGCAGCTGGAAAAGGCCAAGCGCGAATTTGCCTTGCATCCACGCCAGCCGGTCGGGCTGAAACCGTATCTGAGCCCTGATCTGCAAGTCGACAACATCGTCGCCATGTCGCCGGTAAAAATTTCCCGGCGCGATGCCATGAAGGCGATCATTCCGCTGGTCGAGGAAGGTGGCTCGTGCTGCACGCCGCCAGCCTTGCAGGCGGCGGTATAATGTTGCCCTTTCGTCATGGGCATCGGAAGGGAAACGGACATGAAGGAAAATATCGTTTTTAGGCAATTTTTCCGGTTGACCGTACGGCCGGCCTTAGCTTCTGTGGTCCTGGGGCCAGCTCCTGTTTCTATGGTCGCAGCAGTCTGCCTTGTTGCCGCGCTGAGCGCCTGCAAAGGCAATGAAACCCGCCCGGAAGACGGCAAGCCGGCAGCTGAAGCCAAAGCATCTGTTCGCAGCGGTTTCGCCTGCTGCAACCTGCATTATTCAGGCGACTGGATCAGTGATTCCAATCTCGCGCAACTGCCTTTCATTGCTGCCGGAACGCCGATCAAGGTTTTGAAGATAGACGGAAATCGCGCCTACATTGAAGCAGATGGCAAGCCGATGCGTCTGGGCCACGATTATGGCCGGGCCGAAGAAACGACCGAACAATGGGTTAACAAGCTGGTTGTTCTGGATGATCCCAAAGTCAAGATGACCAAATTTTCGCCGGCCGTGCGCAGCGCCATTGCCAAGGGCCAGTTGATGAAGGGAATGACCAGGGAGCAGGTCATCATGTCCGTCGGTCATCCGCAGACCAACGAAAATCCGAAACTTGACGGCCCTTATTGGCGGTACTGGTGGTCCAGTTTTGGCCCGTATTACGTTTATTGGGCCAAAGGTGGTGCGGTCAGCAAGATCGACGGGCACTCTGAAACCGTGGGCTATATGACCTACAAAGCTAAATAAAAACTGTTCGCCGCCAAAGAGCGCGATAAAGGGTAGCAACCATGGAACAGCAGGCACCGGGAGTAGAGCGTCGGCAGTGTGATGTGCTCGTCATTGGCGGCGGGCCGGCAGGTTGTACCGTGGCGCCGATGCTGGCCGAAAAGGGTTACAAGGTAGTGATGCTGGAAAAGGCGCACCATCCGCGCTTCCACATCGGCGAATCGCTGCTCCCGGCCAATCTGCCGCTGTTCGAGCGCATGGGCATCGCCGAGGAAGTGAAGGCCATCGGCATGCACAAGCCGGGTGCCGAGTTCGTTTCGCCGCACCACGAAATGTCGTCGGTCTTCACCTTCGCCGAAGCCTGGGACAAGTCCATGCCCCACGCCTACCAAGTCAAACGCGACCAGTTTGACACCATCCTGATCCGCAACGCCGCGAAAAAAGGCGTCGAGGTGCATGAAGGCTGCAAGGCCAAGGCAGTTGATTTTCTGCCGGACAACACAGCCACCGTCCGCGCCATGCATGACGATGGCCGTGAAACCGAATGGCAGGCCCGTTTTGTCGTCGATGCCTCCGGCCGCGACACCTTTCTGGCCAACCGCTTCCAGATCAAGCACCGCAATCCCAAGCACAACAGCTCGGCGATCTACGGCCACTTTAGCGGCTGCAAGCGCAATGAGGGCATTGCCGAAGGCAACATCACCATTTTCTGGTTCGAGCACGGCTGGTTCTGGTTCATCCCGATGCAGAACGACGTCACCAGCATCGGCATGGTGACCTGGCCGTACTACATGAAGACCAAGGGCGAGCGCAGCCTCGAGCAGTTCCTGCGCGACGGCTTTGCCCAGTGTCTGAAGCTCACTGAGCGCCTGATTGACGCCAAGCTGATCAACGAAGTCGAGGCCACCGGCAATTTCTCCTACGTTTCCGAGCGCAACCACGGCGACAACTACGTCATGCTCGGCGACGCCTATGCCTTCATCGATCCGGTGTTTTCCTCCGGCGTGCTGCTGGCCATGAATAGCGGCGTGATTGCTGCCGAGGCCATCGATACCTGTCTGAAAACGCCAGCCAAAGCGCCGGCTGCGCTGAAGAAATTCGATGCCTTGATGAAGCACGGCCCGAAGGAATTCTCGTGGTTCATCTACCGCGTGACCAACCCGATCATGCGCGAATTCTTCATGGGCCCGCGCAACCTGTTCCGGACCAAGGAAGCCGTGCTTTCCATGCTGGCTGGTGACATCTTCGGCAAAACGCCAATCTGGTCGTCGATCTTCGCCTTCAAGATGCTTTATTACATCGCCAACATCATGCAGCCGAGAAAAGCCTACATGGGCTGGAAGCGGCGTCGATTCAACATTCGCAAGGTCGACGACACCGTCGTTTACAACGCATAGTGGCGCTCCGCTTCATATCCTCTCCGGCTACGGTTTCACGTGAAACCGGCGGCGAATTGGGTGGTGCCATTTTGGGTGAACCGGGCAGCGTCGCGCCAAGCTGGCCGCAGCAACGCATTTTTGCCGCTTTATTCGGGTCGACCGCAAGCGTGCTTCATGAAGCCTGGCTGGTTAACCTACCGATCACTTCCGGCCATAGCCAAGGCATCGCCTGGCGCCGGGCCGGTGACCTGCTTTTCGGCGTGATCGAGCTGGACGAGACTGATTTTCCCTCTACGGAAAACTGCTCGTCCTTGCAGGCCGCCAGCGCGGAAGCGTACCGCCGAATCTTCCATCTGCTCGACGCCCAGCAACTGCCGCACCTGTGGCGGCTGTGGAACTATCTGGCGGCAATTAACCTGGAAACTGAGGGTCTGGAACGCTATCGGCAGTTCAATATCGGCCGTCAGGATGCATTCCTCGAATGCCATCGCGGTGCTACCGGCAACGTGCCGGCCGCCTGCGCGCTTGGCCTGGCCGGTGGCCCGCTGAGC
>OCTV010000936.1_pt1 | contig 10970 bp, 10 predicted proteins | sample 1539101 | NCBI WGS metagenome assembly OCTV01 (sample SAMEA3991422, study PRJEB22521) | metagenome | biome: anthropogenic terrestrial biome; feature: sewage plant; material: sludge | place: Sweden | collected 2012-09-26 | reverse complement strand
CAATGGTTGGGCACTGGTACGGCGGACTTGGTCTGGCGGGCGTGCTGGCCTGCGCTCTGTTCGCGGCGGTCTCGGGTTCCAGCCCGGCAACCGTTGTGGCGATCGGCTCCATCCTGCTTCCGGCGATGGTCAAGGCTGGCTTCCCGAACAAGTTCGGTGCTGGCGTGATCGCGACTTCGGGCGCCCTCGGTATCCTGATTCCGCCGTCCATCGTCATGGTGATGTACTCGGTGGCAACCAATACCTCGGTTGGCGCCTTGTTCATGGCCGGGGTTATTCCGGGTCTGGCGTTGGCGGGTGTGCTGGGCGGGGTTACCTGGTACCGCGCCAAGAAGTTCAATTACCCGCGCCAGCCAAAAGCGACCTGGGGCGAGCGTTGGGTCACGTTCCGGAAGGCATTCTGGGGTCTGCTGCTGATCGTTGTGGTCATGGGCGGTATCTACACCGGTATTTTCACGCCGACGGAAGCGGCAGCAATGTCTGCGGTCTACGCCTTTATCTGTGCCATTTTCATTTACAAGGATCTCGGCATGAAGGATGTGCCGAAGGTGCTGCTGAATTCGGCCAACATGTCGGCGATGCTGCTCTACATCATCACCAATGCCGTTCTGTTCTCCTTCATCATGACCAACGAAAACATCCCGCAGTCGCTGGCTGACTGGATGATGGGCAATGGTCTGGGGGTCATCACCTTCCTGCTGATGTGCAACATCCTGCTGCTGCTGGCCGGCAACTTCATGGAGCCGTCTTCCATCGTCCTGATTTTCGCCCCCATCCTGTTCCCGGTGGCGGTGGCGCTGGGTATCCATCCGGTGCATTTCGGCATCATCATGGTGGTGAATATGGAGGTCGGCATGTGTCACCCGCCGGTTGGCCTGAATCTCTATGTCGCGTCGGGCATAACCAAGATGGGCATTACCGAGCTGACCATTGCCGTCTGGCCGTGGCTGCTCTCGATGCTCGGCTTCCTGATGGTTGTGACGTACTGGCCGGGCTTGTCGCTGTGGTTTCCCCAGTATTTGGGCATGCTCTAATACAGCCTTCCCGGTAGCCGTTTTACCTTGCAAGCCCCGATACCCTTCGGGGCTTGTTTTTTGGGACTACCGGTGTGGCACAATCCAGCCCCCGGCAAGTTCTTCAGGAAATCATGAAATTCGCACTCTCGATAATCGCGCTGATCGCCATAGCCTTGATCGTTCCCTTTCTGGTGCCGGAGCTGGGAAAGCAGGAGGGTGTTGATCCCAATGCGAATCTGCCGTGGCAAATCGAACTCGATGGCCAGGGCGGAAGTGCTGTCTTTGGCCTGCGCCCCGGTGTCAGTACCGTGGCTGAGGTGCGCCAGAAGTTCGGTAGCGACATGGATCTGGCGATCATCGCCGAACCCAATGAAACAGGTGCGATTGAAGGCTATTACGCGCAAGTGGCGCTCGGTTTTGTGCTGGCCAAGGTGATTGTCACGGTCGACGCGAAAAATGAGCTGATTTCGGAAATGCGTGAACGGGCCCTGAAGGCCAAACACATGGAGAGCACGACGCGCAAGATCACGTTGAATCCGGATGATCTCGCGGCGGTTGAAAAAATGGCGGTAAAGGCGATCAGTGTCATTCCGTCGGCGCATCTGGACGAGGCAACGGTGATCCAGCGTTTTGGGGAGCCGGGCGAACGGCTGGTCGTGTCGGAGAAGCGGGTGCATCTGCTCTACCCCGACAAGGGGCTCGATGTGGTGGTCGACGGCAATGGCAAGGAGCTGTTGCAATACGTGGCGCCACGCAATTTTGCCGAGCTGCGCGAACCGCTGAACAAGCTGGAAGGCCAGAAACCCCTGGCACAGTGATTCGGGCGTTCGTGTTCTGAATCTGCTAAAATTGCCCGTTTTTCAACTGTCTAGCTTTTGCGGAGCAATTAAATGGCTATCGAACTCGCCCTCTCCATCATCAAACCCGATGCAGTCGCCAAGAATGTCATCGGCAAGATTTACTCCCGTTTTGAAACCAACGGTCTGAAGATCGTTGCCTCCAAGATGGTCTGGTTGTCCGAGCAGGAAGCCGGCCAGTTCTACGCCGTGCACAAGGCCCGTCCTTTCTTCAAGGATCTGGTTTCCTTCATGACCTCTGGTCCGGTCATGGTTCAAGTGCTCGAAGGCGAAAACGCCATCGCCAAGAACCGTGAGCTGATGGGCGCCACCAACCCGAAGGAAGCCGCTGCCGGTACCATCCGCGCCGACTTCGCCGAATCCATCGACGCCAACGCCGTGCACGGCTCTGACGCACCGGAAACCGCCGCCGTGGAAGTTGCTTTCTTCTTCCCGGGTTTGAACGTTTACGCTGGCCGCTAATCAATTCCATGCCCAGACCAGCCGTGGCTTTGTCGACTGCGCCTTGCCGTGCTATCCGCACTGTCTGCGGCTTGTCTTCGCGCCACGCCTGATCTGAACATGGAATATTCGATATGACCGTCAATTTGCTGGATTTCGATGGCGAAAGCCTGACTGCCTGGTTTGCCGAGCAGGGCGAAAAGCCCTTCCGCGCCAAGCAGGTCTTGCGCTGGATCCATCGTTCCGGCGTGGCGGACTTCGATGCCATGACCGATATCGCCAAGAGCCTTCGCGAGAAGCTCAAGGCGACGGCGGTCGTGGCGCCGCCGGCCATCGTCTCCGACAAGCTGTCGGACGATGGCACGCGCAAGTTTTTGATCGATGTCGGCAACGGCAATGCCGTCGAAACGGTGTTCATTCCCGAAGACGACCGCGGCACGCTGTGCATCTCGACGCAAGCTGGCTGCGCGCTTGACTGCGCCTTCTGTTCGACGGGCAAGCAGGGTTTCAACCGCAACCTCACGGTCGCGGAAATCATCGGCCAGCTCTGGCAGGCCAACCACGCACTGGGTGCGGTCCACGGCGACGAACGGGTCATTTCCAACGTCGTCCTGATGGGCATGGGCGAACCGCTCGCCAACTTTGAAAATTCCGTCGCCGCGCTCAAATTGATGCTCGACGACAACGCCTACGGCCTGTCGCGCCGCCGCGTCACCGTATCCACCTCCGGTCTGGTGCCGGTAATGGATCGTCTGGGCGATGAATGTCCGGTGGCGCTCGCTGTCTCGCTGCATGCACCGAACGACAAGCTGCGCGACCAGATCGTGCCGATCAACCAGAAATACCCGCTCAAAGAGCTGATGGCAGCCTGCCAGCGATATCTGGACAAGGCGCCGCGCGATTTCATCACCTTCGAGTACATCATGCTCGACGGCATCAATGACAGCGATGCCCACGCCCGCGAATTGCTGGCGCTGGTCAAGAGCGTGCATTGCAAGTTCAACCTGATTCCCTTCAACCCCTTCCCTGGCTCGCCGTTCAAGCGTTCGCCGGCAGAACGCGTGCGGCGATTTGCCGATATCCTGATGCAGGCAGGTATTGTCACCACGACGCGCAAGACGCGCGGTGACGACATTGATGCTGCCTGTGGCCAGCTGGCCGGCCAGGTTCTGGATAAAACCAAACGGACTGCCGGGCGAGTGATTCCCCTAGTGGAGGCAAGATCGTGACTGTTTTTTCGCTGAAAAACTGGGTTTCGGTGCTCTGTCTGGGCGTGGCGTGCGCATTGCCGGTCCAGGCGCAATATGACTTCAATCCGTCCGATACCGGTCAGTCGAAAGCGTCGAGCGATCCGCGGAATCGGGCCAAAATTCATACCGAACTCGGCTCGCTGTATTTTCAGGCTGGAAATCCGGGTGTTGCGCTTGATGAGCTGCGCATCGCGCTGAGTGCGGACTCCGGCTATTATCAGGCGTACAGCGTGCGTGGCCTCGTTCGCCTCTCGCTGAAAGAGTACGGCAAGGCAGAAGACGATTTTCGTCAGGCGCTGAACCTGGCGCCGAACGATCCCGAGGTCAACAACAATTACGGCTGGTTTCTCTGCGAAACAGGGAAAGAGCGCCAGTCCATCGCCTATTTTCTCAACGCGTTGAAGAGCCCGTTGTACGAGACACCGGACAAGGCCTACACCAACGCCGGTGCTTGTGCTTTCAAGGCGGGTGACTTTGATGGTGCACAGGACTATTTGCTCAAGGCTTTGCAGCTATCGCGCGATGGCGCGGTGCCGGCGCGCCTGCAACTGGCCAAGATTTTTTACAAACGTGGCAATTTCGAAGAGTCGCGTATCTATCTGGCCGAAGCGCTGAAGGCGATGGAGCCGCCGTCTGCGGACGCCCTCTGGCTTGGTCTGCGCCTTGAGCGCAGGCAGGGCAACCGTGCCGCCGAGGCAGGCTATGCCTCGCAGCTGCGTGGTCGGTATCCGACGTCGCCGGAGTATCAGGAATTTCTTAAAGGCAATTTTGAATGAGTGAGCAGGTGAATACCCCGGAAGTCGTTTCGGAAGATGTTGTCGTGATGTCCGGCCCGCCAGTCGGCGAGCAGTTACGTTTGGCGCGCGAGGCGCGTGGCCTGGAAGTGGCGGATATCGCCCAGACGCTCAAGCTTGGGCCTCGGCAGGTCGAAGCGCTGGAAGCGGGCGACTGGAAAGGGTTGCCGGGCAATACCTTCATCCGCGGATTTGTGCGGAACTACGCACGCCTGGTTCAAATTGATCAGGCCGCGCTGATGACGCTACTGGACGGTGTGCTCGAAGTCCCGGTCAATAGCCTGGGTGTTTCCGAAATGACGCCGGCGGCGATGCCGCACTCGGGCACGGCCGGCGCGCAGCGCAGCAAACTATTCGTGTTGATCGGTGCGGGATCGGTTGTCCTGGCCGCGCTAGCCTATTTCCTGATGCCCGGTGATCTCTCCTCGCTGCGTGAAAGCACGCAGTCCTTGCTCGACTCACTGGCCCGCAAGGAGCCGGAGGTGTCAACATCCGTTCCGGCCGCGGGCGCACCAGAGCCGGTATTCCCGCCCGGGGCGACGCCGCAACAAGTCATGAACCCGCAGGTGCTTGCGCCAGCCGAAGTGCAGACGCCTTCGGCAAGTGGAGTTTCGCCTGCGGCTGCCAAGTCCGGTGAGCAGGAATCGGGGACCGCGCCAGCCAATGCGCCACAGATGCGTTTCCTGGTTGAGAAGGATTCGTGGCTTGAGGTTAGGGATCGCGACAACAAGATCGTGTTTTCCCAGAAGCTGAGTGCTGGTACCGAACAGGCTTTGTCCGGGCAAGGGCCGCTTTCCGTGACAGTTGGCTATGCGCCGGGTGTCCGTGTTTTCTGGCATGGTCAGGCTGTTGACCTGGCCCCCTATACGCGTGGCGAAGTGGCCCGTCTGGTTCTGGAGTAATCCGTGAGTGCAGTTGCCAAACGCCCGACCCGGTCCTGTCTTGTCGGGCATGTAAAACTGGGGGGCGATGCCCCGACGGTTATCCAGTCGATGACCAACACCGATACCGCCGATTATCTGGCCACCGCCTTGCAAACGGCCGAGTTGGCGCGTGCCGGTTCGGAACTGGTGCGCATTACGGTGAATACGCTGGAGGCTGCCGCTGCGGTCCCGAAGATTCGCGAGCATCTCGACAGGATGAACTGCAACGTCCCGTTGATCGGCGATTTTCATTACAACGGACATCGATTGCTAACCGAGCACCCGGCCTGCGCCGAGGCGCTGGCCAAGTACCGGATCAATCCCGGCAATGTCGGCTTCGGCAAGAAGAAGGATGAGCAGTTCGCCCAGATGGTCGAACTGGCCTGCAGATATGACAAGCCGGTGCGCATCGGCGTCAACTGGGGCAGCCTGGATCAGGAATTGCTGGCGCGGATTATGGACGAAAACTCACGTCGACCGCAGCCCCTGGATGCCACCGAGATCATGCGCCACGCGATGGTGACCTCGGCACTCGAATCGGCTGCCAAGGCAGAAGAGGTTGGTCTGGCCGGCGAAAAAATCATCCTGTCCTGCAAGGTTTCCAGCGTTCAGGATTTGATCGCCATTTATCGCGAGCTTTCGAAGCGCGCCGACTATGCCTTGCATCTGGGTTTGACAGAAGCCGGGATGGGATCAAAAGGCATCGTTGCGTCGACCGCAGCGCTCTCGGTTTTGCTGCAGGAAGGCATCGGCGACACGATTCGGATTTCGCTGACCCCGGAACCCGGCGGTTCGCGCACACAGGAAGTCATCGTGGGCCAGGAAATTCTGCAGACCATGGGTCTGCGCGCCTTCACACCCATGGTTGCGGCTTGCCCCGGGTGCGGCAGGACGACCAGCACCTTTTTCCAGCAACTGGCTGGCGAGGTCCAGGATTTCGTCCGCGCTAAAATGCCGGAGTGGAAGTTGCATTACGATGGCGCCGAAAACATGACGCTGGCCGTCATGGGCTGCATCGTCAATGGCCCCGGCGAGTCCAAGCACGCCAATATCGGTATTTCGCTGCCGGGGACCGGTGAGGCACCGTCGGCGCCGGTTTACGAGGATGGCGAAAAAACGGTCACCCTCAAAGGCGACAACATCGCCAACGAATTCAAGCAAATCATCGAGCGCTATGTCGAGCGCACCTACACCAAGAAACTGAAGTCATGAGTCAAACCTTGCAAGCCGTGCGCGGGATGAACGACATCCTGCCCGACGAAGCCGCATTCTGGGAGCTGTTCGAGGACACCATCCGTTCGTGGCTCAAGAGCTACGGCTATCGCCCGATCCGCATGCCTATCGTTGAGCCGACACCGCTGTTCAAACGCGCCATCGGCGAAGTGACCGATATTGTCGAGAAGGAAATGTATTCCTTCATCGACGGCCTCAACGGTGAAGCGCTGACCCTGCGCCCGGAAGGGACTGCGGGTTGTGTGCGTGCCGTCATCGAGCACAATCTGGCAGCCCGCCAGACGCAGCGCCTCTACTACATCGGCCAGATGTTCCGCCACGAGCGCCCGCAGAAGGGGCGCTATCGCCAGTTTCATCAGGTCGGCGTCGAATCCTTCGGCATGACCGGCCCGGATATCGATGCCGAGATGATCCTGATGGGTGCCCGTCTGTGGAACGATCTCGGGCTGGATGGCATCGAACTGCAACTCAACAGCCTTGGCCAGCCGGACGAGCGCGCCCAGCATCGCGCCGCCCTGATTACCTACTTTGAAGAGAACGCCGAACTGCTCGACGAAGAGGCCAAGCGTCGCCTGCATACCAACCCGCTGCGCATTCTGGATACCAAGAATCCGGCCATGCAGGACCTCTGCGCTGCTGCGCCCAAGCTGATTGACTACCTCGGAGCCGAGTCGCTGGCCCACTTCGAAGGCGTCCAGCGCGTTTTGCGCGATGCCGGCATTCCTTTCACAATCAACCCGCGTCTGGTCCGTGGCCTCGATTACTACAACCTTACCGTATTCGAATGGGTGACCGACAAGCTGGGCGCTCAGGGTACGGTCTGCGCGGGTGGGCGTTACGATGGCCTGGTCGAGCAACTCGGCGGCAAGCCAACGCCAGCCTGCGGTTTCGCCATGGGCATCGAGCGACTTATCGCCCTGATCAAGGACTCCGGCGGAGAGCCGGCGGCACCCGTGCCGGATGTCTACCTGGTCCATCAGGGTGACGAGGCGGCCCGCCTTGCCTTCCGCGTGGCCGAAGGCTTGCGCGATCAGGGAATTGACGTGCTGCAGCATTGTGGTGGCGGTAGCTTCAAGTCACAGATGAAAAAAGCCGACAGCAGTGGCGCGAGCTTCGCGGTGATTATTGGCGATGACGAAGCGTCGACCGGGGAAGTCCAGTTGAAGTCATTGCGTCAGGTCGGCATTGAACAACGTAAACTGAAAGTCGATGAATTGGCAGAAGCTATCATCGACCAAATAATTGATTCGGACGAAGAGGAATAAGCAGCATGGCGCATTACGACCTCGAAGAACAGGAACAGATAGACACCCTGAAAACCTGGTGGAAAATGTACGGCAACCTCGTGACGGGCCTTGTCGTAGCTGTTTCGCTGGGGGTGATCGGCTGGCAAGGCTGGAACTGGTACCAGCGTGGGCAGTCGGCACAAGCGGCAGCCATCTACAACGTTCTGGAGCAGGCAACTGCCATGGGCGATGCCCAGAAGGTTAAGGCAGCCGCTGGCGAGTTGGCTGAAAAATTCGGCAGCACGAGCTACGCAGCGCTTGGCGCCATGATGGCTGGCAAGCAGTCTTTTGAAGCCGGTGACCTGAAGACAGCGAAAACCCAGTTTGGCTGGGTTGCCGAGAACGGCAAGGACGAGATCAAGGATCTGGCCCGCCTGCGTCTGGCCGCTGTCCAGATCGATGAACAGGCTTACGATGAAGCCCTCAAGCAACTCGACGCCGCCCATGCCCCGGCTTTCGACGCACGTTTTCAGGAAATGAAGGGTGACGTGCTCTCCGCACAAGGCAAGAAGGCCGAAGCGCGGACAGCCTACAAGGCTGCGCTCGACAAGATGACTGGCAAGCAGGGCGCCGGTCGTGAGTTGCTGCAGCAGAAGCTCGACAACCTGGGTGAGGCTGCCTGATGTCACGTCAACTTGCTGCCTTGATGGTGGCCTCCGGCCTTTTGTTGGCTGGCTGCGCGACCGTGTCGGATACGATCGATTCGATCAACCCGTTTGCCAGTGCCGGGCCGAAAATGGCGCCTTTGGGGCCGTTGACCGCAACAGCCGATGTGCGCACGGCTTGGTCGGCCAGTGCCGGCAAGGCTGGCGACTACACCTTCACGCCAGCCGTGGTGGGCAGCGCTGTCTTTGTAGCGAGCCGCAGCGGCACGGTTTCCAAGCTCGAAGACGGCAAGCTGGTCTGGAAAATAGATGCTGGCCAGCCCTTGTCGGCTGGTGTAGGGGCCAGCGGCCGACTGCTGGTCGTCGGCACCTCGAAGGGAGAGGTGCTGGCCTTCTCAACCGAAAATGGCAAGGCGCTCTGGCAGGCCAAGGTATCCAGTGAGGTACTGGCGGCCCCCGTGGTTAGCGATGATGGCGTGGCAGTCAAGAGCGGTGACAACCGAATTCACCTGCTTGACGCGGGCGATGGCGGGCGCAAGTGGGTTTATCAACGCTCGACGCCCTCGTTGTCGGTGCGTAGTGCTGGTTCGCCGGTGTTTGCGGATCGCTATATCTTTGTCGGGTACCCCGGTGGCAAGCTCGTCGCTCTCGCGATTCAAAATGGTGCCCCAGTTTGGGAGGGCGCTGTCGCCTTGCCCAAGGGTGCAACCGAACTTGACCGCGTGGCAGACATAGTCGCGCCTCCTGTTGTCGATGGGCGTCTAATCTGTGCCGTCGCCTTCCAGGGACGTGTGGCCTGTTTCGACATGGGGCAGGGCGGGGCCATGGTCTGGTCGCGTGATCTGTCATCTGTGGCTGGCCTGGCTATGGATAGCCGCTACCTGTTTGTCGCCGACGACAAGGGCGTTGTCTATGCGCTGGATCGTCAGTCAGGCAGCAGCCTCTGGAAGCAGGACAAACTCAAGAACCGTCGCCTTTCCGCGCCAGTTGTCCAGCGCGGGCTGGTTGCCGTGGCTGACGCAGAAGGCATTGTTCACTTCCTTTCCCGTGAAGATGGCAGCTTTGCCGCGCGTCAGAAAACCGATGGAACGCCGGTTCGCGCGCCACTTCAGATGCTCGGAAATGCCGTGCTGGTGCAAACCACCGGCGGCAACGTGAGCGCAATCGAGGCTCAATGAAACCTACGCTCGTTTTGGTTGGCCGACCCAATGTCGGCAAATCCACCCTTTTCAACCGTCTGACCAAGTCGCGTGACGCCATCGTCGCCGATCTCCCGGGCCTGACGCGCGACCGCCACTACGGTCATGGAAAACTCGGCAAGAAGCCGCATCTGGTCGTCGATACGGGCGGTTTCGAACCGCTGGTCAAGGAAGGCATCCTGCATGAAATGGCGCGCCAGACCGAACAGGCGATTGCCGAAGCCGATGCCATCATCTTCGTGGTCGATGGGCGTGCCGGTCTGACGCCGCACGACAAGGAAATCGCCAACAAGCTGCGCCGCGTCGACTGCCCGGTCATTGTTGCGGTCAACAAGGCCGAAGGCATGAATTCCGGCATGGTTGAGGCTGAGTTCCATGAACTCGGTCTCGGCGAACCGAATGCCATCTCGTCAGCTCATGGCGAAGGGGTGCGTGGCCTGGTTGAACTGGCGCTTGAGAGTTTTGCCGAGCCTGAAGAGGACGAATGGCACTCCGATGCTGTCCGGGTTGCCATTGTTGGCCGCCCCAATGTCGGCAAATCAACGCTTATCAACACGTTGCTTGGCGAAGAGCGGGTTATTGCCTTCGATGCGCCGGGAACAACCCGTGATTCGATCGAGATCGATTTCGAGCGTGGCGGCCGGAAATACGTCCTGATCGACACGGCCGGGATGCGTAAGCGCGGCAAGATTTTTGAATCGATCGAGAAATTTTCGGTGGTCAAGACGCTTCAGGCGATTGAAGACGCCAATGTCGTCATCCTGATGGTCGACGCCAAGGCCGATGTTTCCGACCAGGATGCGCACATTGCTGACTTCATTGTTCAGTCAGGCAAAGCGCTGGTTGTTGCGGTCAACAAATGGGATGGCCTTGATTCCTACGTTCGCGAGCAAACACGCCAGATATTGCAGCGCAAGCTGCAATTCCTGAACTTTGCCAAATTCCATTTTATTTCGGCGCGTGACAACATCGGACTGGAATCGCTTTTCCGTTCGGTGGACTCTGCCTATGCCGCAGCGATGGCCAAGATGACCACCCCGCGCTTGACGCGTGTGCTGATCGATGCGGTTGCCAAGCAGGCGCCGGCCAAGCATGGGCTGTTCCGCCCCAAGCCGCGCTATGCCCACCAGGGCGGCTCGAACCCACCGATCATCGTTATCCACGGCAACGCAGTTGACCAGATTACCGACAGCTACCGCCGATACCTTGAACACACCTTCCGTGAAGCGTTCAAATTGCAGGGAACGCCGTTACGAATCCAGTGTGTTACTGCAAAAAATCCGTTTGCCGACAAAGACAAGAAATAAACCACAAAATCTTTGGCAGCACTTTATAAATTTGGGTACATTAGGACCCTCATAACAAT
>OCTV010000935.1_pt1 | contig 10973 bp, 9 predicted proteins | sample 1539101 | NCBI WGS metagenome assembly OCTV01 (sample SAMEA3991422, study PRJEB22521) | metagenome | biome: anthropogenic terrestrial biome; feature: sewage plant; material: sludge | place: Sweden | collected 2012-09-26 | reverse complement strand
GTGTGCTCTTCCGATCTTAGGAGGCGCGAGTTTAATTCTCTTGGAGGCTGTATAGTTATTTAGTTTGTGTTTCAGCGAATGTGTTTTTTCTCCACTTTCTCTCCACTCGCCTTGATCCAATTGTATAGTTTCACCTATCAAATGGCCCGGAAATCGGGGAGGCGGCATGGCGAACATCAGACCCAAAGAGGGGAAAAAAGGGCGGACGTGGGAGGCTCGTGTGCGTCTGGCCGGCGCACCGCCTTTGTCCCGGACCTTCCCGACATATCAGGAGGCCGTCGCCTGGGTGCGCGAGAAGGAAGGGGCGATAACGAGGGGCGCCAACCCAATGACCACCGCAGACAAGGTGCTGGTGTCCGAGGTGATCGAATGGTGGCGCAAATCGAAGACGGTGCCATACAACGAAGATCTGCGACTCGAAGGGCTATCCCACGACCTGGGGAAGTTTTCGGTAAAGGCCCTGAATCACGACCGGATCAACAAATACATGAAGGCCATGCTGGATACCGAGATCCAGCCGCAGGCCCGGAAGAAGAAAACCCACGCCCTCTACGACGGGGACCGCAAACGGAAATACGCGCCGTCCTCCGTCCGCAAGTATTACTACACGCTAAAGAAAATCGTGGAGGCACATGCTTGGGCTCATGGATATCCGCTCGACCAGTCGCAGTTCAAGAAGCAGTCCATCCCTAAGGCTTGGGGTAACAAGAAGGAGCGCCGACTTGAGAGTGATGAGGAGAAGCGACTCTTCGATGCCTTGGACGGTTGCTACGTCCATAAGGAGGAATGGAGGAACCTGCTCTCGTTCGCCTTGGAGACGGGCATGCGCGCTCAAGAACTGCTGCTTTGCGAATGGCGCCACCTCGACACCCAGCGCAGGGGGTTGTTCCTGCCCTCGGCCATCGTCAAGAAAACTGGCAAGCATCTGGAGGGGCTGGAGCGGACCGTGGCGCTGTCATTGAAGGCGCTGGCTGCGCTGGAGGCTCACATGGCGACGAAGAGGGACGACGAGCCGAGGATCTTCTGGCAGTGGTCCGGCTCCGGGCCTCTCGGGCAGACCTTTAGGCGCATCTGCAAACGGGCGGGTATAGATAACCTCACGATCCACTCGCTTCGACATGAGGCCACTGCCCGGCTTTTCGAGAAGAACAAGCTGACCGACGCCCAGATCATGAAGCAAACCGGCCATACGGAGTTGAAGACCCTACTTGGCTACTACAAATACCGCCCGGAGAGCGTGGCTGCGCTCTTGGATTGTTTGCCGCACGGGACAAGTCGTCCCGCAACGACGCCACGGACCTCGGAAAATCAGCAGCCGGCAGAAAGATCGGCAGGGAGAAGGCGGACGCTCCCTTTGCTGTCAAAAAAACCTCTTGTGTGGATTACAACTTTATCCCAATCCGCTTGCGATTCTCGGGTGCAGCCGCCACGACTTCGACAAGCTGATCGACAGTAGCGCTTTCCTTTGCCTCGGCGGCTACCAAGGGCACCACGGCATGCTCTCGTAGCCAGTCACATGCCTTCTGCGTCCGCGCTGCTGCCTTGAAAATCTCGTTCTTGTCCTTCTTCAAGGATTCCAGCCACGAACCAATGTAGGCGGCGTGGTTCTCCAAATGTGTTCCGGCGATTTCGCCACCGGCCAGCAGGCCAACGGGCAAACCGATTTCAGCGCCGTAGAACGTCGCACCTAGTTCAGCGGTCAGTTCCTCCCGTGCCCTCGCCTCTACCGTCGATAGTTTCTGAAACAGTCCGAACCGATCCAATCGTTTCTTGTGGCCAGAGGCGTGCATCGCTTCATGCAAGAGGGTTGAATAATATTCATAGCTGGCATCGCCCTTGAAACGTCCCTTGTCAGGCATGGTCAGGGAATCCATTTTGGGCATGTAGTGGGCGGAATCGCCGCCGTGCAGCAACACCATGCCATCCGCCTTCAAGCCATCCAGAACTCGCTCGACCGCTTCAACTGGCGCAATCTCCCGAGTCTGAACAGGCATCGGCGGTATGCCGTCGATCTGGCTGGCGTTGAAAACGTTGAACGCCTTCATTACCAGTCGCGTCTTGCCGTTTTCCGCGATGACCTCGCCATCTTCCGGTGCTTTGTCGTTAGCTCTTTTTTCCACTTCAACCATCCGAACGATCATCGTGGCCTTCTCGCCTTTCTTGACCCGCAAGCCCTCCGGATGCTCATCCGATTTCATGGCATTCGCCTGTTTCAAAGTGAGCCAGCGCGGATCGGAAAATCCCGACATGCCCAGCAATAGCTGGTTGATGCCTTGGTATTGCTTGCAAGTGGAGGCGTTGAAATGGCTTTCCATGGCATCCCATCCCCTGCGCCACGGTGGCGTGCCGGCCTCCAAGGCCTCGACGATTCGCTGTGTCACCTGATCTCTGATATTGACCATGACAAGCCCCTTGTTGTTTTCTGATTTGCATATCAGACGCCAAGGGGCTTGTCCTTACCGCTCGTCAGAGCACTCAAAGTGCCACGCCGCACCGCATCGCACGTTTCTGCTCTTCCCTGATCGTTGCATCGCTCGGGAAAAGCCATCGGTTCAAGTCGCCGGGGCGCAGAGGGGAGCTATCCATTGCCGCACGCTCGGCAATCGCTCGCTTCACGGCCTCTACCGTGACTTTTGCTTGCTGCCATGACGCGAAAATCCCCCGGCTGATCTCTGTGGTCAGAAAAATCCCGCCGGCAGATTTCAAACAGGCTTCGTATTCGCCCATGAGATGATTCTGCATGGTCGCCCCTGTCGATTGCACTCGCTCCAACGCGCCCTGAGTTGCAAAACAGCCATCAAGTTCGAGCGGGTCAAATGTCGGTTCTCCTCCCAGGGTGGCAAGACAGATCGCCGTTTCAAGCTCTCTTTCGCCAACGCCCAAGGACGCCCAGCGGGCGTAAGCTTTCCGGCATTCTGGTCGGTCGGCGCCAGCGCCGCCTGACTTGGAAATCATGGCTTCAAATCTGCCAACCAAGTCGCCAGATCGCGGTGCGCTCTTCCCCGGCGCCGTTGCCGCCGGGCGCGCATCCCGCCCCTTCGGGAAATGGGAGGCGGCTACGCCGCCGGGGTCATTACTGACACTACTGAAAAAAGGTATTGATCCTCTTTTAGAGGTCATTACTGATCCATCTTGGGGAGCCTGCGAAGAGCCTTGCAGCGACTTGGCTTTCGCCGATTTGCCTGGCTTTTCGCCTGGCAACTTCCCGATGTTTGCAGGCAGTTCAGGGTTGTCCTTCCAGAGTGGCGAAAGTGGTAGGCAGAGGGTCAGCCGCTGATCCTTGAAAACATGCTCGGCAACCAATCCGACCTCTTCCAACTGAGCCAACAGCCGCTTGATGGCGGTGCTATCGAACTCCAATGCCGCCCGGCCTTGGCTGGGTGGGCGCCCCATGAGCTTGGCAAAAACGGCATAGCTTAGTTTCTGGTTGAAAAACCGCCCCACCACGCCTGATCGGAAGTTCGCCTTCTCCTTCAAGCGCATGTAGAGGCCAAAGGCTTCATAGCTGAGGCCATTCAGGCGACCAAGCTCCTCCTTGTTCAGCGAGATGTAGGTTTCCGTATTTTTTGTCATTGCTGTCTCCTTGTTTTTTTGGTTTGTTTAACAGGCTGGCCGGCGTGGGGTCATCGGTGCGCTATCGGTGCCATCGCCACACTCAGGTCTTCGGTTACGCAGGCGTTCCGCGATGCCTCCCCGGCCTTTCAATCCCGCCAGACTTGCGACGGCCTCTGCTGCTTCCCCGGTGTTACCCGATGAAGAAACGACATCGCGTCCCGCCTGCTTCGCTACCGCGTTATAGATCGCCACCTGATTAGGCTTCGGATTGACGGTCAGCCCTTGCGCCAAAGCCGCAGCAAAAGCGAGGTGCAGGAACTCATCGCTGCCGTTGATCTCAACGCTGCTCCACCCTTTCAGCACGGCAAGCTGCGCCATCGCCTTGGCTGCCAATGCTGGCTCCATCGCAAAAGCCGACACACGATCCCCGGAATCCAGAATCCGGCCGCCATCCTTGAAGTGCAGCGCAAGGCCAAGACGGTTACGACGCATATAGCGTAGGGTTTCCTCGAAAAGGGCGCGCAGTTGCTTCTGGTAGTCGTCTTCGAGGAGTTTCCGCCGTAACTCGCGGCGTTGCTGCGGGGTTAGTGATTGGCTCATGGAGAGGCCCATCACCTCGGGTGCCGCGATTTCTACCAGTGCCTCCTCATTGGCCGTTGCCGCTGCTGTTTCCAGCCGGCCAATCGCGTAGGCATCCATTGCTTTCTGTCGTTTGTCGTTCATTGCTTGTCTCCTTGGGGTGGCTTTTTTAGTGGGTGATGCAACTGCTACAAGGCCAAACTGCGCCTCGATTTCCCGGATCAATCGCTCTGACCTGCGATAGTTGTTCTGATCCGAAACGGTGCTGCCGTCGGGTCGAACTCGACAGGCAAGAATATGGACATGGGGTGGCCTGATCGCCTCGCCATCGGCTTCTTCGTCGTGCTTGATGAGGACATAGCCACAGTTCTCGAACCCCATGCCTGCCAGGTAGCGTTGGGCAATGCTTCGCCACTGCTCATCCGATACTTCATCACCGGGGGCCGGAGAGAGGGATACGTGATAAACAGCCTTGCCGAGCTTTGGGTTCAGCTTGCGAAAACCGCCAAAGCTGGCGGCAAAGGATCGGGGCGAATGGTCGGCCACAGGGAGATTGCTATCCAGCACGATGCCGCGCTCAGGGTCGCTGCGTTTGCTGCCGTGCCGCAGGTATTCAAGTGCCCCGCGGAATCCACCACCGATGATCTGCTTGGCAATCATCCAGGCTCTCCCAAGAGCAGACGGCGGACCGATTCGACCTGATCCCGCAACTCATCCAGAACCTGCTCCGGCAGATAGGCAATCTCCCCGGAGTGGATTTTGGCGGCCAATGCGTTGAGATTGGCTGTGGTGCGGGCAAGCTCCGCCCAACGCTCCCCGTTGATTACCGGCACACAATGGATCGGCTGGCCGAGGGCGGCAATCCGCAGAAAACTGGCGAATGACAATCTGGCTTCGCGTGCCTTCGAAACGATCTCTTCCCGCTCTGCCGGGGTGAGATAAGTTTCCGCCTTCTTGCGCAAATCACTTGCGCGCAGCAGTGGTCTGCCCATATTTTCTCCTCCCTTGGGAGCGGACGTTTTGTGCAGGTATTTATCCTGCGCAAAACATGGCTCGCTCTCTACCGTTTTGCCGGGTCTGAAAGCAAAGTCAAGAGCGATCACAACCCATCCTGACAGAAGGTGGAAAAAGCCGGGGTAGAAACAAAACCGAACCAAGCCAGAACTCAAAAACACCGCTCGCCGGGATTGAGCCGGGATATTCAGAGCGGAACCAGCTCCGAATATCTCGGCTTGCAGTTCCGGCAGATGCTTCTCGCGAGTTGTATCTGCCACCTGTGAAATACCGCTGGCAATCACAAGCGCCGCCGGCCACGCTTTGCCGATGCCGCTAATGCTGCCACCGACTCGGCCAGCCATTCGGCCTCCTTCTCGGCGGTAAGTATGGGATTAGTCGCACGTAACGCTTCACCGTCCCGCTGAACCAGTGCGGCTTTCTCGTGGGTCAAAACTGCAAGATTCCGTAACATGCCCTTGTCGATGCTTTCGCTGACACAGCCGGAACGGCAGATAATGGTGCGGTGCTTGCACAGGCGATATCCCTGCATCCATGCGACCAAATGCGTGATGTCGGGACCACCGGATTGCCAGCCGATAATCATTCGTGTCCCATAACCATAGGTCTGCCTGACGGAACCCAGTGCCATGATCGAAAACGGCCCGGTCTGCTGCATGTTTGTGTCGATACTGCCAATCGTCGGTTTTCCCGCCGCACGCCAGCCGGCAAGCCACTCCGCCGACACTGCGATCAGTTCTGTTTTGGTGAGTCGTGCCATGATGTTTGTCCTCCTTAGGCAGCCAGTTGAAGAACAGGTTGAGAAATCGCGGCTCGTAGCTGCTCGGCCATAGCATCGGGAATCAGCGTCCGCTCCAAGGCACGCTGGGCGAACAGGAAGCGATCACCAGTCACGAAGCCGAGGGCAGCCCAATCGACGGTGTTGAGAATGCTCACGGCCAGATCGACATTCATGGCCGGGTTGCACGGGAAGAGCGCCAGCACCGAACCATCGAAGGCCGTGGCCTCGTGGGTAAAAAACGGGGATACCTGACGGGTTTTGGCATTCACATAGATCCGGCGTGCTGCCGATTCCTTCCATTTGCGGCCCCATTCCCACCAGTTCTCCTCGTTGAAGGTGCGAACTCGACGGTTCAGCAGTTTCGCCTTATGCGGAGGCAGCATCAGCTTGGCATGGGCACCATGCAGCACCTTCCGCGTTTTGCCGTTCTTGCGGGTCGTTGAGCACACCACATCCAGGTTCCCCAGCGGATGGGTGTAGAGTTCGTCGGCACCGGTCAGCCCGCCGACGGCAACGGTAAAAAACTCCGCCAGCGGCACGCCGCGTGTTCCGGCTGGCAGGAAAAGCAGTTGCCCGTCGTGTTCCGCGAAAACCCGACCGTCGGTCATGGTGCGATCAGTGCGGCCCTTCTCAAAACGAAAAACACAGCAGGCCGGGGTGGCCCCGTCGAAAACCTTGTCGCCGATGTCGGAAAAATCCGTGACCGCGCCCTGCTCGAACAACCAATGATTCAGCCTGCGGGCTGCGGTGGCCTTGGGGAACTCACGGGGCACCACAAAGATGAGTTCGCCACCGGGCGCCAGATGCTTGACGCACTTCTCGATAAAAAAATAGAACAGGTTGCTGCGGCGGTCAAAGTTCGTCATGTCAAGCTTCGCCTTGGTCGCCGCCGGAATGTCCTGATACCGGAGATAGGGCGGGTTCCCGATGATTGTGTTGAACCGTTCGGATACGGGTAGATCAAAAAAATCCTGCACAACGGCATAGGCAGGTGCGTGCTCCCTGTCCAGTTCCAATGCCGTCAGATCGGTGCCTTCGGCGTGCAGTACATTGGAAAACGCACCCGATCCGCAGGACGGTTCGAGGACGCGACCGGTGTTACGCCGCAGGGCCAGCATGTCCTTGACCAGCGTGGCCGGTGTGAAGACCTGCCCGTGGGTGTCGGGTTTCAGGATGCCGTTCGAGAACTTGTCACGCTTCGGCGTGGCATGCTTTCGGCTGGTAGTATTTCCAGCCTTGCGGCGCGTGCTGTCGATTACGGTGATTTCAGGTGCAGCTGTGGTGATGTTTTTCATGGTGGTTTCCTTTTGGCTGGCAGGTTGAAGTAACTGATTGATAATGGCTTCGGCGATGGCAGCCACAACCGGGACGGCAACGCTGTTTCCGAACTGCTTGTTGGCGTGGGTCATAACCGGGTGCGGCTGAAACGTCTCGGGAAAACCTTGCAACCTCGCGCGCTCACGCGGGGTCAAGGCACGGGGAGTGCCATCAACGAGATACAGGCCGCAGTTCTGCTGACTGGCCATCAGGGTTGCGGCATGGCCGGCCGGGTCATACACGCGGGCATCCTGCCCACGGCGACCGAACATCTTCCCGATCCGCTTGAATGGGGATTTTTTGTTGATCGTCGGAGCCGGCACCATGTCCTTGATGTCACGATGGCCTGCCGGTGCATTGGGTTCGAGAATATCTGCCACGGAAACCCACTGGCCATCGCCACGGGGCATGTGAAACGTTTTCACATTTGGAAAGGCATTGCGGCGGTAGGCTACGAAGAAGACCCGCTCACGTTCCTGTGCCGTGCCGAAATGGGCAGCATTCAGGACGTCACTGATAACGGTGTAGCCCAGGATATCCAGACGGTCGCAGAGGGTTCGATGCCACTCGCCGTTGCCTCCATTGAGGAAGTTTTTGACGTTTTCTCCTACGAACACGAGGGGGCGCTTCGCTTCGATGATGCGGAGCATGTGAAACACAAGTTCGCCACGGACATCGTTGAAGCCTTCCTTGCCACCGGCGATGCTGAATGCCTGGCAAGGGAAACCTGCACACAGCACTTCATGGTCGGGCACATCCGCAGCATCAAGCGTGGTGATGTCATCAGGGAAAGGCACGTCATCCATGTCATGGTTGGCGAGGTAGGTCTTGCGTGCTTCCTTGTCTTTCTCGCAGGCCAGCACGCAATGGCCGCCGTTCTGCTTCATGCCAAGGTGGAATCCACCGATGCCAGCGAACAGATCAATGAATCTGAAAGCGTGTTTCAGCTTGAAACCAAACGTGCGCGCAACTGCGATTTCCGGGGTGGCGACAAGCTTTTCGACGAAGAGGGTATTACGAACGACTACGGCCATGATGGCGTCTCCTGGGTAGAAGACGCCACGCCCAAGGAAGCCCCTCGGGTTGGTGGTTTCAGGAACCTATGTGGATTCGGTTTCCTGAACGATTCGCGGGGAGAACGTCATCGCCCGGTTGCCCGGGCGCTTTCCTTCGCGGCAGGTTCGGTCTTGCGGCCTTGCCTACGTTGCTACGATCAACGGAAAAATGAACCTTCCCGCCAACCACAACCGGCCGCTTCTGCATCCCACGCTGCCGATTGCAGAGGCGATGCTAAAAAAACAGGGGGGAAATGACGATTTATGGATGCTGCACTTTTTTCGTCAAAAAGAATCTCTTTTTATTTGCCAACAAAATCATAGGCATAAAATAAAAATGGCGGAAACTTGCGTTCCGCCATCAATAAATAAATCGACAAAAACCAAATATTCCGCTAGGAAGCTTCCGGCACGTCAGATTCGTCGATTGCTCGCGCAAGCGCTTCCGCTTCGGATAGCCCGTGGCTTCTGCCCAAATCAGCACTCGTTCCAGCACGAACGGCATCCAGATACTCGTCCAGCGTCATGATCTGCCAAGGTGCCTGATCCCCTGCCAACGCCGAATCAAGAAAGTCATAAGGCCGCTGGCCTGCGGGTTTGGCAAACAGCCATTCATCATCAAGACCTGCCTTGCGCAGAAAATCCGATGTTGAGAGAAAGCGCCGGGGACGAGCGATGCGACCACCGGGAAGCAGTGCTTCCGCCTGCTCGGCTTTTCGTGGGCGCCCGCGTCCTCGTCTGGCCGATTCTGTTTTGGCGTCAGCGTGACCATGATTGCGCAAGGCCTTGGTTTCCCAAGTTTCCTCTTTCCGGTCATAACTGATCGGTTCAAACCAGTCAGGCGGTGGCGGACCAATCCGATTTTCCAGAAGGTCTTGGGCGTCTTCCCGCTTGATGGTGCCACCGTCAGCAGAAACGGCATCTGCCATGTCTGCCGCCGTGAGGATGTCGCCTAAAAGGAAGGTTCGATTCACCCGATTGGTCTGATCTGGAACGTAGGGAACAAATCCCGGGTCACCGGGGTTGCTGCTCTGCATCACGTTCAGGTGAATCCCCAACAGTGATGCGGCCTGTGAAGCAGGAAAAGCAGACATGGGACTGCAATGCTCGGCCAATACAGCCAGTGCGTCATTCTTTGCTGGCATTAACCCAGATTGGCGAAAGGCAGAAAAATGTCGTCGGCCATCGGTTCGTAATCCGCTGGCAAAACACCCTTCATCTCAACCAGCACGCGACGATTTAGCGGCACGCCATCGGTATTTACCTTGATGATCGTGGCGCTAATGTCGTGGGCTTTGGTGATGGATTTCAGAATATCAGGGACGATATACCGGGGCGTCCAGCCGATGAACTCGTAATCTTGGTGGCTGGTGAGTTGAATCGCCAAACCATATTTTGGGTTGTTCAACTCCAAGGAGACGCCAAGCAGTTCGCCCGGAACGAGATGCTGCGCCCTTGCCTGTGCTGCTTCACTCATATGCCGCAGGCCATGCAGAAAGAATCGGCAACGGAAGGAGCCATCTGCTTCCTTCTCGATTTTGGGGAACACTTCAAAACTATCTGTTTGCCGTTCGCCGCCGGAGACAGCCAAAATTTCGATGGGGTCAGGCGTTTCCAGACCCAAAGAAGCCAAATAGTTGGCAAAATCGCGGCGCTGACTGCCCAAAACCCGGTTTTTGAACATCGGGAACAACTCGGAGGACTGATAGGACTCCCCAAGTGTTGGAAACGATGCGATGGGGTGAAAGCCAACTTTCTTGGCGCCAATGACGCCCTGCGTATAGCAAAATCGGTATAGGGAGTGCTCGGTGTCCGCATCTAGGCGACCAACAGGAAACCACGCTCTATCAGTGGGTGCCTGCCAAGCCAAAAACAAGGTTCTCATGAACCAATCCTCCTCAAACTTTCGTAAGCCACCCGCAGCATTTCCTTGGCAAAGGCACAGGCATCATTGCTGATCCTGTCATGCGGCACACGGTCCAAAATATCGGTTAGTTTTGCAAGCGGAACGCCGCGCAATGCAGCCAAAGTTGGCTGAAAATAATCCGGGTGATCATTAGCCGTCGATTCTACCAGTTCAAGGGGATTTGCCCCCCGCTTTCCGTCTGGGAAGAAAATGCCGCCTTTGCCCTTCCGAACATAGGCCTCAACCGCCCTGCGCCGCAGAATATCAGCCCGCTTTTCGTCAAGTAGTTCCCTGCCAAGCGATGAGGCATGGTCAAAACTGGGTGCGATGTCGTATTGCTTTTCAAGGCGGGCGGCTTCGCTAACTTCGTCGATATTTACCAGCACCTGCCAAAGCAAGCCCCAGTTTTCGTGATGGCGATCCGTATTGCCAATCAGCGCATCCAACACCAGATAACTGGCCAACTGCCGCAGCACGGTGCGATGCTCATTGGCCTTGGGAAACATGGCTCTGATTGCCTTGATGATGTTTTCGACGGTATGGCTGGACTGCTGAAAACGCATTTCAGGGTCATAGCCTTTCAGATAACCCGCCATAACCTCATTCCCGTGCATCAACTGCTGTGCCGGCGAAGTGAAGTTGAGGGAGGCACAACCCCAACGCCCTTCAAACTCTGCCAGTTCAACAGTTGCCGCCGGGATGTTCATCAAGTGGGCGATTTCTGCCGCCACCTTTTCTCCCCAATCTTCGCCAGTTGGCACAATCA
>OCTV010000930.1_pt1 | contig 10987 bp, 10 predicted proteins | sample 1539101 | NCBI WGS metagenome assembly OCTV01 (sample SAMEA3991422, study PRJEB22521) | metagenome | biome: anthropogenic terrestrial biome; feature: sewage plant; material: sludge | place: Sweden | collected 2012-09-26 | reverse complement strand
TCTTCCGATCTTAATGCTCGCATCTGAATAAATGATCAAATATTTTTGGCGCTTGGCTTCGGCCATCAAGACTTTTAATATTAGCGTGGCCACTCCGATTCCTTGATAGTCCCGATGTACATACATAAAGTCTATATAGTCTTTGATGAGGGATCCAAATCCTATCAAAGTGTTCGAGGTATCAAAGGCCAGCATGCAATATTGGTCTGTGATTAATTTTAGCCATCGATCTGCATTGAATACTGATGCAGTCCAGATGTCGATCTGATCAGCGTTATAATCTTTCGTACTGACAGATCGGATAGTGTCTACAAAAAGATTTTGCATGTTGGGTATATCGTCAAGTGTGGCTAATCGCAGGTGCATGGATTGAATATTTGAGGTTAATTTAGAGGTTTCATACCAATTGATATATGGGAAGATCTATCGTAGCTTGTTTGTGCATCAGTATATTTTGGTTCAACTTTTGTTTGGGCCAGCAATACAATATTACTAATGATATAGTCTTTGCTCAAACTTCGGAGCGGACTTTGGCCCTGGATCTTTATCTGCCAAAATCTCAGAGTCAACCCTATCTTATAATATGGGTACATGGTGGTGCCTGGCACAGTGGCTCTAAGGACAATCCGCCCAAAGATCTTCTGCAAAGAGGCTATGCGCTGGCCAGCATCGATTATCGGCTTACAGTGGAGGCTGCCTATCCTGCCCAGATCTTTGATATCAAAGCTGCGATTAGATTTTTAAGAGCCCATGCAACCCAATATGGCTATCGGTCAGATAAAATCTTTATTTGGGGATCTTCGGCTGGTGGACATCTGGCAGCATTGGTTGGAGTCACCAATGGCCTAAAATCTATGGAAGGCTCTCTAGGCGATAACCTTACTGAGTCCTCAGACATCCAGGGTATTATTGATTTTTATGGCCCTTCCAATCTGACCACGATCCTTGATCAATCTACCCCACATGGACTCAATGTGCGCACCCCTGCGCTTGCATTGATGTTTGGCAAGCCCCTGGACCAATGCAAGTCCGAACTGGAAAATGCCAGTCCCGTCATGCACGTTTCACCTGATGATCCACCTTTATTTATCTGTCACGGGGATCAGGATATCCAGGTACCGGTCAATCAGTCTATTGAACTCTTTGGAAAGTATAGAGCGCTGAATCTTCCTGTTCAATTAGAATGGGTATATGGTGCTGGGCACGGCGGCAAAAAATTTGGTGATTCGGAGTTGATAGATAGCGTAATTTCCTTTCTTCAAAAAATTATTCATGAAAAATAGAGGGTTGGCATTTTATTGGGTCGTCATTGTGGCCATGTGCGGTATGCCTTTACGTATATTTTGTCAAAAGGATAGTACCTCAGGTTCTTTTGCCTCCTTTGATGGTACCAAAATATATTATGAAACTTATGGAGCTGGCAGGCCGGTATTGCTCATACATGGATTTACAGGCGATGGGACTTCATGGAAAAAATCTGTACTGTTTCAGGAATTACGCGCTCACGGATACATGCCTATATTGGTGGATATGCGTGGCAATGGCCGTTCTGACAAACCTCATGAAGCAGCCGCTTATGCCTCAGACGCCGAAGCCCGTGATCTTATCGCATTGATAAATCATCTTCATTTTAAATCATATGATGCTATCGGTTATTCGCGTGGATCTATCATTCTCGCCAGGCTCATGGTGTTTGATCCCAGGCTGGGCAAAGGGGTGATGGGAGGTATGGGGGCTGACTTTACCAATCCTGACTGGCCCCGCAGGGTACTCTTTTACCATGTGTTGGCGGGTGATACCCTCGTAGAAAGTATGCAACCTATGCTGGATAGAATAGAACACTCCGGGCTGGATAGAGTAGCCCTCTCACTGCAGCAGAAAGAGCAACCCTACACCAGTGAAATCACCCTGGGAAAGCTGGAACACAAAGTATTGGTGATATCCGGGGATGAAGATTTTGACAACGGATCATCCAAAGCACTCTCCGAGATGATTCCCCGGTGTGTATACAAAACAGTGCCAGGCAAACACGGAGGTACTCAGCTCACCCGGCCGTTTAGCGATGAAGTCATGATGTTTTTGAGTAAATAGTATTTATTTTTGCCAAATGCGCATTTCTAAGGAGGAGCATACATATATAAAAAAATTTTGGACTACAAAGGTTAAAGGTAGCTCAGTGTTTTTATTTGGTTCTAGAGTAGAAGACGCAGGCAAAGGAGGTGATATAGATTTATTGGTTTTGACTGAAAAGAATATTTCCCTGGATGAGAAAATGGACTTTATGATTGGTTTTTATTCCAGGTTTGGTGAACAAAAGCTAGATATTGTCAACTTCACCTATGATCTTGACAGTCCTTTTAAAAGAATTGCACTTTCAAATGCCATTGAATTATGAATGCTGAAATGGACATTATTGAGGAATTAAAAATTGAATTACAATATATCACTCAAGCTTTAGAAACATTTCAATATTCTTTTGAGCATTGTTCTCGAATTGGAATTAAAGAAAATTATACATTTGATGAATTAGACAAATGGGAGGCATTTACTGCTCGTTATGGTAGAATCAGTGATATATTGACTCAAAAAATATTAGGATCCCTAATGATTTTAACTGACGGATACAATGGTTCATTGATTGATAAAGCAAATTTTGCAGTCCAACAAGGTCTCGTTACATCCAACGAAGAGTTTATTAAGCTAAGATTGCTGCGTAACTTTATTACCCATGAATATAATAAGCAAAATACAAATGAAGTTTTTGAAAAAGTATTAGAAAAGTACTCCATATTATACGACTTGGTAATTAAAGTAAATAAGCATGCTACATCAAAAATATTTGATAGACTTAAAGAATAAGTCAGCCGAGAACGGATCTGCCAAAGGTGCCTATTCATGTAATAAATGTTAAAAAAATTGATATTGCCTTTGTCATTAAGTAAAAGACCTTTTATGTGCCTTTGTCGCAATATCTTTATGAAGTGAAATTTGACCAACCTATTGCTGCCAGGGATCTTGCTGTCATGTGTGAGGCAGAAATATTAGGAGATCCTGATATCTTGCTGTCTGGGCTTAATGAAATACATAAAGTCATCCCAGGCGATCTCATGTTCGTAGACAATGAAAAATATTTTACCAAAAGCCTCTTGTCTGCTGCCACTGGCATATTGATAAATAAACAGATAGAGGTCCCTGAAGGCAAGGTATTGTTTTATCACGAGCGACCATTCGATGCATACAATGCCCTGGCCTGGCACTTCAGACCCTTTATTCACAGTATGGAATCTATCTCTTCTCTCGCTATCATAGATCCAAGCGCTACGATCGAACCCGGAGTAGTGATAGCGCCCTACGCGCGTATAGGCGCGGGAGCGTATATCCAGGCCAATACCTATATAGGGTCCTACACGGAGATCGGAGAACAAGTGATCATCCAACCCTCCTGCATTATCGCCAATGATGCATTTTATTATAACAAATCCAACAAACAATATACCAAATGGCGATCCATCGGCAGAGTAATCATTGAAGATGAGGTGGAAGTGGGTGCGGGCAGCACGATCGTAAGAGGAGTCAGTGGAGATACCATCCTGGGAAAGGGTACTAAACTTGATAGCCAGGTACATATCGGGCATGGGGTAGTTGTAGGCAAACACTGCTTGATCGCTGCACATACTTCCATCGGAGGTAAAGTGATCATAGGTGATCATGTCACGATTTATGGACAGGTGGGTATCGCTCAAAATGTCAGGATCGGAGACGCCGCAATCTTATTGGCCAAAACCGGTGTTGACAAGGATTTGGCAGGGGGCATCACTTATTATGGTATCCCTGCGCAGCCTGTAAGAAAGGCTTTTAGGCAACTGGCTATCTTGAGAGGACTGACAGATGGTGCAAAAGAAATTTCATGATTTTCCCATACTGGTTATTTTATTTCATTTTACTTTTTAGCCAACCAGTCATGGTGGATTCAACGAAGCTGACTGAAAACAAACCCTCAGACTGGTTTTTTAATCAAAGATCATTTCCTCTGGATACTATTCCTCAATCATTTTATCACGAGCAGGTGATCCGGGTGCAAAAGCTTGCCAAATCTCGAAATAGAAAAAATATTCAACCATGGAAGTTTGCTGGGCCTACTAATATTGGAGGCAGGATCACCGATATTGAAGCCAGTGCACCCGATCCTGGTCTGATATATATAGGCAGTGCCTCAGGTGGTGTATTTAAGACAAAAGATTTTGGATTGACCTGGACACCCATATTCGATCAAAATCCGATACTTGCGATTGGCGATATGGCCATCCACCCTTCGGATCCTAAAATACTATATGTTGGGACAGGGGAAGCCAATGGCGGTGGAGGTTCGGTGGCCTATGATGGCAATGGTATCTTCATGACCAATGATGGGGGATTATCATGGAAGTACCTGGGTCTGGAGTTTTCGGGTAGTATCTCTAAAATTTTGATCCATCCAAATAATCCTCAGATCGTGTATGCTGCCGCTATGGGCAAATTATTCAGCAAGAATCCTCAGCGGGGTATTTACAAAAGCATCAATGGAGGGGACACCTGGGAGCTTATTTATTTTCAATCAGATTCTGTAGGTGTCATCGATATGGCGATGGACATACATCATCCTGATACCTTGTATGCTGCTACCTGGGAAAGGTCAAGAAATGTTTTTGGAATCAATTATGGTGGAGCGGGTTCTGGCATTATAAGATCCTTTGATGGAGGAAAAATTTGGTCCCCATCTACTCTGGGATTGCCAGAAGGTGATGATATCGGACGAATAGGTCTGGCAGTATCCTCTACTGAGCCAAATAAAATCTTTGCTCAGTATGTAGATAGTCGTGGCAATTTTTTGGGCATCTACCGGTCCGATGATTTTGGACATAGTTGGAGTAAACCAGGTGGGAGGATTAATAGTGCAGGCTTCGATTGGTGGTTCGGTAAGATCTATGTAGATCCTAAGGATGCCAATATCGTTTATAGCCTTGGTCTCACAGCTTATAAGTCTACTAATGGAGGCCAACAGTTTTTTCCAATCGCAGACAATAGTAATGAAGAGGTGCATGTGGACCAACATGCTTTGTTTATATATCCAGACAATACAAATAATTTGTTGCTTGGCAATGATGGAGGTTTGTATACTAGCGCAAATGCAGGGGGCAATTGGCGCAAAATCAATAATCTTCCCATCACACAGTTTTATACCTGCCACATAGATTATAGCCATCCGGAGCGATTGTATGGCGGCACGCAGGACAACAGCAGCATGCGCACCCTGACTACTAGAGTGGACCAATGGGCTATAATCTCTGGTGGTGATGGCTTCGTCTGTCTGGTAGATCCCAAGGATAGTAAATATGTATACACAGAATCTCAATACGGTGTGGTCGTCCGTAGCACAGACGGAGGTGCTTCTTTTTTTACAGCTTTAAATGGAATAAATGGTGTGGATAGAAAAAATTGGAATTCGCCCATGGTATTCCATCCCACCAATCCAGGTACATTATTTTTAGGCACTGATCGCCTTTATAGATCAGATGATCGGGCGGTCAGTTGGACCTCCATATCTCCTACCCTTGCTCCGGAAACCGGGGTGAGGACTTATGGCACCATCACTACTATCTCTGTATCGCCGATAGATCCACAAATCATTTATTGTGGCACCGATGTGGGCAAGGTCTGGATCACTGCCAATGGCGGAGCTTCCTGGAAAGCAATCAATGAAGGATTGCCTCAGCGGTGGATCACCAGCATCCTTGCAGATCCTATTCAAAAAAACAGGGTGTACCTGACCTTGTCAGGATATCGCTATGGAGAGTCAATGCCTCACGTGTTTGTATCTGACAATAATGGCTTAGGCTGGCAAGACATTTCAAGAGGCCTGCCTCCAATACCCTGCAATAAAATAGTAGCAGACCCTTCTTTTTCAGGTCATATAGCGGTGGCCACGGATGCAGGAGTTTGGCGATCCTATAATCATGGCCAGCAGTGGGAGATGCTGGGAGATGGTATGCCACTGACCATAGTCACTGACCTGGATTTTAATTTTCCCACTAGAAAATTAGTTGCAGCCACCTATGGCCGGGGTATATACACCTATGATTTGGAATTGCCGGTGTCCATCTCAGCAGATACCCGATCAACCATATATCTACAAGCCTATCCTAATCCGGTGACCGATCGCTTAAACATTCATTATACTACCGGCCACCTGGAAAATCTTAATCTCTCTATCTTCACTGCACACGGGAATGTGATCTGGTCAAGAAGTCATCACGGAATGGATCAGAAAACCTTTACTGAAAACCTGGTTTTTAATTATCCTCCTGGAGTTTACTTTGTAAGTCTTCAATCAGGCAATTTCACTAAAACGATAAAGATCGTCAAACAATGATGGCCTTGGGGTATTGAATTCCAAAAACAGTTGATCAGTACTTCGCCAAAAGATCTTCGATTTTCTCCAATATAGGGCGCATGCGATCACTCGCATTATTATTGAGTAAGATGACGGTGTACTTTTCATCTATATATCGCTTGATATAGGTTTTGTATCCAGGGTTGTCACCACTGTGGGCTACTATTTTTCCTAGTTTCAAATGCTGGCTCAACTCCCAACCAAATCCATACTGGCTGAGAATACCATTATTTAATTTTTGAGGTGTCCAGGCTTCATCAAGGGTTGTACGGGCTACCAGGATCGGAGTGTACAAGGCACGATCCCATTTGAGCAGGTCATTGGCGTTCATGCTGATTCTACCAGGGCCTTTTCTATGGCCTAACCAGATGGTATAGTTGGATTCCTTATAATCATCTGCATGTTGGTATGATTTTAAACTTTCATCATAGACATGGCCGGTGGCAAAGGAACTTATTTTGAGGCGAGAGCTTGGAGTTCTGAAATCAGCTGATTTCATTTTAAGTGGTTTGAAGATTTGGGTTTTCACCATATCGATAAAATCTTTCCCCGCGGCGGCCTCCGCTATGCTGGCCAATAAAAGATATCCCGTGTTGCTGTACTGATATTTTTCGCCTGGTTTAAATAAAATAGGTTGAGGATATTTTTTCAAATAATCTATAACATCCAGGTTGTCTGCGATTTTGTTTTTATCCCAATGCTCATCCATGATGGCTTGATAATCAGGGATGCCGCTGGTGTGGGTCAATAATTGTCGTATAGTAATTCCTTTATAGGGCAAGTAGGGTATATATCTTTCCAGGGATTCATCGTAGCTGAGAGAACCTCTTTCTTTAAGCATCATGATGATCATGGAAGTAAATTGTTTGGATACAGAGGCCAGTTCGAAAATGTTCTTTTTTGTTAGCTTCTTTTTGTTTTTAAAATCGGCATAACCCTGTGCTTCGTATATAATTGGTTTGCCATTTTTGGCTACCAGGAGAACCCCGCTAAATTGATTTTGAGTCCATTCAGTTTGTAATAAATCATGCAGGGAGGTCTTTAGCGCTGACTGGGCAGTCAGTAAGCCTTCGGTCAATACTATCAGTAGTACGATTAGTCTCATCAAAACAAAATTTTAAATGCCAGATATTGGGCTACAAATCCAACCAAATATCCTAAATAAACTTCTTTGGGTGTATGCGCCTTAAGATACAATCGACAGGTACCTACGAGTCCGCCAATCAACAGCGAGGTGATTAAAACTGATCGCCAGGATAGTATAGTGAGTCCCTGACCCGGTATATTTAATGAAAACTGCTCATGGCTAAACACATTGAAAGTGATCCAGGTCATTGCCACCAAACCACCCATCACAGCAGTATGTGCACTTAATTTGATAAATAAATTGATCATAAATACCAAGACCAGTGTGATCAAAGCACCGAACACAAATATATTATAGACTAAAGGCACTTTAGGATCGTGTCGGATATTGATGTACAACCAAAGGTAGAAGATCAATGTGACGATATAAGGACCTGTCCTGTCCAGGCGATCATTCAGGTCATAGGATGATATCAAGCTCAGTTTTTTCAACATCAGTATACTCACCAAAGGCAAGGTGAATGTCAACATAAATACCTGCAGCATAAGTATGGACTGGCCGGAGGCAGAGCCAACTCCAAATAAATAAGGATTAAGGGTTAATAATATATATAGTCCATATGTAGGCCACCAAAGTGGATGCACTATTAATGACACGAAATGTGCTGCCCAATTAAGGAGCGTTTTTTTGCCTGGTTTGCCAATAGATGATTCCAATAGTAAGATAGTTAGTATAAAAGTAGTCTTTACATTTCAGGTTTGAGGTGATCCCGGGGTATCTTAGGCCTAAAATTAACTTGATTTTTTTCTACAGACAAAAAATAGCGAGATCCCAGCTTATATGCTTTAAATAAGTTAACCTCATCTGATAATCTCAAAAACTACCCGTCTATTTTTTTGCCTGCCCACTTCGTCCTGGTTAGAAGCTATTGGAACATCATATCCATATCCTTTGGTTTTTATTCGTGAAGGATCGATATAATGTCTTGTTAAAAAGTCTGCCACGGCATTGGCCCGGTGGGTCGACAAAGTTTGATTGTATTCTGAAGATCCAGTATTGTCGGTATGTCCTATCACATTGATATGAACAGATGGATGGTCTGTCAAAAACGCCAAAAGTCTGTTGAGTTCTTGAAACGAGGCGGGCAAAAGCCTGGTTTCATCAAAATCAAAATAAATATTTTTCAACTCGATGGACGCTTCTTCCAATTGTATTGAATCATAAGATTCGATATCCTCTCTGTCGAGTATAGGAGGTATTTTTTTAAGACTGACTTCGTCAATATAATAATAGGCATAGGGTTTACTCGAGTCAGCTGACATTTTTTGCGCCAGTGTATGGGCATCAGATCTAAAATTGCCGAGGGTGAGGTAGCTTGCTTCTGTCTCGGCAAAAAAACTTAAAATCACTTTTTGCCAGCCTTTGATTTGCCGTATTGGTAGGTCATAAAAGGGCTTTAAGTCCAATAACCTATCGTCGATTACCTGGGCGGGATGTTTATCCATGGCGACCTGCAGCTTATCGATATAGTGCCCGCCGGGCATTGGAGCCAGCCACATTGTCAATTCATATTCCTGGCCGATGACCAATGAATCAATGAGCGGAGCAGTCACATATTCTCTACAATGGAGCTTACCTTGATTGCAACCATAGAGGGTGAGCCCCACCATAGACTTACCGCGGAAAGGAAATACAGCAGTAAATCCCATCTCCCGCCAGTATATAGGCACCGGTATTTCTTGATGATACACATCAGGAGAAGCTGCAGTAGGACTTTTCCAATCGCTAAACACGAGGTCAAAGTCCTGCCCGGTATAAAACCATCTTTCTGGCGCTCCAATTATTTTTTCGAATCCGGCATTGGGTACAAGATTTTTTATTTGCCCCCTGGCTGCAGGAGCAATAATCATCATAATAAATACCAGGCGAATCCCCATTTTTCTATTGGCTTATAAGTAAGGTAGATGCAAGTTATCAGATTACACACGATCTGTCAAGCATTTGTTATTTTTACATCTTATCAAAAACTTAACAGCCGGATACATGTCGATAAAATATAAAAGAATTCTTTTGAAATTGAGTGGCGAAGCACTGATGGGAGATCAACCATTTGGCATTCAATCTGATCAGTTACAACATTATGCGGCTGAGATCAAAACCATAGCAGACGCCGGCGTGGAGATCGCCATTGTCATCGGTGGAGGTAATATATTCAGGGGACTCAGTGCAGAAAAGTCCGGTGTAGAAAGGGTACAAGGAGACTATATGGGTATGTTGGCTACGGTGATCAATGGTATGGCATTGCAAAGCGCTATGGAGTCTATCGGATTATATACCAGGCTTGTATCTGCGATATCCATGGAGCAAATAGCGGAGCCATATATCCGTCGGCGAGCCATCCGGCATCTTGAAAAAAGAAGAATCGTCATTTTTTCGGCAGGTACCGGCAATCCCTATTTTACCACAGATTCCGCTGCTGCACTGCGCGGCAATGAGATCAATGCTGAAGTATTGCTCAAAGGGACCAAAGTGGATGGCATCTATACATCTGATCCCAAAAAGGACGCTGATGCTACTAAATACTCTAAGATTTCATTCAAAGAAGCTATCGATCAGTCCCTGGGTGTTATGGACATGACTGCCTTCACCATTTGCCAGGAAAACAAATTGCCCATAATTGTGTTTGATGTCACCACCAAAGGCAATCTTCTTAAAATCATTCAGGGAGAAACTAACCTGGGAACTCTGGTCACTTAAGAGTATTACTCAAATAACTCACCTTTGTAATAATTGATGATGGATAAGATATCTCTGTCTTCTTGCATGGCTGGAGCCAAAGCATAGATACAATGGTGTGTATTAAAATCATCTTCTAAGACCTCTGCCAGTATATCAATGGACTTAGTTTTTTCTCCAAGAAGATAATGTACCGCTGCCCTGCAATATAAAAGATCGCTGCCCACCGAAGATATCTCTCCCTGGTCCAGAATCTCTAATGCCAGTTGCACCTTGCCATGATGTATCAGGAAGGACGCATGTTCAAACCAATAGGAATTTTGCTCCGGGGCACACGAAGTAGCCTTCTTAAAATTGCGATTGGCTTTATCAAACTCACCGATTTGGGCAAATGCTTTGGCTAAAGCAAGAAAGTAGGTATCACTGGTCTCGTCTATAGAGATAGCTCTGCGGTAACATTGTATCGCCTTATGCCACTTGGTTTCGGCAGCAAAACATTGTCCCATCAAATAGTGGGCTTCTTCTCCAAATAAATCCTGAGTCAAACTTTGGTTGAGGTATTTTTTGGCGAGTTTATAATCTTTCAATTGAATAGCACATTCTGCCAGGGATATCAGTACATCATACTCCTCACCAAAAGTGGAGATCACCTCCTGGTAGATGGACAATGCCTTGTCCCACTGCTGCAATAACACACAGGTCTCTGCACAGTCTATATAAGCTTGTTCAAATTG
>OCTV010000929.1_pt1 | contig 11003 bp, 9 predicted proteins | sample 1539101 | NCBI WGS metagenome assembly OCTV01 (sample SAMEA3991422, study PRJEB22521) | metagenome | biome: anthropogenic terrestrial biome; feature: sewage plant; material: sludge | place: Sweden | collected 2012-09-26 | reverse complement strand
CTTTTTTACTCTTGCCAAAGCTGCTTCAAGCTTTTCAACACTGTCTACAATTTCACGATTGATCATCATTAAAACTCTCCTTCATATAAAAATGAGATTTATTAAAACAACATATATCTTTAATTGCATAATGTTAAATATATATCATTCCCTCTTTGATAATATAATAACAAAATTTATGGTTAATTGCAAATATAAAATCTGCATATCAATATGCAATTATCGATATGCAGTATTAATTAAATGTTATAAATAATATGTTTATCATTTTTTTATATATTAAATAAATAAGAAATCACTTATAATAAGAAAAAATATTTAATCATATAGTATAATCTTCTGGCAAAAAGCAAAAAAATTTCTGCCCCGATTCATATTAATCATGATCATAAATGCTATTAATAAATTTTTGTTCTGCTTCTGTAAATTTATAATTTTTCTGATATATCAGTACATCCTTATATTCTTTTTTTAAAGCACAGTTTTCAAGTCTGATAAGATTGAATTTTTTTAAAATTACATCTGATATATCGGAATTAATCCATGCGTATGTCATATCAGTGCCTGATAGTATATTAAACATATTCATCTGGTCATATACATAAATTTTACTTCCGCTTTTACGGCATTGTAAAATAAACGGTACAGATTCATCTCCATAAAGGACTTCGGTGTATATACTGAGTTTATCAGCTTCTATATTTGTAATATCTTTGATCTGACTGAATTCTGAGACAATAATATTATAATCTCCATGACCTAACTCATTATACGAAAGCTGCTTTTCATTAATATAATCAATAAAATACTGATCATATTCAATTCCATACCGGATAAATCCGATATTAAAGCTTTCTGTCATTACATTAGAGATTGTCTGCATAGAGGATGATTCACAAAAGTTTATATCAATGGGTTTATCTTTATCGATTTGATTTAAAATATTGATAATCTTTTCTGTAATACAGCAGCATCTTGGGACAGAAATATTGAAGCGTTGAATCTGATGTGAATCAGTATGAGACAGTTGTTTCATCATTTTTATCTGTTTGATTACATTGCGTGCATAAATAAGAAACTCCTCACCCTTACTGGTAGTAATTACTCCTTTTGATGTTCTTTCAAATATATGAAAACCCAGATTTTCTTCAAGTTCTTTTATGGCCTTGCTCAGATTCGGCTGTGCCATAAAAAGATTATCAGCAGCAAGTGTAATCGAATGTGTTTTTTCAACTTCAAGAGCATATTTAAAATGTAGCGTGTTCATCAGGTGAGTCCTCCCATAAACTTATATCCGGACCGTTGTCTGTTGCTGAAGGTGTTTTGATAATAACGCTAGTGATGCAGCCATATTTTCATTCTGAATCAGTATATTCTCAGGTGCAGACAGATGCACAGGTGCAAAATTCCATATAGCTGAAACACCACCTGCAACAAGTTGGTCACACACAATCTGAGCTGTTTCCTCCGGAACTGTAATAATACCTATATGTATATTAAGTCTTCTGCATATTTCACTTGTTTTCTCAACATGAAGAACTTTTTTACCCCCTACTTCATTTCCGATAATATTTTTACTTATATCAAATGCTGCTACTATATTCATTCCGTAGTGTTCAAAGCCATTATAAGAAAGAAGAGCTTTTCCAAGTGATCCAACGCCTATAAGTACTGCATCATCATTATTATTATATCCAAGAAAGTTTTCCATATTAAATATAAGTTCCTTAATTTTAAATCCGGACTTAGGCTTCCCTCTTGTTGTGCTTATAGCCGCGAAATCTTTTCTTACCTGAATTTCATTCAGTTTAAGAATATCAGCAATATATGGTGCTGATATTGATTCTACTCCATCACTTTCAAGCTTTTTAAGATGCTGAAGGTAATACGGCATTCTTTTTAAAGCCTGTATTGAAACGGTAGCATAACTATTATTTTTCTCATTCATTTATAAACACTCCTTGTAACATACTTAATAATGCTTTTTCTTTTTGATATTCAGACCAAGCAATTGTTAAACGTTTTACCATATTACTTATTATATATGATTTATATTATATCGATATTATAGTATCTATTTTAATAATTGTCAAGGTTATATAAAACAATAGAATGAAAAAATCAGGGCATCTGAAGCTTTTAAGCTATTAATGCCCTGATTTTTATTTATTCAAGTTCAAAAGCGCCTGTATATAACTGATAGTATTGACCTTTCTTTTCGAGGAGCTTTTCATGACTGCCTCGTTCTATTATTCTACCGGCTTCAAGAACCATAATTACATCTGAATTTTTAACGGTGGAAAGTCTGTGTGCAATAACAAATACTGTTCTTCCATGCATAAGACTGTCCATTCCCTTCTGCACTATCTGCTCTGTACGTGTATCAATACTTGATGTTGCTTCATCAAGTATCATTACAGGAGGATCTGCAACTGCTGCTCTTGCAATTGATATCAGCTGACGCTGCCCCTGAGACAGACCTGAACCGTCACCGAAAAGCATTGTATCATATCCAAGCGGAAGCATTGATATGAACTCATGTGCATTTGCACGCTTTGCCGCAGCAATGCATTCTTCATCTGTAGCATCAAGCTTTCCGTATCTTATGTTATCCATTACAGTTCCTGTAAAAAGATTTACATCCTGAAGAACTACACCAAGAGAATGTCTTAAATCATCCTTTTTAATTTTATTAATATTTATTCCATCGTATCGGATTTTTCCATCTGCAATATCATAGAATCTGTTAATAAGATTTGTTATGGTTGTCTTTCCGGCTCCTGTTGCACCAACAAATGCAATTTTCTGTCCTGGCTCTGCAAAAATATCAACGTTATGGAGAACAATCTTATCTTCATCATATCCAAAATCCACATCGTTAAGTCTTACGTCACCTTTGACTTCGGTATATGTTACAGTACCATCATTATGAGGATGTTTCCATGCCCATACTCCTGTATGTTCTTCAGCCTCAGTCAGCACACTGTCTACGTATTTTGCATTTGTAAGTGTTACATATCCATTATCTGTTTCAACGTTTTCATCAATAAGTGAAAAAATACGTTTTGCTCCGGCTATAGCCATTACTACTGCGTTCATCTGCTGTGCGACCTGACTTATCGGCGTTGTAAAGCTTTTTGAAAGCTGAAGAAATGCTGCTATTGCGCCAAGAGTCATTCCTCCAACGTTATTTATTGCAAGTGCTCCCCCGATAACTGCAATCAGTACATACTGAAGATTTCCCAGGTTACCCATTATTGGCATAAGAATATTTGCAAATTTGTTAGCTTCCGTAGAATTTTCAAAAAGTCCTTCATTTATATTATTAAATTCCTCTATGGAATCTTCCTCATGACAAAATACCTTTATTACCTTTTGTCCGTTTATCATTTCCTCTACGAATCCGTTAAGCTTACCCATGGAGTTCTGTTGATGAATAAAATATTTTCCGCTTTTTCCGACAATCAGCTTCATAAGGCTTATCATACCTATCATTGTAACAACAACAAATATAGTAAGATAAATGCTCGTATAAACCATAGCACAGAATACCGCTATTACAGTTACAATTGATGAAAACATCTGCGGAATACTCTGAGATATCATTTGTCTGAGCGTATCAGTATCGTTTGTGTAATAACTCATTACATCTCCGTGTGTATGTGTATCAAAATACTTTATAGGAAGTCTCTGCATATGTGAAAACATCTGGTCACGTATTTTTTTTAATATTCCCTGTGAGATTGAAATCATAAAACGGTTATATAAAAATGTACACACTATTCCTATCACATATATAAGCCCCATAATTCCTACAGTGACTGCTAGCCCTGAGAAATCAGTATCTGATTTCAAAAGCATCGGATTTATATAATCATCAATAAGTATCCTAAGAAACATTGAACCTGCCACGCCGGATACTGCACTGATAATAATAAATATCAATACGCTTGTAAATCTTTTTTTATATTCAAAAAGATATTTTAAAAGTCTTTTTACTGTTGATTTATCTGCTTTTGGTTTTTGCATGATCTAATTTTCGCCGCCTTTCATCTGTGAATTGTATACCTCCTGATAAATCCTGTTGGTTTTTAAAAGCTGGGCATGTGTACCGACAGCATCTATTTTACCATTGTCCATAATAATTATCTTATCTGCAGTTTCAATTGATGATATTCTCTGGGCAATAATGATTTTAGTTGTATCAGGAATTTCACTTTTGAATGCCTTTTGTATAAGCGAATCTGTTTTGGTATCAACGGCACTTGTTGAATCATCCAGTATCAATATTTTAGGTTTTTTAATCAATGCACGTGCTATACATAATCTTTGTTTCTGTCCACCTGAAACATTTGATCCTCCCTGCTCAATATGCGTATCATATCCGTCCGTAAAATTTTTAATAAATCCATCCACCTGAGCAAGTTTACAAGCATGAATTATTTCATCATCGGTTGCATCTTTTTTTCCCCATCTTAGGTTATCTTTAATAGTCCCGGAAAATAATATGTTTTTCTGAAGCACCATTGCAACTTCATTTCGGATAGAATTGATATCATATTTCCTTACATCAACTCCTCCGACTGTTATGCTTCCCGAAGTAACATCGTAAAGACGGGGAATAAGCTGAACAAGACTTGTTTTAGAACTTCCTGTTCCACCTAATATTCCGACTGTCTCACCTGATTTTATTTTGACGTTTATATTTTTCAGACACAGCTTTTCCTTATTTTTTGAATAACTGAAATTCACATCTTTAAATACGATACTGCCATTTTTTACTTTATACTCAGGTTTTTCCGGATTAACTATATCACTTTTTTCATCAAGTAGTTCTACTATACGTTCAGCTGAAGCACGTGATATTATTATCATTACAAATACCATAGAAAGCATCATAAGACTTATAAGTATCTGCATTGCATAGGTAATAAGGCTCATAAGGTTACCTGTTGTCATTGATGTTCCTTGTGAATTAACAATAAATCTTGCCCCGAACCACGAAATAAATATAAGACAGCCATATGAACAAAGCTGCATCAGAGGCATATTATATGAAAGAATCTTTTCAGCTCTAACAAAATCATTGTAAATATTTTTTGAGGTTTTACTGAACTTTTCATTTTCATGATCTTCACGTACAAATGATTTTACGACGCGGATACCACGAAGATTTTCCTGTACAACATTATTGAGTTTATCGTACATTGCAAATACTTTTTCAAATATCGGATGTGCCTTTGTCATTATTAAAAATAAACCTATTCCAAGAACAGGAACTGCTGCAAGAAATATAAGAGAAAGTTTTGCATTTACCCTGAATGCCATAACAAGAGAAAATATCAGCATCAAAGGACTCCTGACAGCTATTCGTATTATCATCTGGTATGCATTCTGAACATTTGTTACATCAGTGGTAAGTCTTGTAACAATACTTGCTGAAGAAAATTTGTCTATGTTTGAAAATGAAAATTTCTGAATATTCTGATACATTTCAGATCTGAGGTTTTTTGCATATCCTGAAGATGCAATTGCTGCATGTTTTCCGGCCAGTGCACCGAATATCAGCGATTCCACACATAAGATAGCAAGATATATTCCGGTCTGCGTTATATATGTCATATCGCCTTTATCAATACCATTATCTATGAGCTTTGCCATAATCCACGGTATTATCACTTCAATAATTACTTCACATGATACAAACAGCGGTGTCAGAATTGAATTTTTTTTATACTGTTTTATACATGATGCCAGTCGTTTTATCAATTATACCACACTCCAAAAAAATTGTTATATTTTTTATTATATCACTTTTTTATGAAGAAACTATGTTAACATCCTTTTAAAATTTTCTATAATATTCTTGACAGTCTGGTTTATATGTGGTACAATAATTGTATATTTAAACTGATGATGCGGAGATAAAACATTGATATGTACTGCACAGAGAGCGGAATAAATGATGGGAATTCCGCCAGTTACAGCTTTGTAAATGGACCGCTGAGGGCTTAGGGGAAAAGTATGTATGCTTAGTATCTGTGACGTGAGCCAGCGTTAATGGCAGAAAATATTATTGTATTTTCGTAAAGTGGGTCATTTGACCAATTAAGGTGGTACCGCAGATTATTCAGTCTGTCCTTTAGTTAATTCTTAAGGACAGACTTATTTTTTTATTTAAGGAGCGAATTTTATGAAAGAAATTTTATTGGGCAATGCTGCTATAGCACTTGGTGCAATTTCTGCAGGGGTTAATCTTGTCAGTGGCTATCCGGGTACTCCATCGACTGAAGTACTTCAGACCGTAGCAAAATATAATACAGACGGAAATATCTATGTTGAGTGGTCAACAAATGAAAAAGCTGCACTTGAAGTAGCTGCTGGTGCATCATATTCAGGTGCAAGAACAATGATAACTATGAAACAGGTCGGTTTGAATGTTGCATCTGATCCGCTTATGTGTCTTACATATGTCGGAGTAAAGGGCGGAATGGTTGTTGTTGTTGCTGATGATCCGGGTCCTATTTCTTCACAGACAGAACAGGATACCAGACATTTCGGTGAATATGCAAATATTCCTGTACTTGACCCTTCATCACCTGAAGAAGCATATCAAATGACAAAGTATGCTTTTGAACTTTCAGAGCAGCTTAAGCTTCCGGTAATTATGCGTCCTACAACAAAGGTATCACATGCAAGCGGAACAATAGATATTGATGAAAATCCGCAGCTTCATAAATTCGATGGATTTGTAAAAAGCCCTGACTTTGTTATATTCCCCCCTCTTTCATACAGAAGACATATTGAAATTGAAAAACAGCAGGCTGAAATATCAGAAATATTTGATAATATCTCGTTTAACAGCATAACAGTAAAATCAGAAACAGGAATTGCTGCAGGTGGAATTACAGCAGCAATTGTAAAGGATGTTCTCAAAGAACTTAATGTGGAGGAAAAAGTATCATTTCTTAAAGTATGTGCTGTATTTCCTGAACCAAGGGCTACATATAAAAAATTTATTGAGCAAACAAAAAATATACTTGTTCTTGAGGAACTTGACCCTGTTATTGAAACCGGACTTATCAAAGCACTTGCCGATAACAAAATAACAGATGTTACAATTACCGGTAAGATTGACGGAAGAATTAATCCTGCCGGAGAACTCAGGTTTGATACAGTCAAAAAATATATTGCAGAATTTCTTGGTATAAGTTATGAAGATAATTCAGCACCGGCTGTAGAACTTCCTGCAAGGTATCCTGTATTGTGTGCCGGATGCCCTCACCGTGCAAGCTTCTATGGTGTAAAAAAAGCAATGAAAGGAAAAAAATCAGCTTTCTGCGGTGATATAGGATGTTATACTCTTGGAAATGCAAAACCTCTTGATATGGTAGATACATGCCTTTGCATGGGTGCTGGAATTACTGTTGCACAAGGAATAAAACGCATGAATCCTGATACAAATGCTTTTGCATTTATAGGTGACAGTACATTTTTTGCAAGTGGAATGACCGGACTTGCAAATGCTGTATACAATAATACAAATATAAACATTATTGTTCTTGATAACTCTACTACTGCTATGACAGGACATCAGCCTCACCCTGGAACAGGAAAGACAATGATGAAAACACAGTCGCGAGAGATAGATATAAGCTCTGTTGCAAAAGCACTGAATGCTGGATTTGTGGAAACTGTAAATCCATATGACCTTGAAAAATCAATGGAGACTGTAAAGAATGCAGCAAATTTTGAAGGAGTAAGCGTAATAATTTTCAAGGCACCATGTATTGCAGTTTCAAAGCCATCATCACTTTATAATGTTGATAATTCATGTGTTGGATGTATGCATTGCATAAATGAAATAGGCTGCCCGGCAATGTATGTAGAAAACAACAAGGTACATATAAATGATACACTTTGTTTCGGATGCGGACTCTGCGGAAAGATTTGTCCGACTAATAAAATAAATGTTGCAAGTAAGGAGGAAAAATAAAATGGATATTCTAGTTTCAGGCGTAGGCGGACAAGGAACGATTCTGACTTCAAAAATTCTCGCAAAAGCTGCTGTATTAAACGGAAGCAGTTGTGCCAGAACCGGTGAAACTATAGGAATGAGTCAGCGAGGCGGATGTGTTGTAAGTCATGTCCGTACAGAAAATACTTTTTCTCCGTATATTCCTATGAGATCTGCAGATTTACTTCTGAGCTTTGAGCTTTGTGAAGGCGCACGAAATATAGCACAACTTAAAAAAGACGGGATTGCAATTGTAAACACTGCACAGATCAATCCTGTTTCCGTATCTCTTGGTGTTTCTGAATATAGTTCAGAAAAAATAAAAAAATACATTTCCGATAATTCAAAAGCATATTTTATTGATGCAAATGCAGTTGTTGAAAAAAGCGGAACAGTAAAAGCTGTAAATATCGTACTTATAGGATTTGCATTTGGTCTCGGCCTTTTAAAAATTTCAAAAGAAGCAATTGTTGACTCGATAAAACAAAACGTTAGTTCTAAATTTTATGAGCTTGATGTCAGAGCTTTTGAAGCTGGCATAGCATGTGCTCAAAATATATAAATTACTGGAGACGATTTGTAATGAATGATTTTACACAAATAAAAAAAGCTTTGGATTACGCTGCAAAAAACAGCGGGTTTTATAAAAAAATTTTTGACGGAATTGATACTGATTCAATAAATACAACAGAAGATTTTCAGAAACTTCCGTTTTCTGATAAGCATGATCTGAGAACTGCTTACCCACTAGGCATTCAGGCTGTTCCGGATGAAGAGGTAGTTCGTATTCATTCTTCTTCCGGCACTACAGGAAAGCCTGTAATTATTCCTTATACAAAACAGGATGTAGCCGACTGGTCAACAATGTTTGCACGTTGCTATCAAACAACTGGTATTACAAATCTTGACCGTATACAGATTACTCCGGGCTACGGTTTATGGACAGCAGGGATTGGTTTTCAGGCAGGCTGTGAGGAGCTTGGAGCAATGGCAGTTCCTGTGGGTCCTGGCAACACTGAAAAACAGATTGAACTTATGCTTGACCTTCACAGTACAGTTATTTGTGCTACTTCCTCATATGCGCTCCTTCTGGCTGAAGAAATTCAGAAGAGAGGTATACGTGATAAGATATGCCTTAAAAAAGGAATAATCGGTTCTGAACGTTGGGGAGATGTTATGCGTTCAAGAATTGCAAATGAACTTCAGATTGAACTGTTTGATATATATGGCCTTACTGAAGTATATGGCCCCGGAATAGGGATAGATTGTCCGGCACACGAAGGAATTCATTACTGGGATGACTTCTTCTACTTTGAAATTATTGACCCGTCAACCGGAGAAGTTCTTCCTGACGGAGAAACCGGTGAGCTCGTAATTACTACCCTAAAAAAACAGGCAGCACCTCTTATACGTTACAGAACCCATGATCTTACCAGAAAAATACCTGGGAAATGCAGCTGCGGTAGCATGTATCCTATGATTGGACGTATTCAGAGCAGAACAGATGATATGATCAAGGTAAAAGGAGTAAATATCTATCCGGGACAGATTGAAAGTGTACTCAAAAACGTCAATGGTGTTTCAAGTGAATATCAGGTTATCATAAAACACGTAGACGGTAAGGACAAAATGACACTCCGTGTTGAGACATCATCACTTGCCGACAAGGACAAAACAGAAATTCTTGTTGTTGATATATTCAAACAGCTTATAGGAATCAAAGTAAGATGTGAATGTGTTGCAATAGGTGATCTGCCGCGTTCCGAAAAGAAATCAAAACGTGTATTTGACTACAGAGAAGATTAATATAAGAATAACCTGCGATAACTAAAGTTTCATTTATCTTTAGTTATCGCAGGTTTATTGTTGTGTTATAATTAATACAGCTTATAACCTTGCCATTAAGTTTATAACTGATATTTAAAATCTGACTATATTACTGATTTATAAAATCTTATAATAAACACTGCTCCACCATTTTTCCCGTTCTCAGCTTGAATAGTGCCGTTATTTTCTGATAAAATCTGTCTTGAAAGACAGAGTCCTATTCCATATCCGTTTTTAGAAATATCAGCTGTCGTGTAAAATCTCTGAAAAATATTATTTAAAATGTTTTCCGGAATTCCTTTGCCCGAATCTTCTATAATAATTTCTGTAAAAAGAGGGTTTTCATTTGCTGAAATTATTATATAGCCGTTACTGGGAGTATGGTCAATACAGTTTTTCAGTACATTAGCAACTGCTTCCCTGCACCACAGAAAATCTCCTTTAAAGCATGCATTCTTTCCTGTATTGTTCTGGACCTCAACACCCTTGATTTCAGCTGATATCTCAAGAGATTCAAATGCTGAACGTATAAGATCATTACAATTAACAGATTCTTTTTTCATATCTGCAACTCCTGCGTCCAGTTGTGAAAGTTTAAGCAGGACATCAATAAGCCATTGAATGCGACCAAGAAGCTGAGTAAGATTTCTTATGTATTCCATTTGTTCGTTTGCTGATGTGCCCTGTTTTTTTATCATAGAAACAATAAGATTCATTGATGTAAGAGGAGTCCTGAGCTGATGTGAAATATCCGCAATAGAATTTTTAAGTATGCTTTTATCTTTTTCTAAAGCAGAATTCTGTTCTCTTAATCTCAGAGTCATTTTTTGTATTTCACTTTGCAGAATACTTAATTCACCGTCATTACATGAAGAAAATGATATCTGATCATCACCGAACAGTACCTTATCAATACTATTGCAAAGATTATTTATCTGAAGGTATCTTTTTTTATTCCATAGTATATTTATTATAAGCAATATTAATCCCATAGATAATGAAATCAACAATGCATAAATACTAAAAAACCCACACCCAATTGAAAATACTATTGTTATGGATAAATGCAATGCTGTGATTTTTTTCATTTCGGGGTTATTGAATATATTCATCTAGTCACCCGCTTTATACCCTGCCCCGCGGACAGTTTTTATTATAG
>OCTV010000928.1_pt1 | contig 11004 bp, 9 predicted proteins | sample 1539101 | NCBI WGS metagenome assembly OCTV01 (sample SAMEA3991422, study PRJEB22521) | metagenome | biome: anthropogenic terrestrial biome; feature: sewage plant; material: sludge | place: Sweden | collected 2012-09-26 | reverse complement strand
TCAGAAATGGACTTAGCTTTATATTTGCTATAATTATAGCACTTGTTATGGGGGTAATAATATGACAAAGATTACAAAAATGCTTAAAGAAAATTTATTTACTGTAATAATTATCTTATCTTATGCCGTAGTATTTATTCTTAAACCCGAAACTGGTATGACTGCGGTAGGCAACAGTGGATACTATTTGAAAGAAATGCTTTTGATTATGCCGGTTATTTTCGTTTTGACAGCATTACTTGATGTATGGGTGCCAAAAGAAACAATAATGAAGTACCTTGGTAAGCAATCAAAATTTAAAGGTATTATTCTATCATTTATTCTTGGAGGAATATCTGCTGGACCTATTTATGCAGCTTTTCCAGTCTGTATTATGCTACATAAAAAAGGTGCATCAATAAAAAATATCGTTATAATACTTAGCTCCTGGGCAGTGATTAAAATTCCTATGCTTTTAAATGAAGTTAAATTTCTAGGAATTAAATTCATGGTTGTTCGTTGGGTTCTCACTATTATTGCTATTGTTATTTTCTCATGGATAACCTCCAAAATTGTCAAAGATGAAGATTTCCCAAACGAGTCCACAGCTGAACCGGAAGGTGTAATAATAAACCGAAATTCTTGCATGGGTTGCTCATTGTGCGTAAAGAATTATCCTGAGCTTTTTGAAATAAGCAATAAAAAAGCGCAAGTTAAAAAATACGATTTCATTCTCGATGATGAAAAACTTAATAAAGCAATTAATAATTGTCCTGTTAAAGCCATTCATTTTAACAAAAGATAAAATCTTTTCAAGGTTTTTCTATCTTTCATTTGCTTTTAGAAAGTGCCTATTCTAAGTGACTTATCGCATATTTCCATTTTATAATTTATCCTGATTTTCGATAAATTTTCGTAACTATAGCGGACAACATTAGACCTGTTCTAAAACCTTATAAACAAAGAAAATTTAATTGCAATCTGTTAAATTTTAGAATTAAAATCAAGCATATTAACAAACGGATTAGGCGTTTTAGGATTTTACAACAACGCTATCGCAATAAACAATGCAAATATCTACTGCGTGCTTCCTTACTTTATGGTATTTATAATTTTGAATTGAGGTTTTAGAACAGGTCTATTATATGATATACTCCTGGCGACCTCATAAAACTTCGTTTTCAGAAAATTCAACAACGTATTTGCAAGATTTTTTGGGTTGAGATATTGAAATTCAGGGGTTTTCGGAGGTTGCCTGTAATAATTATGTATCTACGCAGCCAACCAATTTAATGCTTTATTCTTAACAGCATCATACCATTCTTTTTCACTATTAGCTGACTGAGCAACTTCCATAGAATACTCGCATAATCTTTTTACTTGTTCTGGATTTGGCGTATAAGATGCTTTTCCAGATTGTTCAACCATTTTTTCAAATACATTAAGCTCCAATGGTATTATTACAGATTTTCTCTCCTCTTTATTTTTATGTTTACCCGTTTGGCGGCAACGCCAAAATAAAAAAGCGTGAGCCGTAGCCCACGCTTTTTTATTTACAAATTCATGTTATATTTACTTTATCCTATTCACAAACTATTTCTGTTTCTTCACCAGTTTTCATATCGACTAAGAACGTGCCTATCTCGTCCATTACTATGAAGTAGTCATCGCTTAAAACTTGATAGTATGTTTGTTTATTTCCACCGTCATAAATAACCTCACTGTTTTCTTCGGTAATGTATTTCATAAGCTTTTGACCATCTTCATAGTAATACCCCCCTTTTGTAAAAAAAGAGGTGCCATCACCAGTTATTTCATAGGTTTCCATTGTTTCTAGATTTACTAACCAACCAAAAGAATGTTGGAAATATTTACCTGCAATTTGACGTGGCTTACAGTTTAAAATATCTTTGTGGTCATCGCTAATTTCTTCAATAGCCATTGTTTTTAAATCGACAATTCTATAATTATTGTTTTGATAGCTTACATACACTTTATTATTGTATCTACAATATGTATCTACAATATACTTGTCTTCGGTTACTCCATGTCCAACATCAATAGACAAGCGTGGTAATGTCGCAATATTTTTATTGTCTGGAGATATTATTTTGCACTCATAGCTATTACAGTCACCGTACAATATATTTCCGTCTTCAAGAAGCGAATAAAAAGAATTTACTTTTGGAACGGTAATGTTGCCGTTCAAGTCAGAAACTTCAAAAGACCAACCCCCAACCGTGTAAATTTTTTCATTGTAATACAGCTTGTACGTATTAGACGTATCTACTTTTTTTGTGGATAAATTATATATATAGTTGTAACCATTCATATTCCAAAAAGCTATTTTTTCGTCAATATACGCTTCCTTGTAGCTTGTGTCATAAGTACGATTTACTTCCGCAATGATATCTTGAATTAATAAGTCCTTTTCGGATTTTTCAGGTTCTGTTATCGTGGTTTCAGCAGTAGTTGTTTCAGCAGTAGTTTCTTTCTTGGTTGTTTCTGCTTTTTGAGTTTCTTCCTGCTTAATGGTGATTTCTGCCTGATTTGCCTCAATGTCCTCTGTTTTTGCATTGCAGGCTGACAATGATATTGCAGTTGCCAATGCTAGAAATGCTGAAATAATGCGTTTCTTCATGATTAAATCTCCTTAAAATTTATTTAAAGCCGTTTGGCTTTTTAGCATACCCGTTGCCGCTCTAGCGGCAATTATTTTATGGATAAAACCAGCAATTTGGTAATATCTCTTTAAGTTTGGCTATTTGGTCTTCGCTAATTTGATTACCTGTTATATCAATTTCTGTTATATTAGTTAATCCGTATAATGGCGATATATCGTTTATGTTATTATTATCTATACTCAACTTATTCAAATTAGTTAATTGACTTAGTGTTGAGATATCTTCTATTTCGTTGCCCCACAAGCTTAAATTTGTTAAATTTTTCAGATTGCATAATATCGATATATCGGATATATTATAGTCAAATGTAAATTTAAGTGCAACTTTAGACTCTAAAAAATGCACTTACCTTTGCACAAAAGCTGGTTTTTCCCCTTTTTAAGATGCGGTTAGTTTTACACAAAGTAAGCGTTTATGCCGCGAAAGCTATTGACAATGAGTGGAAGTGTGGTAGGCTGGAAGCAAGGCAGCAGAGCCCTCAGGCGTGTGCTGCCGCAGCTGCCTGAATACCATGCTTCCAGAGGCTCATTGTCAATAGACCGTGGAATAAATGTGGTTGAATTTTCAGTTATATATTAATCCTGTATAATTACATTGGTCAGAAAATGTAGATTACAGGAGGTAACCATGAAGAAATACAATCATATGGCGCTTGAAGAACGTTGCCAAATAGAAAGATATCTAACATTCGGATGCAGCTTCAAAGAAATTGCAAAGATACTTGATCGCAATCCATCGACAATAGCAAGAGAAATCAAGAACCATCGAACATTTATCACGCCCAAATCATCGCCATGTGCTAATTATTCAACTTGTCAGCAGCGAAAAATATGCGGCGAAAAGTATTGTATGAAACCGTGTAAAAACTGTGAGGATGTCAATTGCCGAGAAGTCTGTAAGGCATACATGCCACATTATTGCCCGAAGCTGGACAAAGCCCCTTATGTGTGCAATAACTGCTCAAATCAGGACTTTTGCAGTCGTGTCCATGCATATTATCATGCCCACAAGGCAAATAATCAATATATATCTGGCTTGTCCTCATCAAGGAAGTCACTGCATGTTGATGAGAGAAAAGCTAAAGAACTAGATAAATTGATTTCTCCGCTTATTAAAAAAGGGCAGTCAATAAGTCATATTTTTTCAACGCACAAAAAAGAAATCGCGCTTTCACGGAAAACAATTTACAACTACATTGATCGCTGTGTTTTTGAAGCAAGAAACATTGATTTACCCAGAAAGGTACGTTACAAAAAACGTAAAACAAAACCGTGCGCCCCTTATCCTTACAAGTATCGTGAAGGGCGTACATATGAAGACTTTCAGACTTTTATGGAGCAGCACCCCGAACTTGATTTCGTCGAAATGGACACAGTCAAAGGCAGCCGAGAAAAAGGTAAAGTTCTGCTTACAATGATTTTTGCAAGGTACGATTTCATGCTTATTTTTCTGCTTGACAGTGCTTCTCAGGAATGTGTACAGGAGATTTTTGATTTTCTTCTGAAGGCTCTTGGATTGACTGTTTTTAGAAGGCTTTTCCCGGTTATTTTGACCGACAACGGCGGTGAATTCAAAAATCCTGAAGCTTTGGAAAAAACTCAACATGGCTCACCATGCACACGCATTTTTTACTGCAATCCCATGGCTTCATGGCAGAAGCCGCATATTGAACGCAATCATGAATTTATCCGCTGTGTTTTGCCAAAAGGGAAGTCGTTTGATAACTTATCTCAAACGGATATTACTCTTCTTGCAAATCATATCAACAGTCTAACGAGAGGCAGTCTTGATAGCAAATCCCCATTTACTGCAGCAAAAGATTTTCTGGGGCCTAAAACTAGGTTTGTTCTAGGTCTGAAGCTGATTAAACCTGATGATGTCTTTCTAAAGCCTGCACTCTTAAACAGGTAGAGATATTATTACTGTCGTTTTATATCATAAATCATGGGGTTGCACTTACTTTTACACGGAAATTTGCCAACCTCTGCATTGCTATGCAAAAATTATCGGCTTTTGACTTGATTTTGCTATGTTTTCATCATTATATCGACTGGAAATCAATAATTTTATAATTTATGATGTCATTTTTGGCTCAGGGGTTGCACTTAGTTTTTCATTTGACCTTAGTAATTTGTTACAACAATATGCTTTGATTCTGATTTAAATCTATTACGAATATTTACAGCATAAGATTTTAGGTATTCATCCTTAATCAAGTCACCATAAAGTTCTTCAGTTAATTCAGTCTTACCAATAATCATTAATGCTTTGCAACTAAGATTCCTAAAATCAGATGCTAATCTCCGATGTTCTCGTTCATCAAAACCATTTATAGCTTCAATGTTTCCATAATCATTAAAAATACAATCATACGGTGGATCTAAAAACATAAAATCCTTTTCTGTTGCCATCTCAAATATCCTAGAGTAATCGCCAACACATATTTGCGTTTTTTGTAATAATTTTTGATGTTCTGATGTAATTAGTTTGGTGTTAAAATTTTGATACCGTCCAAAAGGGACATTATATTCGCCCTGTGAATTATATCTAATCATTCCTGAATATGCCGTTTTATTAATAAAAAAGTATATAACAGACTCCAAATATTTTGAATTTACTTTATGATTAAACATATCTCTAATCAAATAATATAATACTTCATTTTTATTTTCAACACGTTCATTAGGTTTTTGCTTTTTTAATTGAGAATATTCATATTGATTTGATTCATAAATTGCTTGCAGCTCATCCAATTGAGAACGAACTGTATCATAATATTTCTGTATTTCACTATAAAACTCAATTAATCTTACATTTACATCATTAATAATAGCTTTTTTAGGTTGAAGATGAAAATATACAGCTCCACCCCCAAAAAAGGGTTCTATGTACTTATCATAATTTGATGGAATATATTTCTCAAATGATGATATCTCCTTTGATTTACCACCACGATATTTTAAAATCGGCTTCATCACCATTCTCCTTATCTTAAACGGATATAAAATACCCTATTATATTATATCATATTATAGTTTCTTTTTCAACCTGATTTTCTAGCATAGTTTCTCATTTTATTATGTTCTAGAATCAAAACCTTACTTGTATCATTCCACCTGATACAAACATTGTTTACCTCAGCTCAATCATATAAAAGTCCTGACCTGAAGCATATAATATATTCATCAGCTATTTTAAACAATTAATACCAAACCAACGCCCTGTAACCAATCCTTACGTGGTATCTGAGCTAAATGAAAACAGCACAGACTTTCTCATGGTTCATCTGTGCTTTTCTATGCACTGATATGCAAGCCTGTTTCTCAATCACGAGAAGCAGGCTATTTTTTTGTCTCTCTTTACGAGAGTAGTTGAAATTTTATCAATTATGTTATAAAAATCATTCCTATCTTTATGCATCTGTACAAACTTTCAAATTCACTACTAAAAAACAGCCTCTGACTGTCCTTAAGTTATGAGAGTGCAAAACATACAAGCAATTATCATAATCTATGTTCATTTTTATGCAATTAAGAGAACCTACAAAAAACTTTTTGAAATTGACCATAAAAAACGCAATATTTTGTCCTAACGAGTGAAGAGGCACAATCTTTATAAAGTTTCAACAAGAAATTAAGCATGTTTTATGCAGTCTTACAAAGTTACAAAAAGACAGCTCAAATAATTCACATTTTAAGCTGATTTTGTAGGTACTTATGAGAAACGCTTTTTCAATGCTCTCTCAAAATAAAATTACAGGAGGCTAAACAAATGACAATCAAACAAAAACAGGAGCTTATCGCAGAGGTAGTCACACTCTTACAGGCAAAGCTTGAGGCTGATACTGTTCAGCCTGCACCGGTTCAAAACGCTCCACAGAAAGTTGAAATGCTCACCATTAAGGAATGCACTGAGGAAATCAAAGGCTTGTCCGAGCATACCATTCGCCAGCTGATAGCACAGGACAAGCTCCCTTACATTCGTACTGGGCAAGGTAAAAAAGGAAAGATATTAATTTCAAAGAATGCATTAATCTCATACTTTGGAGGTGCTGCATGACAATCTTTGAACAAGTAAAATCAGAGCCTACCATACCGCAAGGTAATGAATATTATTCAGCACCTTTATGGCTTGGTGAGAAAAACAGTATAAATGAAGTTATCTTCTGTGAAGAATTCGTTTCAAAAAGACCACTTAAATGTATTAACGGAAAGTTTTACGGCGTTGACGGTGAGATTTCAGACAACGTTATTAATTATCAAATAGCAATGAAGCTGACCGAATTCATTACAAGCAATATTTCAAGGAAGGTAAACAATCTTTTTGAGGCACTTAAGCTTTACTGTTACAGCGAACCACTTGAAGTAAAACAGGACGAAATTCATCTTCTTAACGGTGTCCTAAAAACAGACGGCACGTTCATTGAGGGTAAGCAATTCTGTACCAATCGTCTTAATATTGAGTATCACCCTGAAATCAGAAATGGTGTATATTATCCAACAAATTTTTTGACGTTCTTAATGGACTTGCTTGATATGGACGATATTGTTACTTTGCAGGAGTTTATGGGTTACTGTTTGATACCGTCAACAAAAGCACAAGCAATGATGTTCATTATCGGAAACGGCGGTGAGGGTAAAAGTCGTATCGGCATTATCATGAAGGAAATATTTAAAAATTCACTTCTTAGCGGTACATTTCATCGGATTGAAACAGATAAATTCTTCCGCATAAATCTTAAGGACAAACTGGTTATGCTTGATGATGACATGAAAATGGAGGGATTGCCAAGTACAAGCTACATAAAAAATCTTGTGACGGCTGAAATCCCCGTTGATGTTGAAGCCAAAGGAATGCAGTCTGAACAGGCTCTTCTATTTGCTAGGTTTCTTAGTTTCGGCAATGGTTCTCCCAAAGCTCTTTATGATAAATCAGACGGCTTTCAAAGAAGACTTTTGGTACTCACAGTAAAGCCACTACCGCCTGACAGAATTAAAGACCCCGACATTGCAGATAAATTCATTGAGGAAAAAGAAAAGGTTTTTATCTGGATGTATGACGGACTGTTAAGGCTTATTAAGAATAATTTTCAGTTTACAGTTTCAGATAAAACAAAACGTAATGTGGCTGAGGTTATGGCTGATAACTGCAACATCATTGAATTTTTGCAGGACGGTGCATACATTTCTTTTGGTACTGATTTTGAAGAAAGTACAGCCACTCTATACACTGCATATAGTGACTGGTGTAATAAAAATCTGCTCATAGCACTAAAAAAGGATACTTTCAGTTCGTGGCTGAAATCAAATTCATATAAATATAGCATCACTTTTACTAACCATATTAAGGCAGATTCACGGCGTGAGGTTAGAGGATATAAAGGCATCAAAACGCATTATGTATCATTTCTTCAATAGACGTGAGGTTTTGGCGTCCGAGGCGTCCGGGACGTCAAAATATATCCGTAGGACAGGCTTGGGACAGGCATTCAGGACGGCATAAACCACGTATTTAAGCCATTCGGACGGGCGGACGGCGCTTTTGCCCGCCAACCTTAATATTTTTATTAAGCCGTCCGAAACCACGTCCGCAGGGGTGTCCTAACTTTGCAGGCTACGTCCTGCAAATCATGAGGTCGCAGACCGAATTTTAAGGGAGTCCAGTAGGAACGGCTGGCCCACAACTATTTTCGCAAAAATAGTTATAGTGGGTTAGAACTATTCCGCAGAATAGAGGCTACCGCTTCGCTCCCATTACTTCGCTGAAAGGAGGGCTTCATATCAGCTATGCAATCATCAGAAATGAAAATCATAAGATGGGTGCTGTCCATCTCATTGAAAGGCATAATGAACGGCTTAACAAAAATTACAGCAACAAGGATATTGATCTATCACGCTCGCATCTGAATTATCACATGAAGCAGATTCAGTCTGAAACCTATCATCAGGAATTTGAACGGATAAGAGCCGAATATAACCTTTTAGGAAATCTTCGTCTTACAGGAGAAAAGCAGAGCAATGTCATGTGTGAATTCCTGATTACATCGGATAAAGAGTTCTTTGACAGGCTTGGAGAGGAAAAGACAAAACGGTTTTTCAGTGATGCCTATGATTTTATTGCTTCAAAAGTTGGCGGTGAACAGTTTATTGTATCTGCCGTTGTACACATGGATGAGACGTCACCTCACCTGCACGTATCTTACATACCAGTCATCAAGGGTAAGGACAGAAAGAAAAATCCCTGCCTTAGAATTAACTGCTCCGAGTTTTGGAAAGGTCGGGACAGCTATTCAAGATTGCAGGATGAGTATTTTGACTTCATTTCTTCAAGGGGATATTCTCTTGAACGTGGTGAAAGGGGAAGCACTGCCGAGCATTTATCTGTTTCTGAGTACAAGCTGAAAAAGACAATGGAGCAAATTTCTGAACTTACTGAACAAGCTGCTAAAATAGAGAGCGTTGATAATATTTCGAAAAAGAACCTGCCTTTAAATATGGTGGCAATGAAAAAAACAGATTTTGAAACCCTCACTGCTGCCGCCAAAGGATATGTTTCTTCAAAAAAGGCTGAGGCTGAAAATGTTGTTCTGAATGATAAATGCAATTCTCTTGAAGCTAAAAATCTTGAACTAAAAGAAGAAAACAATATTCTTTCAGACAATCTGAAGCAGCTTGAGATGAATTTTGACAATTTTGCTATATCTGTTCAATCAGAAACAGAACTTAAAGATGAGAATTTTAGGTTATCTAAGAAGATTGATATTAAATCATTTCAATGCAACGCTCTTGAAAAAGAAAAAGCTGAGCTTATTGAAGAAAACAAACAACTAAAATCCAATGCAGAGGATAAAAAAGAGCAGATACGTTCTCTAAATGAAAATCTTACGGCTGTTCAGTCAGCGTTAAAGGCATTGCAGGATAAATACGATAAGGTTTTGAAATTCATTGAGAAGATGCAGCTGAAAGAAAAGTTGGAGGAGTTTTTGAAGCCGGTTATACATCATAAGTCAAGGTAAATACGAGGAGGATTTTTATGATAAATAATACAATTATTAACAATACCGTTGAAACAGACAGCAAAGACACATCAGCATTTAAAGTAACTATACATATTCCTGATACTGTACCTGACAGCGTTAAACAGCAGAAGATAAATAAGCTTTATGACATTTTAAAGCCCAAAAAAGAAACTGCTGCTTAACATGTAATTTAACGCTTTACCACTTGAAACTGAGAGCCGATTATGCTATAATATTTGTAAACAACGCATTATCGGCTCACCTATTTTATGGAGGCTGATAATATGAAAAACAAAGTCACAACAGGAAAAATTGCTGCAATTTATGTACGCCGTTCAGTTAGTGATAAGGATAAAGGAAATAATTCCTTGTCCATTGATGCACAAAAGGCGGAGTGCGTAAAATATTTAGGAGATAAGGAGGCTTACAGGGTTTACTGCGATGACGGTAAGAGTGGTAAAGATATTGAACACCGCCCTGCATTCCAGCAGATGATGTCAGATTCCAAAGATGGTCTGATTGAAAAAATCATTGTAAAGAAATACGACCGCTTCAGCCGTAATATGAGGGAATATCTCAATGTTACAAATATGCTTGACGGTTATGGTGTAGGAGTAATTTCTCTTTCAGAGCCGTTTAACACCTCTACTAAAGAGGGGCGAATGATGAGGAATAATCTGCTGAATTTTGCAGAATTTGAGCGTGAAACAATAGCTGCTCGTGTTGCAGATGCATATGTTACTCGTGCGGTTGAAACTGGTTTTTATCAAGGTGGCAAGAAATATTATGGTTTTGAATCGGAAAGGCGTACAATAAACGGCAAAACAGGCTCGGTGCTTGTTCCATCTGACAAAGCAGATGTTATCGTTAAAGCCTACAGGGTTTATAAAGAGCCATCCGTTTCACTGAAAGATGTAATTGACCACTTTCGTGAGAATGAGATTGATACTTCATCAGTTTCTTACAAAAAGGGGCGTGACGTATCCATTATGGACAGGTCGCACCTTTCAAAACTGTTGGGAAGTCCGCTTTATGTTCGTGCAGATGTTGAGGTATACAAGTACCTTTCAGCTAAAAATTATCGTATAATTGACGATATTGAAGCCTTTGACGGTATTCATGGCTTATTTTGTCACAAGGATGAAAACGGTGGATTTTTTATCAAGGTTGGTTATCATGAGGGGCTTGTTGATTCAGAAACATGGCTTGCGGTACAGGATAAAAAAGACCACAATTTCAGAATTCCCAATAATGGAAAGGGTATAAATTCATGGCTTGTCGGACTTACAAAATGTCCTCATTGCGATTTTTCAGTACATATTT